>Ga0187867_10000679_pt1 | contig 30075 bp, 26 predicted proteins | sample June2016WEW_13_1_FD_132976 | JGI IMG/M metagenome (GOLD analysis project Ga0187867, IMG submission 132976) | Peatland microbial communities from SPRUCE experiment site at the Marcell Experimental Forest, Minnesota, USA - June2016WEW_13_10 | ecosystem: Environmental > Terrestrial > Soil >... | reverse complement strand
CGATTGACAAGAACATTCAATACATCGCCGAGAAGGAACTGGACCAGGCGATTCACGATACGCAGGCCGTCGCGGGCACGGTAATCGTGGAGAATCCTCACACCGGAGAAATTCTCGCGTTAGCCAATCGCCCGACATTTAATCCGAATCTGCGCAAACAGATCACACCTGGCGCGCTGACCAACCGCGCGGTGAGCTACGTCTACGAACCGGGATCGACATTCAAACTGGTCACCATTTCAGCAGCTCTTGAAGAGAAGCTTACAAATCCCGATGAAGTGTTTGACTGCCAGATGGGATCGATCGTTTACAACGGCATGCGCATTCGCGATTCCAAGCCGCACGGGTTGCTGCCGGTGTGGGGCGTGCTGGCGGAATCGAGCGACGTGGGTGCGATCAAGATTGCGCTTCGCCTTGGGGAAGACCGGTTCTACAAATACATTCGGGCCTATGGATTCGGACAGCAGACAGGAATCGAGTTGCCCGGAGAGACGCGCGGCCTGACCAAGCCTGTAAGCCGATGGTCGAAGGTTTCGATTGCCGCGATCTCCATGGGCCAGGAAATTGGCATTTCGCCGCTACAACTGTCGGCGCTGATTTCCACTTTTGCCAACGACGGAGTTTGGATCGCACCGCGTATCGTCGCCGGCCCTGTAACGCTCCCGGGCTCGCCGCAGACCGTGGCATTTTCTCCGGGAGCATCGCGGCGCGTAATTTCCAGTTACACAGCGGCTGAGATGCGGTCCATGATGCAGAAGGTGGTGCTCGAGGGTACGGGACGCAAGGCGATTCTAGAGGGCTACTCCTCGGCAGGAAAGACCGGGACGGCACAGAAGGTTGACCCGGCAACGGGTGCTTATTCAAAGACGAAATATATTGGATCGTTCGCGGGATTCGCGCCCCTCAATAATCCGCAGATTGTGGTTGCCGTGATTTTGGATTCCGCAGTGGGGCTGCACCAGGGCGGGCAAATATCAGCGCCGGTATTTCGCCGCGTGTCGCAGCAGGTTCTGGAGTACTTGCACACGCCACACGATCTGCCGCTCGCTCCAAATCGTCAGCTACTATTAGCGCAAGCGAAGACAAATGATAAAGATCTGGAAGAAGGCACGCCCGACCATCCCGGCGAACCGTTAGAAACGGCGGAGGTAAATTCAGATTCTTCAGGTTCTTCGCCGGGCAAGACAAGTGGGGAGCAGGCGTCCCTTCAGGCCGAGGGTAAGCCCTCGCCCGCGACTGCCAGAACGGATGGAAATGTTGTTCAAGCAGCAATACGTCAGAATGAGCCGGTCGCCCCCGCCAGCGACTCCACGCCAGCAAAGAAACCGATCGGGGCAGATGCGGCTGCGGCGCAGGACCAGCCGCCGACCAGTGGCACTGTCGTCCTGGATGTCGAACAAGGCGGGGTCGAAGTACCATCGTTCGCAGGCAAGACTGTGCGGGGCGCACTGGAAACCGCCCAGGATGCGGGCCTCGAATTAGAGGCCGTGGGCAGCGGCTTGGCGCGGCAGCAGTCTCCGACCGCGGGAACGCATGTACTCTCCGGCGCCCACGTGACGGTGCAATTCGGAAGATAAAAAAATACAACACAGAGGACACGCACAGGGCAGAGGGATCTAAACCCTCTTTTCCTCTGGGATCTCTGTGTCCTCCCTGGTGAACGCTTATCCCGGTTTGACCCGCCGAAAAACCACGTGTTACGGTAGTCAGTCACACCATTCCGGACGACCTGCTCGCCGTCGAGGTTTAGATTTTGTCTTCCGTTGAGGCTACTTCCGCTGTCCGCAAAACTGCCCTGAACGCCGTCCATCGCCAGATGGGTGCGAAGATGGTCGAGTTCAACGGGTGGGAAATGCCGGTTGAGTATCCGGCATCGATCGGTGGAGGAATCGTCAACGAGCACATGGCGGTGCGTACGGGCGTGGGCATCTTCGACGTCAGCCACATGGGCGATATTCGCTTGGCAGGGCAGCAGGCCCTGGCCGCGGTGCAGCACATCTCGATGAATGACCCATCGCGGCTGGCGGTGGGACAGGCGCAGTATTCGGCGCTGCTCTATCCGCTGGGGACGTTCGTGGACGATGTGATCGTCCACCGCCTCGGCGAGGATGAATACCTGCTCGTGATCAATGCAGGCACCCGCGAAAAAGATTTTGGCTGGGTGCGCGACAATACCCGGCAGTTTGATTGCGTAGTCGAAAATCTGTCCGACGATTTTACGCAGATTGCGATTCAAGGGCCGAAGGGCATAGACGTTTTGCAGAAGTTGACCGACGCGGATTTGAGCACGGTAAAGTTTTATTGGGTCACACGCGGCTCTGTCTGCGGGTTGAGGAATATTTTGATCGCGCGCACGGGATACACAGCGGAGGACGGCTTCGAAATCTACGTCCCTGCAGATGAGGCCACCAGCGCGCGAGTATGGAACGAAGTTCTTACTGCCGGCAGGGAGTTTGGCGTCGTTCCTTGCGGCTTGGGCGCGCGCAACACTCTGCGCCTCGAAGGCAAACTTCCGCTCTACGGACACGAGATTTCCGATACGATGAATGTCTGGGAAGCGGGTCTCGATCGCTTCTGCAAGATGGAGAAGCCGGAGTTTATCGGCCGCGCCGCGCTGGAGAAAGCGAAAGCCGAAGGAGTGAAGCGCACGTTAGTCGGCTTGGAGATGACAGAGCGTGGCATCGCCCGAGATGGATATAAAGTGCTGGATAACGCGGGGCGCGAGATCGGGTACGTCACCAGCGGGTCGCCGGCACCTTTTCTGAAAAAGAATATCGCGCTGGCATATGTCCCGCTGGAATTTGCACCGATCGGCACGGCGATCAAGGTGGAGATTCGCGGACAGGGGGTTGCGGCGCAAGTTGTGCCGACACCGTTTTATAAGAAGCCGAAAAAGGCTTGTGCAGGATAGACAGAGGAACACAGATACCGTTCGAAAGAGTCAGGAGCTAGACGCCATCATGGGATATCCAACCGATCGCAAATATACCAAACAGCACGAATGGATTCAGGCGAGTGGGAATACGGCCACGGTCGGCATCACCGACCATGCGCAGAAGGCGCTCGGCGACATCGTTTTCGTGGAATTGCCGAAAGTCGGCGCGGAGGTTACGGCGGGTAAGTCGTTTGGATCGGTCGAGTCGGTGAAGGCCGTCTCCGATATTTATGCGCCCGTCTCAGGAACGGTTAAGGAAATCAATGAGGAGTTGACCACTTCCCCCGAGAACGTGAACAAAGATGCGCACAGTGCATGGATGATGAAGATCGCGCTGCAGGATCCAGGCGAACTGAATGCGTTACTTTCCGCCGCGGATTATGAAAAGTTGGTGGCGGAAGAAGGCGGGCACTGACGAATTGGCGTTTGTCGTTTCCCAATTGCCGACGGAACGACAAGCTGGCGCCCATCGGCAATCGAGAATCGTGTGATTCTGGGCACAGCTTGAGCCGTCGATCAGCGGTCACAATCGAACTGACCTCGAGTTACATCTAATTAACTTCTATGCGCTATCTTCCGAAATCTCCTGCCGACCGCGAAGCCATGCTGAAGGCGATCGGCTTGCGCTCGGTCGACGAACTATTCGCGCCGATTCCAGCGGAATACCGGCTGAGCCGCGATCTGAAAATTCCACGACAGATGGCGGAATCGGAGATCGTGGACTACTTCCGCCAGCGCTCGCGCGAAAACGGCGAAGGATACACCAGCTTTCTCGGCGCGGGAGCGTATTCGCATTACCGCCCTGTCATTATTGAGTCGCTGATTTCGCGCGGCGAATTTCTCACAGCCTATACGCCGTATCAAGCGGAGATCTCGCAGGGCACGCTGCAATCCATCTTTGAATTTCAGACGATGATCTGCGAACTCACCGGCATGGAAGTAGCAAATGCCTCCATGTACGACGGTTCGACCGCCGCGGCCGAAGCAGTGATGATGGCGGTGCGACTGACTGGGCGGCGGTCGGTGGTGGTGGCGCGAAGTCTGCATCCCGAATATCGCGAGGTGCTCGCGACTTATGCGACGCATCAAGGAATGCCGCTGTCGGTGGCGGGCTTCGGCGAGGATGGGCGACTGAATCTTGCGGAACTGGGAAAAGCGATCACCTCGGAAACCGCCTGCGTGCTGGTTCAATCGCCGAATTTTTTCGGCACGATTGAAGATGCGTCGGCGATTGCCGGAATCGCGCACAAGCACGGCGCGATGCTGGTGGTGTCGATTGCCGAAGCCGTGTCACTGGGAATTGTGGAACCTCCTCGCGAAGCCGACGTCATCGCCATGGAGGCGCAGTCGTTCGGCGTGCCCTTAGGATTTGGCGGTCCACACTGCGGAGTGATTGCAACGCGCGAGAAAAATGTGCGGCAAATGCCCGGAAGATTAGCAGGCCAGACGGTCGACAGACAGGGCAGGCGCGGATTTGTCCTTACGCTTGCGACCCGTGAACAGCACATTCGGCGCGAGAAGGCTACATCGAATATTTGCACCAATCAGGCACTGGTCGCGCTGATGGTGAACATCTTCATGACGGTCTACGGTAAGGTCGGATTGAAGGAATTGGCTAAACAAAACCTGGCAAAAGCCGCGTATGCGGCCGGGCAATTGGCCAAGCATGGCAAGGTGTTATTTGCCGGCACGCCTCGCTTCAATGAATTTGTGTTGCAGACCGCCGAAGATCCGCACGCCATCAACAGCCGGCTATTGGAACACAAAGTGATTGGTGGATTGTCGCTTAAGAAGTTCTATCCCGAACTGGGGAATGCGGCCTTGTGGTGCTGCACGGAACTGACTACGCGCAGCGCCATCGATACTGCCGCAGGATTGGTGGCGGAAGGCAAACGCCAGGTCAGCTCCCCCAAACAGGAAGCCGATATCGAGGAGGTGACGCGATGAGGCACGAGACACGCAAGGCGACGCGTCAGGTTAATCAGAACGAAGGATTGATTTTCGAGAAGTCGTCAGCGGGCAAAGCCGCCTGGAAGTTGCCTCCGCTCGACGTTCCAGAAGTGGATGCTTCGAAGCTTCTTGGTTCCTCCGAAAGAAAAGATCTGGGCAATATGCCCGAAGTGAGCGAGATTGAAATCATCCGCCACTTCACGCGTATGTCCACGTGGAATTATGCGATCGATCTCGGGATGTATCCTCTGGGCTCCTGCACGATGAAGTACAACCCGCGCGTGAACGAAGCGGTGGCGTGCGTCGAGGGCATTGCGAACGGGCATCCTTACCAACCGGAGAAAATCTCGCAAGGGGCGATGCAGATTCTGAAAACTCTGACCGAATGCCTGATCGAGATCACGGGCATGGACGCAATCACGCTGCAACCCGCCGCCGGCGCGCATGGCGAGATGACCGGACTGCTGATGGTGCGGGCCTATCACCATTCGCAGGGGCGTCCGCGAAAGAAAGTTCTGATTCCAGATTCAGCCCACGGAACGAATCCTGCAACGGCGGCGATGGTGGATTATGCCGTCGAGAACTTGAAATCCGATTCGCGCGGTATGGTGGACATCGCGGCCCTCGAGGCGCAGATGAGCGAAGACGTCGCTGCGCTGATGCTCACCAATCCCAATACGTTAGGAGTGTTTGAGCAAGAGATCCACAAAATTGCCGATATTCTCCATGCCAAGGGCGGACTGCTCTATATGGATGGCGCGAACATGAATGCCCTGGTCGGCAAAGTACGGCCCGGAGATTTCGGCGTGGACGTGATGCACTTGAATTTGCACAAAACATTTTCCACGCCGCATGGCGGTGGCGGCCCGGGATCAGGACCGGTCGCCATCAAGAAGAAACTCGAAGCATTTTTGCCGACGCCCATATTAATAACCAAACCTGACGGCACGCTTGGTTTTGATTACAACCGTCCGCAATCGGTGGGGCGCGTGCGCGCGTTCTACGGCAACTTCGGAATGTTCGTACGCGCGCTGGCCTACATTCAAGCCAACGGTCCGGATGGTCTGCGGCAAACCACGGAAGACGCCGTGCTGAATGCCAACTACATTCGCAAAGGTCTGGAGGGGGCTTACGATCTGCCTTATTCCACTGCAACCATGCATGAAGTCGTTTTCAGCGATAAGGTTCAGGCCAAAAAAGGCGTGCGCACCATGGACATTGCGAAGCGGCTCATCGACTACGGTTTTCACCCCTATACAACGGCGTTTCCGCTGATTGTGCCGGGCGCGCTCATGATTGAGCCGACCGAGAGCGAGTCTAAAGAAGAAATGGACTTGTTCATCGAAGCGATGAAGTCGATTGCCGCGGAGGTGGAAGAAGATCCAAAGATCGCATTGGACGCGCCGCATTCCACACGCGTGTCGCGCCTCGATGAAACGGCGGCGGCCAGAAAACCCATCCTGCGTTGGAAACCCGCTGTGTAATGATTGACTGACGATCGTTGGTTCCAACCTTCGAGTCAACAATCCCGGTCAACCCTCTTCGGGCGCAGGGTTCCTCCTTCGGCCCGAGCCAAGCAAAGCTCCCGTCAGACGCTCCCTGCAAGGACGAAACAGCTAACCTTCAGCTAGCTTTTCTTGGAGGTCACCGCAAAGAATGCGGCGGCTTCCTGCTCAACGTTCTTGCTGCCGCAATGCGGACACGTGGGCATTTCCTTGTCATGCTCATTCAGGGTCAGAACGGTTTCGAAGGGTTTGTGACAATCGAGGCAAGAATAATCGTAGAGCGGCATGGAAACCTCCCATGAGAATACTGCTGGAAGGATTGTAACTCCGAATTGGAAATTGGTGAGGGATGATTTTTGATCGTTGATTGAAAACCAGACCACTTGAGATTTTCAATCAACAATCAGCAATCAGGAAATCAACAAGTTCATGACCCGATCATTTACTTCGCCGAAATGTCTACCGACGCGCGCGTCGTCTCCCAATCAATGTGCATCGCGCAGCCGCCCGCTGACTTGTCGTATGAAATCGTGAAATCTTCCACGGGCGAAAGCAGTTTGCTGACCTTCATGTCCACGCGGGCCAGTTCATCACTCTCATATTTGTAAGGGATGCCCCACTCGCCAGTTTTCTTGTTGATGATTAAGGTCCACTTATCGGCCGTGGGCACGGCAAAAATCGTGTAGCTGCCGGCGGGAATGTTTTTACCGCCGACCACAACATCGGCGCTGGTGACAAACGTGGTAGCGTCATTGGCTCCGGTGCGCCAGACTTCGCCGAAGGGCACGAGATCGCCGTAGATCTTTCGGCCTTTCATGCGCGGGCTGGAATAATCGGTCTTGACGGTTTTGCCGCCGCCAAGATCGCAGGTGGCCGAGGCGGGAGGACTGGGCCGGCTTTTGCCCATCTGAGCGATGGCCGCTGTGCTGAACACGATGCTTAGAAGCGTGAAAAGAGCAATTCGTTTTGGCATGATTTCTCCTGAGTGATGCAGTTGGCAGATTGGCAGCGGGCACTCGGCATCCGGCGCTCCCCGCAGTCCGATTGGGTCCGCGTCCGCCATGTGCCAGTTGCTAATTGCTAGGCGCTTTGACGCGCGAAGCAATCTATCGAAAGCAATTATGCTCTCCCGGGCGCGCACGTTACAATCGAGCGATGCCGGTATTCGATGAAAAGCAGGAAGAACTGGAACACTACGAGACCATGATGGGAATTCCGCGAGGTCGGCTGGCCGTAACGATGGACACCATTACCGACGCAATGGCGCTGGTCGGGCAACACGGCGTCTATTGCCAGAGCCAGCGATGGCCCGGCAAGCCAGTGATGGATATTCAAATCATCATGAAGGGCCTGACCGACGCGAAAGAACTGATCCAGAGCGTGATGGAAGAGCTGAAGAAGAAAAATCCTTAGAGGAATTCTGGACAAGGCAGTGTTACGGTTTTACGGTCACCATCACGACATCGTGCGAGGCCACTTGCCCGGAAAACTTTGCGGTGAAATTGCCAAGGTCCCGGTGCAGCCACAAATCGCGCACCGAAGCGCTCAGGCCGTTGGGATAACCCAGATCTTCCCAGTTCGCTGAGACCTCCGCCCCCGCACTTCCGCGATTCAAGAGAATCACAGCGCGGCTGCCGTCCTTCAGTTGCCTGGCCCATACTTCCAAATCGCCGTTTTTCCAGATGCGCTCACCCTCACGACCCAGCGGATCCTGATCCACCGCGATCACTTCCTTGTTGGTGAGAATGTCATGGATCGCTTGCTTCATATCTCGCAGGTCGTTGCCCGCGATCAGCGGAGCGGCGAGAATCGCCCACAAGCTGAAGTGGGAGCGATACTCCGTGTCGGTCATGCCTCCGTTACCGACCTCCAGCATGTCAGGATCGTTCCAGTGGCCGGGTCCGGCATAGGACTGCAGGCCGACCTGCTGATCAACGATGGCCAGCATCCCGTTGGAGCAACAACTGCCGTCCGGCCATTTCAGGGAGCCTGCCCACCGGTCCTGTATGTCGCCCGTGGTGCGCCACAAGTTGCCGCCAACTTCTTTGCCCCAGAGCCACGGCTTGGCAGTACCCCACTCGCAGATGCTCAGGACGATAGGCCGGCCGGATGCGTCGAGCGCGGCGCGAATGTTCGCGTAGGACGCCTTTGCATCCTCAGTGGTGGTATTGCACCAATCGTACTTCAAATAGTCGACGCCCCATGCTGCATATTGAATGGCGTCCTGGTATTCGTGGCCAAGCCCGCCCGGCCTTCCGGCACAGGTTTTCGAGCCTGCGTCCGAGTAAACGCCGAACTTCAGCCCGAGCGAATGGATGTAGTCGCCAACCGCCTTCATGCCACGCGGAAAGCGCTGCGGATCGGCGACGATGTTTCCGTTCGCATCGCGGTTTACCTGCCAGCAATCGTCGATGTTCACATACTGATAACCGGCATCCTTCATGCCGGATTTGACGACGGCATCGGCCATGCTCTTGATCATGTCTTCGCTGACGTTGCAGGCAAACTTGTTCCAGGAATTCCAGCCCATCGGCGGCGTGCGGGCAAGATCTTTGGATACGCTGTTATTTTCTTGGGCAACCAAACCGGTGAACAACAGCAAAACGCCTGCCATCGGGATCAGCACATGCGTAGTCGTCTTCATGGAAGCGTTGTATCAGAAAACGTAAACAATTACACGCGCTTGACCCCGCCGCTAATTTATCGCGGACTGACCAGCTTTTCGTCGAAGAACTTGGCCATCAGTTCCAGCGCCTCTTTGGTTTCGGGCAACTGGAAGTGATACCAGAAGGCGTGCGGCAGTGCCTCGAAGACGACCAGTTGTGAGTCATCCCCGACCCGCAGAAGAGCGCGGTGAAAAATAGAAGTATCGCTGAGCAATATGTCACGTGTGCTGGTCACCAGCAGGCTCGGCGGCATGCCATGCAAGTCGGCGAAAAGTGGAGACAGCACCGGGTCCCTGCGATCTGCCTTGCCGGGATATTGATCTTCCGGCGGACGATTGGGATCCATCGGATGAAGTTCTCCGGGCAGTCCGTCGAGAGCGAAAATCTCCCGAGAGTCGCTCGGACGGCTGAAATCCGTCAGCACAGAAAACATACCGAGCGCAGCCGGAAGCGGCAATCCCAGTTGCTTCAGCCGGACGGCAACCTCGGCAGTCAGGATGGCTCCTGCCGATGTTCCGAAAACTCCGATGCTCTGCGGCTTGTAAATTTTCAAGAGCTCCTTATACAGCGCGACGACATCATCGACAGCGTCGGGGAAAGGATTCTCCGGAGCGAGCCGGTAGTAGACCGAGACCACCTTGATTTTCGCCAAATTAGAAATCGGAATGCCTTCAATCAGCGAGCCCGAATCGGAATTAAATCCTCCTCCGTGCAGATTGATCAGGACGCGGCCGCGGTTGACTTCCGGAGTTTCCAGCGGTGTGATGACGTCGGTGTGCACGCCTCCGATGGTGGCTGACTCAATGTTGACGGGATAAATCCTGCGAGCTTCGGCAGAATTTTGCGCGCGCCAGGCATCGGCGTGTGCCCTCCGTTCGGTCAGAGTCTCCGGCCCGGATTTCTTCTGCGGAAGCGAGGCCAGCCATTTCTGCGCCTCCGGGCTAATGGTCGAGGGCATGGGAACCACGCGCGTGATGTGTGCGGTTCCGTCAGAATCGAACGTGGCAGAATCTTGCGTCACGGGATTGGACTGCGCAACTAAAGTTTGCGCGAGGAATGCTATCGCGAGAAGGGACAAGACTCTAGTTTTCATCGGCACAGTTGTCTCAGATCGAATGGGAAAAATGAAGCAGCAAAGGCCGCAGGAGCAACGGATCAAGCCGTGTTACTCTGCGCCCTCTGTGGTTAAGATTTACGCCAGCGTATACCTCCCGCGCTCGATCACCTTCTGCGCGATCTGCTGGCGCAGTTCGATGGTGTTGAATGGTTCAGTTTTGGCTAAGCGGCGCAGAATCGCCAGTTGAGTGCGCAGCATATCGCCGTCGGCGACCGCGGCAAGCACTTTCTTCGCCGCTGACTCCACTTTCTCCATCGCTTGTGATAGATAAACGCGCGTCATCGCGATGGGAAGAGCGGCGGCAGCTTCGCCTTTCGCTTCCGCGATCTTTTGTGCGCGCAACACGGCCGACTCCATGGCGTAGCTTTCGATGGTCATGTCGGCAATCGCACCCATAATTTCCTGCTGATCCTGAATGGCCTGCATGTATTTCTGGGTGGCCGCACCGGCGGCGAACAGCCCAAGCTTCTTGGCCTGCCCTACCAACTTTTGCTCATCAGCGAGCGGGCCTTCCAGATCTTCGCCGACAGAAGGTCCGGAGAGCACTTCCTCCATTAGTTTCTTGATCGCGGTCATCAGCGGCAACTGCCCGCTCATCGCACGCTTCAGCAGAAAGCCCGTGATGATAAGGCGGTTAATCTCATTGGTGCCTTCGAAAATGCGGTTGATGCGGGCGTCGCGATAGGCGCGCTCGGCCGGATATTCCTCGACAAAGCCGTAGCCCGCGTAGATCTGCAAGCTCTCGTCAACGATGTAGTCGACCATCTCCGAGCCCCAGACCTTGACGATCGAGCACTCGACCGCGTATTCCTCGATGGCCTTGCGAGTTTCCTTGATGGCATCAGCGCCAGTTTTATCGACCTCGCCGAGCGCGGCATCCATCATGCCAACGGTGCGATACACGAGCGATTCGCCGACGTAGAGTAACGTAGCCATGTTGGCGATTTTTTCTCGAACTAAGCCAAAGTCGGCGATCACTTTGCCGAAAGCCTTGCGCTGTTTGGCGTAGCCGATGGCATTTTCCAAGGACACGCGGCCGCCGCCCAGGCACATCGCGCCCAGTTTGAAGCGGCCGATGTTCAAAATGTTGAAAGCGATCACAGCTCCCCGGCCGATCTCGCCCAGCAAATTCTCCACCGGCACTTTGCAATCGTTGAGAATGATCGGGCAGGTAGACGATCCGCGGATTCCCATCTTATGTTCTTCGCCGCCGACCGAAAATCCAGGAAAGTTCTTCTCAATGAGAAACGCGGAAAACTTGTCGCCCACTTTCGCGAAGACGGTGAATAAGTCCGCGAAGCCGGCGTTGGTGATCCACATCTTCTCGCCGTTCAGGATGTAGTGCTTTCCGTCGGAAGACAGTTCGGCGCGCGTGCGGCAGTTCATGGCGTCCGAGCCGGAAGTGGACTCCGATAGTGCATAGGCGCCCACAATCTCACCCGAAGCCAGGCGCGGCAAATACTTTTTCTTTTGTTCCTCGGTACCGAAATAAACGATGGGCAGCGTCCCAATCCCTGTGTGCCCACCCCATGTGGTCGCGAAGCCGGCATATTTCGCGATGTGGTCTGCGATCACCGCGGCCGTCACTTTGTCCATTTCCAGCCCGCCGTACTCCTCGGGAATTTCAACCGAGCTCAATCCCAACGCCCCGGCCTTTTTCAGCAAGTCGCGAGTTACGGAAAAATCCTTGTGCTCGATTTTCTCCGCGTTGGGAAGGATTTCATTGACGGCAAACTCCTCCGTCGTCTGGCCGATGAGCTGATGCTGCTCGGTGAAATCCTCAGGAGTGAAAACTTCGTCAGGCCGGCGGGATTCAAGCAGAAAGCTGCCGCCGGAAATTCTGGTGTGAGGAGTGGTGGTCGTTGTCGCCATAAAACCTTTCCACCGCGAAGGGCACTGAGATTCCCGAAGAAAATCTAGGGCGGAAGCTTCGTGTAACATCGTGAGCTTCGTGGTTAGTGCTTTTACGTCCAGGTTGTCCCGTTTACAAAGCGCCTGATGCCGTCTTTCAAACGGACAACATTGAAGTTTATAAGCAATCCGACGGATTTACCACTGAGCTTCAGATACGAAAGGATTAGCGCGTGCTGGACAGAGGAGAGGGCCTCGACCGACTTTATTTCTACCACCACCAGGTCTTCCGCCAGCAGATCTATGCGATAACCGAGTTCGAGTTTCACTCCGCAATAAACGACAGGGAGGCCGGCCTGCGTTACAGATCGCACCCCGGCTATGCCTGGTTCATGTTGCAGGCAGGCTGCAGAGGCGCTTTCCAGAAGACCCGGACCCAGTTCGGTATGGACTTTCGTGGCCGCGGCGATGACGCCGTTACTGGCCTCCTGTGTGACGGAAGTTTCTAGGGTGCTGGGCCATCGATACCTCCAGTTTGACAGGTATCGGAGCGCGCGCTCAGAGTTCAGGTCATCTGTCACAGAAGCAAGAAAATTAACCCCGAAGGTCCGCGAAGCGAAGCATTCCGAAGGTTTCTTCGTGAAACTTCGTGTCCTGGTGGTTGGAGCCCTTGGCCGGTCGGCTTTAGGGAGTCGCTGCCGGAAGTCTGTATTCGATGCTGTGCGTACGGAATCGCGCCCCCGGCTGGCAAGTTGTATACCCAGCGGCGTGCGTGGAATCCGAGTGTGGATTGTCACGAGCCACCTTGTAGGTCCGCATGGTCAGGCAGACATTATCTTGCGACGACCAACTGTCCTGGTCAGTAAGGAATCGTGGCGGCGGAGCAGCCTTCAGGTTATTCCCGTCGGTGCCAATGCCATTCAGAGGTTTCAGGACGTTCTGCTCAGCGGCTGCCGGGGAATTCTGCCGCCGGGAATCCGCAGGCTGACTTGCCACGAGAATCTTCTCGGGCGAAGTTTGTGCTGTCAATGACGCGGCACCGGCTGCGATCAATAGCGACAAGGGTAGGAGTCGGAAGATTGACATGGGATCCCCCTGCGACAGATTATAGCGCCGTCCGTCAAAATTCGCGATGTGGACTAATTCAGATTTTCGAAAATCCCCGCCGCGCCCATTCCGCCGCCAACGCACATCGTGACCATCCCGTAGCGCCCGTTGCGGCGCTTCAGTTCACGGATGATCGTTGCCGTCAGTTTCGCCCCGGTACAGCCCAAGGGATGTCCGAGAGCGATCGCGCCACCGTTCGGATTCACCTTTTCGGGATCCAGCCCGGCTTCTTTGATTACAGCCAGCGACTGCGCGGCGAAGGCCTCATTCAACTCGATCACATCAATGTCGGCAAGCTTCAGCCCGGCCATCTTCAACGCCTTGGGAATCGCAAATACCGGACCGAGTCCCATTTCCTCGGGCTTGTAGCCGGCGGTCGCGAATGAAACATATCGTACCAGCGGTTTGATGCCAAGCGCCTTCGCTCGCTCGGCTGACATCACGACGGCTGCGGCCGCGCCGTCAGACATCTGCGAAGAATTTCCGGCGGTTACGGTGCCTTTCACGTGAAATGCCGGTTGGAGTGAAAGCAGCGCTTCGAGCGAAGTGTCGGCGCGCGGCCCTTCGTCCATTTTGAAAACAATTTCCTGGCGCTTGGGCTTCGATCCATTCGGAGTCGTAAAGCTTACGGGAACGGCTACAACTTCATCGTTGAACTTGCCAGCTTGAATCGCCGCGAGTGCCTTCTGATGGCTGCGCAAGGAGAACTCGTCTGCTGCTTCACGCGTGATGCCGAAGCGCTTGCCAACTCGTTCCGCAGTGAGCCCCATGTTCAGATATGCGTCGGGATAATGATTTACAAGCCACGGGTTCGGAGAAACTTTGTGGCCCCCCATCGGAATCATCGACATGGACTCCGTGCCACCGGCGACAATTACCTCCGCACCGCCGCTCATGATGCGCTCCGCTGCCATGGCGATCGCCTGCAGACCCGACGAGCAGAAGCGGTTGATGGTGAGTGCCGAGACTTCGACTGGCAGCCCGGCTCGCAACGAGGCGATACGGGCGACGTTCATCCCCTGCTCGGCTTCCGGCATGGCGCAGCCAAGAATCACATCTTCAATTTCTTTTTGATCGAGTTGCGGCGCGCGCTCGACCGCGCCCCTGATGGCGATGGCAGCCAGTTCATCGGGACGGGTAGCGCGCAGCGTGCCTTTAAAAGCTCGTCCCACAGGTGTTCTGACAGATGATGCTAGGATGACTTCTCGCATAAGAGTTCTCATTTCTAAAATATTCGTCTTCGCCCCCTGCGATGCGTACCTCGGATTTCACTTCGCAGGGGCGTAGAAATAATAGTCCGCGTTATAGCTGCTCTTGGTTTCGGCGTCGCGGTGCGCGCCGTCGCAGCCCTCAGCCGGAGGCTGTCCGCCGTGCGTGCGGACTCGCTGAATCGTCGTCACATTGCTCAGCAGCCCGTTCCCCGAATGGCTCACAACGTTCACCAGCAGCCAGGGGATGGATTCGGCATCGAGCGAATCGACGTGCGCCACCGCTTTCCCCGTCACTTCGCTTCCATCTTTCAGCTTCCAGGTTGGTCCTGCGGAATGTTGCCCGATCACTTTGTCTTTGCGATCATGCAGCTCAGCGTCGGGTGCCTTGAGCGTCCACGCGAATTTGCCGTCGGGCGTCGATTGGCACGTGTAGATCTGGGATCCAGTTGCGTGCGCGTAGACGACGACTTGCAGTCCTGCCGGTGCTTGAATCGCATCCGGAACATCGGGTGCAGGCTCACTCTGCGGAGCCGCTTGAGCGAAGCCCAGTGTGCACCCTACGATCAGAATCCAGATAAAACACACACTCGCCACGGCGGTGTTCAGTGTAGGGCCTTGCATGCACATCAATTGTAGCGCTCATGTCACGGACTTTCCCGCGCAAAAAAAAGAGGCGCTCTCGCGAGCGCCTCCGAGAAAAACCAGACCACCAAAAACTAGGGAAGCAACACGCTATCTACCACGTGAATCACTCCATTCGATTGCATCACGTTTGGGATGGTCACTGTTGCGGTGCCGCCCTTCTCATCTTTCAGGACGATGTTGCCACCCAGCATCACGGCTTCCAGTTTTCCGCCTTCAACCGTGGCCAGCGCCACGGTGCCATTTCCCTCTTTGATTCTCTTCATGAGATCGTTTGACGTGAGTTTCCCCGCCACAACGTGATAGGTGAGAACCTTCGTCAGTTGATCCTTGTTCTCCGGCTTGAGCAGATTGTCCACGGTGCCGGCCGGCAACTTCGCGAAAGCTTCGTTCGTCGGCGCGAAGACGGTGAAAGGTCCCGGGCCCTCAAGGGTTTCAACCAATCCAGCTGCTTTCACCGCGGCCACCAAAGTCGTATGGTCGCCCGAGTTAAGGGCATTCTGAATGATATTTTTCTGCGGCGACATATCGTGCCCGCCGACCATGGGATTCTGGGCAAAACTGAAGCTGGCGAACGTCATTGCAAACAACGCCAGCAGAATTGCGATATTGCGATTCTTCATGGGATGTGTTCCTTTCCGTTTTTTGCTGCCGCACGGGAAGTACGGGCCAAGGCGTATTTTGGATTGAGTGCGCCGAGCTTCAGTCGGCGCCACGAAGCACGCACAGGATTTCCAAGTCCGCGATCTGGATTTTTGATCCCCGTGACCAAGCCACAAGTAGGCGAGCCCTTGCTTATTTAGCCTTTGCCGCATCTTGACCTGTGTAACATGTATCGTTACAATATACGGAAGTGATCAAAAGCTTTCGGCATCGAGGCGTGGAGAAATTCCTTCGCACCGGCTCCAAAGCTGGAGTTCAGGCGAAGCACGCCGGCAAACTGCGCTTGCAACGGGTTGCTCTCGACAATTCGAGGCGGCCCGCAGATAGGACCGCTCCTGGGTGGAAGCTCCATCGGCTGGCGGGGGACCTCAAGGATCACTGGGCGGTCAGCGTCAGCGGAAATTGGCGTCTGAGGTTCAAGTTTGAAGGCGAGGATGAATCCTCGTCGACTATCAAGACTACCACTCGGAGTTCAGGAGTCGTCTATGCGCATGCACGATCCACCCCATCCTGGTCTTGTTCTCCGCGAATATCTCGCGGGCCTGGGCGTATCGGAGGCGGCGGCACATCTGCGGGTTACACGCGTGACCCTGTCGCGCGTGCTCAATGGCAAGGCAGGAATCTCCGCCGCCATGGCGATCCGATTGGCCGCCGCTCTCGGCACCACGCCGGAGCTATGGATGAATATGCAGTCGCAGTATGACCTGTGGCGGGCGAGGCAGGACCGGCAACCGGCGGTGCGAAGATTCGCGCACGTGGCCTCCGGCTGAGGCGCAGCCAATCAAGTCTGCGGCTTCGCCCAATCTTGCCAACAAGCCCGGCCGTTTCCGACCCGGCGCATCAACCTGTCCGGCTACGAATTCGTGCCGGACAGAAAATTGGCCACTGATCCCACCGGAAGTGGCGTTCTCCGGCGTCTCTTTAGACCCCACCACTTTCGGGCCGTTTCATTTCCGCCCTCGCAGGTGCAAGATGCTCAACAAAGCAGCGCAACGCCAGCCTCCCTGGCAACATCCAAACTGTGGGAAGAAAGCTTGAGCTCCGAAAAGGGACTTGGTATGAATTTTGGGGAACAACTGAATCGACAAAAACCTTCGTCCGCCGCCCCATCGGAAGTGAATAAAGGGATAGCCGACGAGGACGAAGCCCGCAGAATACGTCGCCTGCAGGTGATGATCAGCATGGTTTCTTCCGTCATCAGCCAGGATCCCAGCCTCACCGTCGAAGAAGCCTCGGAGCTCGCTGCCGGCGCCAAGCGCGCCGCCCTCGCCATGTTCCCCGATAAAGAACTAGCCTACGATCTTCTCTACAAACCCCGCCTGCAGCGCCTAATGCGCGAACGCTACCGCCTGCAGTAAGCCCACCTCAAAAGCTTGTCTTTCCGACCGGAGTCGAAGCGACAGCGGCGACGCCGCGGAGGAACCTGCTGCTCGGTCGTGCGAGGCGCTTCAACAGCCCGCCCAGAGTCGGATGGGCCGCGTTAGTGGTCAAGAATGATGCCGACTTTTCAGCCCCCGTGGTCGCCTTACTCATCCACCACAGAATTCCTCAGCGTCCCCACACCCTCCACGCTGATCTCCATCACGTCTCCCGCGGCCACCGGTCCCACGCCCGCCGGCGTGCCCGTCGCGATGATATCTCCCGGCAGCAGTGTCATCGCCTGCGAGATAAAGCGAATCACCACATCCAAGGTAAAAATGAAGTCTTTTGTATTTCCCGATTGTCGTACCGCGCCATTCACCCTCGTCTCTACGCTCACTCCCGCCCACGGATCGAGCCCATCCACCACCACCGGGCCTACCGGACACGACGTATCGAAGCCCTTCGCTCGTGCCCACTGATCCTCTTTTCTCTGGATGTCGCGCATGGTCACGTCATTCAAACAGGTGTAGCCGAGAATGTATGGCCGCACATCCTCGCCATCCGCCAACAGGTGGCACTTCTTTCCGATCACCACACAAAGCTCGCCTTCGTAATCGACACGCTCGGAAATTTTCGGTCGCTTCACCACCCCGTTCGGCGCTAGCAGCGCGGAGTTTGGTTTGAAGAACAAAAGCGGCTCCGTCGGCACCTCACTTCCGAGCTCCGCTGCATGTTCCCGATAATTGCGTCCCACGCAAACAATCTTCGTCGGCCGCACCGGCGGCAGCACCGCTGCCTCATCCAGCGCAATCGGTTCGATCCGGCGCGTTCGCAGCCCCTCCACGTCACCATCAGATTCCTCCGGCGCAGTCAGCAGAATCCTCAAAATCGAATCGCGTCCCGCCACCGATTCGACCAGCCCGTAATGAGCCTCTCCATTCAGTTGAAACCGGCAGTATTTCATATAATCTATCTAACCACGAGACACGGAAATCCGGCGAGAACTTTTCATGCGCACTCAAGGTTTTGCGTGGCGCTGCCCTTTTCACGCTGCAATTAAGATTTTGGGAGCCGCCGCACCGCTTGCAGCGCTGCGATTAGCGGAAGGAAGAATAAGGGGCTTTAGCCCCTGGGTTCCCTGTCCGACGGCACACTCTCACTCGCTTCCTCCGACCTCGCACTCTCATTCCCACGCTGATCCACCGCCGACACGGAATAGAAATAAGTCTTTCCCGAAACAACAGGACTATCCCGAAACGCCGGCGTCTTCACCAATTCCGTATTGATCTTCACGAAAGCCGCGCCCTCTTCGCGCCGGTAAACGTTGTAGCCCTCAAGATCCGCATCCAAGACTGGCGTCCAAATTAAATCGATAAACGCCTGCTGCCCCGGCCCCGAAAACACCGCCTGCAATCCCGAAGGCACCGCCGGCGGGAAGATATCATGCGCGAATACTCTCACCTTGGGCGTATCCTCGCCCTCCACCTCTACCGCAGCCCTTCCCGCTGTTTCCATCACGCTCACTACCGTGCCCCGGTAGAAATATGTTTTCTCCCACTCGACAGTTTGGTCAAGGAACGTCGTGATCTCCGCTGCTGCAGCCGCTCCCAGCGTGCACTCCGTCGCCATCACATCAGCAATTTTGGTTTCGCTCGAACTCGATTCCGGCCGTCGGTAAATTCGAAACAAATACTTGATTTCGCTTTTCCCGACTGACTTCGTCGGACACCGCCATGAGATCAGCATGCCCGGCGCCGTTGCTTGCACGGAAAAGTCGCCGAAAGGAGGCAGCGTCGGCATCAGCGGTACGCGCACCTGGTTCGAAATTCCCGCACCTCGCCCAGCCGTGTTCAGCACCTCGACAGCGTATGTGGCAAAATCCGTTGCATGTTCTTCCTCGAGAGCGGCCGGCAAAGTATCCGTGAAAGCAGCCATAAGTTTCTTGTCAGACCGTTTCCGCACTTGCTCGAAATCCGCTGGCGGCGCCGCTTCTCCCACCTCTGTTCCACATTGCTTGGGCGGCGCTTCCGTGCTCCGGCAGATCTTCGTTTTTCCCAGATAGCGCACGCTCTGCCGGTCCGTGGTGCGGGCAGGAACCGTCCACGTCAGCGTCACTTTGTCGCCCTTTCGCGCCGCCCGCAGGTCCGATGGTGGCTTCGGCAGTTCGAGCGAAGGCGCCTCCGGCGGTCCAATCGAAGCGCATCCCGTCAGCCCAGCCACCACGCCCAGCAGCAACAATCCTCGTATGATCTTCATGCGGAAACATCAGAGTACATCACTTGCGAGCGCCTGAATAAACCCCACCTCAGGAAAAAACAAAGATCGAGTCCCGCGGGGACAACCGAAAATAGCCCGCCACTTCGGGGGCGGGAAAAGTTCGAATCGAGATTCAGCGTCCCTTCGGGACGCGTGAGACGCTTCAAGGGACCACCCGAGGTTGTACCCTCGTTTCCACGGTCGGTTCTCGGCAAACACGGGCCAGTGGCAACTGTTCTCACCCCACCAACTCCCTCACCGCATCCCGAAACACCTTGTTGTGATGGTCCACATCGTCCTTTTCCGTCTGCGGCGACATCAATGCCATATTATGAAACGGCGTCAGCAAAATCCCGCGATTCATCGCATACAAATGCATGAGCCGCTCCAACTCGAAGTCCATTCGATCGTGCGCCTCCGTCCCATTCTTTGGTGGATTCGCCCCAAACAAATATTCGGCTCGGCACCCCAAACGCGTCACATGCCACGGCAGCTCCATTTCAGCAATTGCCTTCGCCACTCCCAAACTCCAGCGCTCCGCCAGCGGGATCATCCGGTCAAAAGCATCCTTGGTAAGAACTTCCGTCAAGGTCGCGCGCATCGCAGCGAGCGACAAAGCGTTACCCGCCAGAGTCCCACCAATTCCCCCAACATCGCAATCTTCAAGCTGTTGAGCCGCAACGATCCTGTCTGCAACTTCCTGCGAAAACCCGTAAGCTGCGCCCGGAATCCCTCCTCCAATCGCCTTCCCGAAAACCAGCACGTCCGGCTCTAAATTTTCCGCCCGCGTGTATCCGCCCGGCCCCACACAGATCGTGTGCGTCTCATCAATAATGAGCAAAGTCCCATGCTTGCGCGTCAACTCGCGCAGCGCCTGATGATATCCCGGCTCCGGATGCACAATTCCCACATTCGTCATCGCCGGCTCGGCCAGCACGCACGCCACATCTTCCCGAGCCAACGCCGCCTCCAATGCGGGCAGATCATTAAACTCGACGATGCGGGTCGTCACCGCCGGATTCACTGGTGGTCCGATATTCCCGCGCCGCGGCCCCGCTTCACCATTGTTGCCGAGCGTGATCAACGTTTCGTCCACCGTTCCGTGATAGCACCAGTTGAACACCAGAATCTTCGGTCGTGTGGTGATCTGCCTCGCCAGCCGAATCGAGAACCGATTCGCGTCCGTCGCCGTCAAAGCAAATTGCCAATAAGGCAGCCCGAACCGCTTCTGCAACTCCTCCGCCACAAAAATCGCATCCTCCCCCGGCAGCATCAACGTAATCCCGCGCCGCGCCTGCTCCTCCACCGACTTTACCGTGGCAAACGGAGAGTGCCCCGTCATTGCCCCCGTATCGCCCAAACAAAAGTCGATATAGCGATGCCCGTCCACGTCAAAGAAATGTGCCCCCTGCGCCTCCCGCACAAACGGAGGAAATGCTCCCGCCCACTTCACCATCCAGTTCATGGGAACGCCCGCCAAAAGCGACTTCCGCGCCCTCTCAAACAGAGCCTTCGACTTAGGCTGCTGCTCCACAAACTTCTTCTGCTCGCGTTGCATCAGCGATGCGAGTCGGGATCGGTTCACAGTTCTCATGACGAGGCAGAATACCAGACGGTAGAGGAGGCAGATAAGCGATGGCAGAGATGCCCCGTGTAGGTCGGACACTCCCTTCGGCAAACTCAGGACAGGCTCTGTCCGACAACCCATGCAGCATCACGGTCGCTCGTGCGTAGGCGAGCAAACCAAAGAGGGGTCTTGGATTCTAGGTTACGCAGTTGGATTTGGGGTGGCGCAGCGCTTCCAGATCAGAGCTCCGTTTTGAAAGGGCACGGCTTCAGCCGCGCTGTTAAACGACGACCAATCGCAATCCCGCGTACCGAGGTCCTGCCGCTCAGCCCCTTCCGGGGCGGCATAGGGTAGCCCCGGACGTAAGTCCGGGGTCAACCCCGAAAACAGGAACCGAGTCCCGGAGGGACGACAGAATTTTTCACGCGCACCTTCCGCCCAATCTAGTAATACGCTTCAGGCCATAATGGCATTCCTCGACTCTAGAAGGAGAGATTCGCGGTGCACGATAGCAAATCGAAGACGATCAGGTTTTGGGTGGCGCGCTGCTTCCAGCGCTGCGATCAGCGCTCCCGCAGCAAAACCAGGGGGGCCCATCCTTTGCGCCTTTTGCAAAGGGGAGCATTCCCGACGACTACAAAATATATCTCGACAAATCCTGATCCTTCACAATATCTGTCAACATCTTCCGCACGTAATCCGCGTCAATGTTCACGTGCTCGCCTTTTCTCTCCGGAGCATCAAAGCTCAACTCATCCAGCACCCGCTCCATGATGGTATGCAGCCTCCGCGCGCCAATGTTCTCCGTACTCTCATTCACCCGAAACGCAAAGTGAGCAATCTCCTGCAGCGCCTCCGGGGTGAACTCCAGCTTCACCCCTTCGGTTTCGAGCAACGCCGTATATTGCTTCACCAAAGAAGACTTCGGCTCCGTCAAAATGCGCACAAAATCTTCCATGGTCAGCGACTGCAATTCGACGCGAATCGGAAATCGACCCTGCAACTCCGGAATCAGATCGCTTGGCTTCGAGACGTGAAATGCCCCGGCCGCAATAAATAAAATGTGATCCGTGCGCACCATGCCATAGCGCGTGTTCACCGTCGTTCCCTCAACGATAGGAAGAATGTCCCGCTGCACCCCTTCGCGCGAAACGTCCGGACCATGTCCGCCTTCCCGCCCCGCGATCTTGTCGATCTCGTCCAGAAACACGATCCCCGAATTCTCCACGCGATCAATCGCCATTCGCGTCACGTGGTCCATATCGATCAGCCGCTGTTCCTCTTCCTGAATCAGATATTCAAATGCCTCGTTCACTTTCATCTTCCGCTTCTTGGTCCGCGCGCCAAAGATGTTGGGCAACATGTCCTTGATGTTGATGTCCATTTCCTCGACGCCCTGGTTGCTCATAATTTCGAACGTCGGGAAATTCCGCTCGCGCACATCGATCTCTACCTGCCGCTCGTCGAGCTTGCCCTCACGCAATTGCTGGCGCAATTTCTCGCGCGTCCGTGAGGAAGATTCTGCCAGGGCTGTGTTTCCATCGATCACCACTCCGCCCGCGGTAGTGGTGGATTCCCCCGGCCGGCTCGGAGGACCCGGCGGCAGAAGGATATCCAGCAGTCGTTCCTCCGCATTCAGTTCAGCCTTGTCCGCAACATCCTCCAGTTTTTCCTCGCGCACATTGTCGATCGCAATCTCCACCAGATCGCGCACCATTGATTCCACATCGCGCCCCACATATCCAACTTCCGTGAACTTCGAAGCCTCCACTTTCAAGAACGGAGAATTCGCCAGCTTCGCCAGTCGCCGCGCAATCTCCGTCTTTCCCACCCCCGTCGGCCCGATCATGATTATGTTCTTGGGGATGATTTCTTCGGCGAGGTCGGGGGTTAGTTTTTGGCGGCGGGTGCGGTTGCGCAGGGCGATGGCAACGGCGCGTTTGGCGTCCTTCTGGCCGATGACGTGTTTGTCGAGTTCGACGACGATCTCACGCGGGGTGAGTTCGTCGAGTGCGAGTTGTTCTTCTGCAGCGGAGGAGGGGAGATAGATGGCCATAAAATTAGTGGTCTGTGGCTGGTGGCCAGGATCTCGTGTCGTCTTTTCTGGACACTGATCACTAGTCGCTGACCACTTTACTTATAGTTCTTCAATGGTTACCACATCATTTGTATAGATGCACATTTTGCCGGCAATCTTCATGGCTTCTTCGGCAATCTTGCGAGCTGAGAGTTCGGTATGACGCGCGAGCGCTTCGGCCGCAGCCTGCGCGTAGGGACCGCCGCTGCCGATGGCCGCCACTCCGCCATCGGGCTCAATCACGTCGCCTTGTCCGCTGAGCAGAAAAGTTTGCTCTTTGTCGCAAACCAACAGCAAGGCTTCCAGATGGCGGAGGAATTTGTCGGTGCGCCAATCTTTCGCGAGTTCGACGGCGCCGCGTCCCAGGTTGCCGTGATATTGCTCCAGCTTCGATTCGAAGCGGCTGAAAAGGGTGAAGGCGTCGGCGGTGGAACCGGCGAATCCTGCGAGGATTTTGTCGTTGTACAAACGGCGGATCTTCTTCGCCGTATGCTTAATGACGGACTCGCCAAGCGTAACCTGGCCGTCACCGGCAAGCACTACGCTGCCATTCCGGCGGATGGATAGAACTGTTGTGGATCGGATCAGGCGTTTCGTGGACATGAGCGCAATTGTTGATTATAGCAGCGCTTGCGCCCTTCCCGTTTCTTGCCCGACTCGCGTGGAGGAGGTCGCGGCAACGTTGCATAGGTCTTTCGTCGGGACCCGCTCGCGTTGTGCGCGACTCCGCTTCCTCAGGGTCACAGGACTGAAGGTCAAAGCCGACGGACGGAAGTGTCCGCCCTACACGCCTTGTCGAAGTCGGAACGCGGGAGCAGTCGATGAGTCAAACCGAGCGGGCGAGTCGCCCGCTCCCACGAGATTTCAGCGCACGTTAGCTGGCGAGCCTCGGGCGGGAAGCGTAGAGTGAAGTGTTTCGATCTACGCGAGGTGTACACATGAAACTCCTGGTAATAGGTTCCGGGATGATGGGATCGGCGGCGGCGTACGACATGGCGCGCCAATCGCAAGTGGAGTCCGTCTCGCTGGCCGACGGTGATCTGAAACGCGCGCGCGATGTGGCGGCGCGCGTCAACAAAATTACTGGCGATAAAAAAGTACGCGCAGTGGCGCTGAACGCCAGCAGTCATAAAGCCGCCGCCAAGCTGATGCGCGGCCATGATGGTGTGCTTTCCGCAGTCCCTTACCGGCTGAACCTCGGGCTGGCGAGAGCGGCCATCGAAGCGCGCTGCCACTTTGCCGACCTGGGCGGAAACAATACCGTGGTCCGGCAGGAGCTTGCGCTAGCCAGCCACGCGGAGAAACGTGGTGTCGCCATCGCACCCGACTGTGGCCTTTCTCCCGGCATGGCTTCCATCCTCGGCGGAGAACTCGTTCGCCGCCTCGGTGGCCGCGCCGACGCGCTCAAGCTTTATGTAGGAGGCCTTCCCGAAAAACCCATGCCGCCGTTCCACTACCAACTGGTTTTTTCCGTGGAAGGTCTGATCAACGAATATGTCGAACCGGCTCGCATTCTCCGCAAAGGCAAGCTGGTGACGGTGGAGCCGCTCACCGAGCCTGAGGAATTCCACATGCCGGGTTTCGCACCGCTCATTGCTTTTCAGACTTCCGGCGGCACCTCCACTTTGCCCGAAACCTTCGAAGGCAAGGTTGGCGAGTGCTTCGAGAAAACTCTGCGCTATCCGGGGCATTACGACCTGTTGTGCGAACTGAAGGCGCTCGGGCTTTTCTCCAGCGACAAGATGCGAGTGAACGGAAGCGACATTACGCCGCGCGCGGTGATGTCGAAAATCTTCGAGGGAAAATTTGCCGGCAAGGGGCCCGATGTCTGCATCATGCGTTTGGAGGCGCACGAGTCACTGCGTTCGCCCGGCGTGCGCGGCTTGCTCGGTGGGCGCCTCAAGGGCCGGGTGGCTACCTTCACTCTGGTCGACCACTACGATGCCAAGACGGACATGAGCGCGATGATGCGCACCACCGCATTCCCGGCGTCGATCGTGATTCAGATGCTGGCGTTGGGAGCGATCACGAAACGCGGAGGAGTGTTGCAGGAGCGCGATGTGCCCGCCGACCTATTTCTGGAGGAAATGTCGAAACGCGGAATCCACATCCAATACAGTCTGGAATAAAAGCAAATCAAAGGCAGCGAGTTGAAGTGAACGTTCCACACGTTTTGTTGAGTTCGATCATCGCGGTTCAGCCGCGAAATTGCATGGGATCGGATGCCGGATAAGCAGGTTACTCACCGGGCTGGCGCCTGGTTCGGGATGACATCCCTTATCTTTCGCTGATTCTTTTGTTTCACTGCTTCCGCGGATGGTGACGTCGAGTTGCATCGGTCCTTCGTGGGGGGGGCGCTCGCGTTGCGCGCGACTCCGCTGCCTCAGGATGACAGCGGAATGCGGGGCCAATCGGCGAAGCAAAACGTGTCCGCCCCACACGGGCGCTAGTCGATCCGCAGTCGTTGAGTTAGTCGCTGCTTCACCCCCGGCCACTCTGTGGCCACGATCGAATAGCGCGCGGAGTCGCGAGGGATAAAGTCCAGTGCCATGCGGTGGGCGCGAAGAATGCCTTCGAACTTCGCACCGATGCGTTCAAGCGCGGCGCTGGAGCGCTGGTTGCGGGAGTCGGTGTGAAAGCAGACGCGGAGCACCTGCCAGGTCTCGAAGGCGTGGGTCAGCATGAGAAGTTTGCCCTCGGTATTGGCGGCGGTGCGGATGGCGGAGCGCGTGAACCACGTGTAACCGATCTCACAGGCGTCGGGGAATTGGCGGCCGTGCCGAGGATGTCCCTGCGGCCAAGCCCACCGCTCTATATTCCAGAAGCGTGTCGAGCCGATGACCATACCGCCATCCAGGCGAATGATCGCGAACGGCACGGCGGTGCCGGCATCGCGCCAGGCCAGGGCGGTGTGGATGTATGTGGCGGCGTCGGCTTTGCCTTGCGGGACGGGAGTCCACTGGTAGAGGGTGGGATCGGCTGCAGAAGCGGCGACCAAACCGTCGATGTGGTGATGGGCAACGGGCTCGAGGCGAATATGTTTGCCGATCAACACGGGACTCTCTATTTCCATGGTTCCCAGTATGCGATGAGACGCTAAGCGGCGCAATTGGATCTCGCGACCTGTCTTGCCGGCCCGAGCCGACGAAATCCCACCCTTCATAAACCGAACGGTGGGTCACCCGCCGCCGCGTTACCATGACGAAAGTCCTCTTCCCCTGCCAAACGGAAAAGACAGTGCCTTCTAAATCAATTTTCTCGCCTCGACCTCGTGCTGGGCGCGAATTGTTAATCACCATGCCCGGTGCCTAGTATGAAATGTCTGACCGCGAGACGGCTCAGTCCTACCGGGAGCGGCGGCGGTTGCCAAGCCAACACAAGGAGATGCGCACGCCAAGTACCACAAATCCCACCAAAGATCAGAGTGGGGCCTCTTCGGGCGGGACAACAGCAGCGCAGGGGCAAGCCGATCTCGAACAACAACCTAAGCAAGCGAATCAACGGATGCGCCCTGAGCCCGATTCACAACGCAACCAGGCGCAACGGGAGGCAAGCAAACTCCTCGACCGCGTCGCCAGCGCGGCGATCCAACAAACCGAGCGTGGCCGTGATCGCTATTGCCATCACCGAATCGCCGAGGCCCTTGACGCCATCGAGCAAGCCACCGGTAAGATCGACATTCTGCTGAGCCGCAATCCGGCGACCGCGCTCATCCCGGTTAACACGGAAGTGAACGTAATTGATACCCCGCCACAAAGCGAGGCGTCTGGTTCACCTCGCCAATCGCGATGTCACGCTGGCCGTGGTTTCGCGGGCGCCTCTGGCCCAGATTGAGGCGTTCAAGAAACGGATGGGCTGGCAGTTCCAATGGGTATCGTCATTCGAGAACGAATTTAACCGCGACTACCATGGGTCGTTCACGAAAGAGGAGATGGCGAAAGGCAAGGTGAGCTACAACTACGAGATGAGCGGCTTCGCCAGCGAGGAAGCGCCGGGGGCAAGCGTTTTCTATAAGAATGAAGCGGGTGAGATTTTCCACACCTATTCGACTTATGCACGCGGGCTCGACATTCTGGCGGGCACTTACAACTTCCTCGATCTCGCGCCGAAAGGACGGGACGAAGATGGCTTGGCGTTCACGATGGCATGGGTTCGGCATCACGATCGATATACGGAGGGTTACGTCGTAGATCCGAAGGCGCAGTCCGTGGCTCGGAAAGGCGCAGGGTCGTCGTGCTGCTCGGGGGAGAAGCATCCGTGAGTAGCTACGGTTGCGGTGAAGAGATTTCGAACGGAGGGAAGGGCGTAGGGGCGGGGGTGCGGATCGGGGAGAGGGGTCCGCGTCGTCCGACCGGCGCGCGGTTTTCTCGACGTCGCTGGAGGGATCGTTTCTGGCGGCGTGCTGGCGCTGTTGCCGAAGTGCCCGGCGTGCATAATCGCTTACTTCGCGATTGGAAGCGGGGTTGGAATCTCGATGGCGACCGCGATGGATGCTCGGAGGGGGTTGATGACGGTATATGTGGGATCGCCGGTGTATTCTGGAGCGAGTCATGTGCGGCGCTTCATGGCGGGGTGAACGAGTGCCTCAGCGGCTAAAGCCCGCATTTTTTGGATACGTGCGGCACGGCTGAAGCGGTGCCCTTTCAGACGGCGACGCGTCACACGCCCACGGGTTGCGGAGTCGACTTCGCCGCCAGCAGCTGGCGGAGGACGTATTGCAAGATCCCGCCGTTGGCGTAGTAGAGGGCTTCCTGCGGGGTGTCGATGCGGACCACAGCGTTGAACTCTGTGGTCTTGCCGTTGGCGGTGGCGCGGACTTTGACCTGGCGTCCGGCGGCGAAGTGGTCCACTACATCGCGGATGCCGGTGATCTCGAAAATCTCTTCTCCTGTTAGGTTGAGCGATTCGGCATTCTTGCCCGCCTCGAATTGCAGAGGGAGGATTCCCATGCCTACCAGATTTGAGCGGTGAATGCGCTCGTAACTCTCGGCGATGACGGCGTGGACGCCGAGCAGGCGCGGGCCTTTGGCAGCCCAGTCACGGGAGGAACCGGAGCCGTATTCTTTCCCGGCGAGGATGATGAGCGGAGTGCGCTCGGATTGATATTTCTGGGAGGCGTCAAAGATCGACATTTCCTGGCTGGTGGGCAGGTGGCGGGTGAATCCGCCTTCCACGTTGACGAGTTTGTTGCGCAGGCGGACGTTGGCGAAAGTTCCGCGGACCATGACTTCGTGATTGCCGCGGCGCGAGCCGTAGGAGTTGAAGTCGGCGGGCTTGACGCCGTGCTCTTGCAGATACTTTCCGGCGGGGCCGTCCTTCTGGATGGAGCCGGCGGGCGAAATGTGGTCGGTGGTGACGCTGTCGCCGAGGACAGCGAGGACGCGCGCGCTTTCGATTTCTTCGACGGGCGAAGGCTCGAGGCTCATGTTGTCGAAGTAGGGAGCGCGGCGGATGTAGGTGGAATCTTTCTCCCAGGCGTAGGTCTGGCCCTTGGGGACGGCGAGGCCGCGCCAACGATCGTCTCCGGCGAAAACTTCGGCGTAACTTTTGGAAAACATTTCCGCGGTGACGGAATGGTCGACGGCTTCTTCGACTTCACGCTGCGTGGGCCAGATGTCGGCGAGGTAAACCGGCTCGCCTTCCTTGTCCTTGCCGATGGAGTCTTTGCGAAGGTCGGTGTCGATGCGTCCGGCGAGGGCGAAGGCGACGACGAGTGGAGGCGACATTAAATAGTTGGCCCGGACCTCAGAGTTGATGCGGCCTTCGAAGTTGCGATTGCCGGACAGGACGCTGGCGACGACCAGATCTTTTTCGTCGATGGCTTTGGATACTTCATCGGGTAGAGGGCCGGAGTTGCCGATGCAGGTGGTGCATCCGTAGCCGACGATGTGGAATTTCAGCTTTTCGAGATACGGGGTGAGGCCGGCGTTCTCCAGATAATCGCGAACGACTTTTGATCCGGGAGCGAGAGAAGTTTTGACCCAGGGCGGAACGGACAGGCCTTTTTCGACGGCTTTCTTGGCAAGCAGGCCGGCGCCGATCATGACTGAGGGGTTCGAGGTATTGGTGCAGGAGGTGATGGCGGCGATGACAACGCTGCCGTGTTTGAGTGAATTCCTTACATTCGCGGAAACGTGCTCGTGTACGTTGGGATCTTCGACGCCGATCGCCTCGGGGCTGCCGCCTTCCTGCTCCCACTGTTCTTTGGCGGGGACACCAGTCCCACTTCTCCGAACGGAGGCGAGAAGTGGGGCCCCCGCCGTTTTCGCTGCTGATTTTGGTTTGATCAGCGAGGGCAGAGCTTTCTGAAAAGAATCTCCGGCCTGGGAGAGGACGACGCGGTCTTGTGGGCGCTTGGGGCCGGCGATGCTGGGTTCAACGGTCGCGAGATCGAGGGCAAGAAGTTCGGAGTATTCGGCTGCGGGAGTTTTTTCATCGTGGAAGAGTCCCTGCTCGCGGCAGTAGGCTTCGACCAAGGCAATCTGTTCCGCGCTGCGGCCGCTGAGTTTCAGGTACTTCAAGGTTTCTTTGTCGACCGGGAAGATGCCGCAGGTAGCACCGTATTCGGGCGACATGTTGGCGATGGTGGCGCGGTCGGCGAGCGGAAGATCACGCAGGCCGGGACCGAAGTATTCGACAAATTTTCCGACGACGCCGTGCTTGCGCAACATCTCGGTAATTGTCAGAACAAGATCCGTAGCGGTGGCGCCTTCGCGCAGGCGTCCGGTGAGCTTCACGCCGACGACGAGCGGAATCAGCATGGAGACCGGCTGGCCGAGCATGGCGGCTTCGGCTTCGATGCCGCCGACGCCCCATCCGAGAACACCAAGGCCGTTGATCATGGTGGTATGACTGTCGGTTCCTACCAGCGTGTCGGGGTAGGCGGTGCGCTTGCCCTGAGATTCGTGGACGAAGACTACGCGAGCCAGGTATTCGAGGTTGACCTGGTGGACGATGCCGGTGTCGGGAGGGACGATGGCGAGGTTGCGGAATCCGGTTTGGCCCCAGCGCAGGAAGGAATAGCGTTCCTTGTTGCGCTGGAATTCGAGCAGCGCGTTCATATCGAATGCGCTGGCGCTGCCGAACTCGTCGACCTGGACGGAGTGATCGATTACCAGTTCGACGGGCTGCAGAGGATTGATGAGAGAGGGATCGCCACCGAGTTG
>Ga0187867_10000678_pt1 | contig 30107 bp, 20 predicted proteins | sample June2016WEW_13_1_FD_132976 | JGI IMG/M metagenome (GOLD analysis project Ga0187867, IMG submission 132976) | Peatland microbial communities from SPRUCE experiment site at the Marcell Experimental Forest, Minnesota, USA - June2016WEW_13_10 | ecosystem: Environmental > Terrestrial > Soil >... | reverse complement strand
TTCTTGCCGTCGATGGTGCCTTCGGTGATGTAGGTCGCCTCGTTCACCACTATCTTGAATGTGAACGTGTTGCCGTCCAGCTTGGCGTCCACGATAGGCAGTTCGCCCATATCGCCGCTCAGCGTCCCGCTAAGCTTGCCGCCATCGTCCTTGACGACCATCGTCCAATTGGTGGGTTGTCCGGCCTCGTCGGTACTGACGACGTCCCAGGTCCCTACTACCACCGCGTTGTCGGCCGCCCAGGCGGCCAGCGACCCCAACAAAAGGACCGTCAGAAACAAAATTAACGTGCGTGTCATTTACTTTTCCTCTCCCGAAACGGAAATTGCGCAGTCTCCGGAGCAGCCTGGTTCTGGCGCAACGGAGCGCTCGCATCTAGCATAACGCAGCATGCCGTTTTGTGGGGCGGGCCATCGGTTGACGTGTCGAACGCACTCGGCGTGCCGTGTCAACACTCTGCCTACACCGGCTACCGCTGGCCTCTCGCCCGGATCGCCTTCCAACCCGTCAGCTTCACATGATTGTCTTCCAGCGCTTTCCGGAACTCCGCGCTGGTGATCACGTCGAAGTCGCGCTGCCGCCAGGCGCTGCCGTAATCCGGATGCCCTGCGGTGATAGCCTGCATCTCCGCATCGTCGTAGGCCAGGTGTACGATCAACTCCGTCAGCCCCGGCTTAAGCGACCGGACGACTCCCATATAATAGGACGCCCATTCTTCCGGCTTCGCGTTCGAAGCCATCACGATCGCGTCCGGCATCAGATCGGTATCCTTCAATAACGCCAGCATCGCCGCGGGCGCACCCGGCGTGCGCATGGCCAGGAATGGCAAGCCGTACTCGTGCGCCACCTTCACGTAGGCCGGAAAGTAGGCTGGCGTGAACAACGTGCCCATGTGGCTATCCAGATGCGTCGGGCGGATGCCAACTTTCAAGGCCCGCTCGATCTGCGCGCGGATTTCCTTCTCCACCTCGGCGGCGGTGGCGTGCTTCGTTACAAATGGAACATCCGGCCAAAGATTCCCGTCGGGACCCAGCAGGCCGGGCACTTCGTCGCGGGAGGCCACCGGCCCCCAGCGATAATCCTGCCACTCGCTGGTCAGCGTCAGGTGCAGGCCCAGATCCGCGTCCGGATGCGCCTTGGCATACTCTGCCACCTCCGTCAGCCACGGACAGGGCACCATGATGCTGGCGGCGCTGGCCGCATGCCGGTCGAGGGCCGCGAAACTGGCGCGGTCCTGCGAGTGGCTCACCGCCAGGTCGTCCGCATGCACAATCAGCAGCTTGGCATCCGCCGGATATCCGAGTCGCTCGGCTGTGTTTTTGGTTTGCGCCAGCGCGAGCGGACCTAAAAGCGCCAGACCGAAAAGCCATTGTCGTGCCATGTTTTGCCCCCGCGATAGCAGATGTTAATTTTACACGGCTTTTACAACAGAATCACATTCCGCTGGTTGCCGTGGTTTATGGTGGCCCATAAGATGCGATTCCCCCATGCCATTTTTCCGGCCGCGACCCTGTTAACGCTGCACCTGGCAGGCCTTGCCGGCCAGGCGGCCCAACCCTCTGTCCTAGGCTGTGCGCCAAACGGCAACACTTTCAACCTGCAGTCTGCCGCCAATGCCGTCGGACAGTTCAACGAGGCCGTGGCCGTGCTGCTCAACGCCGGCGGCAGCGGCGGCGATCTGGTGTTCGGGACGGCTCTGGATGCGCGCTCTCTACCACCCCTGGGCTTTTTGCCGGGACAGGATGCGGATGCTTTCTACGTGCAACGAAGCAACTCAACCTGCGCAGCGGATCTGGAAGGAGAACTGCCGGTAATCCTATCGAATACCGGCGACGTTTATGCTATTTTCGGCAATCCCATCGTCGTGGCCGATCCGGCGCATGGCGCATTCTTCGTCGCCGACCTGCGGTATTCCGGTGAGTTTGCCGTCGGGCTGATGAAGGCCACGCCGGCCACCCTGCTGAATACCACCGCATGTCCAAATGGCACCGAAACGGGCCCCGCGAATTGCTTCGTCTCCGTCGCGCAACTGGCGAACATCGTTTCCGCCGCCACCGACTTGTTTTCGCCGTCTCTCGCGGTCGACCAGAGGACGGCCGGGACAGGCGCGGGCGACGTCTACATAGCGGTGGTGAACGATAATGAAAATACCGCGGCCAACGCCATCTTCATATCCGCCTGCGCGAATACTCTGGCGAATTGCAGTGATGCGGTCAAGATCAGCGGCTCGGATACGCGCGCCGGCAACCCCTGGGTGCAGGTCCGGCCCGATGGCGGCATCACCGTTTCCTACGTCGAACGCGAGTCCGACACCCCCACCTCCGCGATGGACATCCGGTTCGTGAATTGCCAGCCTGCCGGATCTCCGAAGGCCCCCACGTGTACGGCGCCGCTGCCCGTCATCCGGGAGACGCAGCCCGCGGGCATTCCCGGCGAAGTACAGTTGTCTCCGCAATATGTCAACCCGATCAGTCTGAATGCAGTCGACCCCACCTATCCCAAGCACGTCGATCGCCTGGAGAGCGACGGCACAACCATAACTACTTTTCTGGTGTACGACCGCTGCGGCACACCCGGCATCACCGGAGATGAGATCTTCTCTCCGTTGTGTCCCAAGACAGACGTGGCGATCCTCAGTTCAACGAATGGCGGCTCCACATGGTCCCCCCTGCAGCAGGTGTCTAGCGCCGCCGGCCAGCAGTTCTTTGGCAATGTGGCTCTGGACGTATCCACCGGCACAGTGAATATCGCGTACTATTCGACGGAAAACGACCCCTTGAAAACCAGTATGCAAATCTTCCTGGCGCAGGTCGCGCCGGGCGAAACGTCTCCCGGTACGCCGCAACAGATTACGTCGGCCCTCTACGACGGTCCGCTGGGTGGGTTCAACGGCAATGAGGAACTGTCCGGCAGTTATCTCGGTGTAGCCGCCGCCGGGACCGGACAGGCCGGCCAGAGCCGCGTATACATCCATTTCAGCGGGAGCGTCACGCCGGGTAGCTACAACGGCGTATCGTTTTTCGTAACGAACAACATTCTGACCAGCTTCCAGTATTAGAGACAACCAATGCGCACACATAGGATCGGTATTATCGCGGCCTTATCGGCATGCCTATTGGCGGCCGCTCCTGGCGCTCAGCCTCCTTGGGTCGAATCACGCTCGGCCACCGCACGGTTTCTCGCGTCGGAGGAGGGGCGCAGTCTTCTCGAAGTCACGGGGCATCCTTTGTCGCGATATATGAACCAGGCGTTTGGCGAACCTTCGGTGGAGGCGCTTGCCGCAGCCCGGTCCCATTGGCACGCGCAGACCGGCGCTGCGCATGCCGAAGCCACGCCCGCTACCACGACGCCATGCACGGGTGATTCCGGCGCGCGATTCAATCTCGAGCCGCGCAATGGCGCGGTGCCGCAACAGAACGCCGCCGCGGACTTCATCCTCAACGGCGTGGGCCAAGGCGAAGATTTGATCGTGCAAACCGCCAACGACTGGCGCGGAGCGTTTGCCAGCAGCACCTGGGATAACAGCCTCAGCGGCTACTACGTGCATCGCGCCGCGGCCGCCGATTGCAGCGTGCAGTTCGAAGGTGGATTGCCGGCTATCGCCTACCAGGGGGGCACGACGCTGGGAGTGGGCGATGCAGCAGTGGCGGCCGACCCCACCCGCCGTGCATTCTTCATGGCGGATATGCGCTTCGGCTCCGCCGCCGGGATCGGCTTGTTTCGCGCTTCCGCCGCCAATCTGCTGAACCCTGCCAACTGCCCGGGTGGGACGCACCTCGAAACGCAGGCCGCCTCCTGCTGGACCCAGACTCCGCCGGTGCTGGTGAATCCCGTGGCGCAGCCGTACTTCAACTCGGAGTTCAATCTGGCGGTGGACGAGCGGGCTTCCGGAACAGGCGCGGGCGATGTGTACCTGGCCGCCAATACTTATATCACCAGCATGAGCGCGTACGCCGTGGTGGTCATGGCATGCGCCAATGCCACGCTAAGTTGCAGCCCGATGGTGACACTCTCCACGGCGGGCTCGCTGCCCTATGTGCAAGTGAGGCAGGATGGCCTGATCACCATTTCCTACCTGGCCGCCATGGAAGAAACCTCCACGGCGGAGCCGATCGCTTTTGTAACCTGCACTCCGGCGGGCGCGCCCAACCCACCCGTATGCGCGGCGCCTACGACGGTGACCACCATCCAGCACCCCCTGCCCACGCCCGCACAGGGCGTTCTCACCACGCCCATCAAGGGTATCGATATCTTTACCACCAGCACTTACCCCAAGCATGCCAATCGGCTTGAGTCCAATGGCAGCTTCACTACGTTCCTGGTTTACGACGCTTGCAGGAACCCGTACACACCACCGCCACCGCCGCATCCGCAATCGACGTTGTGTCTCAACGCGGAGGTCGGCATGACATTTTCCACTAGCAACGGCCAAACCTGGTCCACGCCGGTCTCCGTCGACACTGCCAGCGGCCACCACTTCTACCCGTCGATCGCAGCGGACAAGTCCACGGGAACCGTAAGTGTGGTCTATTACACCACGGAGGGCAACTCTTTCCACCATCGGGTGCGCGTGTTCCTGAACCAGGTATCGCCGGGAAGCACTACGTTGGGCCCGGCGCAACCACTCACCAAGGTTCTGGCTCCCATGGACGTCGCGCCCGGTGGCCTGGGCACGGACATGGACGACTTTCACATAGGAGCCATTGCCCGCGGCACTGGTACCAAGGGGCAGAGCCACTTGTACACATCGTTTAATCAAACGATTGTCAGTGGCACGTATAACGGCCAACCCTTGCCGGAGAAGAACAACCACATCGCTCTGACCACATATTAGTCCTGCTATCCTTGACTTGGCGCCATGACCAAGTCCATCGATTCGCCCACCGGCCGGCTGCTGGCGGGCCTCGCCGTAACCCTGGTGGCCGTGGGTGTGTTTTCGTTTTACGCGCTGCGCCAGATCCGCGGCCTGGAGGATCTCCAGACCGCCACGGTGGACCGCAACCGCAAAGACTCGCTGCAGCTTCTGCGCATTCAAAACGACCTGAACCAACTGGGCATTTTCATGCGCGACATGCTCTACGGCGACGAGCCTTACCCGTTGGCGGCCTGGAAAAAGCAGTTCGACAGCAAGCTGGACGATCTGGACGACGCCCTGCGTCTGGAAGCGCAGCTCGCCCCCGGCGCGCGGGAGGCCTTGCGGCAACGCTATCTGGCCGAGTCGCTGGCGCAGTTCCGGACTTCCGCCGGCCGCATGTTCGAGATTGCCGCGCACGGCCCGGCCGGCAGCGACCGCGCCGCGCGCGATATGATCCGCTCCTCCCTCGAAGCACAGCAGGGCGCCGTCGCCAGCACCGTGGCGCGTCTGCTGGTGCAGAATAACGAGGCCGAGCAGGACGCCGCGGTCCGCATCCAGGGTATCTATCTGGGCGTAGCGCGCAACATCTATCTCTTCCTGGTCGCCGTGCTGCTGGCCATCTTCGGCACCACGCTCTATCTGATTTCTTCCAACCGCCGCTTGTTCCAGCATCTGGCTACCGTGTCCGAGCACCGCAGCGATCTGGCGCGCAAGCTGATCGCCGTGCAGGAGGAGACCCTCCACTCGCTCTCGCGCGAACTGCACGATGAATTCGGCCAGGTGCTGACCGCCATCGGCGCCATGCTCCGCCGCGCGGAAAAGCGTCTCCCGGCCGATTCGCCATTCTGCGCGGAGCTGCGCGAGGTCCGCGAAGTAGCCCAGGTTACGCTCGAAAAAACCCGCAACCTGTCGCAGTTGATGCATCCCAGCATTCTCGACGATGGCGGACTGGAAAAAGCCATCGACTGGTATCTGCCGGTATTCGAGAAGCAGACTGGAATTAAGGTACGATACGAGAAAAAGGGGGAAGGCCCTCCGGTCACCGACCGCGTGGCCATTCATGTGTACCGTGTGCTGCAGGAAGCGCTGAACAATCTGGCGCGCCATTCGGGCTCGACGCAGGCTGTGGTGCGGCTGGCTTTCCCGCCGGGAAGGCTGAACCTGGAAGTAGAGGACCGCGGCGCCGGCATGCCCGAGTCGCGCAACGGCGGCGGGCGCAAGGGTATCGGCATGACCGCCATGCGCGAGCGCGCCGAGTTGCTGGAAGGCTCTTTTGAAGTGCTTCGCCCCGGCGAAGGCGGCACGCTGGTAAGGCTGGATGTTCCGTTAACGGATTCCTATGAGCAATGAAATAACGGTATTGCTGGTGGACGACCATGGCCTGGTGCGCAAGGGCTTCCGGCGCATGCTGGAGGACGACCCCGAAATTCGCGTGGTCGGCGAAGGCACCAACGGCCAGGAAGCCATCAAACTGGCGCAGGAGTTGCATCCCCGCGTCATCGTCATGGACATGGCCATGCCCGGATTGGACGGCGTGCAAGCTACCCGCGAAATCCTGAAACATGCGCCGGACACCGCCATCCTCATTCTCAGCATGTATTCCGAGGAGAACTACGTGCGCAACGCCCTGGACGCCGGCGCGCGCGGATACGTGCTCAAGGAAGCTCTGGACGTGGACCTGGCCGGCGCCGTCAAGGAACTCGCCGCCGGAAGGACGGTCATCGGTCCCGGTGTGCTGACCCCCCACCGCGTGCCCGATCCGGACTACGAGCGCCTCACACCGCGCGAAAAGCAGATTCTGGAGTTGATCGCCAAGGGAAATTCGAATAAGGAAATCGCCACGATTCTCAGTCTCAGCGTGAACACGGTTTCCGTGCACCGTGCCAATCTGATGTCCGCGCTCGGCATCCATCGCACCACGGAACTGGTGGTGTGGGCCGTCAAAAAGGGGCTGGTGCAACTGCCGTGAACCGCCGGGAGTTTTTGTGGGGCGCCCTCGCCAGCGCTGCGGCAAGCCCCGCTGCTGCTTCACCGAACCGCCAGGGAGCGGACATCGGCTTCCGCTTCACCGACGTAACTTCCCCGGCCGGCATCCATTTCCGCCACAACAGCGGCGCGTTTGGAGACAAGTATCTTCCCGAGACGCTAGGCCCGGGTTGCGCCTTTCTGGATTACGACAACGACGGCTGGCAGGACATCCTGCTGATCAACGGCATGGACTGGCCGGGTCATGAGAAGCAGCACAGCACCATGCGGCTCTACCGCAACAACCGTAACAGCACCTTTACGGATGTGACCGCCGCCGCCGGCCTGGATGTGGAAATGTACGGCATGGGCGTGGCGGTCGGCGACTTCAACAACGATGGCTTCCCAGATATCTACGTCACCTGCGTAGGTCAGAGCCGCCTGTTTCAAAACACCGGCAAAGGACGCTTCGTGGATATTACGGCGCGCAGCGGACTGGGTCCCCGCCTGGGCTTCAGCAGCTCCGCCCTGTGGTTCGATTACGACCGCGACGGGCTGCTCGATCTGTTTGTGTGCAACTACGTGAAGTGGTCGCCCGCGCAGGATGTGTTCTGCAGTATGGATGCCAAGCACAAATCCTACTGCACCCCGGAAGCGTACCGCGGCGCCACCTGCTGGCTCTTCCGCAATCGCGGTAATGGCACATTCGAGGATGTCACCGCCACCAGCGGGATCTTCGAGAGCAGCTCGAAATCGCTGGGCGTCGCCATGCTGGACTACGATCAGGATGGCTGGATCGACCTGATGGTGGCCAACGACACGCAGCCCAACAAGCTCTATCGCAACCAGCGCGACGGTACGTTTTTGGACATCGCCGTGAAAGCCGGCGTGGCCTTCAGCGAAGACGGCAAAGCCCGCGCGGGCATGGGCGTGGATGTCGCCGATTACGATAATTCGGGCATCGCCGGCCTGGCGATTACGAATTTCGATAACGAGATGATCGGCTTCTACCGCGGCACCCGCGGCGGCCTGTACGTGGATCAGGCGGCGCGCTCCGACGTGGGCCGGCTCTCTCGCCGCAGCCTCGGTTTCGGCTGTTTCTTCTTCGACGCCGACCTCGACGGCCTGCTCGACCTCCTAGTCGTCAACGGCCACATCGACCCCGGCATCCGGGAAGCGCGCCCCGAAACCGGATACGCGCAGCCGCCCCATTTGTTCTTGAACAAAGGAAGCGCCGGATTCCAGGACGTGGCCGCCGAATTGGGAGGCGGGTTCGCCGACCCCAAAGTGGGACGCGGCGCCGCCTTTGGCGACTTCGACCGGGATGGCGATCTGGATGTGCTGATCACTACCAACCAGGGGCCAGTCCACCTGTACCGCAACGATCAGTTGAACGGAAATCGCGCCATACGCTTCCGGCTGGTGGGAACCAAGTCGAACCGCGACGGCATCGGCGCCATCGTGCGCGTGACCAGCGGGGGCGAAACCGGATCGCGCATGGTCAAGAGCGGCTCCAGCTATTTGTCGCAATCCGAGATGCCGGTCACCTTCGGGCTGGGCAAGCGGGATACCGTCGAGCGTGCCGTGCTCCACTGGCCCAGCGGACGCGTCGAGGAGTTCAAGAACCTGCGTGCCGGGCGCGCCTATGAGTGCGTCGAAGGTAAAGGCGTGCGCGACACCGGCGGATTTTAAGGCGAGAATTCTCAAGCGCCGCGCCACTCATCCATTAGCTTTCCGTGGAAAGCGAAGAAGCGGGTTCCTGCGCGAAGCACCGGAGCTTCAAACAGGAAAGCCCGGTGAACGCCCGGGCCTTCGCTGGAAGCGGAAAGGAGGATACTTTATGATCCTTATGCTGATAATTCGGCTGACGTTTGTTGGTCGAATCTCGGCGTTGATCGTTTGGACCCGTAAGGGCCAGCGGTAACGCCGTGGCGGGATCGGCGAACCGCTCGCCGGTCCCGTTATCAGCATCATAGCAGGTTTTTCCCGGCCTTAGGGCACTACCCGGAAACGGGCTGAACGCCACCCCGATTTGCGCCGTTCTGCAACTTTTCGGGTGCTCTGGGCGTCATATCTCTTCGGCCATATGGCTCGCGGAATGAGAAGTAGCGTGAAAAGCAAATACGAGACTTATAGAAAGATACTAGAGAAAAAGGCGGAAGAGGTGCAAAGCAGCATGTCCGCCCAGAAAGCCGCTCAGGTGCTGGCTCGCGAAGAGCACCCGCACGACGAGGGCGATCTCAGCCAGCAAAGCCACGAGGAGTGGATTTTCCTGAATCGGAACACCTTGGATATCAAGCTCCTGCGCGAAGTTCAGGATGCCCTGCGGCGCATCGATCAGGGCGCCTACGGCGTCTGTTACGAGTGCGATGAGCCCATCTCCGCCAAGCGGCTCGACGCGGTGCCTTGGGCCAAGTTCTGCGTTTCCTGCCAGGAACGCATCGCCGCCGGCGCCGTGCCGGGACATGAGGAAGAATTCCAGGAAGCCGACCGATGAACCTCTCCGACTTGCGGAAGGTCACGGTCAAAAAGCATCTTCGCATCCGTTTTCCTCTCTCGAACGGGATGGAGTGCATCGTCAACGAGCACGGCATCGCCCAGGTGCCCGCTCTGCGTACGGTGCCTGCCTTCAATCTGGAAGAGGAACTGGTTCGCGCACAGGCGTTTGTGGTGGAACCCGCGGACGCCGTGAAAGACAAAAGTGAACCTAAGACTCGTAACTATACGCGCGAAGAGATGGCCGCGTTGGCTATCGCCGGGGCTGGCGCCGCAGCCACGCACGACGAGCACGAAGACTGATCCGTAACGTCGTGCTAAGGTTTCCGATTATCCTGCCTATAGAGCCTTTAGAAGCATTACGCAAATCCGCCCGCTATAGACGCTCTTGAACCTCGCAAAAGGATTACCCTGGGTGCCAGCGCTGGAGGCGTGCTGGCCACCATTGGAGCTATTGCAGGTCGGCAGCGGGACCGAAGAACAGGCCCGCGGCATCGAGCAGATCTCCGCGGCAGTGCAACAGATGGCGCAGGTGGTGTAGTTTGCCGCCCAGAAAGCCCCAGGAAAATGAAACCTTCGCCACCGATCTGCGCCGGCAGTCGGAATCCTTGGAGGGAATTGTCGCCAGGCTCACCGGAGTCATCGAAGGTCAACCGCGCCTCGCTGACCAAAGTTATCGCTCCTCCACTATCGCCAGTTTCGTTTGCTAATTATCGGTGCGCCGCTGCCGTCAAGCCGTGCGATAATTCCAGCAGCATGCAAAACATACTGCTAGCGACATGTTTCCTATTCGGGCTGGCTTTGGGATTGCTCGTGGCCTGGACATTGCTTCGCCCGGCCGCGCGCTTGGCCCACGAGCGCGCCAAGGCGGAGTGGGAGCCGGAGCGCGCTGTGCTTAACGAGCGCCTGCAAACCAAGGAGCAGCAATACAAGGAATTGCAGACCGCTCTGGACGACGCCCGGCAGAAGCTCACCGATACCTTTAAAGCCCTTTCGGCCGAGGCCTTGCAGTCCAACAATCAGGCGTTCCTCGATCTGGCCAAGACCGTTATAGACCGTACCCAGGAAACCGCCCGCGGCGATCTGGAATTGCGTCAACAGGCCATCGCCGCCCTGGTTCGGCCCGTCCGCGAATCGCTCGATCAAGTCCAGAGCAGGATCCAGGACTTGGAGACCGCTCGCTCCGGAGCCTATGCGGGACTGTCCGAACAGGTGCGCGGGTTGCTCGAAACCCAGGTCCAGCTTCGCTCCGAGACCAGCCGTCTCGCCACCGCTTTCCGCTCGCCCGGTGTACGCGGCCGTTGGGGCGAAATTCAGCTCAAACGCGTGGTCGAGATGGCCGGCATGCTGGAGCGCTGCGATTTCTACTCCCAGCCCGTAACGTCCACCGAAGACGGCCGCTTGCGTCCCGATCTGCTGGTCCGCCTGCCCGGCGGCAAGAACATCGTGGTGGATGCCAAGACGCCGCTGGAAGCCTACCTGTCCGCTACCGAGTGCGCCGTGGACGAAGAACGCCGTACCCTGCTCCAGGATCACGCCCGCCAGGTGCGCGCGCAAATCGCCGCACTCGCCCGCAAACAGTATTGGGAGCAATTCGACCCGGCGCCGGAGTTCGTGGTCCTCTTCCTGCCCGGCGAGAGCTTCTTCAGCGCCGCTCTCGAAGCCGATCCATCCTTGATCGAAATCGGCGCCGCACAGCAGATCATTCTGGCGACCCCCACTACCTTGATCGCCCTCCTGCGCGCTGTGCACTACGGCTGGCAGCAGGAGAATATCGCTCAAAACGCCGCCGAGATCAACCGCCTCGGCAAGGAGCTTTACAAGCGGTTGGCCGACATGAACGGCCATTGGGATCGCTTGGGCAGAAGCCTGGAGCGCGCCGTGGATGCCTACAACAGCGCGTCCGGCTCGCTGGAATCGCGCGTGCTCGTAACCGCGCGCAAATTCGAAGAGCTGGAAACGCGCGCCTTCGGCCTGGTGCTCGAAACCCCGCAGCCGATCGACACCCGGCCCCGCACACTGGAACTGTCATCGGTCGGCGATCAGCACTCAGCCAATGGAAATGCGCCAATCGCGTAGGCTGAACTAAGAAGCCTGGACGTGGAGGTGGCGGATTATGAACTGCCTGTGGCGGAGTTCAATTAGGTAGTAAGTCAGTTTGGAGGGCGGGCAATTCTGCCCGCAGCCGGCTTTCAGCCGGCTCTGGCCGCCTAAAAGGCGGCTGCGGCCAAGATTGGCCGCCCTCCAAACCACCTGACCCACTAGCAACGCAAACGCTCTTGGTTTGCGAAAACAAGAGACCGAACCGCGACGGGCCCGACACTTTCACCACACCCGGCAAGGCTTCTCCCGCACCATCGGCTGCCCCACCCTGCAAGCAAAGGCCGTGGCGAACTCGGGCATATTCGCCGCCACGCCATTAATGCGATACTCCGGCGGCGAGTGCGGATCGGTGATGGCATGCACCCGCTTGCTCTCCGCGCGCTCATCGCCGCACGCCCACTGCGCGAAGCCGATGAAGAACCGCTGCTCCGGCGTGAATCCGTCGATCACCGTCAGCTTCTGGTCCCGTGTAGCGTCCTTCCACGCCATATAAGCCAGGATCTCGCCCCCCAGATCCGCCACGTCTTCGCCCAGCGTCAGCCGGCTGTTGATCTTGATCTCGTCCACCACCGTGTATTGCGCATACTGGTCCGCCACGCAATCGGCCCGCTTTTGGAATTCCTTGGCATCCGCGTCGGTCCACCAGTCGTGCAAATCGCCGTGCGCGTCGAACTGCCGACCCTCGTCGTCGAATCCGTGCGTCAGTTCGTGGCCGATGGTGCCCCCGGTGTTCCCATAATTCGGCGCATCGTCCATCTTTGGATCGAACAGCGGCGGTTGCAGCACCCCCGCCGGGAAGTTGATGTCGTTCATCTGCGGATCGTAGTAGGCATTCACCGTCGGCGGCGTCATGCCCCACTCGCCCCGATCCACCGGCTTGCCGATCTTGGCCAACTGCCGCCGCCCTTCAAAAACCGCCGCGCGATATACGTTGCCCGCAAAATCTCCGCGCTCGATGCGGATCGAGCTATAGTCCCGCCACTTGTCCGGATAGCCGATCTTGTTCGTCACCGCGTGCAGCTTCAGCAGCGCTTGCCGCTTGGTCGCTTCGCTCATCCAGGGCAACTGCTTGATATCGTCCTCCATGGCTTTTTCAATTTCTTTCGTCATGGTCAGCGTGCGCGCCTTCATATCCGGTCCGAACGTCCGCTCTACGAACACCTGTCCCAGTGCCTCGCCCAAGTCGCCATCCACATACTGGACGCACCGCTTCCAGCGCGGCCGCTGTTCCGGCGTGCCGCGCAGATACTTGCCGAAGAATTCGAAATTCGCGTCTACGAAAGGCTTGGAAAGAAACGCCGCGCGGCTATCCACTACGTGCCAGCGCATGTACGCTTTCCAATCGGCCAGCGGCGTCGCCGCCAACAAGCTCTGTACTTCCTTGAAGAACGCAGGCTCGCTCACGTTGTATTCGTTCAACTCGCCCAGGCCGCTGGCTTTCAAGTAACGTGTCCAGTTCAATGCCGGCGTCAGCCCCTGCAACTGCGCGCGGTCCATCTTGTGGAATAGCTTATAGGGGTCGCGCTGCTCCACGCGCGTCAGCGAGGCCTTCGCCAACGCGGTTTCAATTCGCATCACGGCTTCCGCTTCCTGCGCGGATCGCGCCCGCGGTTCGCCAGCCAACTCCAGCATCCGCGCGACGTGCGCCGCGTACTTCCTGCGGATCTCCCCGGATTTGGCGTCGGTCTTCGTGTAATAGTCGCGGTCCGGCAAGCCCAAGCCGCCGGCGCCCGCAAATGCTATCTCGCGGGAGGAATCCGCGTAATCCTGATTCGCGCTGAAGCTGAACAACATGCCGAAGTTCTGGGCCAGGTGTTCGCGCGCCAGTAGCTCCGGGAAATCCGCAACCGATTTCAGCGCCTCAATTGCCGCCAGCCCCTCGCGCAATGGACCGGCTCCCGACTTCTCCACCGCCGGTTCGTCCATGCATGCCGCGAAGAAGTCGCCGATCTCGCGCTCCACCGGCGAGCGCGCCGGGTTTGGCTTGGCCGTGTCTTGCAGAATCCCCCATAGGAATCGCTCGTTGTCCTGCGTCAGCTTCGAGTAGACTCCCCAGCTCGACTGATCGGAAGGTATGGGATTCTTCTTCAACCATCCGCCACACGAATAACGAAACAAATCCTCGCACGGATTCACCGACCGGTCCATGTCGGTCAGATCCAGGCTCGGGCTATAGGGAAGCGATTGGAGCGGTGTCTCGGGTGTCTGCGCGAACGCAGCCACGCCGGCAAACAGAAGGATGTACGATAGTCGCATGCGCGTCACCAAAGTAACGAGGTTAACACTCTTCGTCTTCGCCATCCCCCTGAACGCCGCCGACTACTCCAAAGACGCGTTAGTTATCGAGAAACTCAGTACCGATGTGACCTTTGCCGCCGATGGCACGCTAGTCTGGGAACAAAATCTCGTCGTGCGCGTCCAGTCGGATGTGGGTGTGCGCCGCTTTGGCGTCCTCACCTTTCCCTACAACGCGGCCAACGAAAAGATCGATCTCGTTTACGTCCGCGTGCGCAAACCCGACGGCCGCGTCGTCGAAACTCCCGAATCGAGCGTTCAGGACATCCCCTCCGACGTTACGCGGTCGGCTCCCACTTATAGCGACCTGCGCGAAAAACAGGTTCCCGTAAAAGGGCTTGGCGCTGGAGACGTTCTCGAGTATCGCGCACGCTCCACTCGCACGAAGGCCGAAGTCCCCGGCCATTTCTGGTTCTCGCATGACTTCATCAAGGATGCCATCGTGCTGGACGAAACGCTGCGTCTCGCCGTCCCTCGGGACAAATACGTGAACCTGAAAAGTCCCTCGCACCAGCCGGAGCTGAGCGAGGAGAACGGGCGCAAGATCTACTTCTGGAAAACCGCTCAACTCGATCACCCCAAGCCCGACGATCCGAAAAAGGAAACGCCCGCTACGCCCCCTCCGCCTTCGGTTCAACTGTCAACCTTCAAGAACTGGGAGGAGATCGGCGAGTGGTACCGGCAGTTGGCGGAGCCCAGGGCCGCGGTGACCGACGCCATCCGGACGAAAGCGGCCGAACTGACCAAGGGACTCACAAACAACCTGGACAAGAAGAAAGCGATCTACAACTATGTCTCGGCGAAGTTCCGCTACATCGGCATCTCCTTCGGTTCCGGGCGCTATCAACCGCACGCCGCCGAAGAAGTCCTGGCGAACCAATACGGCGATTGCAAAGACAAACACACCTTGCTCGCCGCGCTGTTGAAGGCGGTGGGCATCCCGGCGTGGCCCGCGCTGATCGGCGCCGGGCGCAAACTGGACGCGGATCTGCCTTCACCCGGCCAGTTCAATCACGTCGTAACGGTTCTGCCGGAAGACAAGCAGTTCGTCTGGCTCGATACCACTCCCGAGGTCGCGCCCTACGGTATGTTGCAGTCGGTCCTCAGAGACGAGCAGGCTCTCGTCATCCCAGCCACCGGAACGCCGGTGCTGATGACCACCCCCGCGGATCCGCCTTTTCCCAGTATCGAAAAGCTGGAGGCCAAGGCCACGCTGTCGGCGGAAGGCACCTTAACGGCGCGCATGGAATATACGCTGCGCGGCGACTCGGAATTGCTCCTCAGGAACGTTTTTCACCAAACGGCGCCGGCACAATGGCAGGAACTCGTGCAGAGGTTTTCGTACGGCGCTGGGTTTATGGGGACCGTTAGCAATGTCGAAGTCGAAAACCTGGAGAATACCGAAGCGCCATTTCGATTTTCCTACGACTATCTGCGCAAGGAATACGCTGACTGGGCCAACCGCCGCATCTTGCCGCTCCTTCCCCCCATCGGCCTCCCGCGCGATCCCGACGCGGACAAACCCGCGGAGCCGTTCAATACCGGATCGCCCGGCGAGTCGGTCTATACGTCGACTATACGGCTTCCGGAAGGCTACACCATCGAACTGCCGGAACACGTCAGCTCGCACACGGACTATGCCGAATACACGGCTACCTATGCGGTTCACGATGGGACCCTCTCCACCGAGCGGCGCCTCGTGGTGAAGAAGTCCAAGGCCCCGCCCGATGCCTGGCCCGGCTACGTGAAGTTTGGAAAAGCCGTCGTGCAGGATGAGGGTCAGTTTCTGCAGTTAACCGCCGGAAACGGAACAGGACCTGCCGTCGCGGTTCAAAGTAACGCGGAGGCGGAGGATCTGGTCCGGCAAGGCATCGGGTTCCTGCAGCGCCAGGCATTGGAGTCCGCCCGAAATGCGTTCGCCCAAGCGGAGCGCCTCAATCCCCAGCAGCGCGGCCTGTGGGCCGGATATGGCGCTCTCTTCAGTATGCAGATGAAGCTGGACAAGGCGGTGGAAGCCTACCAAAAGGAGCTTCGGAATCATCCCGAGAATCTAGCCTTATACCGGATTTTGGCAGCCATGCAGAGGCAGATGAAACACCCCGACGACGCCCTGGAGACGTTGCGTGCGCTGGTAAAGGTATCGCCAGGCGATCTGGATGGGGCCTTGGAGCTCGGCAACCTGTTGACCGCCCGGAAGCTCTACATCGAGGCCGCGGATGTAGCTCGGAAAGCGCTACTAACCACCCCCGATAACGTGAAGTTGCAACGCGTGATGGCCGAGGCTTTGCTGCGCGCGGGCCACCCGGATGAAGGGTTGGCTATCCTGCGCAAAATGCTGGAACGCGGCGGCGACAGTGAGATGCTCAACGATTTGGCCTACGCTCTGGCGGACACCGCGGCAGACCCCGCCCTCGCCAGACAGTATGCCGAAAAGGCCGTATCCATGATCGAAGAGGAATCCGCCAAAGTGACTCTTTCCGGGTTGCAGAACGAAAACCTGCAGCGCGTAACGTTGCTCGCGGCCGCTTGGGACACGTTGGGGTGGGCCTATTTCAAGCTGGGCGACCTGGACAAGGCGCACCGCTATGTGAATGCCGCCTGGATGCTGTCCGGAGATTCCGCCTGCGCGGACCATCTCGGCCAGATCTACGAACGCCAGGGCAAGACCCAGCAGGCGATCCACAGCTATCAACTGGCGTTGGCCGCTAACTCGGCATTGGACGAAACGCGCGAGCGGTTGAAAAAGCTGGTCGGCGCGCCAAAGTCCTTGGATCCTGGCGAGTTGGGAAAGCTCCGCACCACGGCCTTACCTGGACTGACACAGATGAATGGAAGCGGCGAATTCTTTGTCTTGTTCTCGGCGCACAAAGTCGAAGACGTGCAGTTTATCGACGGCGTGGAAAATCTGAGCAAGGCCACCGACGCGCTCACAAAGGCGCATTATGACGTCCCCTTTCCCGACGATGGCCCCGAAAAGATCGTGCGTCGCGGGATTCTGTCGTGCTCGACCTATACCACGCCGCATTGCCAGTTCGTCTTTCTCCTACCCTCCCTAGCCCAAAAGTAAGTGGGGCAGGCTCGTAGCCTGCGGCGGCCTCGTAGGCCGCCCTTAGTCCCGCGCAACATAAAAATAGTAACTAGCCCGGTACTCCACCGCCGTCTCTGCGCCTTCATGCGATGCGTCGCACCCAGCCGCCGGAGCCAGGCCGCCCTCGGTGTCGACGCGCTGTATGTAAGTCACCCGCGCGAACATCCCTGTCCCCTCGTGTGAGTTGGCCTTCAGCAACAGCCATGGAACCGCTTTCCCCTCGGGAGCGCCCGCGCGTTGCTCCACACTCCCGCCAACCTTGCTGCCATCCGCCGCCTCCCAAACCGGACCCTTGTAATGCTTCCCTATAACGCGGCCGCTTTCGTCCATCAACTCCGCCTGCGGCCGGTCGAGCACCCACGCGTTAGCCTTGCAAACGTATATCTGCTTTCCCTTCCCCAGAGCCTTCAGCAGAACCATCTCCGTCGCGGGAACCTTTAAGTTTTCCGGAACCTGCGGCGGCGCGATCTGCGCGGCGGCGGTCGCGCAAGCCATCAGAGTCAGCCACGCATATGTCATACCCACAGTCTACCGTACCAGCCACCCTCGGTTATGGTTCCGGGGCAGCCGATCTAAACCTCTCCATCTTATCTGCGTTTATCGACGTCCATCTGCGGCCAGATAATACTTTCCCGCGTTCACACGTTTCAAAAATAAATCCAGCCCCCGCATCACCCACCTGCCAAACCACTTACTAACCTGGCCCTCACTCCAGCGCACTGTGCCTATCTACATGCGGCCTATCATTGAATCGAGGGGACGTGTCACTTATTTCGAAGATGCAACACGATGCTAACCAGTCTGAATACCGTGCCCAGTCCCGTTGTCGCCCCTTTAAATCCAGCAACTTGGGCTTTGATCGTTCCAGTAGGACAGGCCTCCTGGCCTGTCCGCGCCGTATACTGAAGGTTCCATGGATTCCACCGAAACGCTCCTATTCCGCATCGCCCGATGGCTCACGTTCGGCTCGGCGGTAGCCATTCTCTTCTCCATCGCCGTTTCGCAAATCCTGCTGGGGCTGGCGCTGGCGGCCCTGCTGCTGTCCGGAGGGCGCATGCGCGTGCCCCGCATCTGGCTGCCCCTCAGCCTCTTCCTGCTGGGCACCCTGATTTCCCTGGCCCTCTCGCCCGACCCCGCCGCCGGCCTGCCCCAAGTCCGCAAAATCTTCGTGTTCACCACCCTGCTGGTGGTCTTCTCCACCCTGCGCGACATGGTCGTCATCCGCCGCCTGTTCCTCTGCTGGGCGGGCGCCGGGACCCTCACCGCGCTCCGCAGCCTCGTACAGTTCGGCCACAAAGTGCAAGAAGCGCAGGCGCAGGGCCGCAGTTTTTACGAATACTACATCGCCGAGCGCATCACCGGCTTCACCAGCCACTGGATGACCTTCGGCGGCGAGGAGATGTTCGCGCTCCTGATGACCACCGCGTTTCTCTTCTTCGCCTGCATCGCCCGCAAGCGCGCCTGGCTGTGGCTGCTGTGCGCGCTGCTCATGTCCATCGCGCTGCTGTTGGGCTTCACCCGCAGCATTTGGATCGCCAGCGCCGGTGCGGGCATCTACCTGCTTTGGTTTTGGAAGCGCGTGCTAGTGCCGGCGATCCCGGTTGCGCTACTATTGATCGCGTTCCTGGCCCCGGCTTCCATCCGCGAGCGCTTCTCGTCCCTGCTCAATCCCGGCAAAGTGGACTCGAACCAACACCGCATCGTCACCTGGCGCACGGGCCTTGAAATGATCCGCGCGCATCCCTGGTTCGGCCTGGGACCCGAGGAAATCAAATTGCAGTTCGATCGCTATGTGCCGCCCGATATCCACCGCCCGCTGCCCGAGGGCTGGTACGGCCACCTGCACAACATCTATCTGCAATACGCGGCCGAGCGCGGCATTCCCACTATGCTGCTCATGCTGTGGATGCTAGGTCAAATCCTGTGGGACTGCCTGCGCCGCGTTTGGCGTCTTCCGCCGGAGCGCAGCGATTTGAAATTCGTGCTGCACGGCGCAGTGGCCGTCGTCGTCGCCACTATGATCGCCGGCATCTTCGAATACAACCTGGGCGATAGCGAGGTGCTCACCATGTTTCTGGTAGTGGTGGGCTGCGCGTACGCCGCGATGGCTATAGAAATGGAAACCGTGGTTGCCTGACGCGCTCAATATCGAAGACCCTGCGGCGCTGCTCGCGTACCTGCGGCAGACCGGCCGCATCGCGCCCGGCGAACAACCGCGCATTGCGATCCTTCAAGGTGGCGTTTCCAACCGCACTGTGTGGGTCGAGCGCGAATCGGGCGAGTTGTGGGTTTTAAAACAAGCGCTCGCCAAGCTGCGCGTACCGGTGGATTGGTTCAGTTCCCCCGAGCGCATTCATCGCGAAGCGCTTGGCCTGGAATGGCTGGCGCGCCTGGCCCCGCCCGGCTCCATTACTCCGCTGCTGTTTGAAGATCGCGAACGCCACCTGTTGGCCATGCAGGCCGTCCCCCAGCCGCATGACAATTGGAAGACCATGCTGCTCGCCGGGCATATCTGCCCCGCTCATTTCCGCCAGTTCGCCGCGCTGCTCGCAGCCATTCATCGCGATGCATATGGGCGGGCGGATCTCGCCGCCATATTCGGCGATCGTTCGTTCTTCGAATCGCTGCGCCTGGAACCCTATTATGGCTATTCGGCGCAACAGGCGCCCGCTGCCGCGGATTTTCTGGACTCCCTGATCCGCGACACCTTGGCCTGCCGGATCACCTTAGTTCACGGAGATTATAGCCCGAAGAACATACTCATTCATCAGGGAGGCCTGGTGCTGCTCGATCACGAAGTAATCCACTACGGCGACCCGGCCTTCGATCTGGGTTTTTCGCTGACACACTTCCTCAGCAAGGCCCATCACCTGCCGGCGCTGCGGCGCGAGTTCGCCGCCGCCGCCCTGGAATACTGGCGCGTCTATTGGGAAGCGCTCGGCGCGCCGGCATGGGCGGCGGATCTGGAACCGCGCGCCGTGCGCCATACGCTCGCCTGCCTGCTGGCGCGAACGGTAGGCCGCTCGCCGCTCGAATACCTTTCTCCTGCCGAACGCGTCCGCCAGCGCGATGCCGTGCTGCGTATCATACCCGCCGCGCCGGCCCGCACCTCCGATCTGATCTCTATCTTCGAAGAACATCTATGCCTGTCATCGAACGTCTAACCGCCGCCGAAATTCTGGACAGCCGCGGCCGTCCGACGGTCCGCGCAACCTGCACTCTGGCAGGCGGCGCGTCGGCATCCGCATCGGTTCCCGCGGGTGCATCCACCGGAGCAGCCGAGGCGCACGAACTGCGCGATCGCGATCCGCACCGCTACGGCGGCCTCGGCTGCCGCAACGCTGCGGCCCAAATCGGAGGCGAGATCCATCCATCGCTCGCCGGCCGAAGCTTCGCCGATCAAGCCGAACTGGACCGCGCCTTGATCGACCTGGATGGCACCCCGCTAAAATCGCGCCTCGGAGCCAACGCGATCCTGGCCGTCTCCGTAGCGTTCGCGCGCGCGTGTGCACTCGTGCGCGGCGTGCCCCTGTACCAGCATTTCGCCGGCATGCTGGGACCCGCGCCGGACACCTTGCCGCGCCTCACCATCAACCTTTTTAGCGGCGGTATGCACGCCGGCAGGCAGGTCGCCATCCAGGACGTGCTCATCGTGCCTGCACGCCCCACTATCGACGAGTCGCTGGCGCTGGCCTACGACGTCTACCAGGCCGCCGCCGCCCTGATTTTGAAACGCTATCGCATGCGATTGCTCACCGCCGACGAAGGCGGTCTCGCGCCGCCGTGTGAGAGCACCGAAGAGCTCATCGAGATGGCCGTCGTCGCGATCAAGCAGGCGGGCTACCGGCCTGGTTCCGACGTCATGTTGGAGCTCGACGTGGCCGCCAGCCAATTCTACGCCAACCACCAATACCACCTGGATGGCGCGATGCTCGATAGCGCCGGGATGATCGAGCGCTTGGTTCGCTGGGTGGATCGATATCCCATCGTGAGCCTGGAAGACGGCCTCGCCGAAGACGACTGGGAATGGTGGCCCACGCTCCACCGTGCGCTGCGCAAACGCGCCCTGGTGCTCGGCGACGACCTGCTCTGCACGAATCCCGCGCGTATCCGCCGCGCTATCGACGCCCAGGCCTGCAACGCGCTGCTGTTGAAGCCCAACCAGATCGGCACCTTGACCGAAGCCGCCGAAGCGTGCCGGCTCGCCAAAGAGGTCGGCTGGCAGGTGACCGTCAGCGTGCGCAGCGGCGAAACCGAAGACCATTGGGCCGCCGATCTGGCCGTGGGCTGGCGCGGCGATCAGTTCAAACCCGGCTCCATCACGCAATCCGAACGCCTGGCCAAGTACAACCGGCTGCTCGCGATCGAAGCGGAGACCGGATGGCCCGTCGTGCGCTGGCCGGCCGGCTAAATAGCTGAATGAATCTTGTCCCAGGCCTCCAGGTAGGCATCCCGCACCTTCGCGTTGACGCCATAGTCTCGTGGGAGCCTGTTAGTGGGCACCGTGAGTGGACCCGGATCGACTTTGCCGCCGCCGGGTAGAAGATCGATTTCCACGGAGCCTGGGTTCTCCTTGAAACCGATCATCGTCAATTTCTCGCGGGCAAAATCGACATCTGGGCTGCGGGTAACCGTATTCCTGCACGGCGAACCCACCGCAAACATAGTCGGGAATGTCAAAGAGCGCCAGGACTCTCGTAGCTTTGAGGAGCGCCTTGTCGATATTGGAGCCACTGGATTCCGCATGAACTCGGGCTGTTCACGAAACTGGAGCAACGTCTTCATGCCACTGTTCAATTGTAGCCGTTGCTTGTGGCGCACGCACTCCTGCGTGCCGTGTCGAGACTCCTCTCGACACTCTGCTTGTACCGGCCTGCTACTCTGAGATTAGGTCCTATGCATCTCTTTATGGCCCTGGCAATGCTCGCCGCCGCGCCCGAAGCCGTCGTCCTCCAGCCGGTGGCCAATATGTACGCGCAACCTGGCGAAGACGCCGAAGTCGTCTCCCAAGCGATCTATGGAACCAACGTCGGCGTCGTGGAGTCACGAACCGGCTGGCTGCACGTGCGGACGCCGGACGACTACACCGGCTGGATGCCTGCCGAGGAACTGCGCTCCGTGGAAAAGCCCTATGCGTCGAGCGGGCGCGTGGCTTGGGTCGACAACCTGTTCGCCAATATCTATCGCGAGCCTAACGTCACCAGGCGCCGGCCGCTGATTACCGTGCCTTTCGAAACGCGCCTGGAAGTCGTATCTGAACCCGCGGACAACGCCCGTTGGCTCCAAGTCCGACTGCCCGACGACAACTCCGGCTGGCTGCAGCGTGGCGACGTTTCTTTCGAAAGCCAGCCGCTCTCCATCGAGGCGGCCATCGAGCTGAGCCGCCGCTTTCTGGGCCTGCCATATACCTGGGGCGGCACGTCCAGCTTCGGCTACGACTGTTCCGGCTTCACCCAGATGCTCTGCCGCCGGCGGGGCACGCGCATCCCGCGGGATGCCGATCTGCAAGCCGCATGGGACGGCGTGGTCGCGGTGAAACGCGAGGATCTGAAGCCCGGAGATCTGCTCTTCTTCGGCAGCGCCGCCGATCACATCACCCACACCGGCATGTATATCGGCGAAGGCAAGTTCATCAACGCGACCACCTGGATTCACCCCGTCGTGCAGATCTGCGATCTCGGCGAACCGCACTGGACGCGCTTGCTGGTCGCCTGCAGGAGGGTCAAATGAATCGCCGCCACTTCTTCCTGGCGCAGGCCGGATGGCCGGCGCTGCTGACCCGTTCCGCCAGCGGCGCGCCTCCCGCCACGGTGCGCACGGAAATCAAACGCCTGAAGCTGCGCCATACCTGGACCACCACCATGTCCTCCAGCGATTATCGGGACACGCTGCACGTCGCCTACTCGAACGGCGGCATCACCGGCCACGGCGAAGGCGCGCCCATCGTGCGCTATCGCGAAAATGCGGAAGGCGCGTGGCACGCCGTCGAATCCGTGCAGGATTTGCTGGACGCGGCCGATCCGTGGCAGTTCGCCAAGATCATGCAGCAGGTGTTCGCCCGCGTGGACGGCGAGTGGGCCGGCAAGGCGGCTATCGATATCGCGCTGATGGACTGGGTGGGACAGAAGCTGGGCGTTCCCCTCTATCGCTACTTCGGCCTGGATGCGCGCGATACGCCGGTCACCACGTTCTCCATCGGCATCGACAATCCTGAGGCCACCCGCCAGAAAGTGCGCGAGGCAGCCGATTTTCCGGTGTTGAAAATCAAGGTGGGCCTGGACACCGACGAAGCCACCATCGCCGCCGTGCGCAGCGCCACGCATAAGCCTCTGCGGGTGGACGCTAACGAAGGTTGGAAGGATAAGGAAGTAGCCGTCCGCAAAATTAACTGGCTGGCCGGGCAGGGCGTCGAGTTCGTGGAGCAGCCCATGCCCGCCGATATGCTGGACGAGATGCATTGGGTGCACAGCCGCGTGCACGTGCCGCTGATCGCGGATGAAGCCTGCCAGCATGCGTCGGATATCCCGAAGCTTATTGGCGCCTTCGATGGCGTGAACGTGAAGCTGGATAAAGCCGGCGGCATTCTGGAAGCGCACCGCATGATCCAGGTGGCGCGGTCGCTCGGCTTGAAAACCATGCTGGGCTGCATGGTTTCGAGCTCCGTATCGGTGACCGCTGCCGCGCATCTTTCACCGCTCGTCGACTATGCGGACCTGGACGGCAATCTGCTGATCTCGAACGATCCGTTTACCGGCGTGCTGGTGGAAAAGGGCAAGTTGATTCTGCCGGACCGGCCGGGGCTGGGGCTGCGCGCGGCGGCCATCGCATAGCATCTCCGTGGCGCAGACGATCGTATGATGTCGTCTGCCTGATAGCAATTGACTTCCAATATGCGTTAGGGCAATATATTGCTATGAAACATATTGGGCTGGAGGGACGCCGCTGGCGGGAGGAAATCGGGAAGCGCCTGGCGGAGCTGCGGCTGGCGCCGGCGCGCGAGGCGGAAATCGCCGAGGAGCTGGCCGGCCATTTGCAGCAACAATACGAGCTGTTGGTGGCGCAAGGCGCCACCGAAGCGGAAGCTCTGCGCGCCTCGCTCGCGGGGATCGACGGCCTCGTGCGCGAGCTCCGCCGCACCGAAAAGTCCGTCGCGCCGGAGCCCGCAGTCGCCGGAATGACCTCCGGGAAGAGTGTCGCCGCCGATCTTTGGCACGACCTCCGCTATGCCATGCGGACGCTCCGGAGGAGCCCCGCGTTCACCACCCTGGCGGTGCTGTCGCTGGCCCTGGGTATCGGTGGCAACGCGGCGGTTTTCAGCGTGGTCGGCGCCGTATTGATCCGCCCCTTGCCATACCGCGACCCCGGCCGGTTGGTCCGGGCCGTGAACGACGGCTACTACCCTCCCGGCGGGCTGGTCGCCTTGCAGCGGCAGAGCAGGACCATGGATGTAGCCGGCTTCAATGCCGGTCTGGAGCTCAACCTCACCGGCCAGCGCGACGCCTGGCGCCTGCAGGGAGCTGCGGTGTCCGCCAACTCGTTCGAAGTGCTCGGAGCCGCCGTGGAATTGGGCCGCGGCTTCCGCGCCGGCGACGATCAGCCCGGCCACGACCGCTTGGCGATCCTCAGTCATGCGGCGTGGCAGGACAAGTTTGGCGGCGATCCGGCCATTGCCGGCCGGGTGATCGCGCTGGGCGGCGTAGACCGCGAAGTGGTGGGGATCATGCCTCCCTCCTTCGCATTTCCCGACGATGCCACGCAGTTCTGGATACCACTGCAGTTGGACGCGCGCGATGCAGCGGCTTACTGGGCCCGGGGGTTCATGCCGGTGATCGCCAGAGTGCGCGACGGAGCGACACTGCGCCAGGCCGGGATGGAGATGCGGTCGCTTACCCGGAACATGGTCGGCCTGTTCCCCTATCCCATGCCCGGCAACTGGAACGCGGAGGCTGACGTGGTCCCCTTGCAGCAGTTCATGGCCGGCAACGTCCGTACCAAGCTGATCGTGCTGCAATGCGCCATCGGGCTGGTCTTGTTGATTGCGTGCATCAATGTGGCGAGCCTGTTGCTGGCGCGCGCCGCTTCCCGTCAAAAGGAAATGGCTGTGCGCGCGGCGTTGGGGGCGTCACGTGGCCGGATCGTCCGCCAACTTCTCACCGAGAGTGTCACGCTCGCGCTGGGCGGCGGCGCAACGGGCGTCGCACTGGCGGTGTCTGCCTTCTCGCTCCTGAAGGCGGCCCTGCCTGCGGATACGGCTGGCTTATCCAGTGTCCAAATGGGTTGGCAGACAGTCGCCGTTGTCGCCTTGTTGTCTTTAGTCACCGGCCTCGCCTTTGGATTGGCGCCGGCCCTCGGCGCTTCCCGATACGACCTTGCGGGAACCATCAAGACCGGCGGACCACGCTCGGCGGGCACCGCCTCAGCGCGGGTGCGCAGCGTCCTGATCATGGGTGAGGTCGCGCTTGCGGTAGTGCTCGCGGTTGGGGCGGGATTGCTGATCAAGAGCCTCTGGATGCTGGCCCGCGTGAATCCGGGCTTTGCACCGCAGCGTATTCTGACTGTGCGGGTCTCGCCAAACCAGTCTCTCTGCCGCGAACGCGCCGCATGCATCGCCCTGTTCCACGAATTGGTGCGGCGCACAGCCGAGATTCCGGGCGTCGACGGCGCAGCCGCGGCCAACACGGTTCCCATGGCTGCCGGCTTTCCCGCCCTCCCGGTCGCCGTGGAGGGACATCCGTACATTCCCGGCCACAGCATGTGGCCGATGTTCTGGGCGGGAGCCGTGACTCCATCCTATTTCCATCTCATGCGCATTCCGATTCTCGCGGGCAGAGGATTTGAAGACAGCGATGCGGAGAAGGCGGCGCCCGTCGTCGTCGTCAGCGCGGCCATGGCCCGCCGCTATTGGCCGGGCCAGAATCCCATCGGCAAGCATATCCGGCCCGCCTTCGAGGGCGCGTGGCGCACCGTGGTGGGGGTGGCGGGCGATGTGCGCCAGTACGACCTGGCGGACCACTCTCCGGATTTCATCCGCGGCGCCCTCTACATGCCTTATCCGCAGGCGGTCGCCAACGAGCGGCAACTGCCTGCCGCCATGACGCTGATCGTGCGTACGGGCGGCGACGCCACGGCGCTGCCAGGACGCATCCGCGAGTTGGTGCGGGACCTGAACCCCGACGTGCCCGTGAGCGAAATCCGCACCCTGGATTCGCTGGTTGACGACTCCACCCGGCAGCCGCGTTCCATGGCGTGGCTCTTCATCGCCTTTGCCGGAGCGGCGCTGCTGCTTGCCACGATCGGCACTTATGGCGTGGTATCTTACTCCACGTCCCAAAGGACTTTCGAGATCGGCCTACGCGTAGCGCTAGGGGCGTCCCGGCGCAGTATATTTGGGCTGGTGATCGGCCAGAGCCTGCGCCTGGCCATCGCCGGCCTGGCTGCGGGAGTCGCCGCATCGCTGCTGCTCACGCATGTGTTGGTGGCGTTTCTCTATGGCACCGCTGCCACGGATCCCGCAACTTATATCGCCGTCTGTGGCGTCTTGGCCGCGGTAGCGCTGGTGGCGGGTTATGTCCCCGCGCGGCGCGCGGCTGGTATCGATCCTTTGTCGGCGCTGCGGACCGAGTGAACCCGGCGCCGCGTGCGGCCTACGGACCTACCGCGATGGTGACTTGGTTGGAGGTGACTCCGCCCAGCGAGATCACCACGTTGGCATTGCCGCCGGTGGTGGTTACTCCCATGGGCACCAGCGCGTTCACTTGATACAGGCCCACGAAGCCCGGCGCCAGGCCGGTGAAGATCGCGTTCTCCTGCACTCCGCCGATGGTCACTTGCGCCTCGGTGCTGGTTTCAGCGTAAGGGCTGAATGGCGCTGCCGCCCCGTCCGCCGGCTGATTAGTGACCGCGCCCAAGCCCATGCAGTAAATCTGAATGTAAGTGCTGCCCGCAGTGGCCGGGTGCGACGCGTCCACCAGCTCGTAGGTAGAGTTGTCCAGAATGGAGCCTTGGCCGGTGCCTTGTGAGTTGGTGGTGAAGATGGCGGGGGCGGCGGCGGTAGCTATATAGAAGCTGTAGTAGTTGACCAAGCCGTTATTATCGACGATCAACGTCGCCAAACTCTGGGGCGAGCCATAGGAAAGTTCATAGGGGATCTGAATATTCAATTGTCCAGGCGACACGTAATAGAGCGGCGCGGGAATCCCGTTGATCATAACCGAAGTGCCGGCCAGCATGGTGGGCCAAGGCGTGCCTGGGGCGCCGGCGTCGGCGGGAGCCAGTTGCGTGCCGAAGACGCTCAGCAGACCACCCGGAGCGAAGGCGGCCGTGTAGGAAGCTGCGTTCAACACTCCGCCGACCGAGGGCGTGCCGTTCGATGGCGTGGTTTCGTCCACACTGGCCGTGGCGGCTTGGCCGTAATAGTTGGCGTCGCCGCTGTATGAAGCCGTGATGGTGTTGGATCCCACCGCCAACTGTACCGCGCTAAACGTCAGAGTGGCCGATGCGCTGGCGCCGGATCCCGACAGCGTTGCCGTGCCCAGCGGGGAACCTCCCACCGAGAAAGTGATCGTGCCGGTCGGCGTCGCGCCATTGGTGCTGGTCACGGTGGCGGTCAGGACTGCCGTGCTTGCCCCCCCGGTGAAGGCCACGCTGGACGGGTTGGCCGTGAGCCCCATGGTGACCGTCTGCGGGCCGGACAGGGCATGGGTATGCCAAGCCGTAACCAGGTTGTAGACATCCGGAGTCCCCCAGCCGGTCACCTGGTCGTAGCCAGTGCCGGCGCTGTACCCAACGGTCTCCGGTGTCGAGCAGGGCATGTAGCAAGGAACCACCGTGTTGTTTCCCAGAGTGATGTCGTGAAAGACACCCCCGACCGGCCCCAGTTCATAGAGCGTCTGATTGATGTTGCCGAGATGCGGATTCGATTGATAGCTATTGGAGACCAGGTATTGGCTCAGCAATGCGGCAATTCCGGCAAATTGAGGCCCCCCTGCGGACGTCCCTCCATAGCCCGCGAAAGTCTGGTCGGTATAGATGTCGTAGACGTCGTGATAATTGGAAGCGGACAGCGACACGTCCGGAACGTCTCTAAAGCCATCGTTGGGGACGCCGGTGCCGGTCTGCCACGTGGGCTTCGTGAAGAAGATGCTGACGCCGCCGCCGCCGGCCGCCGGCTCTCCTTCGGCCGTGCTGTCGTTCCAGACGACCTCCGGAATATAAGACCGCGCGGACGCATGGTTGCTGGTGTTGGTGGAGTTCCAATAATTTCCGCTTAAATCGCTGAATTCCGTGCCTCCCACGCCCGTCACTTGCGGAATGGAGGCCGGCAGATCCACGGCGCGAGAGTTGTCGATCGCAGCGCCGTCGCCGTCGCCGAAACAGTCCGTCGTGCCGTAATCGCCCGCGGCGGCGAAGATGGTCTGGCCTTGACTATTGGCTTGCATCGCCACCTGTTGAAGCTGCAGCGACAGCGGGGACCCGGTGTCCGCTTCGCAATCGCCATAGCTGGTGCTGATCACCGGCGCCAAGTCCTCATCGACCGCGTATTGGAGCGCGTCCTGTACGTATTCCGAATAGACGAATTGGATATTGGCCTTGCGCGCCACGGACCCGGAGAGTTCCAGATCGAGATCGGCTTCGGCTAAGTCTCCCGACTCTATCTGCAGTCCCGGATCCTGCGTGCCGGGGACCAGCAAGGTGCTGGGGTCGTTCACCGGCAGATTGAAGTAATTGCGGTAATACTCGATGTCCGTCATGTAAATGTCGGTCTGCCCCACGATCACCAGGCTCTGCCCCGATCCATCGATGCCGTTGTTGTAGAGCGGCGTGATGTCGTAAATGGTGGCGATATCGTCCGGAGCCAACTCATGCGTGCCGCCCATCGTATCGCGCGGATGCGCGGCCGGCCTGAGCTTGGGTTTCCAGCGGAAGTCATGGAGTCCCCGGAGGGCGAGCACCACGTCTTGGAAAGCTGCGGGTATGGTGGGATCCGCGGAATTGGCGTAGTGCAGCGCACCGCCCACCTGGAAGCGATGAATCTCTACGCCAAAAGCATTTCCGACTTGGCCGGCTGTGCCGCCAAACGCGATCGAGTTGCGGCCTCGTGCGACGGACTTGACGCTCAGCCCATACTGGCCCAGCCATCCCACGATCTTGTCGATGTCCGCTTGGCTGAGTCCGAAACGGTCCGCATATTGCTCCGGAGTCAGCCAGACATGGTAATTAGGAGACGAGCGATCCTGTTGTTGCGCTAATAACCGCTCGAGATCGGTTTCTTGGCTGGCCGACGGTTTGAGCACTAGCGTGACATACGGAAGCTGCATGGAGGGGCCCACGCGGCCTTGGTCCACGCCGGACGCGATCCGCGGGCTCACATGGCCGGTTAGCGTCGCGCGCCGGCTGTTATCGATGGTTGCGGTGATCCGATCCGCGGCTCCGAGCGCGTGCGGCAAGGCGAGAATCAAGGCCAACAAAGATCCGAAAGCCAGACGTATACGCCTGCTTTGCATGCTACGGGCGGTCATGCTATTTGGGACGATGGCCACCCCGGCACGGTTTCCTGTGATTCCGAATTTAGGTACCGGGCCGTGCGCGATCCTGTAATCCGTTCGCATTCTTATTGCCAGATATTCCAAAGTACCCCGAAACCGGGGTTTTTCTCTATCGAATTTGACGTTATCGATGGTTGGTGGTTCGGTAAGCGCGCCGTGTCAGTGGCCCGTTTCGAGCGTGATGACCACCAGCGCGATCCAGATCAAATCGGCCAGCAACAGATGCAGGATCTGCATCCAGACGGGCGCGAGCAGCGCGATGTTCAACGCTCCGGCGGCGAGCTGCACAAACACCAGGGCCGCCAGCCGCGTGCCCATGCGCCCCGCCGGCGCGCTCCCGGATCGCATGGCGGTGAGGGCCGCCGCCAGCAGCACGACTCCGCCGGCGACTGCCAACACCGGGTGTACGACGCGCAGGCGCTCAAGCACGTTGGCGGTTGCAGAGAACTCCCGGCGCATCCCGGAGGCCACCGAAACTGCTGGAAACAGCGTATCGCCCAATGCGGCGATCGCGCCGCTGACCGCCACCACGATAGCCACGGGCAGCGCTGCCACCACTGCTTTCGGCGCGCCGCGCCACGAACGCGATACGGGACCGGAGCCAAACCACGCCGTAAGGGCCAGCATGGCGAGCAGAACCTGGGTGTTCACCAGGTGCGCGGAGAGATAGGCGGCGCGCCCGGCGGAGGCATTGTGTTCGACGTATTGAAATAGAACCAGCCCCGCTCCCAGCAGCGCTTCCGCAAACAGGAACACCACC
>Ga0187867_10000673_pt1 | contig 30250 bp, 27 predicted proteins | sample June2016WEW_13_1_FD_132976 | JGI IMG/M metagenome (GOLD analysis project Ga0187867, IMG submission 132976) | Peatland microbial communities from SPRUCE experiment site at the Marcell Experimental Forest, Minnesota, USA - June2016WEW_13_10 | ecosystem: Environmental > Terrestrial > Soil >... | reverse complement strand
CGTCCAGGTCAAGTCGGTAGTGTTGCTACCGCGAGGCACTCGCCGCGGGACCGATACCCGTCGAGCGGTTGGGGTGCTGGCGAAGGAGGCCACATGTCCAAGTACTTCGTCCAGGTCGGCTATACCGCAGAGGCGTGGGCTGCGATGAGCCGTGGGCCGCAGAGGGTGGTTGAACGGGTGCAGGCATCGGCAGAGGCCCTAGGCGGGTCCATCGAGAGCTTGTACTTCTGCTTCGGCGACTATGACCTCATGGGTGTCGTCGACTTTCCCGACAGTCGGGGAGTTGCGGCGTGGTCTATGGCCGTGAGCAGTGGGGGCGACGTGCGCGCCTTCAAGACCACTACCCTGCTGTCGATCGAGGAGGGCCTGCAGGCCCTCGGTCGGGCTTCGCAGGCTACGCGCGCTACACGGTCGCCCGACGCGCCAGTCTGACGGGCTTCGCAGGCGACGCGCGCTGCACGGTCGCCCGACGCGTCAGACTGACGAGCTTCACCGTTCCGCAACGGGCGCCGCGTCCCCGATCAGGCTGGTGACGGAGAACTGGGGCTGGTCGACGAGGAGACTCGCTTCACGAACAAGTCGACAGATGGTGACGCGCCCGACGATCTCTCGAGGCTGGCGATGAGGGCGCGGATATCCCGGAGTGTCAAGGGCTCCACTGGATATAGCGAACGGGGGTCGATACGCCCGGATTGTCTACGACCAGAGGAGACTTTCCGTGGGGCTCGCACAGGTGAATTGTACGGTCGGCGCAGCCGCGTGGCGCGGATAGCTCACAGCAGGTGACCGTTGCCGGCACGCCCCGGCCGCCAGGTCGTCGACGGGGGCCGTCCGGGAGACCCCTCATGCAAGAGTTCGCCTGTATGTCGGCTGGAGGCCTCCTGGCGTTCATGTCGCTTCCTTACCATCATCCTCGAGCTTCGGCGGACGCGCGAGACACGGCCGCCCGGAGACCGCGCGGTAAGTTCCGAGCCCGACGTGACCGAAGGAGCACTCTTGGCGACCTCGCGCAACCACATTGCCCTGGTGGCACATGACAACAAGAAGAACGACCTCCTGGCTTGGGCCCGCTTCAACAGGGGCGTGCTGGCCAAGCACGATCTGCTTGCAACCGGCACCACCGGCTTGTTGATCGAGGAGGAGGTCGGGTTGAAAGTGACCCGGCTGCACAGCGGCCCGCTTGGTGGGGACCTCCAGATCGGAGCGAAGATAGCGGAAGGCAGCATCGACATGTTGCTGTTCTTGTGGGACCCTCTCGAGGCGCAACCTCACGACCCCGATGTCAAGGCACTGCTGCGAATCGCCGTCGTATGGAACATCCCCGTGGCGTGCAACCTCGCCACGGCCGACTTCCTCATCTCCTCGCCGCTCTTCGACTCGGGTTACAAACGGGTTGTCCCCGACTATCCTGCTGCCCGACACCTAGGGCCGCGTCGCAACGCCGCCTGATGTCTCGAAGGACCGAGCCGTCATGACTGCAGCGCTTCACAGCGTTCGCCAGATGCTCAGCGCTCGGATCCCGGCGAGGTGACGTCGGCCACAAGCGAGGCAAGCTCGCCACGATGGTGCATCTCGCGCGTCCGGCTCCGCTGAAGCTTGCCGTTGGGCGTGGTCGGTATGGTGCCTCGAGGCACGAGCAGGACTTGCGAGGGGGTCAGCCCGATGGCATTGGTTATCGCGGCGCTCACACCGCCGGCGAGGTCGCCCGGGTCGCTGCCCACCTCCACCACCACGACCAAGTCTCCCTGCCGTCCCTCCAGAGGTGAAAAGGCCACACAGCTGCCGGGTGGTATCCCAGTGGCGCGCTGCACCGCCTGCTCGATGTCCTCCGGGTGGTACTTCTGGCCAAGGCGGACGATGACCTCATTTGACCTGCCGGTCACGAACAGCTCACCCTCGGCCACGTACCCGAGGTCTCCGACACGGAGCCAGTCACCCACGAACAGCCCCTCACTGCTGGTGTTGACGTACCCGTCTGTCACACCGTCACCACGTACCCACACCTCTCCCAGGTGGCGTTCGGGCAGCGGGTTGGTTGGTGACCCGATGCACAGCTCGACACCGGGGAAAAGAACCCCGCAGGAGACGACCCTCTTAGAAGGGCGGCCTGGCCTCGGTGCCAACGCCCGGGACGAGACCGCAAGCTCGTCAAGGTCCACGATGTCGACGCGGAGCTCTTTGCAAGGCTCTGTATGGCTGACCTTGCCGGCCTCAGAGGAGGCGTAATGCACATTGATCGACCTTGGTCTCAGACCGAGCGGCCCGCACACTTCGGCGATGCGCTCTGCCACATCCGGATCGACGGTCTCCGCGTTGAACGCCGCCCCTTGCAGGCACGACAGATCGACACCCTCTGGCTTTTTGGCCAGGCCCCGCAAGGCCGCAGCCCAAGCCGAGGACGGGCCGAAGGTGAAACCCGCGCCCGTCCTGCCGACCAATCGGAGCCATTCTGCGGGATCTCTCACGAAGCGTGCCATCGGCAGGACATGCCAGTCGACCGGCGCGGCAACCTCGAACAGAGGGCCGAGCCCACCGATGTGGTAGAAGGGCAACCACGAGACAATCGCAGGCACGGGTCCCGACAGGCCTTTCGCCATGTTGGCGCGAGCCCACACGATCGCCCTGGCATGAGTCATCCGGACGCCCTTGGGTGCCGCGGTGCTCCCCGAAGTGCACAGCACGATAGCCAGGTCCGAAGGTGCAACTTGGGTGGCCTGTTGACTCGGGGCTGGGGGCGCCTCGCAGACCCAGTCCAACTTCGGGCAGTAGTCGCCCTCGACCAAGTCGAGGTACCGGCTCTCCCCGACGATGATCGAGCAACGAGTCGCCGCGGTCAACGAGGCCGTTTGGGAGGCGAACGCGGCCGGGTCGCGAACACGTAGGGGGGCGGGGAGAGGGACAAGGACACACCCGGCGAGCCAGGTGCCCCAGGCCCATTCCGCCCACTCCGGGGCATTGGACCCCAACAGGCCCACCATGTTCGCTTTCCCGACGCCCGCACGGCCGAGTTGGACAGCCCTTCTGAGGGCCCTTTCATAAAGCTCTGCCACCGGCAAGGCGACCGTGTCGTCGCCCAAGTGGAAGAAGAGCCCGCCGCTTGACCTCGCGGCGGACTCGGTCAGCAGCTCGCAGAGTGTCGTCGGGTCGGTTGTCACGCTCATCTCATGTTCTCGCGGACTGACCTGTGGCCCCTGGTCGCTTGGCGTCCACGAAGGCAGCGAGGACACCAACGCTGGCGAAGTGCTCGGCAACGACATCCCTGTAGCCAAATGAGATCTCGAACTGCTCCTCGAGCCATCCGATCAAGAACTCGATCGCCAGCGAGTCCAGCATCCCGTTCGCCAACGGGTCAACATTGAGCGGAGCGCCTTCGAGCACCTCGCTCTCGATAAACCGGGCGATCTGTTCCTCCGTCGTCATCGGGACTCCTCCGGCGAACGGGTGGTCGGTCGGGTCACCGTCACTCCGACGAGGTTACAAGGTGCGCGACGAGTCTTCCCTCAGCCGGCACCGGCTGACCAGGCAGCAGCCGAGTTGCCAGGTGCTCGCCGAGCTACCGCTCAAGGTTTTCCTGGCTTTCCTTGTTCACGCCTCGGAGCTGATGGGCGTGCGAAGCACGACAAGACCGGTCTCAACGGGAACTAGGGTCTCCTTCCGTGAATGCGGAGGTACGGGGCGGGCAGCGCAGGAAACGGCAAAGGCGCAATGTCCTCCCCGCGGCAACAGCGTGACGAGCGCTCGTCCTGTCTGGTTCGGCGACGAGCAGCGCCCCGCCTTTGGGTGGTTCCACGCCCCAGATGATGGTTCGGTCCGTGGCGGGGTCGTCATTTGCCCGCCCCTCGGGCTCAACTACCTCCAATGCCACTACGCCCTGAGGCTGCTGGCCGAAGGACTGGCAACGAGGGGCTTCTGCGCCCTGCGGTTCGATTACGACGGCACAGGCGACTCGGCGGGCGGCAGCGACGACCCCGATCGTGTCGACGCATGGTTGGCGACGGTCCGGTGTGCCGTCAGCCTGGTGCGGGAGGCCGGCGTCGATGAGGTCAGTGTTGTAGGTATGCGCTTCGGCGCCACGCTGGCCGCTGAGGCAGCGGCGGCCGACCGCCAGATCGATCAGTTTGTCCTGTGGGACCCCTGTGCCTCTGGTCGGTCATTCCTGAGAGAGCAACGGGCCATCAGCACCATCACGCTCGGGAGCCCGGAGTCGCCAGACGGGTCGGTGGAGATCCCGGGCACCCTGTACGACGCGACCACGGCGAAGGAGATCGAGGCCATAACCATCGAGAGGTGTTCGTTGCCACTCGCTCGGCGGGTGCTCGTGCTCACCAGGGCCGACCGGCCCGCGAACCGTTCGCTTCTCAACGCGTCGCTGGCACGCGAGGAGCTCTCGCACGAAGACGCGGTCGGCCAAGCCGAGTTCATGGACCACTACCCGCCTTTCCAAGAGCTGCCGCACGCTGCGATAAATCGGATCGTCACATGGCTTTGCGAGGGCGCTGGAGCATCGGCCGTTGCGATCCGCGCTCCCCAAGCCGCAGGCCCGCGCGTGATCGGCCGGGCCTCGTCAGGGCGCCGCATCGTCGAAGCGCCGCTCAGTGTGCCGCCGGTGGGCTTGTTCGGGGTCCTGACTTATGCAGAGGACGCGCCTGTCCCGCCAGACAAGCCGACAGCGCTATTCCTCAACGTCGCCAATCAACACCATGTCGGGCCGGGTCGCCTCTGGGTCGAGCTGTCTCGACAATGGGCTGTGGCGGGTGTTCGCTCTCTCCGGCTGGACATGAGCGGCCTGGGCGACAGCCCGAACAGGCAAGGGGGGCTCGACGCGTGGGCTTCTTGCAAGCCAGAGGCGTTCGATGACGTCATCGACGCCGTCGGCTGGCTGTCACCTGACGATCCGTCCGACGTGGTCCTGGTCGGCCTCTGTTCAGCCGGCTACCAGGCGCTCGAGAGCGCCGTCATGATCCGCGCCCGCGGTGTCGTGGCCATCAACCCCGTCGTCTCCTTCGTGCCGGAGGAGCGTCGCTTCGGTCTCCGGCTCGACCCGCGCCGGCGGGTCGTGTTTCCAAGAGACAACGCCGTGAGGAACTTCCGGAAAGGGTCGCACCCCGCGAACCTGCGAGAGCGCTTCCCTGATCTCGTCTGGAAAGCGCGCTTTGTCGCACATCCCGGGCGGAGGTCGGGCAGATGGCTCAGCAAGCTCGTGAGCCAGGGCACGGACACGTTGCTGGTCTGTGGCGATGCCGAGTACAGGCCGATCCGCCAAGGGGTGACGACCGTACGGCTGCGGCATCTGCAGAGGACAGGACGGCTCCGCGTCGAGCACCTGGCTGGTCTGCAGCATGATCTGTTCTTGGCCGACCAGCGGAGCCTGGTTGCGCGCCTCGTCACCGAGCACGTGTTGTCCAGGTTCTCGGACCAGTCCTGCCCGCCGCGGGTGCCTTTCACCGGGTGACCTCGACGGCAGCCGGTTCTCTGTCGCGGAAGCGCCGACGAGGGAGATGACCACGAGGGTCGCCATAGCTGCGAACAGACCCGGCCACCACGCCCCGACGTTCGTCATCCTCGGCTGCCCGGCGATGAGGCTGGTGCTGACGATGAGTGTCGTCCCGTCATGCAGGCTCCAAGCAGCAAAAGCCCCGCAGGTGATCACCATGCCAACGAGGCCCAGAAGACCGAACCACTGAAGTCGGCCATGTGGGCTGCGACCACGCGGGGAAACGAGCCGGGTGGAGCGACCAGCCAGCGGCATGAGCATTGCGACGAGCACGACCTGGGCCAGGCCAAGTGTCGCTATTGCAGCGGCCCCTTCACCCGAGTCAACGCCATACGGTGCCGTCGCAATGGCGTGGCGGGTGACAAGCAAGAGGAGCAGCAACTCTGCCGCCACCGCGATGCAGATGGTGAGAATCACGGACACCGGTCGCTGGCGAACCGACCACAGCCGGTGGACTACGGAGCCGAGCGCCAGAACGGTCCCTGCGATACCGACGCCAACCCACACATAGAACCCTGAGCGGGACGAGAAGACGTAGCCGGGCGGGGCGCTGTGGTACCACACCTGGGCCGTGACAGCCGCCACAAGCCATAAGGCCGAGAGGACGACGAACAACGTCATCGCGGCCCCGCTCGTCGCAGGCGAGTGCCAGATTCGCGAGAGCAACGAGGAGATGATCGCGGATTGAGATGGCGGGCCTGGTGGGTCTCCCATGCGTACTCCTACCGCTTGGTCACCGTGATCATCGTCTCATGAAGCGGCTTAGCCGGGGCTTCGCGTACCCGCCGATCCAACAGTCTGAGACGCGCTCATGGTGAGGTAGAAGCCTGTCCGTGGGGCGGGAGCCGCCAGTCCCGATCAGCCCTGCCCTTTCGCCTACGCGAGTGCGTGGCGTCAAAGTAGAATTACAAACGATGCCCGGTGAGGCATGGAAATGAGAGACGACGTGCTCCCGGAGGGCGAGGAGCCAAGGCGTCTGCTCGGCATGCCCATCCCGCACGGCGTGGTCCATCAGGGCGAGGAGCCAAAGCGTGTGCTCGGCATGCCCATTCCTCTGACCTGGATCGACCTTCCTACGTTTCATGTGCGCCGGTTTCTCCATCCCGTGCGCTGGATGAGATGGCGCCTACAAGTCCGCCGCTTGGGGCCGTACGCGCCCGACTACGACGACTCTGGTCGTAGCACTCCTGACCATTAGGTAGCTCCTGGAGCTGACGCTGGAGCAATGACGGCGCGCCCCTGCCCGAAACCGCCCGCGGCAGACGCTGACCAGGGGGGTGGCTCCTCGTTCGCGCCCTTGCAGGAGGTCGGCCTAATGGATGAGAGAAGGCATGGCGAGCCGCATCTTTTGGTTGACTGGACCACGGCTACCAATGCACGGGCTCCATTTCTCTCGTAGACAATCCCGATGTCGGACGATGTATGGTCTGCTGTCGGCTCGCCCGGCAGGTTCGCTGCTCACCTGCGAGCCGCCCGATAAAGGAGCGCTGCATGGAGCCCTCTAACCCGGCAAGCGGGCGTGCCACAGCGACGTCCAATGTCCTCGCACCGCGGGCAACCCGGCCGAAGTTGTCTTTCCGCCGAGTCAGCGTCGTCTTGCTGGTTCTCGTGGGGTGCACGTCTATGGGCCTGACCGGGCTGGCGTCGGCGGCAGGCCGGACGAGCGATGAGCCCCCGCCGGTCCCGCCTTGCTACCACACCGGCTCGGGGTACGGGCTCTGCGAGGGCTACGTCATCCCTGCGCCGGGTACGGTCGTACTGTTCACGCACCCGAACAAGAACGGGATCTTCAGGTTGACCGGACCGGCGCCGCTGCAGACCGAAAGGCCCGTCGCGTGTGGGGACGCGGGCTGTGTCTACAACCATCTCGACTGGGCCGTCTACGCCACCCGGGTGTCCGGCTGCGCGCCAAATACATCGGTCTGTACCGTGCGTGCCGCTCCCGGCGCGGCGTGGACGCCTGTGTACGTGAGGGAGGACACCTACCCCGCACTCCTGTACCTGCTGTGGAATTCGGGCAAGCCCGGAGGGACCATCAGCGGCTATGTCCTTGACGAGGACCAGCAGGCTGTCCGGGGCGCGACGGTCAGTGCCCAGGGCCCCGGCGGCGGTAGCAGCCCTGTGGACGCCACCACAGGTTTCTACGCGATCAACGTGAAGACTGGGCGCTACAGGGTCGCCCCCTCTGGCGGCCCGAGCGGCATAAAGCCTCCCAAGTTCGAGCCAGAGAGCCTCAACCTCTACGTAGCCGTGGGGGGTGCGGCGCGTGCTGACTTCACGCTCCAGGCCGGCCAAAAGCTGATGCTGTCGGGCAAGGTGCAGGCTTCCGACTGCAGCAGTACGACCTGCCGGCTGGTGGGCATTCCTGGCGTCACCGTCGATGTGACGGGGACCGACGAGGCGGGCAAGCCGGTCAGCACCTCAGTTACTACTACGTCCGATGGGGGCTGGAAGGCCAAGGTGCCGCCGGGCACCTACACGGTCGCGCCCCAGGGCGCCGGCTTCGACCCCGAGTCCCTCCCGGCTTCGGGCAAGGGCCCGGTCTCCGGTCTCGACTTCTCCACGTGCGAGGCGGTCCCTGAGGGATCTCCGGCCGGACCGCGGTCCCGGGATGTTCTTGCCACTATCTCGGCCGGTGCGTGCCCCAACGGCATCGACTGGCAGATGCCCCCGCGTGTGGCCAAGGGTCGGTCCTTCGTCGGGGACGGTCTGCCGCTGGCGGACTACCTGTACCCGAAGACCTGGTCGGCGCAGCTCTACCTGACCAGGAACGACGCGCGCGTGACGACCTGCCAGTCGGGTTATGTATGGAAGTGGCACGTCACCCCGCTCGATACGGACGGCAACGGGACAGCCACCATCACCCAACCGAAGGACGGGTGCTCGCCGTCGTTCGAGACATCAAAGCTCGGGACTTACCGGGTCACCGCGTCGCGGTACAAGCAGACGCGGAAGGGCTTGGTCGCGACGAGGCTCACGGTCGAGTCGTCCGAAGTGGAGCTCGACGACTATTTGATCGTCGGCCTGGGCGACTCGAACGGGTCCGGCGAGGGCGACCCGCCGTTCGACTTCGACCAGTGCCACCGCGGCATCGCTTCCTACCAGTACCAGGCAGCGCAGAGGCTCGAAGATCAGTTCGACGGGCACGCCAGCATCACCTTCGTTGCCGACGCCTGTTCCGGGGCCAAGATACAGGACCTGAGCTCGGTCAGCTTCGCTGGGATAGACCCCACGCAGGGGCCGCCGCTGAAGCCCCAGATCCTGGCCCTGAAGGCCCTGATCGCCGACAGTGGCACCCAGCCGCGGCGCAAGGTCGATGCGGCGTTCGTCTCGATAGGCATCAACAACATCGCCTTCGGGCCGCTGATGGGGTACTGCGTCCTCAACACCAACATCGCAGGTCCGTGCCAGGACCAGAAGGTCACACCGGTCTATGGCAGCGATGGCAGTGTCGCCGGGTTCACGCATGCGCCGCTCAACTTCAATGCGCTCACGCTGGGGCAATGGGTCGCAAGCCTGACGGCCCACCTTCCCGGGGAGTACCAGGCGGTCCAGTCGGCATTGGCGAGCGTGGTCGCTCCGAAAGACACGTTCATCACCGAGTACCCGACCTTCGCCTACGCCGACACCGAGGGCAATGTGTGCGGCTACAGCTTGACGCTCCACGGGTCGACCTGGAACTGGTTGAAGACTTCGGGCATGGCTCTCAACGCCCAAGTGGACGCAACCAGCCGTCTCGGTTGGCACGTGGTGCGGGTCAACCCCGGCTATTTCCTGGGCCACGGCTACTGCGCGAGCGAGTCGTGGTTCGTCTCTCTTACACGGGCCGTCCTGATCAACAACAGCAAGGCAGGCGCCTTCCACGCCACCGCTACCGGGGCGCTCGTGACGGCCAAGCTCGTCGAGCTCGCCGCGTGCCCGGTCCTGGCCGGCACAGAGGACTGCAAAGGCCTTACCAAGCCCTCTATTCCCTGACGCGAAGCCTTCCCTGGGTATCGAGGAGACCAGTGCGTGCCGCGATGAGCCGCGGCCCACCGGCCCCGGGGAAAACGAAAGCTAGCCACCCGTAGCCAGTTGTCCACCGCCGACACTGTCACGTGACAGTTCTTCACGAGTCAGAAATAGCGTCCGGCGTCGTCCTGAAACGGATGCGCCTTGACGAAGTCACGGATGCGATCCAGGAGCGGCTCGGCGAGCCAGCGGGGCAGGCTATCGGGCAACCTCGGCAAGCCGAAGGAGTACCTTGCATCGGCGACCACGTCGTCGAGCGCGGACCTGGCGTCAGTGACCACGCGGTCGTAAAGCCAGTCCCAATCGAGGAGACCGTACCGACTGGAACGCTCCATCAAGAAGGCGTCGAGTTCCTCGGCGGCACCCAGCTTGACTACGGCGGCCCACACCGCCTCAGCGATGACATCGTCGTCATCGCTCCGGGGCTGAGATTGAAGCTCACTGCTGAAAACCACGTCCGTCACCATCGCAAGCGCCACTTGATCGCCAATGAGATCGGGCACGCCTACCGCCCGCCTAACAAGCTGGCGCCACTGGGCTTCCGTCGCCATCTCGTCTCCCTTCGATGCTCGCAGCCTACGACGGCCTACGGGCGACGAGTCGGGGAGCCGGAGCTTCGATTGAGATACGAGCGCGAAGGTGGGGAAATGTCCAGGGTGTGGCGGAACTGGAAGCGCCCCAGTAGGGTGACTAGCAGACCTAGAAACAATACTTGAGTGAATTGGGGGGCGTTATGGCCGAGTTTCCATCGCTTACGCATGTTGCCGTGACGGTCACCGATCTTGATCGGAGCCGACGCTGGTATCAGCGACTGTTCGGCATGGATCCGGTGCTCGACGAGGACACCGGCCCGTTCCACCACGTCGTGTGGCTCCTCGGCGGCACTCTGTTCGGCATTCACCGCCATGCCCGCCCGTCGAGTGCAGAGTCGTTCGACGAGTTGCGGCCAGGGCTGGACCACGTCGCGTTCGGTTGCGCGAATCGGGCTGAGCTCGTGCACTGGGAAACGCAGCTGAACTCACTTGGCATCGCGCACGGCGGTGTCATCGACGCACCCTATGGTTCGGGCTTGTCGTTCAGGGACCCAGACAACATCGCCTTGGAGTTCTTCGCACCGCCCGGATAGACCCCATCCCAGTTCGGAGAGCGCCAGTAGCACGAACGACCTCTCGATGTCCCAGCCTCAGGTCTCAAAGCACCTCCGGGTCCTCAGTGAAGTGGGACTCGTCAGGTGCCGGGCGGAGGGGCGTCGTCGGCTGTACCGCCTGGAGCCCGCGCGCCTTAGGCCGTTGCAGGAGTGGTTGACCAAGTACGAGCGGGCGTTGAATGACCGGCTGGATCGGTTGGATGACTACCTCAAAGAGCTACAACAACAAGGAGAGCGGCAGTGACACCTAATCGGCATGGCTCGGCAGTCGTCGAATTCCCGAATGATCTCGAGATTGTCGCCACTCGTGAGTTCGACGCTCCGATCGAGCTCGTCTTCGACGTATTGACGAAGCCGGAACATGTCCGCAAACACTTCGCTCCATTTGGGGAGGAGGTGACGGTGTGCTCGATCGACCTGCGTGTCGGCGGGAACTACCACCAGGTCTTCGTGACCGACGACGGAAGGGAGTGCTCGTTTCGTGGAACCTACTTGGAGCTCGAGCCGCCGACCCGGACCGTCGCGACGTGGCGGTTCGACGGGTGGCCAGATGTGGAGGCCGTGGAGACCGTGGATCTGCACGAGACCGGCGGAGTGACCAAGCTGACCTGGAAGCTGGCGTTCCGCGACAAGGCTGGCCGTGACCACATGACCAAGACCGATGGCCTCAAAGCGAACTTCGACAACGTGGAAGATGTCTTGAGGTCACTGCTCGATCCAAAGGGAACTGTCGCTGGGTAGTTGGGATTCCAGCCAGACTTCAATGCCAGGCTCGTGGCGACGGGCTGAAGGGCCTGAAGAAGTACGTCGTGGAACGCGAGTGGTGGCGTCCACCATCGCTGCCGTAATACCTGTGGGCTGTGCGCAACCACCATCCTCGGGCAAGGCTCCTATCGACCAGCGTCGTTGTCGAGGTAACACTCCTAGGTTGCCCGGCTTTTCTTCCAGCGCTCGGTTCGGAACCACGACAGATCCATCTGTTCCTCGGTCACCGCCGCCACCGGTTGGCACTAGCCGCGCCCTATCGGGTCGGCGCTCCGCCCGACAGACGCTCCATAGCGCCGAATCCGGCGCATTCGCGGCAACGCGCTGGTGGTCGATGACGGAACATTCTGTCGATCACGCACTCACCAGCTAAGCCGAGCGCAGGAGATCGCCAGGCTTGGAACGTGTCGCCACCATCGCCGGCGCTATGGCAATGAGGTTTGCGACAACTGCCACGCCGGCCACCATCACACAAACAAGCCAAATTGGCACTACCGAGACTGGGACAGCACCGAGGTTATTGGCGAACGCCCCCCATACCTCACGACCGGCCACGACTCCCAGTGGGACGCCGATTACGATTCCGATCAGGGCCAACGTCGTGGCTTGCCAGATCACGGCCGAGGCAACCTGGCGATTTACGAACCCCAGCACCTTCAAAAGCCCGACTTCTCGTCGGCGGCGCGAGACACTTACGACAAGCAAATGAGCCAGTGTCGCCGCGCCGAGCACGGCCAACATCGCGCCGAAGATGAGTGGGAAGTTGACGGCCTCCCCGAAGTTGATCAGTGACGTCGGGGTGATCGCAAGCGCGGTGATCGATCGGTATGTATCGAGATATTGATTGATTGCCGCCTCTCCCCGTGGGCCCGACACGAAACTGGCCAGGATCCCACCGCCGTTGCCGCCCGCCCTGGCCGCCAGTCGGCACGCCGCTTGCCTGGGGTTCGGAGGACACACGGCGTCTTCGTAGCCGGCGATCGTCAATAGCGCGCCGGAACCCAGGCTTACGGTTCCGCCTAGCACCGGGAAGGAAACCTGAGAAACCACCCGGAACGGCACGGTTCGCGTCCCGCCCGACGGCAACGACACCGTGACGCGGATGACCGAGCCCAAATGAGCACCGGCCTGGCGCATTGTCGTCACGCCGAGGCCAATCTGATCGGCGCCGCTCGGAAGATGCCCGTCGACCGTCGAGAGGAGGATCCGACCACGGACGGCCGTTCCCGCGATGCCGCCCACGCTGACCCCGTCGATGGAGATCTCAATGGCGATGCCTTCGGTTATCCCGGTGACCGCTTTGTCGTGTTCGAGGCTTCTCACGAGGGCCGGATCCGGCCCCCCGCCGGCCGGGTCGGTGAAATTGAGCTGGAATGGGTCGCCGTACAACCTGGGCGTGGCCGTGAGGTGCGAAAGGCTGGCGCCAAAGACCCCCGTCCCGCACAGCGCCACGACTGCCAGTACCGTGCCGAGGAGCGTGCTGCCGAGCGGAACGGAGGCCCCGCCGGTCCTTCGCTGCAGGGCAGTCTGCACACCGATCACCGCGCTCGGCGGCGCGCCCGTCGCAGCCAGGTGACCCGCCACTGCTGAAGGGCGCGACCTAACCGCCGAATCATCTGAATCAAAGGTCCGCGCGGCCCGCAGAGCCGGCCAGATCCCCAGAGCGAGGACGACAGCGACGGTGGCGAGTCCCCCGAGCGGGAGGATGAGCGTGTCGAAGGCGATGCCGGTGGAGGTCTCAGCGATACGCGCCTCACCTAGCGGCGCGATCGGGGACAAGGCGGTCGCCACCGCGACGGCGCCGGCAGCCCCGGCGACGGCCACGACCAGGTTCCGCGCCATACCGAGGGTCACCAGCTGTCGGCGATTCATGCCGAGAGCTGCCATTGTGGGGTAGTCCTCGCCCTCGGCGATGCTCTGGCGGGTAAGGGCCTGGCCGAGTACCGCCAGTCCGACCAAGGCGGCGAGCGCCGCCAGGATCCACCATCCGATGGCCTGGGGATGGATCGACGCCTCGACGGATGCTGCTTGCTGGTCTTGATTGCCAACGCCCTCCATGCCAGCCGTACGCAAGGCGCTGGCTTGGACATCGAATCGTGGAAGGTCAGCCGCACCGTGACGGAGGCGAACCGCGTATACGTAGCCGACCGCGGCCCCTGGGATCACGGCGCGCGCGAACGCCTGGGTCGCATACAGGTCGTAGCTGGGAGTTGTCCCGGAAGGGAACTCGAACTCGGTGGCTTCGAAGCCGACCACGCGGAAGGCGACGGTCGGACCGTTGGGTTTCAGTGGTGCACCAGTGGCGTTGTTGACCGCCGAGGCTTGGGAGGGCGAGTAGAACGGGACGTGGATTACGGTCCCGAGATGCACTCCATAGTCCTTTTGAAGAGTGAACGATGCCAGCACTTGATCGAGTGCCGACGGGTCAGGCAAGTGTCCCGATATGAGCTTGAGGATCGTTCTTCCCCTGGGTGATGCGACGATGACCCCAAAGTCCGTAGGGTTGATCGGGTGGGTGCAGTCGCACGTCGGTGAACCATTGAACGGGCCGTACAGCTCTGCGACGGAGATGACCCCGGGAAGCTTGGCGAGCTGCGGCAAGGGCCGGGTGGTGTATACGTCGGCGTCGAAGCCATACGCGGCGACAAACCGAGGAAACGCTGATTCCGTGCGACGCCCGGCGGCCACCGCGGCGAGCACGAACCCTCCGACGACGCCTATCAGGATCACAATGGCCAGCCACGATGGCCACCGGCGGCGTAACTTGGCGCCGAACACTAACCAGACTGCCCCCAAAGCGTTCACCTCGTGTCGGCGCGTTTGCTTCAGTATTCCCTGGCCAGGGCCGAGTACCAAGGTGGCCAGCACGCGGGACTTCTCGTGCTAGTACCACTTGAGACATCGCCGAACCTCGTCGTGCCGACGGATCCCGGGACATTCGGTTAGCCCGGATGACGCCGGGTGAGCTACCTCAGAAGTTGGGGACGGCAGCACTGGTAGTCCGCCCCGAATCGACCGGCGCAACCAGAGGTTGCTCCCCTCCTCCTACGGCTTGGTCACCGTGACCATCGTCCCAGGAGCGTGCTCGGTCGGCTCATTCGTGCTGCAATAGCCAGGCGTGGACCTCGGGCACTCGGTCGACAAGGAGCGTCAAGTGGCCGTCTGTATCCGTCAAGTGCGCGTCGACGCCGGGGATGTGCTCCGACAGCCACTGGCCGTGTTGGAATGGGACGAACTTGTCGTGCGCGCCATGCCAGACCTGGACCGGTACCTGGATGGCATCGAAGGTGAATCCCCAGGGGGCGATATGCGCGACTCCATCGTCCCACCAGCCCTGGTCCCCTGGGGCGAGGCCGTCCTTGAGACAGGTGACCATAAACGAGGCAAGCTCACCTGTCAGCACAGCGGCGTCCGCGGGGGACAGCAGCGTGGCCCAAGCTCCGACAAGTGCGTCAGCGGTCACCTGCAAAATCTGTTCGCGGTCCTTCGCACTCTTGATCCGAGCGGCTTGCGGGTCCTCGAGGTACAGCTTGACGTCGTCGATGTTGTCCTGGCCCATTCCTGTGAAGTAATCGAGTCCGGGCGCATCGTAAGGCGCGAGCGACGCGAACGTGGCCACGGCAGACACCAGGTCCGGCAACAGGGCGGCGCAGGCTAGCGCGTGCGGACCACCGCCCGAGTACCCCCACACCGCCATCCGGTCGATACCGAGCGCGCCGGCGATGGCCCGAACATCGCTCGCGCAGTCCGCGACGTTTCGCCCCGGCCGGGCCGTCGAACCGCCGTAGCCGGGCCGGTCGTAGCTGATTAGGTGTATGCCGCGGCTCTCGGCGTCAGCGAACCAAGAGTCAGCTAGGTGCCGAGAGTTCGGGCTTCCTCCATGTACGAGCGCTGGTCGGCCCGAGGCATCGCCTCCCGACTCAATCCTCAGGTCACGACCGTCTGGCGTCCGAATACTGAAGGTCTTCGTATCCATCGTGGGAACGCTACATGGAGCTCGCCGAGTAACCAACAGCCATGAGACCGTCGTTCGGACGATTACCTCATTGCCAACTATCCCTCTGAAGTGCCCTTGCCGGTTTACGGGTGTCATCTCGCTCCCCCGCTTCGTCCGATGCCCTGCTTCGGTGAGCACAGTGGCGATTTCGCGCAGGCTCGCCCAGTCATGTTTCGGCATCGCCATCCGTGTGGGCGATGAGGGAGGTACAGCGGTGGTAGCGCTTCTGCTGCTATGCCACGTCCTGACGCGCAACGACCCCCCGGCCGAACCGAAGGGCGCCCGCTGTAGTGGGTCCTCGGTAGCGTCCCAAGGAGGGAACGACACCTGCGGTCAAAAGACCTACCAGCGCGGCCGGTTTTCACCCTCAACTCCGGCTCTTCGGTGCGGGCTTACCACCGAGGACCCGATAGGCACGCTACGACTGTCCCGACCCGAGCGAAAGGACCGGGGGCGGGACGAGTAGGGTCGTGAGCGTGCCTGACACCACCGTGACGGAGCGAAGGCAGCGGAGCCCATGGACCTAGATCAGGCCCTGGAGCTGGCTGAACTTCACCACAGCGGACAGGTCGATAAGGCTGGACAGCCCTACATCGGCCACATCCGCAGGGTCGTGGGCGCGGTCGACACCCCGGAGGAGAAGCTCGCTGCTGCGCTCCACGATCTCCTGGAGGACACGCCCGTGACCGCGGCCGACCTTCTCACCAAGGGCTGCACGCCCGAGATCGTCAGGGTGGTGGAGGCGCTGACCCGCGGGGAAGACGAAAGCTACGAGGACTTCGTGCGCCGGGCCGCACAGGACCCCATCGCCCGGGCCGTCAAATGGGCTGATGTGGCCGACAACGCCGATGAAGCGCGTCTGGCCTTGCTCCCGACGGGTCAAGCCGCCCGTCTCCGGTCCAAGTACGCCAGGGCGGCCAAGATTCTGAACTCACCCGCCCATCCGCGAACCTCGATGGGCCGAAGTTGCATATCTGACTAGGGACCTCGTCTTCACGCATCCCACCAGCTCAGGGAGCCGGAGCTAGCTCGTCGATGAGCCGCCACAGCAGATAGCTCACCCCTCTGACCAGGGCTGCCAGCATGCTTACGCTGGGCTTTTGTCCACGGCTTTAGCCACCCGTAGCCAGTTGTCCACCGCCGATGTGACTCGTGTACAGGCCTTCTTGGCGTAACAGCGCGCCTTTGTCGCCGTCGCCGGTGCAACGGTCGTACTCGTCGAGGATCGCCAGCTTGTAGTCGGCGGTGAAGCTCCGCCGCCTGGGTCGATCTGGCATCGAGGGTTCGTCACCCATGGCTTCATCATGGGCGCGAGTCATCGTCAAGGTGGTGAGGGTCACTTCGAAAGAGGTCCGATCTCGCCCTGCAGGGTTGGATTACTGTTGCGGGTGTCTCAGTTCAGCCTGACACACAGGGGACTCCCATTGGGATGTCTTGAACCGATCAGTCGGCCGAGTGAGCAGGACCCCCAAGACGCCCTCTGTTGCGTGAGACCGCTCGACTGACGCGCCTGAGGCCACACCTTTGTGACATTCGGCCCTGATGGCCGAAGTGCCGAAGGCGCAGGATGAGCGACAACTACCAAACCGGAGGCAAGGAGCGCCTGAGCAGGCTCCATCTGAGAATGGGGTTTCAAGTCTGCAAACGAGGAGGCTCGATGAAGGCGAGACAGATCGTCCTGATAGGACTGGCGGTGCTGGCGGCGGCCTGTTCCAGCTCCACGCCGGCGGCGACTCCGTCGACTTCGACAACTGTCAGTCCGGCTTCGACATCAACAACCGTCAGTCCGACTTCAACATCAACGACCGCCTACCAGGCGAGCGGCAAGCCGCCGCCGGTCCCGCACTGCTACTACACCGGCTCTGGATACGGGACGTGCGAGGACTACATCATCCCGGCGCCGGGTACGGTCGTACTCTTGACGCACCCGGACAAGAACGGGATCTTCAAGTTGAGCGGCCCGGCACCGCTCCAGACCACGACTGCCGTCGCGTGTGGGGACGCGGGTTGTGTCTACAACCATCTCGACTGGGCCAGCTCCTACGGCGGCGGTGTGACCGACGCCGTCGACGGTACCTGCAAGTCGAACACAACTGTCTGCAACGTCCAGGTCCCACCGGGTCTCCAGACCTGGACGCCGGTCTTTGTGAGGCAGAACAACAATCCGGCAATCCTGTACCTGCTATGGAACTCGGACAAGCCCGGGGCGACGATCAGCGGGTACGTGCGCGACAAGGACGACCAGGGCGTCGCGGATGCCACGGTCACCGCCAACGGCGCCGAATCGTTCACGAGCGCAGTCGACCCGACGAGCGGCTTCTACCTGATTGAGGTCACCCCAGGCCAGTACAACGTGGTTCCCTCTGGGGGCCCGAGCGAAGTGACTGCGCCCAGGTTCACCCCCGAGAGCCGCGATTTCACGCTATCGGCCGGAGACGAGACCGAGGCCGCATTCACCTTCAACGGCGGTTTAAGGGTGACCCTGACGCTGTCGCAGCAGAGCGCGCCTGCCGACGGCCTCACCATCGTCAAGGGCGAGATAAAGACGACGCTGTTCGACAAGCCGGACCCGAACATCACGCTCACGCTGCGTCCGCAGCCGGGTGAGTCGTCGACGGCGGCCGTCACCACCGGCGCGCACGCGGTCGTGTGCGGGTCCTACGGCACGCGCATCTGGCCGGCCGGGTCGCTCTTTTTGCCATCCGACACACCAGTCGATGTCGTGACCGATGCCAACGGTATCTACGACTTCACGCTCGCCGTCGGCACTGTGCCGGGGTCCTTCGTGCTCAACGCCTGGGCGAAGAGCTCCTCAGGGGACCTCATCACATCGGACATCGCCAACTCGTCACCCGACGTCACCCTCACCGTCACCGCACCGGGCAGCACGGCCGTCTCGCAGTTTGTCACCGAGCTCGACACGCTCAAGTCCGACGCCGCCGCGAGCAAGCTATTAGGAGCGATGCAGGTCAACGCCGCCGACATCAGCCAGACCCTCGCCCAGCTGAGCGGTGCCGGCACAAGGCTCGGAGGTCTCGCCTACTTCGTCGTCACCGGCACCTCGGCAGGAAGCTCGTTCATCGTCTACCCCGACTCCGCCCCTCCGTCGGTCGACAGCAGCGGGTACGTCACCGCGGCCGCTGACACCCTCGTGATCACCCCGTCGAGCTGGATCGGTACCACGCTGGTACCCCACACAGCCCTCAACGTCGTAATGCAGCAGGGCCAACTGTCCTCGGTGCCGACCTTTGCTCAGTGGACCCAGGGCCAGTCGGTACCCGGGTGGAGCTTGAACAAGAACAAGGCCGCCGCCTGGACGTCCGCCTTCGAGTACGACGGCTGGCCTTACCCGAGCACCGAAACGGGCGCCTGCTCGTGAACGGGTGCCGCCGATAGTTGAACGCCCTCGAGGGGGTGCGGGTACCTGGGTGGCGAATGCCAATGGCAACTCCGTCAGCGGGCTTTGCGGTGAAGGCTCAATGTCCTGCGCCCTTTGGTTGAGGGAGCTCTGACATCTGGTTATTAGTCGGTGACCCGAACTTGGTTCACGACTTCTGGTTCGTCCCGCACCGGACCAGCGCAGAGCGCCGGAGCCAGCTCGTCGATGAGCCGCCACAGCAGATAGGTCACCCGTCTGACCAGGGCTGCCAGCATGCTTACGCTGGGCTTTTGTCCACGGCTGTAGCCACCCGTGGCCAGTTATCCGCCGCCGACACTGTCACGTGACAGTTGTTTCGGAACTCCTGGGGCTTGCCCTTCGGCCGCTCTCGACGCTGACATCGGGACCGGGAACGAGCACGGTCTCGTGCGCGTCATCCCAGCGGACCTTGAACCTCCGGTGCGTTTCGTCGCCGAGGATCTCGACGATTTTCCCACGGCGTTCCGGCTGGCCGACCTTCTCTGACGGTGCCCTGATCGTGTCGCCAGGCTTTGCTGCCATCTTCGCCTACCTCCTGTGAAGAACTTGCGCCCTTCTTGGCAGATCGCCCGCAGGTGTCCGCGGGTAGCAGAGCCAAGACTATCGACAGGGCGTCAGGGTGCTCCGGGCGGTGACGTAGGCACTCGGACACGGGTTCACCGACGGTTGTCGTCCGACAACCGACCGCCTCCCCGATCGAACAAGGACGGGCAGGGACGGTCCACACCGTGGTCACGTCGTCCGCAGCGAGTACAGGATGGTCCTGGCAACCATGCCGTTCCCGGCCAAGCCGATGGAGACGAAGACCGGCTTGTCGCGCCCAGGCACGTTTACCCTCAGGACGAGGATGGAGTACGCGGGCGAAGTTGCCGGGCACGCCGTCAAACCGTGCAGGACGAGGCAGTGGGCCGAAAGGGAGAGTGTCACCGTCGGCTCGGTACGCAACCCCGAATCGACCTGGACCCCGTTCTCCGGCTGCTGGGGAGTCGGTGACATGCGAGGGCAAAAGACGGCTAGCAAGCGGTGGCGGTCGGTGCTCAACGTCACTGTCGTACCCGCAAACGCCACGCCCTGTTGCCTACAGATGGCTCCCAGTCCAGGGGTCACCTGGGTCCGGGTGATGGGCCAGTTTCCTGGAACCGAGAACCGCAACCCGGCGAAGCTCAAGTAACGCCACGACGACGGGACCGACGGTGCAGACCCCGGTGCGAGTACGACCGAGCGCGGTGACCAGGTGAGCGTGTGCAGGACTCGCTGGCCGAGTGGCCCGCCAACGGTGATTTCAACGCTCAGCGATGGAACCAGGTAACTGCTCTGCGGTCCCGTGGGGTAGGGGTATACGAAGATCCCGTTGATGACCTCTGGGTGACCGAGGACGGTGCTGAGTGGAGACCTTGGGGATCCGAACGAGACCGTCGTGCTCGGACCGGGAGCGATCTCCAAAGGACAGGCGAAGACTTCAGGGGGTGGATTGACGAATACCTCTCCTGTCGGCGACCCAGTAGGGCACAGTGGCGAGTCGTAGAGCACCCACCAGGTAGCCGGTACGGATAGCTGCGCCTTGCCGAACGTAACCGGTACCCACCCGGCCGGTGTGGCCGAGAGGTCAACCGCAGGGAGCGCCTTGGCCGTGGTCGGCACCGTTGTTGCAGCGAAGGTCTGCGAGCTAGTGAACACGGTGAGGGTTACGGCTATGACCACCATCACGAGGGCGGCGCGCAACTTCATTGTCGTCATGCTCCCATGAAGCCCTGACGGGATGGGTTCGCGTACGACGCCTACACCCCCATCAAGACGGCGCGGTCATCACTTAAGTGGACAGACCACTTCGACACCCAGAGTCTTCTTCCCAGCCCTGACACGCACAGGTTGGTCCGCCGCGCATGTCCCCTCCGCTCCGTTGACCGAGAACATCGGACTGCGTCCGGTTAGTCGGTACACCCCTGCTGGCAACGAAAGCACAAACCTTCCGCTCTTGCCGACCGTTACCGTGAACTTGCGCCCGGCTGTGTTCGCCGCCGTCACTTGACCAGGCAGCGGTCTAGGCAAGCCGGGGGCTGCGCCACCCACGGCGACAAAGGTGCCGGTGACCGTTCCCTCGACACCGGTCGCAGTGGTGACAGACGGCGCCTTCACCGGCTGCCATGAGCGTCCAGCGTTGGTCGTGCGCCACATCAAGTAGGGAGATTTTGGTGGTTTATGAAATGAGAATGCGAACACCAGCCACGTTTTCGCGCTGGCGAGAGCGACTTGGCAGGTGTATTCCGAACTGTGAGGGATTCGCAACAGAGATGTGAAGTGCTTGCCGCCGTCTCGGGTGAGCCACACGTCCCCGGAGTCTGGGTAGAAGATGGCTTCGCTATCTGACGTGGGGTATATCGAGAAGTAGTTCGACATGCCCCCCGGAGTCAGGAGGTAGTTGCCCCCCGGAGTCGGCACGCTCACGAAGCTCCGGCCCCCGTCGGTGGAGCGAATCGCGTCGCCGCCATTGTCCGAGGCACAGAAGCCCCACAACGTGGTGGGCGACGTAGCAGTGAGATTGCACCCGAGAGCGCCGAGACCGCCTGGTGTCAGCGTGGAAAGAGCCCTACCGCCTGGTGTCAGCTTGGAGAAGGTCCTACCGCCATTGTGAGAAATGAGCAGATGAGCGTTGCTGCCCGAGGTCATGATGACCCATACGTTGGAGCCGAAAACTGCCCAGCCGAACTGCTTGTCAACCTCTCCTACCGTTAGCGGCAGCGGCCTTGCAGTCCACGTATCGCTTGTCACCGGGGACGACGCAAGTTCCTTGCACATACCTTTGGCTGAGCAGTCCGTGGCGACGAGCACGTAGGCGCGCCCACCTGTAATGACGACCACCTGTGGAAGCGAGTATCCAAATCTGGCAAGTGCAAACCGCCAGGTCTTCCCTCCATCGCCAGTCCAATAGAGGCGAGACTCGGCATCCGGGCCGCCTCCCGAACCGAAGGCGTAGCCGTCCTCCCGGTTCGCGAACTCAATGCGGTAGTCGGCCGCGGGGAGCGTACCGACCCTGACGAAGGACTTCCCGCCGTCGGAGCTTCGCATGACCACCGAACAGGTCCCGGTGGAACATGGGTAGGTCCCGAGCATCCAGAGGTAACCTCCGGCACCTGTGACCTCGGTCGGGGTGACCCGCGCTGAGGTGACCATCGGTGTGTTCGTCGGGGTCACCTTCGCTGGGGCGACGAGACTGTGGAACAAGCTGACGTGTGGCAGGGGGACGAAGAACACGACCACGATGGCGGCAGCCACAAGTGCAGCCGTTGCTCTCCTGGGGACGCGAGGTCTGGGTAGCGCGGCTACCCCCGGCGTTCGGCCTGGGTCGATGGGGCTTGCCGCGACCACGCGGAGCGTATCCCGCAACCTTCTCTCTAGAACTTCGTCGTCTAGTTGCGTCATGACAACTCCTTTTTCAACCTCGCCAGCGCGTGGTGGAGATTCGACTTCACGGTGCCCAACCGGCAGCCAAGGAGCCTCGCTGTCTCTGCTTCCGGGAGGTCCTCGTAGTAACGGAGGACGACGACGGCGCGTTGCCGGAAAGGAAGCCGACAGACAGCGCTCCAGGTTTCGTCGAGGTCAGGGTTCTCGACAAGACCAGGGATAATCGCCGGTTGGCGGCGCTGCACTCGAAGATGGCGAAGGTGACTACGACTTAGGTTGACCACCGTGGTTCTGAGGTAGGCGGGGGGATTCTCCAGGGGTCGTCGTGCTCTGGCGACGCGGACAAAGGACTCCTGCACCAGTTCCTCGGCGTCCGCCGCGGAGCCAACCAACAACAGGGCCAAACGCACCATCCGGTCGCGCTCCGAACGGTACAGAGCCTCAAGGTCCTCCGCGGAGACTCCGCCACGGACGTTGGCAGGTGACGCCCTGACAGTTCCGCTGGCGGTGGTCACACTCTCTATGACGCTTAGCTTCACAGAAAGGTTGCAAGGGGTGAGGTCAGACTTGCGCTCCGGTGTGTCCCTCGGCTTACAGCACCGGCCGAAACGACTGCACGAACGCCTTGATCGTCGGAAGGCGTCCACCATTACCGTTCGCAGTCACAACCCACATCACACGACCCCGCGAGACGCGTAGCCAGCCATAACACCAGTCGGTTCGCGCGGTGCACGCAAAAGCCTCTAACCCCGTTGCCCCTCCCACAGAGACCCGCCTCAGGTCGGATGGAGTCACCCAATAAGGCACCGAGCCAACGCCACCCGCTGACCAGCCGTTCTCATGCACCTGTCCATAAGTGGCGGTGATACCGAAACCCAGCGGGCGGGCGTAATCTCCGTCATCCTCAGAGAAGGCGTAGAAGCACCAGTCATTGACTGCTGGACCCAGGAAGGGGGGCCGCGGCCCGACGGGAAAGTCCGCGGTGAACTGCGCTCCTGGCGCTCCAAGCAATGCAGAGTGCGGCGGTGCGCAGGCTGCGAGCTTCAGTGGCGGGACCGACAGTGCTCCATTACCCGTTACGGCGAGCAGACCCACGCCAACCAAGACGATGGCGAGGACGACAAGTACGAAGCTCGCGATGGGATGGCGAAGGTTCCGATACGTCCTCATCTTTGGAGGGCTGACCACAGGGCTCACTGGGCTGTTTGCCGACTGCGGGTCAGGCCCGTGACGCGCTGACGCCGCGGCGCGATCGGACCCAAGACGCTTGTCGTGCCAGTACTCCTTCTCCCCTGTGGGAACGGATTCGTCGGTCATCGGAGAAGGGCATAAGCGGCCATGTCTCTAATCATGGTCCTCGGCCAGCGCGTACCGGTGCAAGGGGACGAGGTCGTACCATCACCACCGTGGGCATCATCGGACAGATCGCCGCGCAAGTCGAACGCCTGCTGCGGATCAAACCGATGCCAATACAAACGGAGCCGACGCCAGCGCCAACCGGGCATGGCCGCCCAGAACCTCTTTCGTACTAGGACCCTGCAAGAGGGAGGCTACGAGGTGACCGTGATCGCCGGGAGCTGCAAAGGCATTTCTGGGTCGCAGGCGGTCGTGAACTCGTTCAAAGTGCTGAAGGCGGGATAGGAACAGGAGTCCCCTTTTGCTCAACGCTTCTGGTCATGCTGGCGAGGCTGCTTGATCGGGTTGAGCAGCTCAGGCTGCGTCCCTCCGACTGGCCGTGTGGGGAGAGACGACGGAGCTGTACCTGCCGTACGATGCCCTGTGACCGACGAGCGGGAACCCACTGTTGAAGGGACCGCACAGGAAAGCCTCTCGCTAGCGGAACGACTTGCTCGTGCTTACTACGACTGGCTCCACGACGACCAGCGGCACCGTGAGAAGCGGTTCGAACCGGTCGGAATGGTCCTGTTCGCGATTGTCTCGGGCGTCTCCGTCGCCGTTCCAACCTCCGATGATCTTGTACCAGCTCAGGGCGCCGGAGCCAGCTCGTCGATGAGCCGCCACAGCATCTCCACGTGACGTTCCGCCGTCCAGGTCCCTCCGATGCAGCACCGGATCACGTAGCGGCCGGCGAGCTTCGTGTGGCTGAGAAAGACACGGCCGGTGGCATTGAGATCCGACAGCAGCCGCTCGGACACCTCGTCGCCCCCCACGTGCCTGAAGCACGTCAGGTTCAACGCTGGCGGAGCGCAGAGCTCGAAACGAGGATCCGCGGCCACACGTCCCGTGAACCAGTCCGCCAGCCGCACGTGCTCGCGGACGTGGCGCCGCAACCCTTCACCTCCATACGAGCGGAGCACGAACCACAGCTTCAGCGCCCTGAAGCGCCTGCCCAGCGGTACCTGCCAGTCCCGGTAGTCGATGACCGCGCCGGACTCGCTGGCGTCGTTGCGGAGATACTCCGGCGTGATCGAAAGGGCATCGATCAGGCTGGCCCGATCGGCGACGTAGAAGCAGTCGCAGTCGAAGTTGGTGAGCAGCCACTTGTGCGGGTTGAACGCATAGCTGTCGGCGAGCTCGAGCCCGTCGTGCTGGCTTCGCAGCTCCGGGCAGACCGCTGCGGACCCCGCCATCGCCGCGTCGACGTGGAGCCATGCCTGCTCGGCGCGGCACAGCTCGCCGATCGCCCGGATGGGGTCGAAACCCATCGAGGAGGTCGTCCCGGCGGTGGCGACCACGCAGCAGGGCACGAGCCCAGCCTCGCGGTCGGTGCGGACGGCTGACTCGAGCGCGGCCGGATCCATCGCGAATGTCTCGTCGGCGGCGACCAGGCGTGTGTGCGCCGGAGAAAAGCCGGCGACCCGGGCGCCCTTCTGCACCGACGAATGGGCCTCCACCGAGGTGTACACGCACAGGTCGGCGAGAGCCGCATTACCACGCATTGCCCGCTCTCGTGCAGCGAGCAACGCGCACAGCGTCGCTGATGACGCACTGTCCTGGATCACGCCTCCGCCCTGCGACTGCGAGCGGAACCGAACCGGCAGGCCGAGCAGTTCGACCAGCCAGTCCAGCACGACGGTCTCGATCTCGGTGCAAGCCGGGCTCGTAGCCCACACCATCCCGTTGACGGCAAGCCCGGCCGCAACGAGCTCGCCGAGGATCGCCGGCGGCGACGCGCTCGCGGGGAAGAAGCCGAAGAACCCAGGCGACTGCCAGTGCGTGGTACCCGGCAGCACGATCCGGTCGAGGTCGGCGAGAAGTGCCTCGAACGGCTCGGGCTCCTCCGGGGCAGACCGCGGCAGCAGCGCCGCGATCTCGCCGGGAACTGTCTTCGCGAGCACCGGGTAGCTCTCCAGGCTCGACAGGTAGTCCGCGACCCAGTCGATGGTGCGGCGGCCGTGGTGCCTCAAGTCCTCGGGAGTCACGAGGAACGATTCGGAGCCGAACATCGCTCGATCCTAGAACGGGTGGCGGTGGCACTCGCCTGAGCCGCAGGTCGGCGAACATCTCGCTCGGAACTCAGGACCTTGGGCTCTTACACTTGAGGCACGGCGACGGAACCACGATCGATGGGAACCCGGATGTCGAGGAGGTACCACGATGGATGTGAAGACCGGAGATCACCTTGTGGTCCGGGGCCGCACGGTTGCCCAACCTGACCGGACCGCCGAGGTCCTCAAGGTGCTCGGCGCCGACGGAGGCCCCCCCTACCAGGTCCGTTGGATCGAAGATGGTCATGAAGGAGTCTTCTTCCCAGGGTCGGACGCGCTTGTCGAACACGTGGCCAAGAGCGCCAAGAGGCGCCCGAAGTAACCGCCCGGCGGGCGCGTCAGCCCGGGCCGAGCACCGAGTCCAGCACGGCCAGCTCGCGGACACCCACCAGGCCGAGGTCGGTGATCGCGTAGTCGGGTATGGAAGTGATCTCGAGGAACATCAGGTAGCCGAACGCCGATGGCAGCTCGCAGCCGAGCCCGCGGGCTGCGGCGTCCAGCCGTGCTTCAGCCACTGCCATCGTCTCGACGTCGATATCGGCCACGATGCCACCGATTGGCAGCGCCAGCGTCTCGAGCACTGCCCCGCCGTCCACGACCGCAAGGCCGCCTCCCATACCGATCACCTCGTTGATCGCGCGGGCCATGTCGGATGGGTTCGTGCCGACGCAGACGATGTTGTTGTCGTCGGGGGCGGCGCTGGTCGCGAGCGCGCCGGAACGCAGACCGAAGCCGCAGACCACGGCGACCGGAACTGTCCCGGTCTTCCCGTACCGCTCGATCACGGTCACATACAGCGCATCCTGGGCCACCTCCGGCTGGACCATGCCGTCGATCACCGGTAGGACGACGTCGCGGCGACGGCGGACGAAGGGGACCTCCCGGTCCATGTCCATTGCAAGCACCCGCACCGGGGAGGCGAGGGTCGTGGTCAGCTTGATCTCGTCGGGGCTGAGCGGTGCCCGCTTCATCGTGTCGAGCATTGCCGGGCCGCGCGACGGTGCACGAGGTGGGCGCGTTGTGCGTTGCCCTTCGGCCACCGGGATCCCCTTGGAGATCACTCGTTCGACGACGAAGCTCACCGGGTCGTCGACGATGAGCACATCGACGGCCCGCCCCGGGCATATGGACCCGACCAGGTGATCGATCCGGTACATCTGGGCAGTGTTGATGGTGGCCATCTGAATCGCGGTGATCGGCGGGACGCCGGCCTTCATGGCCATCCGCACGAGGCGGTCGAGGTGCCCGCCACCGAGGAGGCTGGTCGCGGTCACGTCGTCGGTGCAAAAGCCGACCCTGCCTGGGTTCGCACCGAGGCGGGTGACCACCTGGATGTTCTCCTCCATGAAATGGGCGACGGCCGATTCGCGGACCATCACGTACATGCCCGCGCGCATCTTCGTCAGGACTTCTTCGGCGTTGTAGCTCTCGTGGTCGAGGCGCACCCCGGCAGCCGCCAGCACGCCGATGGTGGCCTCGCTGGCCATCGGCGCACAGCCGAAGACCGGCAGCCGGTTCCGTGCGGCCATCTCGATCACCTCGAGCACTTCCGGGTCGCGGCTAGTGATGAACTCCGTGACCGTCTCCCAGACCCCGTAGCAGTCGTCCCACTTCTGAGCGATCTCATGGGTGTCCGGACCGAGGCGGAACCCGACGTTCGACTCCGGGATCGTGTAGGGCACCTTGTAGGGGGCGGCCCAGAACACCTTCATCGGGCTGGCAGCGGCCTCAACGAGCGCGTCCCTCACTCCGTCCAGCCCCGCTACCGCGAAGGTCTGGTCGAGCCCGGACACGACGCTCGTCGTGCCGTAGCGGACCACCGCGTCGGCGAACATCGTGATCGACAGCTTGCTGCACTCGATGTGCAGGTGGCCGTCGATGAGACCCGGGACCAGGTACCGGCCGCTCACGTCGATGACGGCCGTGTCCGGTCCGGTGTGCGGCGCGACATCGCCGACGGCTGCGATGAGATCGCCGGCCACGGCCACGTCGGCCGGGTAGATCTCTCCTGTCGCCACATTGACAAGCTGCCCGCCGGTCAGCACGAGGTCGGACTTGCGAACACCTTCAGCGGCGTCAATCTTCTCTCGTAGTTGCACGTGCCCTCCTTTGTCGGTGTTCCCGACGAAATCGCGATCGTGCCCCCGGGCTGAACAGCACCCGAGGGCACGATACTCGTCTACGACGTTGGCCGGCTTTCCGGCCCCGCCAAATGCTTCAGAACTGCATCAAATCACCGAGCCGGCTTCATCGACCTCTGGGATGTAGTCGGACTCCACTGCGGATTGACCCAGCTTGGCGATCCACTGGTCCTTCTTGCTCGCCCACAGATAGATGAGGATCCCGAACCCGACCACGAGCCAGACGCCGTCGATCAGGGGCGCCAAGTCGTAGGGGAAGGCCGGGTAGGGCTGGAACGACTTGACCGTCACATAGATCAGAGCAGCGGTCGACACGACCGGCAGGATGAAGTGCAGCATCACGTTGAACTCGGACCGCCGCTGCTTCAGGTAGTAGAAGAAGACGGCGACATTGGCCGAGATGTAGATGTACGTCACGGCCATGACGAGCACGAGGCCGTTGGTGAGGAAGTACGACCGGGCAGCGTTGAAGCCGAAGCCGACGCCCAGCCCGACAGCCAAGGACAGCACCAGGTTGGCAAGGATGGCGTACGTCGGCGTCTTGTGAACGGGATGCACGTGGCCGAACCACGCGGGCAGCGTGCCGGTCTCGCCCATCTTGAACCAGATACGGGTCGAGACGTTGTTGCACGCCTGGCACACGGCCAGGGTCGAGCTGAACATGGCGCCCAGCACGATCACCCAAGCACCACCCCAGAGCCGCTGCGCGATGGCGAGGCCGGGAAGGTCAGGGGAGTTGACAAGGGCGTGGGGGCTGGTGCCGGTGAGAAGGCTCGTTCCCCATCCGATGATCTGGCCCCAGTACATGACGACGAGGAAGATCCCGAGCCCGATGATCGAGATCATCGTCGCGCGTGGGACGTTCCGCCGGGGGTTCGCGGTCTCCTCCGCGAGCGGGGCTGCCGCCTCCCAGCCCGTAAGGGCCTGCAGCGAGAAGACGATCGCCAGCGCGAATCCCTCACCTGAAAGGCTGTGGGAGGGAACCCAGCTGGAGAAGTTGAACCCACCGGGTCCGGGGCTGGCGAATCCGGACAGGGCGAGCGAGAAGACGATCGCCATCTCCGTAAGGCCGAGGCCGACGAGCACCTTCACCGAGAGCGCCAAGCCCCGCCAGGCGAGGAAGGCGACAAATGGGGCGCCGACGACCAACGTCAGCCACCACAGGTACGGCGCGTTTATCGAGTAGTGGACCTTCAGCTCCTGTTCCAACAGGTAGCCGAAGTAGGCATAGATCGGGCCGGCACACACCGGGTTGTAGAACACGTACATCCAAGCGGTGATGAAGCCGACTCGCGGCCCGAGCGCCCGGCTCACAAAGGTGTAGTAGCCCCCAGCCGAGCTCATGTGCTTGGACAGCTGCACGAGCGTGCTACCGAGCATGAGGACGATACAGACGCCCAGCACGTAGGCGAGCGGTGCCGTCACACCGGTCAGGGACACCACGTACTGGGTGAAGAACAGGGCGGCAATCGCCGGGGCGATAGTCGCCACTGCCTGCATGGTCGCGCCCGGTAGTCCGATTGCATGGGCTTTGAGCCTGGTCGCCGGCTCTAGTCCAGAGCCGGGAATTGCTTCTGTGGCCATCTTCTCCTCCTCAATGACGACTACTGATTTACCTCAATCTCCCTACTTGTTCACCTCAATAAGGACTGCTGATTCAGCTCTCTGACGACTACTGTTCGGCGCCGCCGCAATCTCGGCCTGTGCTAGGCCGTCGCGGCGCCGGGCGGTTGGAGCCCGACGGCATTGACACGATCCGCGAACGCCGAGATCTCTCCGGGGCCCTCCAGCGCCCCAACTTCCAGGTGATAAAGCCGCTCTTCACCGGGCTCCATCCACTGCAGCTCGCCGCGCTCTTTCGCGTCGAAGCGACCGGCATCGCGGTTGGTCGTCGGCTCGAGGGCGACGGCATAGGTGCCCTCGCCCATCATCCGCCACAGCGTGTGGAACGGCATGGCCTTGCGGTCGTAGAGCTGGTACACCCCAAGGCCGAGAGCATCGTTGACGAGCGCCACCGGTGCGGTCCCGTCCGGCTCGGCGGACACGGTGTGCTCGTAGCACTGCTCACTGCAGTGCGGCTGCGGGGCGGTCATCACCCGGTAGTCCACCGGTGGCCAATCGCCGGTCGGCACGCCCGGTGGCGCCGGGATCAAGAGCCGCGAGCCTTGGTCGAGCACCGGGTAGCCGATATTGACGTGGTACAGCAGCATGTGCGATGTCGACTCGTAACCGACGTTCACGATCCGGTCGGAGATGCGAAACGCCGAGGTTCCAACTGTGAGCTCTATCCGGCGGTGCAGTTCGAGTGCCTCGGCGAAGACCGCAGCCTGGCGTACGACGCCCTCGGCGTAAAGCACGCACTCGTCGCCGTGCCATTCCTCTCCGTAGCTGACCAGACGGGCCGGCAGCATGCCGATCCGGCCCAT
>Ga0187867_10000672_pt1 | contig 30296 bp, 23 predicted proteins | sample June2016WEW_13_1_FD_132976 | JGI IMG/M metagenome (GOLD analysis project Ga0187867, IMG submission 132976) | Peatland microbial communities from SPRUCE experiment site at the Marcell Experimental Forest, Minnesota, USA - June2016WEW_13_10 | ecosystem: Environmental > Terrestrial > Soil >... | reverse complement strand
CTTGGTGGCGATCGATGACGGCCGCTTCGGCGCCGTAGTCGCCGCGCTCCAGGCGCCGCAGCCCGATACCCGGCTTGACGGCCTCCATCCCGGCGAGGAAATCGAGGTGGTTGGCACGGTTTCCTCGATAGCCGGAGAGGTCATAATTCGCCCGGAGCGCATCGCCATCACCGGCAGAAAGGAGCCGCCGGCTCCAGCCGAGGTTTCTGTCCGGGATCTCGAGGGCTTTCGCTACCTCGGGCGTCTCGTCCATACGACAGGACGGGTGGTGGAAATCGGCGACACCACCGCCGGGGACTACTCCTTGATCGCCACTCCTGCAGCGGCCGATTACAGGATCTTCTTTCCTCGCGCGCCGAATCAGCCGCCCTTGAGCGCACCGGGATACAAAGTAGGCGATACGGTCGAAGCCACCGGCGTGGCTTTGCAGTACTGTCCGTATCCTCCCTATAATCAGCGGTTCGAGCTGCTGGCGGCCGATCCGGCGGAGATTGTCATCGCGGCGCGGAGTTGGTTTATCCCGCCGTTGGTGCTGGCCGCCGGGATCGGCGTGGTGCTAGTCGGCTCTTTCCTGCTGTGGACCCACGATCACCGCCTTCGCAAGCAGCGCGAACGCCTGCGGAAGACCTATCAGCTTGTCGAAGAGATCTTGGGCGCCTCTTCAGTCGATACCATTCTGAAACGTATCACGGAGGTGTTGCCCGGTATCCTGGGGGTCACCCGGGTCCAGCTATACATCTATAACCGCGGCGCCAAGACCCTGGACGCCGTGGCTGGCGAGGCCGCGGAGCCGGTTTCGATTCCTCTGGCTTCTCCTCCCGGCGGAGCGCGGGCCGGCGCCGTGGCTTGCTTTCACTACCGCACGTTGCTGGTGATACCGGATATCGTCCACAGCCCGTTCCCGATGGCCGCAAGAGAGGGCGCCGGCTCTCCCAAGTCGCTGCTTTTCGTCCCTATGTTGGCCCAAGGCGAGGTGACCGGCGTTCTCGAGTTGGATCAGGACGACCGCCTCCGCGACTTTACCGCGGACGAGCAGGCTTTGGCGCAGCACCTGGGAAATCAGATCGGTGTCGCCGTCCGGCTGCTGGATCAGCGGTCGGTACAGGAACAGCTTTCCCGAACGGAGAAACTGGCCGCCATCGGCAGGTTGATTTCGGGAGTCGTCAATGAATTGCAGACTCCCCTGTCTTCCATCTCGGACCTGGCGGCCAGAGCGCAGGGCAAGGGGCTCATTGGCCCCGCCGAACGCGAGGTGTCGGCGATTGCGGCCGAAGCCCAAAAGGCCGCCTCCATGGTGGCGCGGCTGGTTTCGTTCGCCGCGGCAGAGCAGTTGGAAGCGCGTCCCGTCTGTATCACCACTTTGCTGCGAAACCTCATCGAGTTTCGCGAGGGCGATTGGAAGGCGTCCGGCATTCGCGTCCGCGATCTGACCAGCCGTGAGCCGCTCTACGTGTTGGGATCCCAGGGTCAGTTGGAACAGGTTTTTCTCAACCTGTTCGTGCATGCCGAGCAGTCGCTGGCCGACGCCCCTCAGAAAGTGATTACCATCCGCACCAGTGTGCTGGCCAAGCGGCTGGTGGTGGAGGTGGCGTTTACAGCCTCTCCCGGATCGCGCAAGCCCGAGGAGAACGCGGCCGCTGTGGGGGTCACCCGCAGCGTAATTGCCGGCCACGGCGGAGAGGTGCGGCTCATCGAAAGCAGCCATTCGGACCCGCATTTTGAAGTCGAGCTGCCCGCCACATCGAAAGAGCGGGTGAGCGCGGGGTCCGGGTCCTGGAACGCACCGGCGCGCGATTTTTCCCGCAGCATGACCGCGCTGCTCATCGAGCCGGACGAGACAGCCCAGCGGCAGATGCTGGGATTGCTGGCGGCGCGCGGACTCCGCGTGGTTCCCATCGCCAATGCCGATGCCGGCCTGGAACTGTCGCAGCGCTTGCGGTTCGACGCGGCGTTCTGCTCCGTCCACGCCCCGGGCCTGAACTGGGTGGAGCTATCGGAGCGCATGCAGTCTCGCGTGGGCGCATTCATCCTGCTATCGGACCGCTACGATGCGGAGTTATGCGCGGATTTCGAGGGCGACGGCCGCTTCGTGCTGTCCAAGCCCCTGCAAGACTCGGAGCTGGAGCAGGTATTGCGAGCGCTCGAGCCGCAGGCGCCCGCGACGGTGATTCCCATCAGCAAGAGCGGCGCGGCGTAGGGCCGCCGGCGCTACCCAATCATCAACTCCGCCGGCGCACCCGTTTCGCAGCCGATGGCTTTGGCCGCCGATCCCTGGCTCAGTGAGACCTCCAGGTATCCCGAACTCCCCGCAATCAGAAACAGCTCACCAGGGCCGCATTCGGCGTAGTTGTGGGCCATCACCCCGATCTGCCGCGGTCCGATCGCCAGCGAGAAGTTCTTGCGGTCCAGGTCCGCGAAATCGCTCAAATGGAAGTTGGTAACGATGTTGCCGAAGCGGTCGATTCTCAGAATCCGGCCGGTCCACGTGCGCTTTCCGGTGCGCTGCGGCTTCTCAAACGACGGCCGCAGGTAGTCCTGAATGAGCTTGCCCATGCGCGACGGCCGCACGCCGGACGCCAGGTGAGCCGCCACCGGCGAGAAGATGTCGCGGCCGTGAAACGTCCGGCTCACCGGCTTCCGGAAGTACCGCTCGTTCGAGATCAGCCGGACCTTGTGTTTCTCGCGCGAGTAGATCATGGAAAGAACGCCGTTGTCCGGCCCCACGAAGTATTGCCCGGCGGCTTCCAGCAGGATCGGCCGGCGCGCGGTGCCCACGCCCGGGTCCACCACCACCACATGCACCGTCTTCCTGGGAAAGCACGGGTACGCTTGCGCGATCAGGTAGGCGCCCTCGGCGATCTCGAAGGGGCTTATCCCATGACTGATGTCCACAATCCGCGCTGGCGGGCAGATGCTCAGAATTACGCCCTTCATGACGGCCACGTAGTGGTCCGAGAGGCCGAAATCCGAGGTGAGCGTAAGGATAGGTGCGGGCATTGGTAAAATGAATGTCAGTGCAGCGCTTCTATTTCGATCACAACGCCACCACTCCCATCGCTCCCGAGGTTCTGGAGACGCTGACGTCGTGTCTCGGTCAAGTGTATGGTAACGCTTCCAGCATCCACCATTTTGGCCAGGCTGCCAAACAGCGGCTGGAAGCGGCCCGCCGGCAGCTTGCGGTGCTGATCCACGCGAACCCGGCCGAAGTGGTCTTCACCAGCGGCGGCACGGAGGCCGACAACATGGCGGTGCTGGGGGTGGCGCGGGCGGCCGCCGGCTCCGCCAGACACGTCATCACCACCGCCGTGGAACATCCGGCTGTGCTGGGACCGTGCGCCCAGCTCGAACGCGAGGGCGTGGCCGTCACCCGGTTGCGCGTGGGTTCCGATGGCGTGGCCGATCCCGACGATGTGCGCCGCGCGCTGCGGCCGGAGACGGTTCTGGTCTCGGTCATGCACGCCAATAACGAGTTGGGCACAATCCAGCCGGTGGAGGAGATTGCGCGCATCGCCAGGCGAGCCGGCGTTCCTTTTCACGTGGATGGCGTGCAGGCGCTGGGCAAGATCCCGGTGGATGTAGAGGCCGCGGGGATCGATCTGTACAGTGTGAGCGGCCACAAGATCTACGCTCCCAAGGGCGTGGGCGCCCTGTACGTGCGCGCGGGCACCAGGCTCGCGCCCATCGCTTTCGGCGGCCATCACGAGCGGGAGCGGCGCCCCGGCACGGAGAACGTTCCCGGCATCGCGGCATTCGGAGCGGCGGCCGAAGCGGCCGGGCGCAACCTGGCGAGCGAGTCCGAGCGGCTCACGGCGCTCCGCGACCGCCTGGAGAACGCGGTTTCGAGCCGCATCTCCGGCGCCACCATCAACGGCGCGCGGTGGAAGCGCACGCCCAACACCTCCAACATGTGTTTCGAGGGCATCGAAGGCGAGGCTTTGGTGATCGCGCTGGACCTTCGCGGCTTCGCCGTTTCCACCGGCGCGGCCTGCTCCAGCGGCGCCGTGGCTCCTTCGCACGTCCTCACGGCCATCGGCCTTCCGCCGGAACGCGCGCGCGCCAGCATGCGTTTTTCGCTGGGCCGGGGCAACACCGCCGAGCAGGTGGACGCGCTCGTCGACGCGCTGGAGGGCGCAATGGCGCACCTCCGCAGAATCTCAGTACATGCCTGAGGCGCCCATTGCCGTCGCCATGAGCGGCGGCGTCGACAGTTCCACCGTGGCCGCGCTCCTGGTGCGCCAGGGTCATCCCGTGGTGGGGCTGACCATGCAGCTTTGGAACCAGCGGCGCTTGCCGGAGCTTTTCACCGAGGGTGCCACGGGACGGTGCTGCTCGCTGGACGACGTTTACGACGCCCGCCGGGTAGCCGAGCAGATCGGCATCCCTTACTACGTGGTGAACTTCGAGCGGCAGTTCGAGGAGCAGGTGGTGAAACCGTTCGTGGAGGAGTACCTGGCCGGCCGCACGCCCATTCCCTGCACGCTGTGCAATAACTACATCAAGTTCGACCGTTTCCTGGAAATGGCCGAGGCCGCGGGCGCGCGCCAGATCGCCACCGGCCACTACGCGCGCATCCGCCGGGACGAAGCTTCGGGCCGCTTCCAGTTGCTGCGCGCGGTGGACGATTCCAAGGACCAGACCTACTTCCTGTTCGGCCTCACCCAGGAACAGCTCGCCCGCACCATGTTTCCGCTGGGGGCGCTGACCAAGCCCGAAGTCCGGGAGCTGGCCCGCTCGATGAAGCTGGCAGTGGCCGCGAAGGGCGACAGCCAGGAGATCTGTTTCGTGCCCAACGGCGATTACGCGGCGTTTCTGCGCGCCTACCTGGAGGAGAGCGGCGTCCCGAAGGAGCGAACGCGCGGCGCCATCGTCACCACCGATGGCCGGACGCTGGGCGAACATGAGGGCGTCCACCACTTCACCGTCGGCCAGCGCCGCGGGCTGGGCGTGGCCACCGGCGAGCCGCTGTATGTGATCGCGACCGACCCCCAGCGGCAGCGCGTCATCGTGGGCGGCAACGACGAACTTCTGCGCGCGCGCTTCCGGGCCAAAGGCGTGAACTGGATCTCAATCGCCGGCCTGGCCGCGCCCATGCGCGCACAGGTGAAGATTCGCAATAAGCACTTGGCCGCGCCCGCCACGCTCCATGCCACTGGCGACGGCGCGCGCGTGGAGGTGGTCTTCGACGAGCCGCAGCGCGCCGTCACCCCCGGCCAGGGCGCGGTCTTCTACGATGGCGCCCTGGTGCTGGGCGGGGGATGGATCGAATAAACCGGATTCCCAACTCCGATGTTTGGAACTACAATACTGGAGGAGGCATTTAATGTTCTCGTTGTCGGCAATCGTTCTCTACGTGGTCGCGCTGACCTCGGTGGCTCTTCCCATTTACCTGCTCTACCGGTTTCGTTCCCGGGCCTGGTACTGGCACGTGCTGGCGGTAATCGTGGCGCTGGTGATTGGTCTCATGCCCGGAACAATGCTGCTGCAGACTGAAAATGGTAGTCTGCTGTACGGCTTTTGGTTTCTCATGCTGATGATTTGGGGCATCGGCGGGTTGATTACGTACCCGTGGCGTCACGCGAAGCACGCGTAGTGAGCACCCGCGGCAGGGTTCGGAACGGGATCGAATACGCGCTCGCCGTGGGCGTCCTGAAATCGCTGGAATGGGCGCCGGCGCCGCTGGCTGACCGGCTGGCCCGCGGTTACGCGCGGCTTCTCGATCTGGCGATTCCGCGCTTGCGTCGGGTCGCCAACCAAAACCTGTCGATGGCGCTGCCCGGGGCCAATCATTCCGAGATCATCGACGGGGTATTCCGGTCCCTCGCGCGGCTGCTGGTGACGTTTGCCAAGTTCCCTTCCATCCGCCGGGAGAACGTCGGGCGCTGGATCCGCTGGGAAGGCCGCGAGCACTTCGAAGACGCCATGCGCGCCGGGCGCGGGGTGCTGTTCGCCACGGCCCACCTGGGCAACTGGGAGCTGAGCGCCTACGCTCACGCGCTGCTGGCGGCGCCCATGCACGTGGTGGTGCGGCCGCTCGACAACCCCCTCATTGACGCGCTGGTGGAGCGCCGCCGGGCGCTCTCCGGCAACCGTCCGATTTTCAAGAAGGACTTCGCGCGCGCCATTCTGAAAGCGCTGGCGGCGAACGAGGCGGTGGGCATCCTGGCGGACCAGAACGCATCGCTCGACTCGGGGGTGTTCGTCGATTTCTTCGGCGTGCCGGCCTGCGCGGGCACGGGCTTCGCCAAACTGGCGGCGCACAGCGGCGCGGCCGTCATTCCCGGATTCGCGCTGTGGGAAGAGGCTGAGCGGCGTTACGTTCTGCGGTTCTACCCGCCAGTTCCCATGACGGGCGACGTGACGCGCGACACCCAGGCGGTGCAGAAGCGAATCGAGGATGCGATCCGCGAGTACCCCGATCAGTGGCTATGGATTCACCGGAGGTGGAAGACGCGGCCACCGGCAGAGGGGTAGCCGATCTCGCTTGATCCGAGTGCGTGCCTGAGAGCGGCCGTGCTTTCCCGCGACGCCCATTTGTGGCCCTGGGCTGGTGAGGAGCACGTAGAGCGCCCGATCAGGGCAGCGGCCCTCGTGCCGCGCGCTGGATTCCCGGCGATGTCATTACCCCGTTGCTCTGACCATCGCCCGCCAAGCCACCGCTTCGTCGTGGTTCAAATCTGCCGTCCGCTGGTGGGCCTTCTGAAAGCGCCTCCGGGCCTCTTCATCCTCCTGCATGAGGGCCTCGAAATCGGTGATTTTGGCGCACAGCGCTTCCGCCAGTGATCGAATGCCGATTCTTAATCCTATGCCACGGCTGTTTTTCACGATTGCGATCTTCTGGGGGCCACGTGAAGCGAGATGAATCTGGTGCTCCTTGCCGTCAACAGAAAGGTGTTTCGTATCGAAGCCGTGCGCCAACCCGTTACGAAGCGCGTCGTACAGTCGGTTAGCAAGAACCTGCAATTTCCCAGGCGGCAGCAGCTCCGCGAAAACTATCTCGCCTCTGCTCTTCGGGCCTGGTCTGCAACCCGCAAGCACCTCGCACCCGCACCCTACCAACAACGCGATCGTGTAGTTTAGGCCGGAATCGTGGTCGAGCAGCCACTTGATGTCCTGCCGGATATACCCGAGGGTTTCATCGAACTCCCCCTTGATGTCTGCGAATGATACTTGTGCCATGCCCTATCGTCCGTCCGGGCCTGCCATGTTGGCCGGTATCCATTGTACATCCAGCTTCCGGATCGGCGATCCGCCCGCCTACCCGCCGATGGAGTACATCGGCCGCGGCGGGGCCACGAACTTGGCGGAGTTGATCTCGTGGCCTTCCCACTTGCCGGCCAGGTTGCGGCGGATGAGCGCGGCAATCTCCTCGTCGGAGGCGCCCGAGCGCATCAGGCTCTTGACGTCGTCTTCCTGGATGGCGAAGAGGCAGTAGCGCAGCTTGCCATCGGCGGTGAGGCGGATGCGGTTGCAGTTCAGACAGAATGGGCGGCTCACCGAGGCGATGAATCCGACGCGGCCGATGCCATCGGCAAAAAGGTACTCCGAGGCCGGCGCGCGGGGGTCGGGATCGGGCACCGGCACCAGCGGCGCGATTTCGCGCGAGAGCGTGTCGATGATCTCATCCGCCAGCAGCACCTTGCCGCGATCCCAGAGATTCTGCGCGTCCAGCGGCATGAACTCGATGTAGCGCACTTCAAACCCGTTGTCGCGGGCGTAGCGCGCCAGGGGCACGATATCCGGCTCGACCAGGTTTTTCACCGCTACGGCGTTGAGCTTGATCTTGGGATAGCCGAGGCGCTTCGAGAGATCCAGGCCGGCGAGGACCTTGCCGATCTCGTCGCGGCGCGTGATGCGGATGAATCGCTCGCGATCGAGGGTGTCGAGGTGGACATTGATGCGGCGCAGCCCGGCCTCATAGAGCGGTTCCGCCAGATCGGGCAGCAGCACGCCGTTGGTGGTGAGGGCGAGGTCGCGGATGCCGGGGATGGCGGCGAGGCGCCGGATCAGCTCCGGCAGGTCGCGCCGCACCAGCGGCTCGCCTCCGGTGACCCTCACCTTGACGATCCCCAGCGCGACGGCGATGCGCACGAAGCGTTCGATCTCCTCGAAATTCAGTATTTCGCTGCGCTTCTCGAAGTGCACGTCGTGCTCGGGCATGCAGTAGAAACAGCGGATGTTGCAGCGGTCGGTCACGCTGACGCGCAGGCTGTCGTGGAGGCGGCCGTAGCTATCGATCAGCGGCGCGGGGGGCATTTACTTGAGAGCCAACATGCGCTCGAGCGGCACCAGGGCGCGCCGAACAATGGCATCGGGCAACTCCACGCGGGGGGCCAGAGCGAGCAGGCAATCCCGCAGCTTCTCCAGCGTGTTCAGCTTCATGTAGGGGCACTCGCTGCAATTGCAGTTCTCATTGGCCACGAAGTAGAAGCGCTTGCCCGGCGCCACCTTCTGGAGCGAGAAGCGGATGCCGCTTTCGGTCATTACGATAAACTCGGCGGCGCGGCTCGAGGCGCACCATTCGACGATGGCCGAGGTAGAGCCGATGAAATCGGCCATCGCCAGCACCGAAGCCGGGCATTCCGGATGCGCCACCACCGCGGCGCCGGGATGTTCCGCCTTGGCCTCAGCCAGCCGCCGCGCGGGAAACGTGGCGTGCACGATGCACGTGCCTTGCCAGATCTGCATATTCTCCCGGCCGGTCTGCTTCCTGACATAATCGCCGAGGTGGCTGTCGGGCAGGAAGAGGATGGGCTTCTCCCGCGGAATGGAGTTGACCACCTTCACCGCGTTGCGCGAGGTGCAGAGGATGTCGCTTTCGGCCTTCACCTCGATGGAGGTGTTGATGTAGCTGACGATGACGTGGCCCGGGTTCTGGCGCCGGAACTCGCGGACCGGCTCGACCGGACAGCTATCCACCAGGCTGCACGTGGCCTCGCGGTCGGGCACCACCACGATGCGGTTCGGGTTCACCACTTTGGCGGTTTCGGCCATGAACCACACGCCGCAGAAGGCGATCACGTCGCCCGCGAAGTCGCGGGCCTTGCGCGCCAGTTCGAGGCTGTCGCCGACCACGTCGGCCAGTTCCTGGATCTCGGGCTCCTGGTAGTGATGGGCGAGCAGAATGGCCTTCCGCTGTCCTTTTAGATCCAGGATCTCGTCGGCAATAGTGGTTGCGGCAAGCATCGCGGCGACGCGGGAGTCGTCTTCATCTTATCAAAGCCGCGAGGCCGCTACTAAAATCCCTCTACCAGCGTTTGCGCCCGAAGCCGCCGCCGCTTGAACGCTCCGCTTTCGGACGCGCCTCGTTGACGTTCAGGGCGCGGCCACCAAGTTCCGTGCCGTTCACGGCGGCAATGGCTTTCTCGCCCTCTCCATCGTTTGCCATCTCAACGAAGCCAAAGCCACGAGGCTGGCCCGTGTCACGATCCGTGACGATGTTGACACGGCCGACAGTGCCGTGGATTTCAAACAACGCACGGAGAGATTCTTCCGAAGCCTCATAACTGAGGTTTCCAACGTAAATATTCTTCACTTTAGTTTTCCTTTTCCGATTTGAAGGCGGCAAATTTGGAAGGTGGACGAAGGTAGCGGAAACAACGCTAAAGAGGTCAGCCTTGAATTGGCAGGAGCATCAAACCAAATTAATTATACCACAGGCACAAGCATGTTAGAATGTTAGAAGGTTAACCCTTCCAGCCTTTATATCCGAGCACTCGAGGGCGGTAAGGCGGATCTTGCCGGGATGAATGGCAAGCGGGAAGTGAGATTGCCAGTGAGCCAGTCATTCACATTTATCGACGTTGGCGGGAACCAGGCACAGTATGTCGTCTTCGATCAGGACCACCATAGCGACTTCCACTGGTCCACCGATCACGGTGATCGGGGTGTCGCCGCGTCGTTCGCGGAAGCTCAGCTTCGGGCCAGAACAGTGTTGAAGGTCAGCATGGCGGCAAACCGCCGATCCGACGAAGCCACCAGGATGAGTAAGTACTCCTCGCGCTGGCGATCATACTGAAGGCGCGAGCGTCCGCCCCACCTACGGCGCCAGGGCGCGCAGATCGTCGATCCAGAAGTCGGGAGTGAAACGGGCCAGGTCTTCGGGCTTGCCGTAGCCGTACCGGACGGCGCAGGTCTTGACCCCGGCGCGCCTGCCGGCTTCCATATCGGCGGGGGAATCGCCCACCATCAGGCAGTCTTCGGGACGGGCGCCGAGCGCGGCCAGAGCGGTCAGAATCACATCGGGCGCGGGCTTGTAAGGGAAACCGTCGGTGCCTTGCACGTGGTCGAAATACTGGATCAGGCCGAATTGCTCGAGGACCGCGCGGGTGGTGGGAGTGCCCTTGGTGGTGGCGGTGGATTTGTGGCCGGCCAGCGCGGCCAGCGCCTCGGGGACGCCAGGGTACACGCGTGTCGACTTGTGGCCGCGCCCCAGGTAGATTGCGCGGTACTGGCGAATGAGCTCGTCGATCTGCGGCGAACCGTAGTCCGGAAAAATGTCACCGAAGGGAGCGGCCAGGTGGCGGCCGATGTAGTTCTTCAGGAAATCGAAATCGACTGCGGTGGGGCGCCCGTTGGTAGCCAGCACTTCCTGGATGGCGCCGATGATGTCGGCCGCAGAATCCAGCAACGTTCCATCGACGTCGAACAGGTAAACCGGGAACAGCGGAATCACGCGGGCTGGGGATGCTCCCCTTCCGAGAGCCCGGGAACCCTGCGCCCGGCTTCGGGGCGGAGCACCTGCTGGACGTGTTCTTCGGCGTCCTTGCCGCCGCCGGAAGCCGCGAACGGCGCCAGCGTCTGGCCTTTGATGATCTGCATGACCTCGTCGCCATCCAGGATCTCGCGCTCAAGCAGCGTCTCGGCGATCTTGGCGAGTGCTTCGGCCCGCTCGTCGATGATGGCGGCGGCAGTGTCGTAGCAGCCCTGCACCAGCTTTTTCACCTGCTCGTCGATGCGGATGGCGGTTTCTTCGCTGTAATCGCGGTGCTGGGAGATTTCGCGGCCGAGGAAGATCTGCTCTTCCTTCTTGCCGAAGCTGAGCGGCCCGAGCTCGCTCATGCCCCACTCGCAGACCATCTTGCGTACCAGGTCGCTGGCGCGCTCGATATCGTTGCCGGCGCCGGTGGTCATGTGGTGCATGAATTTCTCTTCGGCGATTCGGCCGGCCATGAGGATGGCGACCTGGGCCAGCAGGTAGTCCTTGCTGTAGGAGTGCTTGTCGTCGATGGGCAACTGCATGGTGACGCCCAGCGCCATGCCGCGCGGGATGATGGTGACCTTGTGCAGCGGATCGGCCTCAGGGAGCACGGCGGCCACCAGCGCGTGGCCGGCTTCGTGGTAGGCCGTATTGCGCTTCTCGGCGTCGCTGAGGATCAGCGACTTGCGCTCGGCGCCCATGAGGATCTTGTCCTTGGCCGTCTCGAAGTCGAACATGGTGACGACTTTGCGATTCTGGCGCGCGGCGTTGAGAGCCGCCTCGTTGACCAGGTTGGCGAGGTCGGCACCGGCCAGGCCCGGGGTGCCGCGCCCGAGCACGGAAAGGTCGACATTGTCGCTCAGCGGAATCTTCTTGGTGTGCACGCGCAGGATGGCCTCACGGCCCTGTACGTCGGGCCGGCCCACCACCACGCGGCGGTCGAAACGGCCGGGGCGCAGCAGGGCGGGGTCGAGCACGTCGGGGCGGTTGGTGGCGGCCACCAGGATTACACCCTCGTTGGATTCGAAACCGTCCATCTCGACCAGCAACTGGTTGAGGGTCTGCTCGCGCTCATCGTGCCCGCCGCCGAGGCCGGCGCCGCGATGGCGTCCCACGGCGTCGATTTCATCGATGAAAATGATGCAGGGAGCGTTCTTCTTGCCCTGCTCGAAAAGATCGCGCACGCGGCTGGCTCCCACGCCCACGAACATCTCCACGAAATCCGAACCGGAAATGGAGAAGAAGGGCACGCTGGCTTCGCCGGCGATGGCGCGCGCCAGCAGGGTCTTGCCGGTGCCAGGAGGGCCGATGAGCAGAACGCCCTTGGGAATGCGGCCGCCCAGCTTCTGGAACTTCTGCGGTTCGCGGAGGAACTCGATGATCTCCTGAAGCTCTTCCTTGGCTTCTTCCACGCCGGCCACGTCCTTGAAGGTGACCTTTTTCTGCTGCGTGGAATGCAGCCGCGCGCGGCTCTTTCCGAAGCTGAGGGCCTTGTTGCCGCCGCTCTGCATCTGCCGCATCATGAAGATCCAGAAGGCGAAAATCACGATGAACGGGGACAGGTTTACGAGGATCGAGACCCAGTTGCCGGAAGAGCTGTCTTTGATTTCGACGTTGACGCTGTGGTCCTGGAGCTGCTTGTACAGATCCGGGTAGTTCACCGGGACGAACGTGTGCAGCCCCAAACTGGGGTTCTGATAAGATCCGTGGACTTCACTCCCGTTGATGGTGACTTCCTTGACCTGTCCTTCCTGCACCTTGTTGAGGAATTCGGTAAAGGTAATCTGCTGCTCGCGTCGCCCCTGGCCGGTTCGGACCACTGCGAATAACAGTACTATCAGGCAGATGAGAACAACCCAGAAAATCAACGTCTTGATATTAGAATTCACGAAACCTCCGCACTGGCCCTCTCACCTTTATAGACGCCGGCCTGGCACATCCCGATTCCTATTTCGCTCATACGGCGTCTTCCCGGATCTTGAGAATCACCTTAGCATCCTGCTCCGCCACCAGTCCGGCAGCCGGCCCGAAACGCCGCGCCCAAACGATGGAAGGGCCATCGGTGAGGACCGGCCAATGCCGGCGTTCCCACAGTGGGATACGGGCTTGTTGAAAGAGGGTCTTGATCTTCTCCTGGCCGGAGTGACCCGCAGGCTGGTACTGATCGCCCGGCCTCCAATTCCGTAATTCCAGGGAACCGGACAGGCGTTGCCAATCCAAGCAACCCACATGATTATTATATACCCAATCGGAGAACACGGAAGGCCCCGATTTATCAATCAGTTCCAAAGAAATCGCGAGATTGGTGCCAGGCACCCGCACGGTCCCCGGCACGGTTAGCGTGAAACGGTAATTGCGGGCTTCCAAACCGGGACCAAAGGGCACCCCGCCCGGCTGGCCGAAACGCAGCCACTCGAAAGAACGGAAGATGTCGAGGCCAGGCGCCTGTAGGCGTCCATGCCCTTCGGTGGTTCGTGCGAGATCCATTGCCGATGCAATGTGCCCAAAATCGATTCCGCGAAGGTCGCCCTTGGCCAGTTCCATGGCGCGCCGCACCAGGCGGCGGGCGACCGCCAAGGGCAGCGCGTTGAGGCGATCGGACCGGAGCAGTATGGCGCCATTGGATGCCGTGAAGTGCTGGGAAGCCAGGCGGTCGATTTCGGCGTCCCACCAGGCCTCTTCGGCCAGCGCCCAATCGGCGGTGTTGGCCAGGGTTTCGGCGATGGCCGGGTTCCATTCGCGCGCGATTTGCGGCAGCAATTCGTGACGGATGCGGTTGCGCGCAAACTGGGGGCTGCGATTGGTGGAGTCTTCGCGCCAGGCGATGCCGCGCTGGAGCAGAAACTGCTGCACCTCGGAGCGCTCGACCTCGATGAGCGGCCGGACAATGCCTTCGGACGTTACGGGCCGAATGCCGGCCAGACCGGCGGTCCCGGAGCCGCGCAGAAAACGGAAGAGGACGGTTTCGGCCTGGTCGGAGCGGGTGTGGCCGGTGGCCACGCGCTCGACCGCGCCGCTGGAGATGGTTTCCCGGAAGAAGGCCAGCCTGGCCTCGCGCCCGGCCTGCTCGAGGTTGTCGGGCGATTGGGCGACGGGGGTCTCGCGGAGGAAGAGCGGCAGGCCCAGTTGATCCGCCAGACCGCGCACAAACTCGGCGTCCTGGCGGGATTCCTCGCCGCGCAGGCCGTGGTCGAGGTGGAGAACGCTCAAACGGAGGTCCCATTGGGGAGCGAGTTCGAGGAGAACATAGAGGAGGCAGACCGAGTCGGCGCCGCCCGAGACGGCGGCACCGACCTTCTGGCCGGGCTCGAACATGCGATGGCGGGCGATGGTCTGAGCGATGCGCTGGAGCAAGGGGAATACCGCTTTCATTGTACGGCGCGTAAGCCGCATGTTATAAGAGAGATTGTCATCTGGAATAGAGAGGGTATTCCCGTGGTCCGGCAGTCCGCCGGGCTTTTCCGGAGCGAAATCATGGAACAAACGGCAGACATCGCGTTGATCGGTCTGGCAGTCATGGGCCAGAACCTGATTTTGAATATGAACGACCACGGGTACACTGTGGTGGCCTACAACCGGACGGTGTCCAAAGTGGACGAATTTCTGAACGACGCCGCCCAGGGCCGGAAGACGGTTATCGGAGCGCACTCCATCGAAGAGATGGTGGCTTTGTTGAAGCGGCCGCGCAAGATCATGCTGATGGTTAAGGCGGGCAAGGCCGTGGACGATTTCATTGAGCTGCTGCTTCCGCACCTGGAACCGGGCGACCTCATCATCGACGGCGGCAACTCGCACTTCCCGGACACCATCCGCCGGACCGAGTACCTGGAGAGCAAGGGGCTGTTATACGTCGGCACGGGCGTGTCGGGCGGCGAGGAAGGCGCGCGGTTCGGCCCCTCGATGATGCCCGGCGGAAGCCCCAACGCTTGGCCGCTGGTGAAGGAAATCTTCCAGGCGATTTGCGCCAGGACGCCGGACGGCGCGCCGTGCTGCGACTGGATGGGCGAGGACGGCGCCGGCCACTTCGTGAAGATGGTCCATAACGGCATCGAGTACGGCGACATCCAGCTCATCTGCGAGGCCTACCAGCTCCTCAAGGAGAGCCTGGACATGAGCAACGAGGAGATGCACGCGGTCTTCACCGAGTGGAACAAAGGCGAGCTGGACAGCTACCTGATCGAGATCACGCGCGACATTCTGGGCTACAAAGACGAGAACGGCGAGTATGTACTCGACAAGATTCTGGACACCGCCGGGCAGAAGGGCACGGGGAAGTGGACCAGCGTCAGCTCGCTGGACCTGGGCATCCCGCTGACGCTCATCGGCGAGGCGGTTTTCGCCCGCTGCCTGAGCGCCATGAAGGCCGACCGAGTGGAGGCCTCCAAAATCCTGAAGGGGCCGAAAATCAAGTTCGAGGGCGACCGGAAGGCTTTCGTCGAAGATATTCGCCAGGCGCTGCTGGCCTCGAAGATCGTTTCCTACGCGCAAGGTTTCATGCTGCTGCGCGAGGCGGCCAAAGAGTACCACTGGAATCTGAATTACGGCGGCATCGCGCTGGTGTGGCGCGCCGGCTGCATCATCCGCTCGGCGTTTCTGGGCAAGATCAAGGAAGCCTACGACGCCAGTCCCAGCCTGAGCAATCTGCTGCTCGATCAGTACTTCTGCGGCGTGCTCGAGCGCTGCCAGACGTCCTGGCGGCACGTGGTGGCCAGGGCCGTCGAGGCGGGCGTGCCCATCCCGGCGTTCACCACCGCGCTGGCGTTCTACGATGGCTATCGCAGCGAGCGGCTGCCCGCCAACCTGCTCCAGGCCCAACGCGATTACTTCGGCGCTCACACTTACGAGCGGGTGGACCAGCCGCGCGGCAAGTTCTTCCACACCAACTGGACGGGGAAGGGCGGCCACGTTGCGGCGGGCCAGTACGTAGTGTAGGGCGGGAAGGGCGAGGAGGACCTTTTGGGCGCGGATGCAACGCAACTGGCATCGAAGATCCGCTTGCTGCTGATGGACGTGGATGGCGTCCTCACGGATGGCAAGCTCTACAATGTCCCTGGGCCCGATGGCGCGATGGTCGAAACCAAGGGTTTCGACTCCCACGACGGCATCGGGCTGCAATGGCTGGCGCGGGTGGGAATCGTCACCGGCGTGATCAGCGGGCGTTTGTCGCCGGCGACGGTGGAGCGCGCGCGGCAGTGCAAGATGAAGTACGTTTACCAGGGGCACACGGAGAAGATCCCCATTGTCAACGAGATTCTGGCGGACGCCAAGCTCGAGGCGAGTGAAGTAGCCTACATCGGGGACGATCTCACGGATGTGGTGGTGATGCGGCGCGTGGGCCTGGCCGTCGCCACGGCCAATGCGCGGCCGGAGGTGAAGGCCATCGCTCACTACGTGACGCGCGAAGCAGGCGGCCAGGGGGCGGTGCGGGAAGTGGTGGAGCTGCTTCTGAAGGCGCAGGACCGCTGGCCGGAAATCCTGAAGCACTACGAAGCATCGGAGTAGACGAAACAGGAGAGCAAAATGAATCATGGTCTGAAGATCCGTCCGGATGGCGCGCTGGACTTCTTATCCGTGGGTGCCCTGGTGACCCGTCTGGACCCCGGTATCATTCCGTTCCGGAAGGCCACCGAATGTAAGATCCACGTCAGCGGCGGCGAGTTCAATTGCGCCGCCAACCTGGCGGACTGCTTCCGCATGAAGACCGGCATCGCGTCCGCCATGGTGGATTATCCCATCGGCGATCTGATTGCGGAGCGGGTGCGGGCGATGGGCGTGAAACCGTTCTACAAACGGTTTAAGCACGACGGGGTGCAAGGCCCGAACATGGCCACGGTATACAGCGACCGCGGCCACGGCATGCGCGCGCCGGCGGTGTTCTATAACCGGGCGAACGAAGCGGGGGCGCTGCTCAAGCCGGGCGACTTCGACTGGCAAGCGATCTTCTCCGGCGGCGTGCGTTGGTTCCACAGCGGCGGTATTTTCGCGGCCCTCTCGCCCACCACCTCCGAGGTGATTATCGAAGGCATGCAGGCGGCCAAGGAAGCCGGCGCGGTGGTTTCGTTCGATCTGAACTACCGGGCGAAGCTATGGAGCATCTCCGGCGGTGAGGAGCGCGCGGCGGCGGTGCTGGACCGCATCGTGAAGAACGCCGACGTGCTGGTGGGCAACGAGGAGGATCTGCAGAAGGGCCTCGGGATACCCGGGCCGGAGGTCGCCGTCAGGTCCAAGCTCGATCCGAGCGCCTTTTTCGGGATGATCGACCAGGTGGTGAAGAAGCATCCGCAAGTGAAGATTGTGGCCACGACGCTGCGCGAGGTGCGCTCGACCAACCACCACGGTTGGAGCGCGGTGGCGTGGATCAATGGTCAAACCTACCAGGCGCCGGCCACCGAGCTGGACGTTTTCGACCGTGTAGGCGGCGGCGATGGCTTTGCCTCGGGTTTCTTCTATGGTTTGCTGACCAATGAACCGCCGGAAGAGTGCGTGAAGCTGGGCTGGGCTCATGGCGCGCTATTGACGACGTTCCCGGGCGACACCACCATGGCGACTGTGGAGCAAGTGCGGGCCTTTGCCAAAGGCGGGTCGGCGAGAATACAGAGGTAGGGGCGGGGCGGTCGCGGCCCGCCCGTGTTACTGCTTGGTGTGCTTCAGCTTTTCGTGCTGTTCGCGGAGCAGCCACACCCCGGAAATTGCGCTAGACTCAGGGTGTTCAGATCCGTAGGAGCGGAGAACAGGCTGCCGTAAGCAGGTAGAGGTGGCAATGCTGACGAGATTGAAAGTGTCTGGATTCAAGAACCTGGTTGAGGTAGATGTCAGGTTCGGCCCTTTCACGTGTATTGCCGGCGCCAATGGCGTGGGGAAGTCGAACCTGCTTGACGCGATCTCATTTCTGAGCGCGCTTGCCGACCGGCCGCTGGTTGATGCAGCTCTGTCGGTGCGTGATGCAGGTGCGCACTCTGGCGATATTCGGAGCCTGTTCCATCGCGTAGGCGGTCGGTACGGGAGCGAGATGTCTTTTGAGGCCGAAATGATCGTGCCACGGGAAGGTCTCGACGACCTCGGTCAGAAAGCAGAAGCTAAGATCACCTTCCTGCGATATGTCCTGGCGCTTCGCTATCGGGAGACAGATGATCCTGGACTATCAGGGGGGCTCGAGTTACTGAAGGAAGAGCTTTCCCATATCAAGATCGGGGACGCACGGAGACAGCTTGCGTTTCCACACAAGCCAAGTTGGCGAAATTCCGTTATAACTGGCGCCAGGCGAGGAGGCTACTTCATTTCTACTGAGGGTGAGGGCGAGGCCCTCCATATCAAAGTCCATCAGGACGGCGGCGCTGGACGCCCTCGGCTTCTGTCTGCACCCAATCTGCCTCGCACGGCGCTCTCCGCGGCCACCGCCGCAGAAAGCCCGACTGCCACATTGGCCCGTCGGGAGATGCAGTCTTGGCGGCTGCTCCAGCTTGAACCGTCTTCACTCCGGGAGCCAGACCCTTTTACCGCACCGGCTCGGTTGCAGCCGAATGGGGCCCATCTCCCCGCCACGCTTTACCGCCTTGCGAAGCAGAACGGCGCAGGAACAGAGGCGCAGAAGGCCGAGCACGCCGCCCAGATCTACTGTGACGTTGCGAACAGGTTGTCCGAATTGATTGAGGACGTACGGGAAGTCCGGATCGACCGTGACGAAAAACGGGAGATCTTGACTCTGACCGTGTCAGGTCGAGATGGAACCTCGTACCCGGCGAGAGCGTTGTCGGATGGCACCTTGCGATTCCTGGCCTTGACTGTACTGGAGTTGGACCCCAATTTTGGCGGGCTGCTGTGTCTGGAGGAGCCGGAAAACGGCATCCACCCGGAGCGTATCCCCGCGATGCTGAAGCTGCTGCAAGACATTGTTACCGATCCCGATGAGCCGGTCGGTCCGAATAATCCACTGCGGCAGGCTATTATTAATACTCATTCGCCCGCAGTTGTCGGCCAAGTTCCGGAAAGCAGCCTGCTGTCTGCCGAACTGAAGGAGAGTGTGCGCGATGGCCGGAGGTTCAGGCACCTCACTTTCAGTTGCCTTCCAGACACCTGGCGTGCGGAGAACGGCTGCCCGGTCATATCCATAGGCAGGCTGTTGGCTTACCTGAATCCCATGGCGCCGGCCGGATACAGTGAACTCGCCAGATCGACATCTCAAGCTGCTCGCAGTAGACGAGTAATGGACCGGCCTGACCTCCAATTGAATCTGTGGTGATGCGTGCCGGAATTACGATACACCCTCCTTGCCGACGGCCCGTCGGACAGGGCGCTGATGCCCGTGGTGAGATGGGCTCTGGAAGAAAGTGGCGTACGGATCGCGATTCAGGACAACTACGCCGACCTTCGGCGGCTCCCCAGACCCCCCAGGGGGTTGGTTGAGAGGATTCGGAAGAGCGTTGAACTGTACCCTTGCGATTTGCTATTCGTCCATCGCGATGCCGAGGGCGAGCCTCGTGAGACGCGGGAAAACGAGATTCGGCAGGCATTGAGATCGCTTGGCAACTTGGAAATCCCGGCAGTTTGCGTAATCCCGGTCCGAATGCAAGAAGCTCGGCTGTTATTCGATGAGGACGCGATCCGGCGGGCTGCGGGCAATCCAAGAGGCAGAGGTCCGCTTGTATTGCCCCGACTGGCGGAGATGGAGGATCTCCCGGATCCCAAGGCGACCTTGCGCGACCTTCTGCGCGACGCTTGCGGCCTGAGAGCGGGACGCAGGCGGCAACTCCGGGTACACCCATCCCGGGTCGCGGAATTGATCGACGATTTCGCTCCGCTCAGAAACCTCTCAGCATTCCGAGCGATGGAAGCAGCACTTCGCGACGTCATCCGCGGCCGGGGATGGGCGGAGTAGCGTTCATTGCTTACCGTGCTTCAGCTTCTCGCGCTGTTCCTTGAGGACGGCTTTGCGGCTCAGCTTGATTTTGTTGCCTTCGAGCGCCAGCACCTTCACCAGGATCTGGTCGCCTTCCTTCAACTCGTCGCGGACGTCGCGGATGCGGTTCTCCGCGATTTCGCTGATGTGCAGCAGGCCGTCCGTCCCCGGGAAGATCTCGACGAACGCTCCGAAATCCACCAGGCGCACCACTTTGCCCAGGTAGGTCTTGCCCACCTCGGCCGAGGCCGTGAGGTCGGAAATGATCTGGATCGCCTTGTTGGCCGAAGCTTCGTCGGCCGACGCAACGTGGACCGTGCCATCGTCTTCGACGTCGATTTTGACGCCGGTCTGCTCGATGATTCCGCGAATGACTTTGCCGCCGGGTCCAATCACGTCGCGGATCTTGTCGGTCGGAATATGCAGCGTGTAAATGCGCGGCGCGTACGGGGAAATGCTGGCATTGGCGCGCGGCAGCGCTTCGTACATCTTGTCGAGGATGAAGAGGCGGCCGTGGCGCGCCTGCTCCAGCGCCTGCTTCATGATGGCCGTGGTCACGTTGGGAATCTTGATGTCCATCTGAAGCGCGGTGATGCCCTCGCGCGTGCCGGCCACTTTGAAATCCATGTCGCCGTAATGGTCTTCGGCGCCGGCGATGTCCGTGAGAATGGCGTAATCCTTGCCTTCCATGACCAGGCCCATGGCGATGCCACCCACGTGGGCGGCCAGCGGCACGCCGGCATCCATCAGCGCCAGCGATGCGCCGCAGACGGTAGCCTGGGAGCTCGAACCGTTGGATTCGAGGATGTCGCTGACCACGCGCATGGTATAGGGGAAGGCCTCTTCGGTGGGGATCAGCGGGGCGAGCGCGCGCTCGGCCAGAGCCCCGTGGCCGATTTCGCGGCGGCCTGGACCGCGCATAAACCCGGTTTCGCCGACGCTGAAGGGCGGGAAGTTGTAATGCAACATGAAGCGCTTGGAAGCGGATTCGCCGGGCTCCAGCAACTCGATGCGCTGCTCGTCTTCCTTGGTGCCCAGAGTGATGGTCACCAGCGCCTGGGTCTCGCCGCGGGTGAACAGCGCCGACCCGTGCGTGCGCGGCAGGGCGCCGGTTTCGATGGTGATCGTACGGATCTCATCGAAGGCGCGCCCATCCGGACGGCGATGATTCTCGATCATCTCGTGGCGGAAGATGCGCTCCCTGAGCGCCTCCAGGCACTTGGCGGCTTCCGCCTGTTGCTCTTCGGGCAGGGCTTCCACCACGCGCTTTTTCACGGCCGCTACCAGCGTGTGGCTTTCGGTCTTATCGTGCTTTTCGGTATTCAGGGCGTCGGTCAGCTCCGCGCGGACCTCCTTCGAGATCTGATCGTAGAGGGCCTGGTCGAGCGCCGGCGCCGCGAATTCGCGTTTGGGCTTGCCCGCCAGCTTCATCAACTCGCGAATGCCGGCGGCGATTTTCTTGCAGCACTGGTGGCCGAACTCGATGGCGCCGAGGACGTCCTCTTCGGAGACCTGCTGCGCCCCGGCTTCCACCATCACGATGCCTTCCTCGGTGCCCGCGACCACGATGTTCAGCTTGGATTCACGGCCCTCGGTGTAGGTGGGGTTGGCCAGGTACTGGCCGTCTTTCATGCCCACGCGAACGCCGGCCAGCACGTAAGGGAAGGGGATATCGGAAATGGCCAGCGCGGCAGCCGCGCCGACAATCGCCAGGGAGTTGGGATCCTGCTCGGGATCGGCCGAAAGGACCATGGCGATGATCTGGGTTTCGTAGAGAAAACCTTCGGGAAACAGCGGCCGGACCGGACGATCGATCAGGCGGCTGGTGAGAACTTCTTTTTCGGAGGGACGCCCCTCGCGCTTGATAAAACCGCCCGGGATTTTGCCGGCGGCGTAAGTGTACTCGCGGTAGTCAACGGTGAGCGGGAAAAAACCGGCTCCCGGTTTGGGCTCATTGGCCATGCAAGCGGTGACCAGGACCACCGAGTCACCGGAGCGAACGACAACGGCGCCGTTCGCCTGTTTGGCCACTTTACCGGTTTCAAGGGTAATTTTGCGGCCATCCAGATCGACTTCAACTGTGTGCAACATTCTTCTTTAAAAACCTCCAACCTCGGTCCGGAACCAGTCCGAACCAGTCACGATTAGGCATCCGTAAACGGAGCCGTTCGAGACTAAAATTGACAGGGTGAGTAGCCCAAGCCGGATCGAGGCAACGCGCCTCGGCTCCGTCCGGGCCAAATTGGCATGAATCGGAAGCACGCGCTCCCGAAGAATGGACTAGCGGCGGATGCCCAGCCGCTGCAGAACCGCTTTGTAGCGCTCTGGATCCGTATCGCGCAGGTAAGTCAGAAGCCGGCGACGCTTGGCGACCAAGGTCAACAGCCCCTTGCGGGAACCGTGGTCTTTCTTGTGCGCCTGGAAGTGCTCCTGCAGCAGCGAGAGGCGCTGGCTCAACAGGGCAATCTGTACTTCTGGTGACCCGGTGTCGGACTTGTGGCGCTGATTGGTTGCGAAAACTTGCCGCTTTGCTTCAATCGCCAGTGCCATTCTAAAGGTAATGCTCCTTGTCTTCTCTTAATCTCGTTTTGGTACTTTTCCAGAATACCACACACGGAGGAAACGCCGTGGAGGCGGCACCGGGGTGTCGTCTCCACTACTTGAACCACGGTATGAGCCGGCAGACGTCTGAGCCGCGGCACTTGCCTGCCGCGCGGGTTTCAGTAGCATGGAAGAATGCTGGTGCTTGCTTCCCAGTCTCCGCGGCGCAGCGAGATTCTTCGCCAGGCGGGGATTCCGTTCACGGTCCGAGTGGCCGCGGTGGATGAAACGCCGCTCGAGGGCGAGAAGCCCGAGGAGTACGTCGTGCGACTGGCGGAGTTGAAGGCGCTGGCTGTGCCCGCGGCTCCGGACGAGACCGTGCTGGGCGCCGACACCACGGTGGTGATCGACGGCGAAATGCTGGGCAAACCCGCCGATGCCGCCGGCGCGCGGCGCATGCTCGAGCGGCTTTCCGGGCGGCAGCACGAAGTAATCACGGGAGTTTGCCTGAAACGCGGCGTGGAAGTGGTTCGAGACTGCGCCGCCACGAAGGTGTGGTTCGCGCCCATGAGCGCGCGCGAAATCGAGGAATACGTCGCGAGCGGCGAGCCCATGGACAAAGCCGGCGCTTACGCCATTCAGGGCCTGGCGTCCAAGTTCATCGAAAAAATCGACGGCTGCTACTTCAACGTAGTGGGCCTGCCGGTGGCGCTGGTGTTCGGGCATTTGAGGCCCTCTCAAATCCCTGTGGATTTTCACGACATCAGGGTCTTATAATAGGCTTTAAGCAATTGAATCCCATACTGGTAAGGAGGGGAGAGTTGACAAGCTCATCCACCGCCACTCGTCCGAAGGTGACCATCGACGGCAACGAGGCAGCCGCATACGTAGCGCATCAGATCAACGAAGTCATTGCCATTTATCCCATTACGCCATCGTCCAACATGGGGGAGTGGGCGGACCAGTGGTCCGCCGAGCAGAAGACCAACATCTGGGGCACCGTGCCTACGGTGATCGAGATGCAGAGTGAAGGAGGCGCGGTCGCCGCGCTCCACGGGGCGTTGCAAGCCGGTGCGCTTTGCACCACGTTCACGGCGGCGCAGGGGCTGCTGCTGATGATCCCGAGCATGTACAAGATTGCGGGCGAGCTGACGCCCACGGTATTTCACATCGCCGCGCGGTCGCTGGCCGTTCAGGCGCTCTCGATTTTCGGCGACCACAGCGACGTCATGTCCACGCGCGCCACCGGGTTCGGCATGTTGTCCTCCAACTCGGTGCAGGAAGTGATGGACCTGGCGCTCATTGCGCACGCCGCCAGCATGGAATCGCGCATCCCGTTTCTGCACTTCTTCGACGGCTTTCGCACGTCCCACGAAGTGGCCAAGGTCGAACAACTCACGGTGGACGACCTGCGGGCCATGATCGACGAGGACCTGGTGCACGCGCACCGCGCGCGGGCCATGTCACCCGATCACCCGGTGCTGCGCGGCTCCTCGCAGAATCCCGACGTGTACTTCCAGGCGCGCGAATCGGTCAACTCGTTCTACCTGGCCGCACCGGCCATCGTGCAGAACGTGATGGACAAGTTCGCCCGGCTGGTGGGACGGCAGTATCATCTGTTCGACTACGTGGGGGCGCCAGATGCGGAGCGGGTTATCATCATGATGGGCTCGGGTGCTGAAGTGGCCCATGAAGCCGTAGAAGGGCTGAATGCTGCGGGCGAGAAGGTCGGGGTGCTCAAGGTCCGTTTGTACCGGCCGTTCTCAAAGGAAGCCCTGATTGCCGCGCTGCCCGCCACCGCCCAGGCGATCGCGGTTCTGGACCGCACCAAGGAACCGGGCGCTTTGGGCGAGCCGCTGTACTGCGATGTGGTCACCGCCCTGGCCGAATTGGGCGTGAGCCGGAAAGTGATCGGCGGCCGCTACGGCCTCTCTTCCAAGGAATTCACCCCCGCCATGGTGAAGGGCGTCTATGACGAGCTCAAGAAAGCCTCGCCCAAGAATCACTTCACCATCGGGATCAACGACGATGTCACCCACACCGGCCTGGATTACGATCCCGGGTTCTCCGCCGAAATCCCCGGCACGGTGCGCGCGCTGTTCTTCGGGCTGGGCGCCGATGGCACCGTGGGCGCCAACAAGAACTCCATCAAGATCATCGGGGAAGAGACCGACAACTTCGCGCAAGGCTACTTCGTGTACGACTCCAAGAAGTCCGGCGCCATCACCACCTCCCACTTACGCTTCGGGCCCCACCCGCTGCGCTCCAGCTATCTGATCACCAAGGCGAGTTTTGTGGCCTGCCACCAGTTCTCCTTCCTGGAGCGCATCGACATGTTGAGGGCCGCGGAGGACGGCGCCACCTTCCTTCTGAACAGCATCTACGGCCCCGGCGAGGTTTGGGACCACCTGCCCCGTCTGGTGCAGAAGCAGATCATCGAGAAGAAGCTGAAGTTTTACGTCATCGACGGTTACGCGGTGGCCGCGGAGACCGGCATGGGCGGCCGCATCAACACCATCATGCAGACCTGCTTCTTCGCCATCAGCGGAGTGCTGCCGCGCGAGGAGGCCATTGCCGCCATCAAGCACACCATCGAGAAGACTTACGGCAAGCGCGGCGAAAGCGTGGTGCAGAAGAACTTCGCCGCGGTGGACGCGGCCCTGAGCCATCTACACGAAGTGAAGGTTCCCGACAAGGTCACCTCACACTTCGATATCCGCCCGGCGGTCCCGGCTGCGGCGCCCGAGTTCGTGCAGAAGTTCACCGCCAGGATCATCGAAGGCAACGGGGACGACCTGCCGGTGAGCGCCATGCCCATCGATGGCACTTTCCCCACTGCCACGGCGCAATGGGAGAAGCGCAACATCGCGCTGGAAATCCCCGAGTGGGACCAGGAGCTTTGCATCCAGTGCGGCAAGTGCGTGCTGGTGTGCCCGCACAGCGTGATCCGCGCCAAGGTGTACGACGAGAACCACCTGGCCGACGCCCCGCCAACGTTCAAGGCCGTGCCCGCGCGCTGGAAGGACATGAAAGACCGGAAGTACACCTTGCAGGTGGCGCCCGAGGATTGCACCGGCTGCACCTTGTGCGTGGAGTTCTGCCCGGTGAAGGACAAGAAACAAGTGAAGCGCCGCGCCATCAACATGGTGCCGCAGCCGCCCATACGCGAGTCCGAAGCGGCCAACTGGGAGTTCTTCCTGAACATTCCCGAGACCGACCGCAAGATTCTCTCCATGAGCCAGGTGAAGGACGTGCAGTTGCTGCGGCCGCTGTTCGAATTCTCCGGCGCTTGCTCGGGATGCGGCGAAACCCCTTACGTGAAGCTCATGACGCAGCTCTTCGGCGACCGCATGCTGATCGGCAACGCCACCGGCTGCTCTTCCATCTACGGCGGCAACCTCCCAACCACGCCCTACTGCGTGAACGTGGAAGGCCTCGGGCCGACGTGGAACAACTCGCTGTTCGAAGATTGCGCGGAGTTCGCGTTAGGCCTGCGGCTCGCCGTTGACAAGCAGAACGAGTACGCCCGCGAGATGGTCTGGCGGCTGAACGCGGTAATTGGCGAGAACCTGGCCCAGGCGATCCTCAATGCCGACCAGAAGACCGAGCAAGGTATCTTCGCGCAGCGCGAGCGCGTCAAGCTCCTCAAGGAGAAACTGGCCGGCGCCGACGGGGCGCCGGGCCCAGAGGGCGCCCCGCCCGAAGCGCGCGACCTGCTGGCGGTGGCCGATAATTTGGTGAGGAAGAGTATCTGGGGGGTGGGCGGCGACGGTTGGGCCTACGACATTGGCTACGGCGGCCTGGACCATGTTCTCTCCTCCGGACGCAACGTCAACCTCCTGGTGCTCGACACCGAAGTCTACTCGAACACCGGCGGCCAGGCGTCCAAAGCCACGCCGCGCGGCGCGGTGGCCAAGTTTGCGGCCGGCGGCAAACCCATGTGCAAGAAAGACCTCGGCCTGATGGCCATGAGCTATGGCAACGTCTACGTAGCCAAGGTGGCCATGGGCGCGGGCGATATGCACACTGTCAAAGCATTCCTGGAAGCCGAAGCTTATGACGGGCCGTCGCTCATCATCGCTTACAGCCATTGCATCGCGCACGGCTACGACCTTTCTTTCGGCATGGAACAGCAGAAAATCGCGGTGAGTTCCGGCTACTGGCCGCTGATGCGCTACAATCCCGAGCTGGTGGCGCAGGGCAAGAACCCCTTCCAGCTCGATTCGCGCCCGCCCAGCACATCGTTCAGAGACTACGCCTATAAAGAAACGCGGTACACCATGCTGGTCAAGAGCAATCCCGAGGAAGCCAAGAGGCTGTTGGGGCTGGCGGAGCAGGACGTGACTAGCCGCTGGCGGCTCTACGATTACATGGCCCACGAGCCTGCGAACGGAGGTGACAAGAAATGATCGACCTTACCAAGACCATTGATCTTTCCACGACGTATCTCGGATTGAAGCTGAAGAATCCGCTGGTCGCCTCGGCCTCGCCGATGTGCGAGGACGTGGGTAACATCCGCCGCATGGAAGACGCCGGCGCCGCCGCGGTGGTGCTGCATTCGCTATTCGAGGAGCAGATCGAGCTGGAAAGCGACGACCTGGACCGCTTCCTCGGCAAGGGGTCGGAAATCTCCGCCGAATCCGTGACCGAGTTCCCCGAGCTGACCCAGCGAGTCATGGGGCCGGAGACCTACCTCAAGCACGTCCGCAAGTGTAAGGAGGCGGTCAACATTCCCATCATCGCCAGCCTCAACGGCAGCACCAGTGGCGGCTGGCTGCGCTACGCGGTTGAGATGCAGGAAGCCGGTGCGGACGCGCTCGAGCTGAACATCTACTACATCCCCGTGGATCCCAAGGTCACCGGTGAGGAGGTCGAGCAGAAGTACGTCGATCTGGTGAAGGCGGTGAAGGCCGAAGTGAAGATCCCCGTGGCCGTGAAGCTGGGGCCGTATTTCAGCTCGATGGCCAATGTCGCCCAGAAACTCGACGCCGCGGGCGCCGACGCCCTGGTGCTCTTCAACCGCTTCTACCAGCCGGATTACGACCTGGAATCGCTGGAGGTGGTGCCCAACCTGATTCTGAGCAACTCACACGAGCTGCTGCTGCGCCTGCACTGGATCGCGGTGTTGTACGGCAGCGTGAAAGCGGACCTGGCGCTGACGGGCGGCGTTCACAGCGCCACCGACGTGGTGAAAGCCATGATGGCCGGCGCCAAGGTGGCCATGATGACCTCGGCGCTGCTCAAACGCGGCATCACCTTCCTGGACACCATCTCGACCGAGCTGCTGATCTGGATGGGCGAGCACGAGTACGACTCCATCAAACAGATGCGGGGCAGTATGAGCCGCAACGCGGTGCCGCAGCCCGGCGCTTTCGAGCGCGCCAACTACATGAAGGTGCTCAACTCGTACGCCATGCGGTAGGGTCTGCCTGTTTTTCGTGATGCAACCCGTAGTAGTCACGGTCGGCTCGGCGGCCAGCGCCGCGGCAAATTTCAACGTGGTGCAGTGAGCATTCAGGGCAGGTACTTGACGAACAGCACTTCGTTGCCTCGCTGGTTGTAGACCAGCTCATCCACCAGGTTGCGGGTCATGAGGATGCCGAAACCGCCGGGGCGCTGTCCGTGCTCGGAGCGGACCTCGAGGTGCCGGATGGGTTCATCGTCCGGATTGGAGATGGCCGCGTGCGGCAGCAGGCCCATCGAGAAGCCTTTGCCGGGGTCCTGAATGCGCACAATCAGGGAGCGCGCCGTGCGCACCAGCGAAATGCGGACGCGCTTTCTGGGGTCGGAGCCGCCGCCGTACTCGACGGCATTCAGGAGCAACTCGCGGAAGGCGGCCGCTATGTCCTCGCGCGCCTGGGGCGGGAAGCCGGCCTCCACCTCACGCAGAAAATGCGTCATGCGCTCGACGGCCTCCAGCTTGCAGCGCACATCCAGCGTGATCCAATCCGGGCGCGCCGAGAGCATCTTGATATCCTCCCGCCAGGAAGAGGATTCGAGGGCCTGCTGCACCATGTCGGCTAGCGGTCCTTCCGGAAGCGGCTTGTGAAAGTAGCTGTAGGCGCGCTCCCGAATGGCGCCGATGACCCTCGCCGGGTCCGGCTCCCCGGTGAGAATCACCTTGGTATCCGGGCGGATTTCACGCACTCGCCGCAACAGCTTGAGACCGTCGAATCCGTTGCTGCCCTGGTCCGCCACCACCAGGTCGTAGGGCACACTACGCACCCGGTCCAGAGCCTCCCGCCCGTGGTAGACATCCTGAATGCTGCGGTCCTGGCGCGACAGGAGGCCGGTAAGGAGGTGGTGAACGTCGGGGTCCGCATCCACCAGAAGCAAACGGCGCAAGGAACTCACAACATCTCCACTTCTCAGTCTAGCCGAGGTTCAGGATAGCATGGCGCCGCCGCCGCGCATCCCGCGCCGCGCTTTCTCACCCCTGATCGACCGGAAGTGGCGTAACCTGGAGTTAAGGGGAGGCATCTTTATGAGTGAATTGAAAGCTGGAATTCTCTTCCTCGTTGCGATGGCGGCCGCGCAGGCGCAGATCTATCCGCCGGGCGGGTATCCGGGCGGAGGCTATCCGGGGCAGTATCCTTATCCGGGCAGCCGCGGGCCGGGGGGCCAGGGCATCCCCATTCCGCAGAGGGGCAGTACCCAGCCAAGCAAGAACGCTTCCGATCCCCTGCCCAATTTCCGCGGCAAGCTGAAGCAGATGGACGCCAAGGCCATCACCCTGGAACTGGGCGATAACCGCGTGCTCGAATTCAAGCGCACGGACAAGACCAAGTTCTACAAGAACGGGGATGAGTTGAAATCGCCGGATTTCAAGCCGGGCGACCAGGTTTCCATCGAAGGCCCCGAGGACTCCCACGGCTACATGGTGGCGGTAAACGTCTACTGGGAGAAATCCGCGGCCGCCGCGGCGAAATCCGGCGATGAAAAGGATGGCGCGGTGGATACGTGGAAGGATGCGCCCGGGCCGGTGGCCGCGGAAAAGGCCACGGAAATGACGCCACCGCCCGCCAAGCCGGCTGCGGACGACCCCGGTCCGCCCAAGCTGCAACGCGGCAAGCCGGCCGATACCACGCGCGAACATGCCCCGGCGCCTCCGGCCGACGCCCCGGCCGCCACGCCGGCTGCCAACCCGGTGGCCGCGAACCTGCCGCCACCGGCCGTTGACCGCCCCGCACCGCCGTCCGAAACCGCGGCGCCCTCGGAACCCTCCATTGTCCGCGGTGATGAAGACACGGTCCCTTCGTTCCTCCGCTCCGACGACCCGCTGATCCGCAAGGCCGCCAATGCGGCGCTGGATTTCACCGAAACCCTGCCGAACTACGTCTGCCAGGAGATGATGGCGCGCTACCAGAGTGAAACGCAACCCGCCAGTTTCCAGGCCATCGACGTGGTCAGCACCGAAGTGGTTTACGAGAACGGCAAAGAGGACTACCGCAACATCATGGTCAACGGCAAGGCTTCCAAGAAGAGCCTGGAGGAGACCGGCGGCTCATGGTCCACCGGCGAATTCGGCACCGTGCTGATCGACCTCTTCTCGCCCGCCACGGCCGCCGATTTCCACTTCCAGAGGGACTCACGAACCGGCGGGATCCTGGCGAAGATGTACGAATTCGACGTGGCCCGCCAGAATTCTCACTGGAACATCCATGCCGGCTCGCAGATGTTCGTGCCCGCTTACAGCGGCGCCGTGTGGATCGATCCCAAGACTTCGCGCGTGCTGCGCATCGAAATGGCGGCCAAAGGCATGCCGGGGGAGTTTCCGCTGGATCACGTGGAATCGGCCACCGATTACGAGTACATCCGCCTGGGCGACGCGCAGCAGTACCTGTTGCCGGTGCATGCCGAGACGCTGAGCTGCCAGCGCAGCTCGAACCTGTGCGCCAAGAACGTTATCGATTTCCGCAACTACCACAAGTACACCGGCGAATCCAACATCAAGTTCGGCGATACGGTCAAGAACGACAAGCCGTAGGAGTCCTTACTGCTTCGGCGCGGCGTTCTGAGCGGAGAGCTTTTCCAACTGGTCCAACTGCCCGCGCACGGTGGCCGCATCTGCGGCCCCCGGTGCGAACTTCAGGTAGGTGCGCATCTCGCCGGCGGCGCCGGTGTAGTCCTGGCGTTGCGCCAGAATTACCCCCAGCAGGTGCG
>Ga0187867_10000671_pt1 | contig 30324 bp, 20 predicted proteins | sample June2016WEW_13_1_FD_132976 | JGI IMG/M metagenome (GOLD analysis project Ga0187867, IMG submission 132976) | Peatland microbial communities from SPRUCE experiment site at the Marcell Experimental Forest, Minnesota, USA - June2016WEW_13_10 | ecosystem: Environmental > Terrestrial > Soil >... | reverse complement strand
CGTTTTACCCGCGCGGGTGGAAGGGACGAGCGTGCGGCGGATCATGATCGACGGGCGCCTGAGCTTTTACACCAGATTTGGGGACGTTTTCGCATGGGGCTGCGTCGGGGGTTCGGGGGTAATGGCGGCGTGGGCGTGGAAAACCAGGCGGAAACTGGAGACGGCGAAGAAAGCAGAGGAAAAGGCATCATGAACAATCGAGTGCTCGGGGTGATCTTGGCATTGGCACTGTCGGGATGCGCGTCGGGAGAGAAGTCTGATCCGAAGATGCCGCCCCCCCCGCCGCAGGTGAAGCCGGCGCCGGCGTACGTGGCGCAGGCGATCGACCCGGAATTGCGGGCCAGGGCGAAGCAGGAGCTTCTGGCCGAAACGAATGAGTCGGACCCGTTTCTGCGTTGCAACGCGATTGAGGCGTTGAGCCAGGTGGACGCGGCGGATGCGCCGGGGCCGGTGCTGAAGGGGCTGGGCGACGCGGATTCACCGGTGCGATTTGCGGCGGCGATGGCGGCGGGACAGATCAAGTTGGTGGACGCGTACAAGCCGCTGAGGGACATGGCCGATGATCCGGACCCGCGCGTTCGCGCCGGGGTTCGGTTTGCGCTGCACCGGCTGGGGGATACGCGGTTGAGCCACGACCTGGAGCGGCTGGCCGCAAGCACCGATCCGCACGTTCGCGGGACGGTCGCGCTTGTTTTGGGACTTTTGAAGGAACCGACCGCGACGAAGATGCTGGGGACTTTGTTGGCCGACCGGGCGCCCTCGGTGCGAATCCAGGCCGCGGAGGCGCTCTGGCGGCTGGGGGATCGGCGCGGGCTCGATGATTTGGTGGCGTATGCGATCAGCGACTACCCGGACGACCAGATCATTGCCCTACAGGCGCTGGCTGAGCCGGGGGACCAACGGGTGATCCAGCACATTCGGGCGGAACTGACCAGCGATTACACGGAAGTGTGTCTGGCGGCGGCGCGTGGGGTGGGAATGCTGGGATCGGACGAGGGGTGGTCGGTGGCCGTTCCGGCGGCCGCGAGCAAGGACGCGCGTCAGCGTTCGATGGCGGCAATTGCCATGGGGGCGATCGGGCGATCGGACTTGCAGGGGTATCTGAAAAACCTGCTGAGCGACCCGGAGCCGACGGTGCGGATTTCCGCGGCCGCCTCCATATTGCAACTGCGCGCGCCGTGACGCCCACGCGAAATCGATTAACGACCCGGCGGCGTTGTTACAACCGCCGATGCTATGCCGGCTGGATCTCGTCGTGGTGGCGTATTTCCGCCAGACAAAGGCCGAAGGCCCCCGCGAGCAAGACAAACCCCAATACCGCCGCCACCGTCAATGTCTGCCAGCCCAGCCAGTGGGGATGCAGGGTGGCGAGCCGGCGAAGTGCGCCCGCGCTCAGTCTGGTCTGCGAATACGTCCCGACCATTTGAAACAACTCATCGAAGAACTCGACGAATAGGAAGAATGCCGGCATGACGAAGGCGGGCCAATAGCGCAGGCGAGTAGTCCGCCACGCCAGCGCACTGGCGGCCAAGACGCCGGCGGCCCAGGGCAGCGCAGGGGCGGCATACCATGACATCGTGCTGGAGCCTCCCCAAGCGATGATCGATTCCACCGAATGAACGCTCATCTCCACCAGGACCAGCAAAGATAACACGACGATGGCCGGGACCGTCCAATCGCTACGGAAGACGCCAGAGGCGCCGAATTTCTCGCGACGAAATAGCCACGCCACCGGCCAGCCCCAAAAACAGAGCCACAGCAGATCCTCGTACCAATCGATGAAGGGTGGCGGCGGATAGGTGAAGCTCCATCCGCCGACCCACAGTCCGCCATCCAGAAACCACTGCCGGTAGACCGTTTTCCAATACCACCAATGATCCCGTCGCAAATAAGCCAGCAGCGCGGATATTTTCACCCCCTGTTGATGATTTCGAATCGCCTCCTGCATCGGAAAAGGTACTCCAAAATGCCGATAACTTTCCACCACGATGGGGCTAATTAAGACGGCCACGATGAGAAGAAAGATGACCGCGGCGATGCCGAAGTCCGACCATTTGGCTTTCACGCGCCACGCCACCGCCCCAAGACAAACCAACACGAATGGAATCAGCGCCAAGTCCGTCGCCTTGGCCAAAATTCCCAGTCCGGTGACAATCGCCAGCCCGGCTGCGTGCCATCGCAACCGCCGTCCCTCCAGAGCCAAAGCCCAAGCCACGACGATCACCGCCAGCAGAAACGCCAACGCGTCATTGGCAACACGCGCACAGTCCAGCAGGAGCAACGGAATTGAACCCACCCACAGTCCGATGACCATGGCGTAGGACCGCTGCCGGCAAGCCCGCGCGGCCCACGCCAGCATGACCGCCAGCGCGGCGGCCCCAAAGCCCACATTCACCAAGCGTAATACCGAAACGCATTTGGCCGAATGATTCACTCCTCCCGCCGCGTTGAATACCGGGCGCATGAGCCAGTAATAGAGCGGCGACTGTTGGGCCTCATACAGAATCGGTGTTGGCCCGGGGCGGAACTTCGGGCTCTGGTTGTCATGCCAGAACTGCCAATAGGGTTCACCCCCCGCGCCGATCGTTTGCTTCTCGGCCCATTCCGACTGGGGGTACAGGATCACTTGCTGCATCACGGCAACCGGCACGTCCGCATGTTGGTAGACCGGCGACCTGCCCGTTTCGTGCAGATACTCGATCCAGGCAACGTGTTGGTATTCGTCCCACATCTCCATCGGAGGCACGATGCAGCAAAGAACCACCCCGCGGCACAAAAATGCCGCGACCAGCACAATGCTGAACCAAATCATCGTTCTGCCGGAACTGGGTCTTGGGGTACATGCTGATTCCACCGCCTGACCCTGAGGCATATTCGTCTATTCTCCGTTGTCGATTTGAAAACTAATCTCGATGCTTTGGTGAGTCAAATGCCACTGGTGATGGAAATCCGGGGGCATATCCCTTTCCCCTGCCGAAATCCGCGGCCACCGCTATACTGCAACCGCACTTGCCGTGACGCCGGAGCAAACGCGATCAACGAAAGCAGTTCCGATGCAGACCGCCCAGAGCGAATTGAACGTTCACGCAGCGCGGATGCAAAACAAATCGTCGGGTTGGAATATTGTCCTATTCCTGGTCGCGCTCTCACCGGTGGTTTATCTGGGCCGGCTGATATCTGCGACGGCGGTCAACGTGCTGTTCCTCGACGAATGGGACTACATTTTTCTCTTTCGTCATTTCGCCGCGCATATGCTGACCCTGCACGACCTGCTGAGGCAGCACAACGAATCGCGAACGACGCTGCCGAACCTGATCGTGCTGGGGCTGGGATTGTTGACCCATTGGGACGTGCGCTGGGATATGTGGCTCGGATTCGGCTTCGCCTGCCTGGTCTCACTGAACATTTACCTTCTGAGCCGGCGCGTTACGGGAATGAACCGGGCGCAGTGCCTGTTCCTGTGGATCATTGCCAACATGCTGCTCTTTTCCGCCGAGCAATCGGATAACTGGACCTGCGGGATTCAGATGATCGTCGTGATGCCGATGCTTTTCATATCCACGGGGATGGTGATCGCCTATTCGCGGTTGAACGTGACGTGGAAATTTGTTATGGCGATCGTGCTGGCGACGGCTTCAACGTTTTCGTACGCGATCGGGCAAATCGCGTGGATCATCCTGCTTCCTCCGCTGATCGTCGGATCGCGGAAACAGACTCGTCAATTTGGCGCGCAAATTGCCCTCTGGGAGTTCGCGTGCGCGGCGAACATTTGGGTTTATTACCGCGACTATTACCAACCACCTTGGCATCCAAGCCTGCTCTTGGCGCTGAAATACCCGATTAGCGCGATGGAGTATTTCACGGCGTATCTCGGCGCAGTGCTGGCGCAGGGATATCACCTTCTTTGGCTATCGACGGTCTTCGGAGTGATTCTGCTGGGATGCCTGGCGGGCGCCTGCGCGTATCTGCGAACGCGAGCCGCCGAAGCCACGACCGCGTGGCTCGCGCTATGCGCTTACACGCTTGCATGCGATTGCACCACCACGGCGGGGCGCCTCGGATTCGGTGTGATCCATTCTCAGGACTCGCGATATACCGGATTTTCAATTTATCTCGTCATCGGTTTGATGTATCTGGGCGCGGCGATCGTGCGCGAGATCTATCGCCACGGCAATTTCGCTTCCGCGCGGGTGCTGGCAGCGCTGGGGCTGGGACTCCTGGTGATCCCCCACATCAGCACCGAAATCGGTGGCTACCATCAGATGTGGGGCGATCGGCGAATCCGCCTTGCGGGCAAGGCTTGCACGCAGTTGATCAACCTGTTCCCCGCTCCGCAGGGCGTGTTCATGATCCCCACCGTCTTGATGGACAAGGATTTTCTGGATGAGATGGGGTATCTGTCGCCGGGGCTGGTCAAAAGCCGGGACTTGGCAAAGATCGCCGGCCAAGACAGGGGCGGAGCATTCGGATCCGTCGATGCGACAAATTGGGTGGACGAATCCACCGTAAATTCGACAGGCTGGGCGATCATTCCCTATCGCCATGATCCGGCGGAAGTCGTCCTCCTCGCCGGAGAAGATGGCAGCGGGTCGGCCGTGGCGTTTGCCGAGACGCTGGTCGGCGGCGTACGGCCGGACGTGGCAAAGGCAACCCGCGACCCCAATTACAAGCTGAGCGGGTGGACCATTACCTTCAAATCCGCGGATGTGCCGCCGGGCACAAAAATCATTTCCGCATGGGTTTACGACCCGGAGAACGGGCGGATGCATCGGTTGGGAGGGGCAGGTCCGTTTATCCGGCCGAAACCCGCAACCAAACCGGGTTCCCGTAGTTTACATTGAGAATCGCGCCAACTCCGGAAATGGCGAATCTGCCCTTAGTAATTCCGTGGGATGGTAAGAGTTGCTGGCGGCCGAGCCTTACGGCGAGGGTCGTCACGCGATTGGCAGTCATCTGAATGGGGCGTTAACGTACCTGCGTTGCCGCCGGGCGAAGAAACCAATGCCGGCGAGCATTGAGAGGCCGAGGAACGCGGGTTCCGGAACATTGGCGAGCGTCGGGATGAACAACCCGTTGGCCGCGGCGAAAGCGTCCAGGGTGGCGACGTCGCCGTCGCCGCCCGAAACGTCGGCGTGGCGTACTGCTGTCAGAATCGTCGCGATTTCCGTGGCTGGGAATCAAAGGCAAGTTTGTGCCGAACTTCAGAGCACGCTATCCTGAGATTCGTTGCCACACGACGATCGTACGGCATCGGTCAAATCGGAAATCCTGGGTTGTAGAGGATGGATTGCACATTGGGAGCAAACACATCGATCATTCCATTGGCCCAGGCCAATCCAGGAGCGGCCGGCGCACGCGGCGCGCCCCGAACCAAAATACGCTGGCATCATCTGATCGTCCTGGCCTGTCTTGTTTGCATGGGCACGTTCATCCGGTTGGACGGCATCACACAAACGGGACTTTGGGGGGATGAATTCCAGGCTCTGTTCCTCGCCACGGGGGGGGGGCGATGCGATAATGAACATACCGAGAAACGTCGTGGTCGGTTCCCCGCCGCGTGTTGGATTTGAAGCAGCGCCCGGAATCAGCCATATCTGGACGAGTCTCGACAGCACCCCGCACCCGCCGTTTTACTTCATCATCCTGCGGATCTGGGTGGACGCATTCGGCGATGGAGACTTATCCATCCGCGCCATGTCCACTCTGTTTTGCATGCTTGGCGTCATTCTGCTCTTTAACGTCATTCGCTGGATCAGCGGCACATGGGCCGGACTGTTGGGCGCGGCAATGATGGCCTTCGCTCCTGCCCAGTTGGATTTCAGCCAGCAGGCCCGGCCATACACCCTCGCCACATTCTTGTGCCTCCTGATGGCCGGCGCCTTGATTCGCATCGAGAATAAGGGGCCATCTGTGGCACGATTGATTTGGCTCTTTCTCTCCACTCTTGCCGCCGCGATGACGCACTACTTTGCCCTCGGAACTATCGCCGGCTGCGCCGTATACGCGTTCATGCGACTTTCCGGAAAACAGCGGCGATACGCCGCCGCGGCCATGATGCTTGCGCTGTTCACCTTCACCCTCGCGTGGGGACCGATTTTCTGGTCCACGCGCAGCATCACCAGCCCGTGGATGAATACCCATTTCAAATCCGCGTTCCATCTCCGCAGCCTTCCCGTCTATCTGCTCGACGTACCGCAGCGGTTGACGTTCGGAAACGTTTCGGGCGCGCGCTGGCCCATCATGATTGCCACGGCGCTGCTCGTGTATCTCGTGCCGCCGCTCAAACGCGGTAGGGCGTTCATTTGGTATTTCTGGACCCTCGGAACAATCGCGGTCCCGCTGGCCATCGATCTTTACTCCTCCGCCGACTCCATGCTGGTCGGAATGGACAAGTACGTGCTCCTGGCGGCGCCCGGCGTTTTCGGCATCCTTGCCGCCGCCATGTGCGGACGGCTCGTGGCACTGGCCGTTTCATTCGGTATCCTGACCTTCGGCGTCGCCCGCTTTCAGGCGGGGCCGGATTTGGCTTGGGGTTCCACCTGGGGTCTCGAAGATCACCGCGCACAGGCCCGATTCCTCGCCACGCACGCCAATCCGCACGACCTGGTCATTCTCCCCGCGGGATGGCTCGTCAACGGCGACGTCAACGGAGCATCCTTCAATTATTTCATCATCGCCCATTACGCCGGACCTTGGAAGAACCCCGTATTGCTTTTGACCGCGCCGATCGGCGAGAAGACTCGGTCGCAGTTTGCTCGCTTTCGCCGCGTTTGGGTTGCCGGCGACTTCCCCTCAGATTGTGCCCGGCTACTCCCGCATTACCCCTTGATCGACGTTCACGCCACGACGTTCCGCGACAGCGTTTGGGCGATCAAATAGCAAAATCACCGACACTCTTTACTGATCCTTCATTGACTGCTGCAACGTTAATGTCGGCTCGTTTTAGCCCCGCCTGCCAGGATTGTTCGCCAAGGACGGCTCGTCATCGGGTTGACGTATCTGGGCGCGATGATCGTGCGCGAGGTGTATCGCCACGGCAATTTCGCTTCCGCGCGGGCGCTGACAGCCCTGGGGCTGGGGTTCCTGGTAATCCCCCACATCAGCAGTGAAATCGGCGGCTATCACCAGATGTGGGACGATCGGCGAGTCCGGCTTGCCGGTAAGGCTTGCACGCAGTTGATCAACCTGTTCCCCTCTCCGCAGGGCGTGTTCATGACCCCCAACGTGCTGATGGAAAAGGATTTTCTCGACGAGATGGGATATCTGTCGCCGGGGCTGGTCAAAAGCCGGGACTTGGCAAAGATCGCCGGCCAAGACAGGGGCGGAGCATTCGGATCCGTCGATGCGACAAATTGGGTGGACGAATCCACCGTAAATTCGACGGGCTGGGCGATCATTCCCTATCGCCGCGATCCAGCGGAAGTCGTCCTCCTCGCCGGAGAAAATGAGAGCGGCTCGGCCATCGCGTTTGCCGAGACGCTGGTCGGCGACGAACGGCCGGACGTGGTGAAGGCAACGCACGACCCCAACTACAGGCTGAGCGGCTGGGCCACTACCTTCAAATCTACTGATGTGCCGCCGGGCACAAAAATGATCTCCGCATGGGTTTACGACCCGGAGACTGGGCGGGCCCATCGGTTGGAGGAGGCTCGTCCGTTTTTCCGGCCAAAGCCCGCTGCCAAGCCGGGTTCCCCGATTCCGCATTGAGAATGCGGCGAACCTCGGAAATGGCGAATCTGCCGAATCTTATGAAAAAACTTGACAGTCAACCCAATAAAAATACTATAGACAATCGGCTGGAGAGAATGGCCTGTGGCGGCTTGTCGCCCTCGGCGGGGGGCGTTGGGCCGAGGGTCTTTCGTTGAGGGCGCGGGAGAAGTTCTAAGGAGCAGCATTTGAGTCCCCTTACCAAATTGTTCGTCGCGTTGCTGGTGATTGTGTCGATGTTGAACGCCGCGGCGATCGTGGTGTTCGTCAACGAGGCGCAGCCGTTGAAGCCGCAATTGGATGCGTTGAGTCAACAGTTGGCGTCGGTGCGTTCGGAGGCCGCGGCCAACCTGGCGGCGAAGAACAAGGCGGAAGGCAATTACAACGCCGAAGTGCTGTTGCATCAGAGGGACAACAGCAATTACCAGGGTGCGATCACCGGCGTCAAATCGGATTTGAACAATGCCGCCGTGACCATCGCCCGCTTGCAGGCCGACAATACCAATCTTCAGGCGGCGATGAACCAGGCGAACAGCAACGTGCAGCTTTCAACCTCGACGGCGAACAAGCTACAGGAGCAGGTGACGCAGCTTCGCACGTCCAACGACACCCTGGCCAAGCAGAACGAGGAATTTGGCCGTCGAAACGCACAACTCACCAGCACGCTGGAAGGCCTGGTGGCCAAGGACGAGGAGACTCAGGAACAATTGGCGCAGGTGAAAGACGACAAGCAGAAGCTGGCGGGAGCTTTGAAGGAGCGGGGATATGATCCCGACCTGATCCTCCAGGCGCCGGTCGCCAACGCCCTGGGCGCTCCAGCCATCGAAGGCGTGGTGCGGGAGAAAAGCCTGATCAACGGCAACACGTTCGTGACGATCTCGGTGGGAAGCGCCGACGGCGTGACCAAGGGGATGAGGTTTTACGTCATCAACGGCGCGGATTTCCTGGGGATCGTGACCATCGACACGGTGGATTCGGATAATTCCATCGGCAAGCTGGAGGGCGATCCGGCCAAGATAACCCAGGTTCAGAAGGGCGACGAGGTCAAGACGCAGCTTCGCGGATCGTAGCTTTTGCATTGGATTGGAGTTTGGTCATGAGTCGGATCGCAACGGGTGATCGTCCGGTACTGGTCAAGCCGTCGAACAACGTATACACGGTGCTGGTGGCGGTGGCGTTGCTGGTGAACGTGCTTTGCTTTCTGCTGATATTGCTGAGTTACACCAAGGTTTTCGGGGACAAGGCGAATTTGTTTTCAACGCATTGACGCGCGTCGCACTTCGGCTGGCCGCGGGGCTGGCAAGCGACGCGGCCAAGCGCAAACCAAAATGCCGTTCCGGCTGCGTGATTGCCTGCCATTCTCAGGGTTCGGCGCCCAGGGGTTCAAATTTCTGGAAACGGGCCGGCTGATCGACCAGGAATTGGAATTGGTTCCGCCGTCGGAGCAATGGATTGACGCGATGCTGGCGGCGTGCCGGCACCCGCTGTCGCTGGAGAAGTCGCCGGCGCTGGCGGATGCCTCGCGGCAACAGTTTTTGGAATTTGTGAAGAGCTGCCCCCAAGGCCGGCAGCCGGCCAATGCCTCCGCGGGAATCGCGCCGGCCTATCACTTCTGGATGCTCGTTTGCGACAACCCGCAACCGGCCATCGCCGGGGGAATCAACCTGCGGATCGGGAATCAATACGACCTGGTGATGTACAACGGACAGGTGGGGTATCACGTTTACCCGCAGGCGCGGGGACGCCATTACGCCGAGCGGGCATGCCGGCTGCTGTTTCCGCTGGCGCTTCGGCATGCGATCAATCCGCTGTGGATCACGTGCAATCCGGACAATTTCGCGTCGAGGCGGACGTGCGAGCGGCTGGGGGGCAAGCTGGTGGAGATCGTGCCGGTGCCGCCGGAGCATTCGCTGTATGCGCGCGGCGAGCGGGAAAAGTGCCGGTATCGCATCGACCTGACGTGAGTTCGGCGACGGGAAGCGTCAGTCCTGCCGCTTTGGGGCGCGAAGGGCGGCGATGGCGTTGGCGATGACGGAGATGACTCCGCCGACCACGACCAACACGGCGGCGTAGAGCCAGCCCTGCCAGGTCACGGCCGCGGCCGGATCGAAAACGACGGGGGGAGGCGGAGACGAGGCAACGACGTCGGCAGCCGCGGCGGCGGGTGCGGGAGGGGTTGGAACACGTTTGGGGGGAGCCGTGCGAAGCACGACTTTCTGATCGCCGGCACCCGCGATTCTGCTCCTATATCCGTTGGGAGTGTTGTAGGAGAGGTTCAGGCGGTCGCCGGAGACGACGGAACAAGTGAACTGACCGCTGGCGTCGGTGGTGATACTGCTGTAGCCGGTGCGCGGGCCGTTCAGGTTGATTCGCGTGCCGGCGACGGGCTTGTCATCGGCGTCGAGGAGCACGCCGGCAATGGTGGAATCGCGTTTGTAGAGGGTGAGATCGCGCGCGCGGGTCGTTTGGCCGGGCTGCAAGCGAAGATCGGAGGTGTTGGCCTGGCCGTAGCCGTCGCGCATGGCCTCGACGGAATAAACGGCGTCGGCCCAGAGCGAGGGAACGGTGTAATTTCCCTGCTCGTCGGTGATGCCGCCGGTTTGCCTGAAGGCATTACGGCCGATGCCGATGATGAGGTCAATTTCAGCTCCTTTGATGGGCTGGCTCTGAGGATCGAGCACACGGCCGGAAATAGATGCCAGGGCGTTTTTTCCGAGTTGAATGACGACATCGCCGTGCGAGGCCAGGTTGACGACCAGAGCCTTGGAAGTTGCCAGGTCCTGGAAGCGGGCGCGGAACTGGAGTCGTCCGGTGCGTGGCATGGGGAACGTTTGGAAAGTGCCGTCGGCGCCCGTGGCGAGGGCGATGCGTTGGACCATGGGCAAATCATCTGAAGAGGTAAGAACCGAAGCGTCGGCAACTGGGTGGCCATCGGGATCGACGACCTTTCCTTTCAGGGGGGCCATGAGCACGCGAGGGAGGCGGAACTCGACGGAAGCGGTTTGACCGTCGGCAATGGTGATGGTTTTGCTGTCGGGGCTGGGCCTGCCGAAACCGTCGGCGGGAGTGCTAGACGCGACGTAGACGAGCTGTTCGCCGGGAGGAACGCGGGCTTTGAAGGCGCCGTTGGCATCGGTGCTGACGGACTGAATGAATGATGCATCTCGCGGATATGCTGGGCCGCGGATTTCGACGGGAACGCCGGCAACGGGGTTGCCGTTATCGGCGGCGACAGTCGTGCCGGTGAGGATCACGCCGGGGATGAGAGACAAGTTGATCGCGGATTTGGCGCTCCCGGCGACGAGATTGATTTTTTCAACGGCTTTGGCTGTCCAGGATTTTTGCAATTCCTCATCAGGATAAAGAGTGACGACGTATTGTCCGGGACGAAGCTGCTTGACGGTATAGGAGCCGTCAGCGGCCGTAACGGCTTCGACATACCCAATTTCGCTGGATTGTGCGGCCACGGCAATTCCGGCGGCGGGTTTGCCGGTTGTGGCATAGGTAACTGCGCCGGAGATGGCGGAAGCGACAAAAAGGTGGATGGGATCGGCATGAGTTTTCCCAGCGGTGTCAAGAACGACCCGGTCGCGGTAGGCAAGTTGGGCATATCGCTCGTCGGCAACGGCGAACTCGGCCTGCGCGCCTTGCGGGAGGCCGGGGATGGTGCAAACGCCGTTGGCATCGGTAGTGGCGGACCACGGAGGGTTGTAGTCGGGGGGAATCCAAATGCTCATGGACTGTCCGGTCATGTTCCGAGGAAATTGGACGTATCGGAGCGAAATGGCGACGCCGACGACGGGCTTTTTGTCGGGGGTGAGGAAAGTGAGCGTGACGTCCGTGCGGCGTGAAAGACGAATCTCGGTTGGACGATCGGGGAGAATCGGTGCGCCGCCGAGTCCGAAGCCGGGGGCAGCGGCGTCGAATTCACCACGGTCAATATCGGTCCGAGGAAAATGGAAATCTCCGTTATCGTCACAGCGCGTGGTGGGCGCATCGCGACGGGCGGTGAGATCGGCTGCGACGGGGCCTCCAGGAAATCTGATGAGATAGACGGCGGCATCCTTTACGGGCTTGCCGTCGGGGCCGACGACCTTGCCGGCGTAATCGGAGGCAAGGGCCACGGAACCGAGCAGAGTCACGACCAGAATGAAAAGGGGGAAAGGTTTCACAATTGCCTAAACGGTTAGACGGAACTAATTGGCCGTTATTTCACGGGGATGAGTATATTCGTCGGATCAGAGATAGAATAGCAGTATGCCATTTAGCGCGATTCCAGAAGTTCTCGAAGAGCTGAAAGCCGGACGAATGATCGTCCTGACGGACGATGAAGACCGGGAAAACGAGGGGGACTTGGTGATGGCGGCGGAGAAGGTGACGCCGACGGCGATCAACTTCATGGTGACGCACGCGCGCGGGCTGATCTGTTTGCCGCTCACGCCGGAGCGGTGCGATCGTTTGCAGCTTCATCCGCAATCGGATCGGAACACGGCGCGGCTGGGGACGGCGTTCACGGTGACGATCGACGGACATCCCCGGTTTGGGGTGACGACGGGCGTCTCGGCGAAGGACCGGGCCAAGACGATCCAGGTGGCGATCGCGGAGGATGCGCAGCCGCAGGACCTGCTGCGGCCGGGGCACGTCAATCCGCTGCGGTCGAGGGACGGAGGCGTGCTGGTGCGCGCCGGGCAGACGGAAGGATCGGTAGACCTGGTGCGGTTGGCGGGGATGAAGCCAGCGGCGGTGATCTGCGAAATCATGCGCGAGGACGGCGAGATGGCTCGCCGGCCGGAGCTGATCGCCTTCTGTCAGAAACACGGGCTGAAGATGTGCTCGATCGCGGAACTGATCAGCCATCGGCTGAAACGCGAGCAGTTCGTGCGGCGGATCGAAAGCGTGTCGTTGCCGACGCGATGGGGAGTGTTTCAGCTTCATGCGTTCCAGAGCGTGATCGATCCGCAGCCCCATTTGGCTCTGTGCAAGGGAGGGGTCGGAGACCTGGATAAGGACGGCAAGCCGATCATGCACGAGGAGCCGGTGCTGGTGCGCGTGCACAGCGAGTGTTTGACGGGGGACATTTTCGGCAGCGAGCGATGCGATTGCGGCCCGCAGCTTTCGACGGCGATGCAGATGATCGAGAAGGAAGGCAAAGGCGCGCTGGTATATCTGCGTCAGGAAGGCCGGGGAATCGGGCTGGCCAACAAGTTGCACGCCTACGCCTTGCAGGAGAAGGGATTGGACACGGTGGAGGCGAACCAGCGATTGGGGTTGCCGGTGGACAAGCGCGATTACGGAATCGGAAGCCAGATTCTGCGCGATCTGGGATTGCGGAGGATTCGGATCATGACGAACAATCCGAAGAAGATTTACGGGATCGAGGGGTATGGGCTGAGCGTGGTGGAAGAGGTGCCGATCCGGATCGAGCCGGGCGAACATAATCGGGGGTATTTGGAGACGAAGAAGGCGAAGATGGGACACCGGTTGTGAAGTCCATTGCCAATTTCCTATTTCCTATTTTTGAATGGCTCTGGTCTGAAACTCAGAACTTTTGCTTGACGAAAGACCAGCGGTTCCTAAAATTAGAACCCTGTGCGGATTCTCACCTGGAGGGCGTTGCGGGAGTTCGGAAACAAGTGGCCCGCCGCCGTAAATCCGCTACAGGAATGGTACAAGCTCGCGTTGCGGGCGACATGGCGCAACTTCGCCGACGTGAAAGCGACGTTCGGCCAGACGGATCGGGTAAGGGTCCGGAGCGGCCAGACGGTCTGTGTGTTCGACATCGGCGGCAACAAGTTCCGCCTCGTCGCCTTCGTCAGTTACGCCAAAGGCAAGGTGTACGTACTGCGGGTGATGACACACGGCGAATACGACAGAGGCAACCAGCGATGGAAAGACGAACTATGAACAATCGTGCCGCGGCCAAAATTCCGGCGGCGGTCTCCGCGCTGCCCAAATCCTACCTTGCCCTGATGGGCGAGTTTCCGCTGCGACCGATTAAGAACGGAACGGATTATGACCGAGTCGCCAAAATCGTTCACCGGCTTGCGCTGCGCGAGGGCGGACTTGACGCCGGCGAGGAGGCATATCTCGAAGTCCTGGAAGCGATGGTTGAGCGGTACGATCGTGAACATTACGCGGTCAATATCGACGATGTAAGTCCCACACGAGCGTTACGAATGCTGGTGGAGCAGGCCGGCATGAGCGTGACGGAATTGGGCGAGTTAGTGGGCAGCAAGGGGGCGGCATCGGAACTTCTCAGCGGCAAACGGAAGGAACCAAGCAAGGCGCAGATCGCCAAGTTGTGCGCACGGTTCAGAGTAGATGCCGGTGTATTCCTACTGCCTGCCAGGATGCCCGCCGACGCGGCGTAATAACGAATGGACTGAATTAACTTTTTTCTAAATTCAGATCTGCCCTGTTTTTGGTTCCCCGAGGGGTATCGGCTGAGCGTGGTGGAAGAGGTGCCGATCAGGATCGAGCCGGGCGAACATAATCGGGGGTATTTGGAGACGAAGAAGGCGAAGATGGGACGCCGGTTATAGAAGCCTGAAATCCGAAATCCGAATGGCGAATGAAAACCCATTCGGGCTTGATTCGTCATTCGGATTTCGGATTTCGGATTTTCAGCATCATTCCATCTGATATCGCATCTCCACCTGCGGTCCCACGACCCTGACCGTCATATCGTGTGCGATATCGGCGTACATCGGATCCGCCGTCGCGCTGCCCCAGGCGAGGGCGAATTGCTCGAGCTGGGTCTCGGCGTGCATTTTTTCGCTGACGCCCAGGACCACCTCGTTGGCCTTCAAATCGCGGGCGGCCGTGGCAATGGCAAACAAGGGATTGTTGGTCGGCAAAACGACGGGGTGGACCTCCTTGCCGACCTGCTCGGCGACGGTCACGATCTTGGTGAGGAGATCGCGGTCGCCCTCGTCGATGCTGGTTTCCTGGGGCGTGATGCCGGCGGTTCGCGCCGGGAGGACCTTGCAGGTGACGACGACCACGTCGCGCTGATCGGTGTCGACTTCCTGGAGGATGCGCTGAAGGACGGGAAGGCTTCGGGGGCCGCGCGCGGCCACGAGGACGGGCTTGGGATGCTTCAGGCCGAGGGCTTCGATCGAAAGCCCGTCGGCGGAGCGTTCGTTGAATTGTTCCAGATGCTCGTGCTTTCCGCCGTGGCGGCGATGGGAGATTCGCTCGACGATGATGAACACCAGCAAGAACGTTACGGTAAATCCGACGCCCCAGATGGTCGCGGTTTCCTTGGTGAGGAGATTGATCAGCGCGGTGCTGAGTAGGATCAGGAAGACCGCGAAGATTCCAACGGGAAAATCGACGTGGCCTTGCCTGGTTTGCTTGCGCACGTTCAGCGGCACGCGGTATTGTCGGGGCGTTCGATCCTTAAGACGCAGGAAGGCCATGGACATGGTCATGAAGACGAACGACCAGATGACGCCGAAGGCGTAGGCCTCGCCGAGGGTATCCACGTCGCCGAAACTGGCGACGATGACGATCACCTGAAGGATGGCGATGAGATTGATCAGGCGGTGCGTCGTTCCGAATCGTTTGTGGGGATGCTGGAACCACGGGGTGAGGACGCCGTCTTCGGCCAGGCGGTTCAGGACGCCGTTGGAGCCGACCATGCTGGTATTGACGGCGCCGGCGAGGATGAAGAAGCCGACGATCACGACAAAACATTCCATGATGATTTTGAGCAGTCCGGGTCCGGCGAGGTATTGGACCAGTCCGTTGATGAGATTATCGCGGTATCCGCCATCGTCGCGCTGGACGTGATGCTGGGCGTCGAGGAGCACGGTTTGATCGGTCCTGTCGAGATGTTCTTCGCCCTTGTCGTCGGACCAGCGGGCGAGGCGGTAGCCCCAATCGTGCGGGTGATCGGCATCGTGCTCGCGGAGGTAATCGACTTCGACGTAATCGACGCCCTGGACTTTGGCGGGATGACCGTTGGCGACGACCATCGTCATGACGCGCTTGCCATCCGGGATGATGATGATGGCGAAGAAGCTGATCAGGCTGGTGAGGAGCATCGAATAAAGGAAGATGACGAAGCCGGCGCGGAGGAGGTTTTTGAGCTTGGGGGCCTCGATCTCGCGGTTGACCTGGGCGAGCGATTCCTCGCCGCTCATGGCCAGGAGCGTATGTCCGAAGGCGACGAGGATGCCGAGGGCGCCCAGGATGCGGGGGAAGTGTTCGAGCCAGCCCTTGGAGGATTCATTGCCGCCGATGCCGGAATCCGTGAAGACCGGATGGAGGGGCGGGGCATGGATCGCCAGGTGGCGGATGAAGATGGTGGAAATGCTCCAGCCGATGATGAGCACGCCCATGACGGTGGTGAGCTGCATAATTCGCAGGGCTTTGTCGCTGGATTCGTGGATTCCGACGATGTTGAGCCGCCAGAAGTATGCGGTGGTAAAGATGGCCAGGAGGACGACGGCACTGTTAATGAGGTGTTTGACCTCCTGGCCGGTGGGGTCGATGGGAGGATGTCCGAAATGGTGCAGGGCGAGATTGAGCATGTCGACGAAAAGGCCGACCATGTATTGCCCGGCGGAGACGGCGCTGATGGGTCCGGTGAGGATATAGTCGAACATGAGTGCGCTGACGGAAAGTTTGGCGAGCCCCCCGCCGATGGCGCCCTTGACGACGCGGTAGACGCCGCCGCGGGTGAACATGGTGCAGCTTTCAACGTAGACGGCGCGGACGGCGTAGCTGAAGAGCATGACGCCGAGGATGAACCATGGGGCGGCCTTGCCGATGGCCTGCTCGGAGATTCCGCCGATGTAATAGGCGGTGCTGGCGAGGTCGCACAAGACGATGGCGGCGGCGCGCCAGAAGCTGATAAAGGCCAGCGCGACGCTGCTGACCACTAGCACGTTGATGGTCCGGCGTGCGCCGGTTTCGGGAAGTTGGGCAATATCAAATCCGTCGCTGGTTGAAGGAAACTGGGCCATATTGTTGCATACTCCATCCGGCGCGCAGAGCGAATTACCAAATGCGCACCCAGGCAGACCGGCGCGAGTCCGTGCCGTGCGAAGCGAGCGAACTGAATCAAAGGGGGGAACGCTTCAAGTGGGTTGGCCTGAACGGCCGAACGTGCCCAAGCGTAAATTCCCTTTCAGGCGCCGGCGGAGTTAGCTGACGGGCTGGGCGTTGAAAGTCGCCCTCGGCCATACAGGCCGATTCGCCCCTGCAAGATGAGGTTGGCCGTTGGAAAAAGGGGATGGCGGACATCCGAACCGCTCGGCGCCGCTGCCTGTTTCCGACCGACCGCTCCATCGAGCTGCGCGGGACACTCGCCCCGCGATGGGTTCCCCGCGCCTGGGGTTGCCTCCCAAGGCTTAGGCGGTTTTACGAAGGGGGGAGGATAAACCGTCGGCGGGGGTTGTCAAGGATGCGTCTTGCAAAGTGCAATGATTTACAAGAATCTTGCTTGGGCCGGGTTAGCAATGATTTGACCCAGTAATTGGAGGTTGAGCATTGATCGGTAAAGCTCGGTGCAAATTGAATGCAACGCTCAACACACAACACTCAACATCGAAGTAATGAAACCGTCAATTCTCGCACGCAGGCCGCGGGGATGCTCGCACAATGGAGCTTCTGGAGCAGCCTCCGAACGGGGCGGGCATGGCAACTGCGCGTGCCGGGCCGACGCCGGTTTGGTAGGATGGGGCCGTGGCTAATAGTCCATCGAAAGAATCGGGCAAGACGCTGCGCGTGGGAGTCATCGGGTGCGGGAGGATGGGCCGGCTGCATGCGCGGGTCTATTCGCAAATGGCGCAAGTCAAGTTGATGGGGGTGTTTGATGCTGTCGCGGATAGTGCGGCGGCCGTTGCGGACGAGTTTGGCGCGCCGGCGTACAAGACCCTGGAGGAGCTGCTGCCAAACGTGGATGCCGTCACCATTGCGGTGCCGACGAAGTTTCATTTGAGCATCGCCCAGGAATGCCTGACGCGAAGAATCGCGTGTTTGATCGAGAAGCCGTTGGCCAAGGACGTGGCCGAGGGACGGCGGATCGTGGAACTGGCGAGCCAGAACAAGACCACGGTGCAGGTGGGGCATATCGAGCGGTTCAATCCGGCGATCCGGGCCATGTCGCGGCTGAAGATCGAGCCGAGGTTCCTGGAAGTCACCCGCATCAGCCCGATGACCTTCCGCAGCATCGACGTAGGGGTGGTGCTGGACATGATGATCCACGACATCGACATCGTGCTGTGGCTGGCGAATTCAACGGTGTCCAGGGTCGAGGCGATCGGCGTGAGCGTGATCGGGGAAGTCGAGGACATCTGCAACGCGCGGCTGACGTTCGCCAACGGGTGCGTGGCGAACCTGACGGCCAGCCGATTGGCGATGCGGACCGACCGGCATTTGCGCGTGTTCAGCCCGGACGCATACGTGTCGATCGACTACCAGAAGCGGCACGGGATTGTGATCCGGCGCGGGGGGAACGTCGAGGCGGTGCGACAGGCCGTGGCCAGGATTCGCAGCGGGGAAATGGATGACATTTCACAATTGAATTACAAGGACCTGGTGCAAATGGAGGAGTTGTCGATCGACGACGTCGAGCCGCTGCGGGCGGAGCTGGACGCGTTCGTGGACGCGGTGACCAACGGATCCAAGCCGATCGTGACGGCCGAGGATGGATTGCACGCGGTGGAGGTGGCGACGCGGATCGTGCAGACCATTGGGCCGCCGACGCTGCCGTGAGGAATTTCGCGTTTTGGGGGTCTACTTTTTCGACCACTGGGGATAGTTCTGAAGGGCCATTTCGACGGCGGTGTCGATCATGCGCGGATCGGGCGGCTGAACGATGCCCGCCATTTCCAGCTTTCGTTCCTCCTCGTTGCGGCTTTGCTGGATCTTCAAGTCTGTCAGGCGCCTTTTGATCGCATTCTGCACCGCCATGTCGGCGAAGGATTTGGTTCCGCCATAATCGCGGCCGAGAACTTTGAAGATGAAAAAGGCGTCGTGGTCCTCGATCACGTCGCTGATCTGTCCGGGCGGGGTTTTCCAGACTTGGGCCTCGACCTGGGTGAGCAGCAGGCTGTTGGGCTTGACGACCATCTGACCGCCGTTGCCTTCGGCGCCGATGGAGCCGGGAAGATCGTTCTGGTCGCGGCCGTAGGCGGCGAAATCTTCGCCGGCAAGGGCGCGCTTGCGGATGTTGAGTAGCTTGGCCCTGGCGGCGGCGGGATCGCCGTTGAGCTTGTCGGGGTTGGCTTCGATCAGGATGATCGTGGCCTGCGTGGGGGTGGTGAATTCGTCGATGTGGGCGTTGTAATATCGCCGTTCGTCTTCGCCGGTGATGTCGATCTGGGGAAAGATTTTTTTAACCAAATAGAGCTGGTAAAGAAACCAGTAATATTTGTCCTGCTCCAGGTCCTGGAAATCCTCGCCGGATTCCTGGGCGCGAAGGCGTACCACCTGCTCGGCGCCGCCGGCCTCGGCGACCTGCTGCTGGCTCCATAGGCGCGTCAGCGATCGGGCCAACTGGATGTCCTTGGGATCGAGGGATTGCTCGGCGGCGGCGGCGGCCAACTCGTCGTTCCTGAGGTTGTTGATCGTTCGCTCGATCTCGACGCGGGCGGCAATCTCGAATTGCGCGATGTTCATCTCCTTGGCGAGCTTGCGGAGGGCGGGAGCCGACAGCCGCAGGACCTTGTCGGCGTATATCGGATGGCCGTTGACGACCATGACGACGCCGCCCAGCGTGGTGTATTCATCGGTGGCCAGGGAAGGCTGTGTGGCGGGATTGGTGGCTGCGCGGGCCAAGGCGGCAGAGGGCAAGGTCGCGGGCACGGGGGTGGAGATTGGGGGAAGATCGTGCGGATTGAAGACGATGTCGGACTCGGGGGCGTTGGCCGACGGAGCAGGGTTGGACGGCTGGGCATGGGCGTCGGGCAGGCGAAGGATTCCGGGCCGGTCCAACGGGGAAATCGGAGATGCGACGGGATTGCGCGGCGCGTAGAAATCCTGGGCCGAAACGGGCTGGGCCTTGTCCGAGGCGCAGGCGGCCAGAATGGCCGGCAATCCCGCGGCTAGAATGATGCGAAACATGATTCCCGCGGACCTGGGCATCCGTGACATTCTATCTCGCCGGACGCGTGGCGGCGACGCCGGCGTTTTGGATTTGCTGGTTCCACTGATCATCCGAATCAAGCTCGACCGCTCCGTTGGCTTTGGCCAACGCCCAGTCCCTGAAGCCGGGCGGAGCGTTTTTGCACCCAAGAACGTTGGCGAGCTTGATCGACTTGATGGATTGCCAATTGGCGATGCCGTCCAGGTTGGTATTTCGCAGATCGGCCTGGTCGAGGACAGCGTTGGCGAAATCGGCGCTGCGGAGGTCGGCGCCGTTGAGATCGGCATTGGTAAAATCGGCGGCGCTCAATCGGGCGTTGAGCAGGTCCGCGCCGCGGAGATTCGCGAAGACGAAGGAGGCCCACCGTAAATCCGCAGCCTGAAAATTCGCGCCGCGCATGTCGGCGGAGTTGAGAGTAGCGCGCTGAAGATTGGCGCCGGGGAGCTTCAGGTATTGCAGAAAGGCGTCGGTCAGATCGACGCCGACGAGAGCGACGCGATCGGCATTGAGATCCTGCAAGGCGTCGATTCTTCCGCCGCTGCCGCCCTTGCCCTGGGCGGTATTGATGACCTGCCAGGCCTGGAAATGCTTTTGCTCGCGGCGGTCGTGGGCGCCGGAAAAATAAAAGATCACGCCGACGAGAATGCTGAGGGTTCCACAGTATTCGAGGACTTCGAGCAAGGCCCATCGGCCGAGGGTCCATGCGGCCCATTCCGCGAGCCATTCAAACCAGAGAAACGGCAGGGCAAGGGGGTGCCGAACCCGGCCGCGATAATGCCGCCAGGATTCCGGGCGCTGAGGCTGTCTGAAGACATAAGGCATGACTAAACCCGCATCACATCGGGGTCCAGGCCCTGGTCGTGGCACCAGCGTTGGTATTCGAACGGGGAGATTTCGCTGGGCTTGATCTCGCTTCGGCCGCCCCAAAAGACGTTGGTGTACGAAACGGGGATGCCTTCGGCGGCGAGGTGCTCGTCGATGGCACTTTTGTGGGCGAGGAGCAAATCCTTATCGGAGCCGTGGGCGACGCCCATGATGTTGACGTGATTGAATTCCGGTCCGCCTTCGCGCCAATAGGCGTGGGTCATGACGTGGAACCGGCCGACCTGCCGGCCGGCGTCGATCTCGCGGCCGGCGGGGACGGCCCAATGGAATAGAGCGTTGAACCGGGTCACGCGCTGGCCATCAGACAGCGGCTTGACGTGCTCGAGGAAGGTGGAGAACCGGCCGATGACGCCGCGGCGATTCAAATCCTCGGCGACGCGGCAAAACTCGTCGAGCGAGACACCGGCCTGACGGGCGCGGCTGGCCCAGACGTCCCGGGAGATTTCCTCGGTGGTGAACTCGCGTTTGAGGGCGGTTAGCACGCGCCAATCGAGATCGCTCAATTCGACGATCCCGGTGTCGAGAACGTCGGCGGGCTGGTCGGCCTTGCTGCCTGGTTCGAGGCCGCGGCGGCGGACGTGGCCAACGCCAAGCACGAAGAGCCGCTTGGCCGGCATGAGCTTGAATTGCTCGGCGCCGGTGCGGGAACAGAGATGGCGGCAATGCTTCTCCATCGAGAAACCCTGCGGGACTTTGAGAGTGGTCCACAGCCGGTACTTGCTCCCGACAACCGCGGAATCGGTGCTGCGAATCACGACGTGGCCGGAAAATGGATCGTTCTGGAACATCCAGTCAAAAGCGGCGTTGAGCTGGTTCGGCCCAACCACCCAGGCGACCAGCGAGCCTTGGGCGAGATTGGTCGCCAGGAGGGTCTGGCGGACGCGGCGAATGACGCCGCCGCGGAGCATGGCGGCGATGCGTTCGATGACGAGGGCCGGCTCAAGGCCTGATTGCTTGGCGATCTGGCCGATGGGATCGCGGGAAAAGCCGGAGATTTGGTCCTCGGATACGGCCAGGATTTGGGCGTTGATCGGATCGTTGAGTGCGCTGGGTAGGATCGCGGTGCTCATCGGTGTGATTGGTCTCCGTTGGGGTCGGCACAATATACCGCCGATGACCCTGGCCGGGCATGCGGTAGTGGGTCAGTTCCGCATTTATAGACCCTGCGGCGAGCAAGCTCGCCCGCTACACTGGAAATTGACCCGATACGGGCGTTATGTAATCATAATCGTTTGCTAAAGTCACGCCGCCGAAAGTGACCCTGACGAGGAAACCAATGACCGAACCGACGCAGCAGCCGGAACCGTCCCCCGAAGAAATGCAGCCGTTTGTGATTACCATGCCGGACGATCCGGCGTCGGGGAAGGACTGGTATCTGTGGGCGGCGGTGCTGGGCTTGATCGCGTTGGTGGCGTTCTGGCCGGCGATCAACGGGACGTTTTTGTGGGATGACGACCAATACGTCACGCAGAACAGGGCGTTGCAGGACGCGTCGGGTTTGAAAGAGATTTGGAAGATTCCGCCGGGGACGATCCAGTATTATCCGCTGACGTTCACGGCGTTGTGGGTGGAGCATCAAATCTGGGGGAACAACTCGCTGGGTTATCGGGTGGTGAACCTGCTGACGCACGCGGGGGCGGCGGTGGTGCTTTGGCGGCTGCTGCGGCGGCTGTCGATCCCGGGCGCATGGGCGGCGGCGGCGATATGGGCCGTCCATCCGCTCCAGGCGGAATCCGTCTGCTGGATCAGCGAGTACAAGAACGTCCTGAGCGGGCTGCTGGCGATTGGATCGGCGCTGTTCTATCTTGAATTCGCGGGCCTGCGCGATCCCGATTCCAATCACCGCGTCTGGAACCTGCGGGAGGATTGGCAGGCGTATTTGATCAGCGTGGGGCTGTTCGTGCTGGCAATGCTGGCCAAGACCGCGGTTGTTTTTCTGCCGGTCGCGGTGCTGGCGGTGCTGTGGTGGAAACGGCGGCTTTCGGTTTGGCGGATCTTGGGCGCGGCGCCGATGCTGATCATCGGGGCGGCGCTGGCGATGGAAACAGCGCGGCTGGAGACCGATCCCAACGGCGCGGTCGGGGCGTCCGGGCCGGACTGGCAATTGAGCTTCGTCCAGCGGCTTTTGATCGCCGGAAGGGACGTGTGGTTCTACGTCGGCAAGCTGCTGTTGCCGATCCATCAATCGTTCGTGTATCCGCGGATCGTTCCCGACGCGGGGGATGTGGGGCAATGGGCGTACCTGATCGCGGCCGGGATCGTGCTGATTGTCCTGGCGGCGGGAGTCCGCGGGCTGGGTCGCGGGCCGCTGGCGGCGGTGATTTGCTATCTCAGCCTACTCTTCCCGGCGCTGGGTTTTTTTGACGTTTATCCGTTCCGGTTCTCGTTCGTCGCGGATCACTTTCAATATCTGGCGGGGATTGGGCTGATCGTTCTTTTCGTTTCCATTATCGCGCGGATTCTCGGCCCGCTTTGGAACCGGCGAGCGGCGCCGGGAGAGCAGACGCCGCCGGGGAGTTCGGCGGCGGTCGCGGCGCTGGTGTCGATGTTGCTCGTGGTGCTTGGGTCCACCGCGTGGATCCGCGCCGACGTTTTCACCGTCCCGTCACGGCTGTGGGAGGACGTGCTACAGGATGACAAGAACCCGCAGAGCTGGCTGGCGGCGCACAACCTGGCGAAGATCAGGCAATCCGAGGCGGGCGCGGCATTCGACGATGCCGACCGATTGTTCACCGGCGGAGACCCGGATTCCTCGGAGTTGTCGGCGAAGAATGCGCTGAGACTGCTGGACGATTCGGATCGGCTGCTGAAGCTGGTCTTGGAGAATCCCGCGACGCCGGACGACGTGCGCTACAAGGCGCACGATCAATGGGCCGAGAACGACATCACGCGCATGCGTTCGCCGGATTCGGATTCGAGCGTTATTCTGGAGCATGCGTCCAAGGAATTGAAGACGGCGCTGGAGTTCAGCGCCGCCGGCAAAGATCCGCTGCCGTATTACACGCTGGGAATCGTGGATTGGAATCGTGGGCAAGAGATTCACAAGCAACTTGCCAGCACGGCGCCGACGGGCCAGGCCCCGGCGACGACAAGGCCGAACACGGCTGGCGAGCAGCGGTTTGTCGATGTGTGCCTGGAGGCGCGCCTGGAGTTTGAGAAATCCGCCCAGCTTGCGGAGGCGGGGCTCAAATCACGGACGGTGGGTCCGGAGGCCGCGCGGGTGCTGCCGCTGGCGGTGTATCAGTGCGGGAACATCGACTGGGCGTTGGCGGAGTTTTCGCGGGAGCACCGCGACGTGAATTCGGAGAATAAATATAGCCGGGATGCGGCGACCGATTACGCGCGCACGGTGAGTCTGAATCCCGGGAACAAGGAGGCCCGATTCCGGCTGGCATTGTTGATGGAAACCGCCGGCGATCTGGTCGGGGCCAAGCAGCAGTTGATGATTATCCTGCGCGATCTGGACCATCGTTACGCCCCGGCTTACAACGAAATCGGACGGGTCATCCTGGCATCCAAGCCGACGGACATGGCCGACTTCGATGCGGCCGTCCAGTCGTTCAAGGATGCGTTCGAGATCGATCCGAGCCTGACCAGTGCACAGAAGAACCTGGAATTGGCGCTGCAGATGAAGGCGAGCATGAGACCGACGACGCGGAGCGCCACGCGGCCGGCGACGATGCCTTGATTTGGTCTTATTTGGGCATTTTCGGAAGGATTTACCGCGATGACGCGAAGAGCGCGAAGCTACGCGAAGAAATATCAATCTGGCTTCGCGCAACTTCGCTTCTTCGCGCCTTCGCGGTAATCTGCACTTGAGGCTTCCAAGTGCAAGAAAAGCCGGACGAAGAAAAGAGCGACGTTTCATTGGCCCGGGCCAAGCGATCGTCCCGGGAGGTGTGGCAATTTGCCGCGCTGATCGTGGTGACGGTTGCGGCGTATTATCCGGCTTTGCAAAACGGATTCGTCTGGGATGACGACCGGTACGTCGAGCAGAATTACCAGCTTCACACACTCAAGGGGCTGGAGCGAATCTGGCTGGAGCCGTTGAAGGCCGAGCCGCAGTATTATCCGCTGACGCATACGACGCTGTGGGTTGAATTTCATGTCTGGCGCCTGCGCGCCTTCGGATACCACCTGGACAACGTTCTGCTGCACGCGGCGGGAGCGGTGATGCTGTGGCGCATCCTGCGGCGGCTGAACGTGGCCGGGGCATGGGCGGCGGCTGTTGTTTTCGCGGTGCATTCGCTGCAAGTGGAATCCGTCGCCTGGACCACGGAGCGGAAAAACGTCCTCAGCGGTTTGTTTTATTTCCTTTCACTATGGGCATATCTGCAAACGAAATGGGGCCGGAGAATTTGCGACCGGCAAGAATGCGGCGGATTTGGAGCGGGATGGTACTTTCTGAGCCTGCTTTTCTTTACGGCGGCATTGCTGAGCAAATCGGTCACGGCCACGCTGCCGGCGGCGATTTTGGTCTTGTGCTGGTGGAAGCGGGGGAAAATCCGCGCCGGCGACGTGTGGCCGGTGACGCCGATGCTGACCGCGGGGGTGGCGATGGGATGCCTGACGGGATGGATGGAGAAGCACATGGTCGGCGCGATCGGGCCGGACTTCGATTTCCTCACTCCGCTGGATCGCCTCTGCATCGCCGGCCGGGCGTTTTGGTTTTATTTGATCAAGCTCGTCTGGCCGGGACACCTCAGCTTCATCTATCCGCATTGGCAGGTCGATCCGGCGCAGCGGCCGATGTGGATTCTGTATCCTTTGACGGCGATGGGCGTGTTGGTCGGATGCTGGCTGCTGCGGCATCGGATCGGCCGTGGGCCGGCGGCGTCGATGCTTTTCTTCGCCGGGACACTTGTGCCGGCGCTGGGGTTCGTCAACGTGTTTCCGATGCGGTATTCATACGTCGCGGATCATTTCCAATATCTGGCCTGCATTGGACCGATCACGCTGATTGCGGCCGGAATATCGCGACGAAAAGCCGGTTGGATGGCTTTGGCCGTGGTCATCGCGTCGCTGTGCATCGCCAGCAATCTTCGCAGCCGTGTTTTCGTCGACCGCCGGACGCTCTGGACAGATACTCTGGCTAAGAACCCTGATTCGCGGATGGTTCGCAATAATTACGCGGCCGCGCTGAGGGATGCGGGGGAACTCGAGGCGGCCAAGGCGCAGTATCGGGCGGCGATGCGGCTTGGGAATGATGCGGCGGACTGGGTGGGGCTGGGGCAGTGCTTCGCCATGCAGGGCGATTTTTCAACCGCGCGGGACATGTATCTGAAGGCCATCGACGCGACCCCGGTTTCCAGCGAGCCGGTCTTTCAACGGATGCTCGCCGGGCGGTACTTCCAATTGGGAACGGCGTATCAGGGATTGGCCGGCGAATATCTCGCCAAGGCCGAGGAAAGTTATCGGCGGGCGATCGATCTGTTTCCGGAATACGAGGACGCGCGAAAAAATCTGGCGGTGGTGTTCATCGATCAAAAGCGATACCCGGAAGCGATCGAGCAATGCCGGGCGATCTTGGAGCAGAATCCCGAATCAGTCAGCGGGCATACGAATCTGGGAACGGCCTATTACCAGCAGGGCCGGCTCGATCTGGCCCTGGAAGAATATCAACGCGTATTGGAACTGGAGCCTGAGAACGTCGGCGCGCTGGCCAGCGCGGGAGCGATCCTGGCCCAGCAGGGCCAGGTTGACGAGGGCATCGAGATGCTGCAAAAGGCGTTGAAGATCGACCCGAACAACGCGATGGCCCAACAGGATTTGCTGGCGGCAATGAATGAGCGGGCGAGAGCGCAGAGGTGACTCCACAATATCGCCAGCATTGTTGATGCCCCTGGCATCCTCACCCGACCGCTTCGTTCCATTCATCGGAATTCAACGGCCAAGGAAATTTAATCGGCCCGTCCATTGAAGAAAGCATCCCTGGGTTTTGGCCCAGGGCTGCCGAGTCGCGTTGGTCATACAGCGCAGAAGACTAGCCGTTCTTGTCGTCGTTCTTTGTTTTGCCCTTGGGCTGCTGTTGCGGCTTATTTGCCGGATGCTGGGGTTGCCCGTGTCCTGGCGGCTGATGGGCCGTCGGGGGGTGATTGATTCTCCCGTTGGGGCCACGGGTGAACGGCCTGACGTGGGACGGCGCCGGACGGAATTCGTGGCCCGGCCGCGCCAGTTCATGGTTAACGGCCCAGTGATCGCGCGCCATGCGCGGCGGCGGTCCCCAGCGGCCGTCGTGCGCCCAGGCACGATAATATGGGCGATGCCAATAGGGGTCGCGGCGCCACCCATAGGGGCCGCGGACCCAGCCGCCGCGCCAATCGCCCGCGTAGAAATAATGGTTGTCCCAATCGAACGTATTGACGAACCAGACTCCCGTCACGAACCTCGGGCCGAAGATGATCGGATAGGGTTGAACGTAAACGACGCTGGCGTCATAAACCGGAACATAGATGAAATCCGGGTCGGCCGGAAGAATGTAGATGATGGGGTCGCCCTCCACAACCACGTGCTGCTCCGGCGTGTCGTGGAGGTTTCCGGCTTCGTAGGCTTGGTTGCGCAGGTCCTGAACCGCGGCCATGACCGCGGGCTGTTGTTCGGCGACGGCCGATCCCAAGGATCGCGTCCAGTCGATGTCGTTGTTCATATAGTTCAAAACGGCGGGATAATGGACCAACGCTTTGACGGAAGGGTCCCAGGGCTGCTGATCAATCTGAAAGTTGTCGGGCGTGGGATTGTAGCTCAGCCATTGCGCGGCGGCCTGGATCTGATCGGGATACGTGGAGGCCGGCAAAACGACCGCCAGCAAAGGATCGGGATACAATGCGATCGGGGCGACCAGTTGTTCCATGTCTGCGTCGGCCGCCGGTGCGGCGGCCGGCGCGGGGACCGGCTCTTGCGCCGGCGGCGGTGCGGGAGGCGGGTAATAAGCCACTCCGGGCTGGCGGACCACAATGACACACCCACTCAGACTTGCCAGGGCGCCAATGCCCAACAGCATCATGCACATCCAGCCAAGATTGACGGGTCTGGAGTCAGCCCTCGTTTCGCACTTCATACGACGCTCCTTTCCAGTCCAAAATATAATGTATCGGCATGATCGGGCCAACGTGCGGAAATGACGTCGCCTTGTCACCCTAGACCCGCGCCACGCGGCGTCGTTAGCTGCCGGTCCTATTTTTCTGCAAACGATGTGGCAAACTGTCGCAGGGGGATCGCTACGTACCCATGACGCTAGATTCCACCGAAGCCGTTAGGTTGGCTGGTTTTCGATCACGAAATGGGCTGGACGAAATCGAGCAGGAGAGTTTTTCGGCCCGAGATGGGGAAATCCACAATTACGCGAGTGTGGGAGAGATCGACGATGCGGCCGATGCCGAAGGTGGGATGCTTTACCGACTGGCCGACGTGCAGGTCGGAATGTGTCGGCTCGGGGTAGTGGACCTCGGCGGGTTCGGGGGTGACGATCTTGAGCATGTCCCTGGGCATCTGGGCGAGGAATTGGCTGGTGGCGGTGGTGGTGGACTGGCCGCGGATCATGCGGCGGGCGGCTTTGGAGAAAATCAGGTGCTGCTGGGCGCGGGTGATGCCGACGAAACAGAGGCGGCGTTCTTCTTCCAGTTGGTCGGGGTCTTCCTTGGCGCGGGCATGGGGGAGGCAGCCTTCCTCGAGGCCGACGATGGCGACCACCGGGAATTCCAGGCCCTTGGCGGAGTGGAGGGTCATCAGGGTGACGGCGCCGCCGGAACCTTCCATGTGATCGGCGTCGCTGACGAGGCTGACCTGGGCAAGATACTCTTCAAGCGTGCCTTCGGGATTTTGTTTGTCATATTCGGCGGCGGCGGAAATCAACTCGGCGACGTTGGCAAGTTGGTCTTCGGCATCGGGGTCCTCCTTGCGAAGCATTAGTTCGATGCCGCTGCGCTGAAGGACTTGTTCCATGATTGAGCGGAGGTTGCGGATGACGCCGTCGCGGGAGACTTGGAAGGATTCGATAATCGCGACGAATTTGGCGACGGAGCTCTTGGCGCGGGTGGAAAGGCCGGGGATTTGGCCGGCTTCGTGCATGGTTTGCCAGAGGGTTTGGCCGGCGCCGACGGCGTGGGCCTGCATGAGTTTGACGCTGGCGTCGCCGATGCCGCGGGTGGGAACGTTCACGATGCGCGTGAGGCTGACCTCGTCGGCGGGGTTGGCGATCAGGCGCAGATAGGCCAGGACGTCCTTGATTTCCTTGCGGTTGTAGAATTCCACGCCGCGGGCGATCTGGTAGGGAATCCGCATTCGCCGCAGGGCGTCTTCCATGACGCGGGACAGTGAATTCATGCGATAAAAAACGGCCATGCGGTTCCAATCGGTCCCCTGGTCGTGGAGGCGGGAAAATTCCTCGGCGACGGCCTTGGCTTCGTCGTGTTCGTCGCGGCAGAGCAATACCAGGGCCTTTTCGCCGGCCTCGTTTTCCGTCCAGAGCCGCTTGTCCTTGCGGCGATGATTGTGGGCGATCAGGCGTTCGGCAATGGCAAGGATCACCTTGGTCGAGCGGTAATTCTGCTCGAGGCGGATGACGGTGGCGTCGCGATAGTCCTTTTCGAAATCGAGAATGTTGGCGATGTCGGCGCCGCGCCAGGCGTAAATGGATTGGTCGGGATCGCCGACAACGCAGATGTTGCGATGCTTCATCGCCAGGGCGTGAACCAGGACGTATTGGGCATGGTTGGTATCCTGGTATTCGTCGATGAGGATGTATTTGAAACGATCCTGAAGCTCGGCCAGGATCGCCGGATGCTGCTGCATGGCCCGTGCAGTGCGGAGGAGCAGGTCGTCGAAGTCGAGGGCATTGGCGGTCGAGAGAAGCTGCTGATATTTCCGAAAGACCTGGGCAACGAGTTGCGTGTAGCGGTCGAAGGCGGATTGGGCATATTGGTCGGCGTCGATGAGACGGTTCTTGGCGTTGCTGATGGTTCCGTGGATCATCCCCGGCGTGGCATTGCCCAGCGGGATGTCCAGCGCTTTGATCGCGTCCTTGATAACCTTGGATTGATCCGAGGCATCGTAAACGCTGAAGTTGGGGGCAAGGCCGATGGCCGAGGCGTAATGCTTGAGAATCCGCAGGCACAGTGAATGGAAGGTGCAGATGATGGGCCAGGGCTGATCGAGCCGGCCCCAATCGCGGATGGGTTTGGGAGAGGCGTCGGAAATGCGCTGTTTCATCTCGCCGGCGGCCTTGTTGGTAAACGTGATGGCCAGGATGGATCGCGGGTCGATGCCGAGGCTCATGAGATAACCGACGCGGCGGGTAATGACGCGGGTCTTTCCGCTGCCGGCGGCGGCGACGATCAGAAGCGGGCCATCGACGTGGGTGACGGCCCGGCGTTGAGGCTCGGTGAGGCCGTCGAGCAGGGAATCGGTTGGAGCGGGGGTTTCGGGCACCGAAGAACTATAGCCCGGTGGGGGGGGCGAAAAAAGGAGAGGGGTCATTGGTCATTTGTCATTTGTCATTCGGATTTGATTCGTCATTCGGATTTCCCTAGTGGCCTATTCCGATTGAACGGCCGGAAATGTGATCCATTCGTGTAAAGGCCATACATGGTCGGCCAAGCCCGCCGACATGGCGGGCGTTCGTTGGCGTCCCAGGCGTT
>Ga0187867_10000670_pt1 | contig 30360 bp, 28 predicted proteins | sample June2016WEW_13_1_FD_132976 | JGI IMG/M metagenome (GOLD analysis project Ga0187867, IMG submission 132976) | Peatland microbial communities from SPRUCE experiment site at the Marcell Experimental Forest, Minnesota, USA - June2016WEW_13_10 | ecosystem: Environmental > Terrestrial > Soil >... | reverse complement strand
TCGAAATGGCGCATGTTGAGGAAGCGGCGGCCGGCTTCGCGGACCACGGCGAAGGCTTCGATGAGCAAATCGTCGAGGGGCGCGCCCTGGGTCAGTTTTTCCTTGAATTCGATGGTTTTGGCGGCCAGGTCGATATCGGAGAGCTGCTGGATGGCGGGTTCCAGGTCGTTGATGGCGGCGACGATGGGCTGAATGGCCTTGATTTCGCGTTTGTTTTTGGGGCCAAAAACCTTGGCCAGGACGGCGTCAATCATATATAGAGGTCTCGTTACAGAGTGGAGATCCGCTTTTTCTACTCTAGCGCGGGCGGGGCGGGAGGCGATAAATGGGTGGACCTTTACTTCGGACAGCCATCCGGTTGACACTGTGGATGCATGGAGTCGCGTTCAGCTTGGCTCTGACCATGTTCCGCGACCCGCGGATACAAACGATGTTCGACGAAGAGCACAGTGACACCGAGGAACGTTGGATCGCCCTCGGCTTGGCGTCGAACGACGTGCCGCTGGTGGTCGTGCACACCTGGAAAGAGATGGACGCGACCAATGTTAAAGTGCGATTGTCTCGGCGCGCAGGGCCAATCCCGCCGAAAGGGCTGCTTATGAGGAGGGGCAATGAACAACGATCCAGATGACGATATGAAGCCGGAATACGATTTCAGCCGCGCCGAGCGCGGCAAACATTACGCCGGGCCCGACGCGGTTTTTCATATTCCAGTGTATCTGGAACCGGATATACAAGCATTTTTGATCGAACGGGCTGCCAGCAAGGGCGTCCCTTTGGATCGGCTCGTAACCGACCTTTTGAAAGGCGACATTGAGGCCTTCCGGGCGCTCGGCTGAAGTTTAGCCACCGCCACGCCCGCGACGATTTCGGCTACTTACCGTTGCAACCTGCTCGACGAGCCTGGTGGGCAGAGGTGCGATCTCGCCCTGTAGACGCCTGCCTCCGATGTGGAACTCGACAGGTGCGTGAGATCCGCGACCCAGTTCCTTCTTGCTTCATGTACGCTGTGGTGATCTAACCGCGTCAGTGGCTAGCGTTACCTCCTGGTACGGATCGCCTTTGCGACGCCGGCTCACATGGATCGTAACCTTCTGCTCAAGGGCCTTCAGAAACGTAAACAGTCGTTTTTCGGCGAAAAGATGGTACTGGCCATTCATCAGCTTGGATACCTCCGCCTGATCGATACCTAGCAGTGCGGCGATTTCCCGCTGTTTGAGTTTCTTAGCTTTCAGGATCAGGCGCACGGCGTGCCCAAGCTGCGCGCGCGTGAGCAACTCATCGGCGTCGTCCAGTCCGAGATTTGCAAACACGTTGCCGCTGCCGATTTCGTATTCGGGGTCTTTTTTCAGGGTCATTCCTGTTCCTCCATCTTCACGGCTTGCCTGTAGCGTTGCTTTATCAGATCGACATCCGGCTTGGACGTCGCGATTCCATCGCAGCGCGATCTCAAACACCCCGCTGCCGACGCCTTTGAACGGCTTGGCGGCAGGTGCTTTTTCGCCTTTCTGAGCATCGTACAACGCCGACCCGATGCTTCTCCGAACCTGTGCCGGGAAGCTTCTTACCTGCATTCGGGAATCGCCGAGGCATGCGACCGGTCTTACCTGTTCATCCAAGCGTTACTCCATGATATGAGAAAATACTCATAAATGCAAGAGTGGGTATCGGCTCGGAGTCACCTCCAACTACGCCCCTTCCACCCGCGCCAACAACCGTCGGCATCCTTCGCGGAACGTGTCGGGCTCAGTCAACAGGCTGATCACCAAAAACGCCTCCGATTCGAAATCGAAGAAGAAGCCCGGCTGCACCAGCACGTTGTCCTGCTCCAGCAGATCGAGCACCCATTCTTCCTCGCGGCGGATGCGCGGCACTTGCAACGTGGCGTACCAGCCGCCTTCCACTGCCAGCATGCGGCAGGGCGAGACGGCGGCGATCGCCGATTCGAGCCACGCCAGGTTTGCGCGCACACGCGCGCAGATCTGCTGCTGAACGCCTTTGCCCAGTTCCAGGAGGCGCGACGCGGCCTGCTGCACCGGTGTGCTCACGGAAAGATACGTGTCCGCGATCCATTCCAGCTTGTCTCTTGCTTCGGCGCGCACGGCGGTGGGTCCCGAGATCACGATCCATCCCAGCTTCATCTGGGGCAGGCCCGCAATCTTGGAAAGGCCGCTCATGGAGAAGGCCAGCCTTTCGGTCGTACCAGCCAAAGTGCGCACGCGATTCGCGTCCGCGGTGAATGCGTAATCGGCGAAGACTTCGTCTGAGATGAGAGTGATTCCGAGTGACTGCAAGAATCGCAATTCGTCGCGCTTGAGGAACGATCCCGTCGGATTGTTCGGATTCACCACGACAATGGCGCGCGTCTTGCCCGTGACCGCCGTGGCCAGCGCCTCGCAATCGATCGACCAGCCGCCGTGATAGACCAGCGGATAGGTGACCACGCGCAGCGATTCCATGGTCGCGAGATACTCGAACAGCGGATACGACGGCCGCGGCACCAGCACTTCATCGCCCGGATCGGCCAGCAGCTTGAAGATATACTGATACGCTTCGCTAGTGCTGGCGGTCAGCAGCACCCGATCCGGCGTGACTGTGCAACCGGCCTCCGCGTAGTAGCGGCACACGGCTTCGCGCGCGGCCAGCGAGCCGGCGGGCTGCGGGTCGTAGCGCAAAGCGCGCGGATCAGCCAGCGCCGCCACGATCTCCTCGGGATACGATAATCCCGCGCGCGTGGGATTCGATTCGGTCAAATCCAGAATCGCCGTTCCCGCTTGGCGCTTCTCCCGCAGCAGCAGCGTAATCCGGTTGGGCGACGGGTCCCAGTGAAATCGAGACGAAAACATGCTTTGATAGGCTTGATTATATGGCCTTTCGCGGAGTGGATTACCTTTGTATCGATTCTCTGTTCAATGAAGAAGAGCTGCTGGTACGGCAGACGGCGCGTCAATTCGTGGACGATCGCGTGCTGCGGGCCATTCGCGACTGTTATCGCGATGCGCGCTTCCCCAGCGATCTGGTGCCGGAAATGGGCCGGCTGGGCTTCTTCGGCGCCAACCTGGAAGGTTACGGCTGCGCGGGCATGAGCAACGTGGAGTACGGGCTGATCATGCAGGAGCTGGAGCGCGGCGATTCCGGAGTGCGCAGCTTCGTCAGCGTGCAGGGCGCGCTGGTGATGTACCCGATCTTGACGTACGGGTCGGACGAGCAGAAGCAGCAATGGCTGCCGCGCCTGCAAAGCGGCCAAGCAGTGGGTTGTTTCGGGCTGACTGAGCCGGACTTCGGTTCTAATCCCGCCGGCATGCGCGCTACGGCGCGGCGCGATGGGAGCGATTGGATATTGAACGGCGAGAAAACCTGGATTACCAGCGGGACGCTGGCCGATGTGGCGATCGTGTGGGCGCGCGCGGAGGAAGGCATCCGCGGATTTCTGGTGGAGAAGGGCACTCCCGGATTCACGTCTTCGGATATTCACGGCAAATGGTCCATGCGGGCGTCGGTGACGTCCAGCCTTTCGCTGGCCGATTGCCGGGTTCCGGCCAGCGCGATGTTGCCCGGCGCCAGGGGCCTGAAGGGTCCGCTGGGCTGCCTTTCGCAGGCGCGCTATGGAATTGGCTGGGGCGTGCTGGGCGCGGCCATGGATTGCTACGAGACGGCCCGCCAGTATACGATCCTGCGCAAACAATTCGACGACCGGCCCATTGCCTCGCATCAGCTTGTACAGGAGAAGCTGGCCTGGATGATCACCGAGATCACCAAGGCGCAGTTGCTGGCCGTGCAGACGGGCCGGCTGAAGGACCAAGGCAAACTGGAGCCGGCGCACATCTCCATGCTGAAACGGAACAACGTGGCGATGGCGCTGGACTGCGCGCGCCTCAGCCGCGACCTGCTGGGGGCAAACGGAATCACCGACGAGTATCCGATCATGCGTCACTTATGTAACTTGGAGACCGTCAAGACTTACGAAGGCACCGACCATATCCACGCGCTGGTGATCGGAGAAAGAGTGACCGGGATCGCCGCTTATAAGTGACAGGCCAGGAGGCCCGTCCTACCTGCCATGCTCTTATACGCTCTGACTATCCTGGTGAGCGCTTTCCTGCTGTTCCAGGTACAACCGGTAATCGCCCGTATCATCTTGCCCTGGTTTGGGGGCTCGGCGGCGGTGTGGACCACCTGTCTGCTGTTCTTTCAGTCCGTTCTGCTGCTGGGTTACTTGTACTCGCACTGGCTGTACCGGAAGCTGCGGCCGCGCGCGCAGGTATGGGCGCATATCGGGCTATTGACGGCGAGCTTAGCGGTGCTGCCGATCTGGCCGGCGGCGTCGTGGAAGCCCACCGGCGGCGAGGACCCCACGCTGCGTATCCTGCTGTTGTTGGCAGTCACGGTAGGGATGCCATATTTTCTGCTTTCGACGACAGGCCCGCTGCTGCAGGCCTGGTACGCCCGCCGCTATCGGGGCGCCCTGCCCTACCGGCTGTATGCGCTGTCGAACGCCGGCTCCATGTTCGCTTTGATCAGCTACCCGGTGCTGTTCGAGCCGTGGCTGGGCACGCGCCACCAGGCGGTGAGTTGGTCGGCGGCATACGGCGTCTTCGTCCTACTGTGCGCCTGCGCCGCGTGGCGGGGGCGGAACTCCCCGGCTGTTCAGTCTGAACCGGCGCCGGATGCGGGGGGCGGCCCACGCAGGATCTTCTTCTGGATCGCGCTGCCGGCTTGCGCCTCAATCCTGTTATTGGCTATCACCAACCACCTGACACAGAACGTGGCGGCGATTCCCTTCCTGTGGATACTGCCGCTAAGCCTCTACTTACTCAGCTTCATCTTGTGCTTCGAAAGCGAGTCGTGGTACCCACGCAGAGTATTTCCCGGTTTATTCGCGGTGGCGGTGGGCGGGATGGCGTATGCGCTGTCGCCGGACTTCCAAAACAATCCGATCAAGGTGATGATTCCATTCTTCGCCGGAGGCCTGTTCGTTTGTTGCATGGTCTGCCACGGCGAGTTGGCGCGCTTAAAGCCGCACCCCAGCCAACTGACGTTTTTCTACGTCATGATCGCGCTGGGCGGCGCGCTGGGAGGAGTTTTTGTGGCGTTGATCGCGCCGCGCGTGTTCTCCGGATTCTACGAGTTGCCGGTAGGGTTGGCGGCCTGCGCCTGCGTGGTACTGGCGGTCTGGCGCGCGGATCCGGAGAGCGGTCTGGGAGGCTCCTGGATGCGGCCCACCCCGCTGGCTGCCGCGCTGCTGACGTTGGCGATAGTGGGCTATCTGGGGTTCATCATCCATGAGCGCGGCCGATCCGCGCGGCTGATGGTGCGCAACTTCTACGGCGGTTTGAAAGTTACCGACGAGACCGCAGACGATAGTGAAGAACCGGTGCGCAGGCTGATGCACGGGACCATCACGCATGGCGAGCAGTTCCTGGATCCAAGGTTCCAGGGGCGGATCACCACTTACTACGGACCTAACTCCGGCGTGGGACGAGCCATACGGCAGGATCAGGAGAACGGTCCGGTGCGGGTGGGCGTCATCGGACTGGGAACCGGCACGCTGGCCGCTTATGGCCGCGCGGGCGATTACTTCCGGTTCTACGAAATCAATCCGCTGGTGTTGCGGCTGGCGCGCACGGAGTTCACGTTTCTGAAGATCTGCAAGGCACGCCTGGACGTCGCGCTGGGCGACGCGCGGCTCTCGCTGGAAGGCGAACCGCCCGAGAACTTCGATGTGCTGGCGGTGGACGCGTTTTCGAGCGACGCCATTCCCGTGCATCTGCTCACGCGCGAAGCCTTCGCGTTGTACTTCCGGCATTTGAAGCCGGATGGCGTGCTGGCCGTGCACGTGTCGAACAAGCATTTGAATCTGACTCCGGTGGTGAAGCTGGCCGCGGTGTCGCTGCAGAAGGACGCGCGGCTGGTGGACACGGAGGACGAAGAAAACGATGTGTTCGGCTCTACCTGGGTGCTAGTGACGTCCAGCCCGCGCTTCTTCGAAGGGCCGCTGATGCGCACTGCAACGGTGGTGCCACTGCCGCGAAAGGCGCGCATGTGGACGGACGACTACAGCAATCTATTTCAGATTTTGAAATAATCAACGCGAAAAACTAAAGCTCATATTGGCCGCCGATGAACGCCGATTAACGCGGATAACGCAGATTAACGATTATACCGACACCGTGGGGCTGGCTATACGGGCCCGCGGACCCGCTTTCAAGCGGGTCCAGCCGCCTGGCTGCCCGGATTGGCCGCCCCACACGGCCGCCCGAATACTCCTCTGGATTTCGGATGCACTGCACTAGGACGAGCCAAGGACGAGCCAAGGCCGTTTCACGAATCGCCGATTTAGGGTATTATAAGTGCGAAGGATTATATGAAGATCCCCGGATCTATAGCTCTGAAGCTCTGTTTATGTCTGGTTGCGGCCGCCGCGGTGGCCTCGGCGACTACGCCGCCGTCCCTTTCGGCGTCGCCCGCGGCAGTCGATTTTCAGTACAGCGCCGGGGAATCGGAGCCGCCGGCGGTGACCGTGATCGTGAGTGCCAGCGATGGCAGCTCGCCGGTTCTCGACGTGACGGTGACGCCGATGACGGCTCCCGCGGCGCTCTTTCCCCCGAGTGGTACGGTCGTCAGCGGCGATACGATCTCGGTGGGGTACAGCGTGAGCGCGCTCACCGCGTTGCTCAGCCAGCCCGGCACATACCTGGCAAGCCTGACCGTCACAGCCAGTGGTTTTCCTTCACCGTTGACCATTCCCCTGACGTTCGTGGTTGGATCGGGCACGCTGGCGATTGTGCCTTCGTCCGCATCGCTCACTTTCTTCGCGCCGCCCGTACCGCCAACACAATCGATTACACTCGCCGGCTCCAACGGCGCATCGATTGGTTTCTCGATAGCGTCCACCGCGGCGTGGTTAAGCGCGACGTCAAGCCAGGGCTACACTCCTGCGACTCTCACCGTCACGGCGAATGCGACGAACCTGGCGAATGGTGTATACCAGGGCAGCATCACGATCACTCCCACAGAAGGCGGTGCCCTGCTCATACCCGTGACCCTTCAGGTCGGCCCGAATACCTTGAGCGCAATGCCGCTTTCCCTGGCATTCGATTATTCGGTGGGCGGAACCCCGCCTCCAGCGCAGGCAGTACAGCTCGCCAGCTCGCTTTCGACCGACACTTACACGGCCCAAGCCACCAGTGCCGGAAACTGGCTGCTGGTGAACGGAGTGACAGCGAACGTTTCCGGCGGGCTCCCGGCCATCCTGAACGTGACTGTGAATGCGGTGGGCCTGGCGCCGGGCAACTATCAGGGCACCATCACCGTTGCCGACGCTAACAAGAACACGCAGACGGTCACGGTCACGCTGGCGGTCTTTGGCATATCCGACGTCGTGAATCCAACATCCTTGGTATTTGTGGCGCAATACAATGGTCCGGCTCCCGCGCCACAGACCGTTGCGGTGAACGGTTTTGGCGCTGCCACGTATACGGCCACGGTCAACGAAACTTGGCTGTCCGCTTCTTCTTCCGGCGGGACCGCTCCCGCCCAATTGATCGTCAGCGCCAACCCCGCTGGACTAGGGGTTGGCACGTACAACGGCACAGTTCAAATCGATCTGGATCTGCACTTGCAGACGATCCAGGTTACGTTGATCGTATCCGCGGGCGCGGTGCTCACCACGACCCCGGGCGATTTCCTTTCTACCTACGACGGCGGCAGTGCACCTCCATCGCCGCTGAATCTCGAGGTTAATGTCAGCAGCGGCGGATCCCAGTCGTTTACCATCGCTGCCGGTTTGCCGTCCTGGATCCAGGTCAGTCCGAACACGCCCTTGTCGGCTCCCGACGTCCTCGACGTCAACCTGACTCCGCAAACCTTGCCGACAGGCACCTACCTGGCGCAGATCATCCTGGTACCGGCGGTGGCTGGCAATCCTGCGGTAGTTGTGCCGGTTTTGTTGACGGTGGAGAACGCCACATCCGTGGTACCCAACGTCACCTCGCTGAGTTTCACTGCCGGCGCGGGTGGTGCGCCGCAGAGCCAGACGGTCGAAGTGACGGCAGCCACGTCCACGCCGTTTAGCGTCACCGCCACCAGCACCGGAAACTGGCTCACCGTCTCCCCCGCCAGTGGGACTGCCAGCCTGGCCAACACTCCGATCACAGTTACTGCCGACGCCACCAACTTAGGCCAGGGGATCTATTCAGGCACTATTACACTGACTACTGCCGGCGGTGTGATCACACAGATTCCAGTCACGTTTACGGTTGGCAACCCCAGCGGTCCGCTTGGCATCAGCCCATCCACCCTCGCATTTGCCTACACCCAAGGTGCCGGACTGCCGCCCGCGCAGAGCGTGCAGATCACAGGCTCGCAGAGCTTCACCGCCGGCGCCAGCACCAGCAACGGCGGCACGTGGCTGGCGGTGACTCCGTCGTCGGGGACGGGGAATCTCACCTTAAGCGTTTCGGTCAATCCCGCGGGCCTGGCGCCCGGCCCTTATAACGGGAGCATTACAGTGACTCCGACCGGTGGCGCGGCGCAAACCGTGGGGGTCACTATGATCGTTGCCGCGCCCGGAGTGCTGTCCGCCACGCCAAATCCTGTGGTGTTCGCATACGCCGCTGGTAATCCGCCTCCCGCGGCGCAAACCGTGACGGTCACTGCCACGGGTCAGCCAGTCGCATTCACCGCGACCGCTTCCAGCAGCGGATGGCTCTCGGTTACACAGAACGCCGCGACCACGCCGGCTATCCTAGCGGTAATCGTGAATCCTATCAACCTTGGGGCCGGTTCCTATAATGGCTCCATCGCCCTGAGCGGCGGTTCCGGAACGACGCAACTGATTATCAACGTCGCTCTCACGGTGACCGCTCCGCTGCCCGTGATTGGTGGCGTGGTGAACGCGGCCAGTTACCTGGAAGGCGCCCTTGCGCCCGGCGAGATCGTCACCCTATTCGGTACCGCGCTCGGACCTGTCACTGGCGTAGGAGCCACGATCGATAGCAAGGGGTTTATCGAGACTACCCTCGCCAACGTTTCCGTTACGTTCAGCGGCTACCCGGCGCCGATTTTGTTCGCCAACTCGACGCAGATCAACGCCATCGTCCCCTATGAACTGGCGGGCGCGGCAAGTGCCTCGATTGAGGCTCAATTTGGGAGCGCCCGATCCAATTCGGTGATCGTGCCGGTGGTGGCCAGCGCCCCAGCGATATTCAGCGCGGATGCATCCGGGCAAGGCCCCGGCGCCATCCAGGACTTGAGTTATCATCTGGTCACCGCCAGCAATCCGGTGAGCGGCGGCTCGTATATACAGATCTTCGCTACGGGACAAGGCCAGACTTCGCCTGGCGGCGTGGACGGGCTGATCGAGCCGTTGACGCTGCCGCTGCCCGTCCCTCTGCTGCCCGTGGAAGTCACGGTCGGCGGAGTGGTGGCGAATCTTCAATATGTGGGCGCCGCGCCCGGCTTGGTCGCTGGAGCCCTGCAGGTGAACGTCGAAGTTCCGGATGGGTTGCCTTCGGGGCCGGCTGCGCTGGTGGTGTCGTTTGGCGGCGTCGATTTTAGCCAACCGGGAATCACTGTGGCGATCAAGTAGACCGGCGGCGTCCCTGGCGATTATTGCAGCAGTTCTTCCAGGCTCTTAGCGTGGAGCACGCTGCGACCCAGAGCGATGACGGCGCGGGGATGCATGGCGGAGAGACGCTCTTCCGCCCACGCTGGTATCGGGCCAAAGCGCTCTTCCATCTGCGGCCGCAGTACTTCCAGTGCAGCCTGTTTCGCGGTCGGGCCGATCAGGTCATGATCCATAATATCGTCGGTAATGGGCATCTTAGTCGCTTCCTCCTTCACGATCTGTCCCAGGTTTCGCAGTCCCGCCAGGATGGACAGCCGCCTCAGCATCGCCTCGTGCTGTCCTGGGCCGAGACCGGCAATACGCTTCAAGATCCGTCGAACGGTGGCTCTGCGGTCCGGCAGGCTGGTCAAAATCGCAACTATATTATCCCCCACCCGAGGGCTGGCCAGTAGACGCGCACCGTCCAAATCGCGGATATCCACGATCCGGTAGGAATAGCTCAGTTTTGGACCATTGAGTTCGCTGGCCATCGTTAGTGGCGCGTCCCCTAAGTAAACGAGGATCTGTTGCGGGAACTTGCGGAAGTTTCGCCGGACGCGCAGGCAGTACTCCGCCATGCGCAGCGGCATGTCCGGGTCATTTGTGCTTTGCAGTTCGATGTGGATCAGTTCGCCGGCGGCGGTTTCGCCGAGCAGGTCGACCCGCGTGTTGCGGACCTCGGGCAACTCCACGTTCAGCCATCGGGCGGGCGGACCGCCAAGCTCCCGTATGGTCAGATCCACGGATTGCAGGATCAGCTTGAAGACAACGTCGTATTCCTGCATGGCGGCATCAGTCGTTGGGTCTACAGAATGAACGTCGGTTTCGCCGGCGTAAAATCTCCCGTTTTGTTGACGCGCTGAGGCGCATGCGGCGCGACTCCGGCCTCTGCTAAACTGGTACGTAACCTCCCCGTTACTCGAAGCTCATGAAATTTGGCGTTATTGTCTTTCCCGGCAGTAATTGCGATCACGATGCCTGGTTTGCGGTGAACCACAACCTGGGCCATCGCGCTGAATTCATCTGGCACGATTCGGCAACTCTCGGCGATTGCGATGCGGTCATTCTTCCCGGCGGCTTCGCCTACGGCGACTATCTGCGGTGCGGCGCGATCGCCAAATTCTCGCCGGTGATGGCCGCCGTGCGCATATTCGCCGCGGATGGCGGCCTGGTGCTGGGCATCTGCAACGGCTTCCAGATTCTGGTGGAAGCCGGACTGCTGCCCGGCGCGCTGATGCGCAACCGCAATCTGAAGTTCATCTGCCGCGAGGTGCGTCTGCGCACGGAGACGCTGGATTCGCCGTTCACGGCGGCCGCCCAGCCAGGCCAGATCCTGCGCATGCCGATCGCCCACGGTGAAGGCTGTTACGTGGCCGACGAGCGCACCCTCGACGAACTGGAGGCCGAAGACCGCATCGCCTTTCGCTACTTGGACAATCCCAATGGGTCGATGCGCGATATCGCCGGCGTGCTGAACGCGGGCCGCAACGTGATGGGGATGATGCCGCATCCCGAGCGCGCCACCGAGCCGCTGATGGGATCGAGCGACGGATTGACGATTTTCCGCTCCATGGTGCTGGCTCCGGCGCTCCAGATATGAGCACCATCGCCATCACGCCCGATCTGATCGCCCAGCACCAGCTCACGGAACCGGAATACCGCAAGATCGTCGACATCCTGGGCCGCGAGCCGAATTATACGGAGCTGGGCGTCTTCAGCGTGATGTGGAGCGAGCACTGCTCCTACAAGAGTTCCCGCCTGCACCTGAAGAAGTTGCCCACGCGCGGCAAGCTGGTGGTGCAGGGACCCGGCGAAAACGCGGGCATCATCGACGTGGGCGGCGGCTACGTGATCGCCTTCAAGATCGAATCGCACAACCACCCCAGCTTCATCGAGCCGTTTCAGGGCGCGGCTACCGGAGTGGGCGGCATCCTGCGCGACATTTTCACCATGGGCGCGCGGCCCATCGCCGTGCTCGACTCGCTGCGCTTCGGCCCGCTGGACGATCCGTTGGCCGGCCCGCGCAACCGCCGCATCCTTGCAGGAGTGGTGGCAGGCATCGCGCATTACGGCAATTGCTTCGGCGTCCCCACGGTGGGCGGCGAATGCATTTTCGAGCCTTGCTACAACGGCAATCCGCTGGTGAACGTCTTTGCGCTGGGCGTGGCCAAGAAGGAGGACATCTTCTACGCCAGTGCCGCCGGCGTCGGCAACCCCGTGATCTACGTGGGCGCCAAGACCGGCCGCGACGGCATTCACGGCGCATCCATGGCGTCGGCCGAATTCACCGAGGAGTCCAAACAGAAGCGGCCCAACGTGCAGGTGGGCGATCCGTTCCTGGAAAAGCTGCTGCTGGAAGCCTGCCTGGACGCCATGCAGACCGGCGCGATCGTGGCTATACAGGACATGGGCGCGGCGGGCCTCACTTGCTCCACTTGCGAAATGGGCAGCCGCGGCGGCACCGGAATCGAAATCGAATTAGACTTGGTGCCGCAGCGCGAAACCGGCATGACGCCCTACGAAATCATGCTCTCCGAATCGCAGGAGCGCATGCTGCTGGTGGCCCAAAAGGGCAGGGAAGACGAGGTCTTCCGGGTTTTTCGCAAGTGGGGCCTGGACGCCGTTACTATCGGAACAGTCACCGGCGACGGGTTGCTGCGCGTGAAACAACACGGCCGCACCGTCGCGGAGATCCCCAATCGGGAGCTCGCGGATGAGGCCCCCATCTATGATCGGCCACATGGCGTGCGCGTGGCTGAGCGGGCGAGGGGGCGAGGGGGCGAGGGGGCGATTCCAATTCAAGAAGCATTTACCGCGCTGCTGGGATCGGCCGGCATTTGCTCCAAGCGCTACATCTGGGAGCAATACGACTACATGGTGCGGACCAATACCATCGCCGGACCGGGAGCCGACGCGGCGGTGGTGCGCATCAAAGAAAACGGGGTGTCCGTGGCGATGTCGCTGGATGGCAACAGCCGCTACTGCTACCTTTCGCCGCGCCAAGGCGCCATGCTGGCGGTGGCCGAGTGCTGCCGCAACCTGTCGACGGTGGGAGCGCAACCTGTGGCTGCCACGAATTGCCTGAATTTCGGAAATCCCGAGCGGCCCGAGATCATGGGGCAGCTTGTGGAAGCCATCGAAGGCATGTCCGATGCCTGCCGCTTCTTCGACACCCCCATCACCGGCGGCAATGTCAGCTTGTATAACGAAACGCTGGGCGAAGGCATCTGGCCGACGCCGGTTATGGGCATCGTGGGGCTGATGAAAACCGCCGCGCCGGTTACGCGAGATTTCAAAGCGCCGGGCCGGCCGATCGTTCTGTTGGGCGGCATCGGCGCATGCGATGAACTCCATTTCGGCGGTACAGAATATGCCAAAGTAATCCTGGATGAACTCTGGGGCTTGCCTCCCGCGCTCGACATGGACTACGAGAAGCGGGTACAGGACGCCATGCGCGAAATTGTCGCCGCGGGACTGGCGGAATCGGCGCACGACTTGAGCGATGGCGGTCTGGCGGTGGCGGCGGCCGAGTGCTGCCAGGGAGGCGTGGGCGCGGCTTTGAATCTTGAATCGGACCTGCGCCCCGAGTTTCTGTTGTTCCACGAAGGCCCCTCCCGCATCCTGATCTCGACGGCCAGCGCGGATGCGGTATTGGAAATCGCCGCGCTGCACGCGGTGGCGGCGCCGCGCGTGGGCATCACCATGCAGGGCGATCTGGCTATCGGCAATCGCGGCGAGATGCTGATTTCTGTTACTATCGACAGCCTTCGTTCCACCTACGAGGAGTCGCTCGAAAAGCGGCTGCGATCATAAACGGTTTCATAACATGTTCGACAAATTCCATGACGAATGCGGCGTAGTCGCCGTTTACGGCCATCCCGAGGCCGCCAAGATGACTTACCTGGGCCTGTATGCGCTGCAGCATCGCGGCCAGGAGAGCGCCGGCATCTGCACCAGCGACGGCGAGCAGATCCACTGCCGGAAGTCGATGGGCCACGTGGCGGATATCTTCACCACCGAGGTGCTCGACGAACTGCCCGGCAAGCTGGGCATCGGGCACACGCGTTACTCGACCGCCTGCGACACGGCGCTGCTCAACGCGCAGCCTTTCTCAGTCGCCTGCAACAAAGGACGCGTGGCGGTGGCGCACAACGGCAACATCACCAATGCCATCGAATTGCGCGCGGAGCTGGAGCGGCGCGGCTCCATCTTCCAGGCCAACAGCGACACGGAAGTGATCCTGCACCTGGTGGCGCACTCCTCCGAGCGAACCCTGGCGGGCGCGTTGCGCGACGCCTTGCTGCAGATCGAAGGCGCTTTCTCGCTGGTGTTTCTGGCCGAGGACCGCGTCATCGTCGCGCGGGATCCGCACGGCTTCCGGCCGCTGGCCATGGGACAGATGGAATTGAACGGCCACACGGGCTACGTCTTCGCGTCCGAAACCTGCGCTTTCGATCTCATCGGTGCGGTCTATCTGCACGACGTGGAGCCGGGCGAAATGATTGTCGTCGGCCCCGAAGGAGTCACGCGCGAACGCTTCGCGCCGGAGCGCCCGCTGGCCCAATGCGCGTTCGAGCACGTCTATTTCTCGCGACCCGATTCGGTGGTCTTCGGCCGCCCCGTGCAGGAATCGCGGGAGATGCTGGGCCGTTTGCTGGCCCGCGAGCACCCCGTCGATGCGGATGTGGTGGTGCCGGTGCCGGACTCGGGCGTGGCCGCGGCGTTGGGATATTCCGCCGAGTCCGGGCTGCCCTTCCGCCATGGACTGATCCGCAATCACTACGTGGGACGCACCTTCATCGAGCCTTCCCAGGCGATTCGCGATTTCGGCGTCAAGCTGAAACTGAACCCCGTGCGCTACCTGCTGGAAGGCAAGCGCGTGGTGCTGGTGGACGATTCCATCGTGCGCGGCACCACCAGCCGCAAGATCGTGCGCATGATGCGGCAGGCTGGCGCGCGCGAAGTGCATTTGCGTATCTCCTGTCCGCCCACGATTTCGCCTTGCTTCTACGGCGTGGATACGCCCACCAAGCGCGAGCTCATCGCCGCCAATAACAACGTGGAGGGCATCCGCCGATTTGTCGAGGCGGATACGCTCGGATATCTATCGCTGGCGTCGCTGCGGGCGGCGGTGGGAGATAGCGAGAAGCACGAGTATTGTTATGCGTGTTACACGGGCAACTATCCGACCGAGTTAGTGAACATCGAGCAGTTGATGCGCAACGGCAAAAGCTGCTAAGCGCTAACCAAGCCCGCCGCCGCTCGAAGGCGTCGCGAGCGCGGCACCCTCCACTCCAACCGCAGGCGCGAACGTCACGGGTTGGACCACGCAATTTTCTGATAAGATTACTAATAGAAATGCGAACAGCGGCAAGAACCACACACAGTTTTTCCATGGACCGCGAGATTCTCGCCGAAATCAGGCGCACGCGGGGCACGCTGTCTCAAAGTGAACGGGTGAACCGCCTGCTGCGCCTGGCCCTCGATTTGGAGCGACGCGCGGCACTCGATCGGGAGTCCGCGAGCTTCTATGGGTCCTCGCCAGCGGACCGGACGGAGCGGCGCGTATTCGAAGCCGCCAGCCTTGCGTCCCTGGCGCGCGATTAATGCCCCTGCAAAGAATGAGCGCGCCGCCCGGTTGGTTTCCGAAACGAGGCGATATTTGCCTGTTTATGCTCGACAAGAAGCGGCCCGCGTTGGTCATCTCCTCCAACGCTCTGAATCGCCACGCGCTAGACGTCTGCATCGTACCGATCTCCACGGTCGAGCACACGGCCTTTCGCCTGCGTCCGAAGCTCCGGGCAGGCGAGGGCGGATTGGACCGGGACTCGTGGGTTAAGTGTGACCAGGTCACCACCATGGAAAAGGTGCGGGCAATATATCCGCCGCTAGGTACGCTAAATCAAACGTCGTTGGACAGGATTGGGGAAGCCATCAAATTGGCTCTGGAGCTGCCCTGAAGAATCTCACGCAACACCGGTGCGCGCGAAGTAGAGTGTCTTATCGGCGTTCATCGGCGTTTATCGGCGGCCAATGATCTCGTCTTCGGTAGGAAGTAGTGGATTACAGCCATGCATATATTGGCCGCCGATAAACGCCGATGAACACCGATTATTGAGCCGAGCCGCCCCGGGCTACCCCGCGCTGAGTGTCAGCGTCGCTACCGTCACGTGCGGCCAGAGGACGCCGTTGAAAACCAGGATCACTACCTGGGAGTACTGCAACTGCAAGAACGTTCTTACCGGCCAGAACGGCTCAATCAGCAGAATCGTCGGGTCGGTAGGCCGCTGCCCCGGACCTCCGGGGGGCGTCACCGGAGGCTCCTCGCCCGGGAAGCGCACCCACTCGATCCAGAAGGTCGCGGCCGCCGACGCGACGAAAGCGTTGGCGGGGCCGGTGGGAGCGTTGGCCTGGGCCGGGTTCGCGATCCCCAGGAACGGAATGTTCCCGAGCCCGCTGCCGGCGCCGGTCGTGGAGAGGTTGATAGCGATAAAGCCGAGGATGTCCTGGCCGGCGATCGCAGCCCGCAATACGGAGTTGGGATCGTCGATGAACCCCTGGAACTCCAGCGGGTACGGGCCGTTGCTCTGCGAGCCCGCCACGTCGTTGGTGATGTCCACCTCCGGAACCACGTGCTCGAGGCCGTCCCCGGCGGGCGGCGGGATGTCCACCGGCTGGATTCCCAGGCCCGGCGCGCCGGCGGGCGGAGTGATCGCTGGAAGCCCCGCAATCGGGTAGACCGGAGGGATGACCGGTTTTCCCAGTGTGGGTGTCGTGCCCGGGTTCGGTCCCTGCATCAGCACCGAGACCCCGTGCGGGATGCTGGCCAGCCGCACGATGCTGGCCGCGTTTGGAGGGTCCACGCTCGCGGGCACGCTCATGAACAGCCCCGGCTCGATATGCAGCGCCTCCCCGGCGGTCGAAAACCCCGGCGCGTCCGCGTCGGTGACCCGCTGGAGGTAGTGCAGGCCGTACAGGCTGAGATCGGTCTGCGGGTTCAGCCCCCGGTTCGGCACGACTCCCGGGATCACATGGAAGTCGAGTGTCTCGCTCGTCAGGTTGAGCTCCAGGAAGCGTTTGGTCTGGCCGCCCACCGGCTGCGATGCGGGGTTGTCGGGCCGCCAGATCGTATTGAAGCCGCTCCCTTTCCAGTTACCCGCTAACGACGCCAGCGGACCGAGCTGCACCGCTGTCGTGACCGGCCCGGGTTGGAATCTGCGCCTCACACTGGTTGGTTGTGAAATGTCGGACATTTTTTCTTCTCCTTTATGGTGGTTGAGTTTCGTTATGGAAACCCCTCGCCTCTGAGTGCGGTTGACGGCGGAATCGTTACACAGTGGGGCAGACCGAAGATCGCTGTAATGTTTGCAGAGTACCGAGCACTCTACATCAGAGAATCGAGGGAACACAACATGGGTATCTCGCGTCGTTTTCGATGGGTAATCTGCCTCGGAGGCCTCAAGGTTCTGGCCGCGACAGTGCTGTTCGTGTACGGCAAACACAAGGCGGCCGCTCCGCCTGCGCCAGCCCCGGTATCGGTTCGGGCGCCGGCTGCGAAACTGAAACGCGCATGGTAGCGAGTGTGCGTGCTTAGTTTTATCCGCGTTCATCTGCGTTCATCTGCGGCCGAATATGTTTTCTCCGGTCCCGGCGCGAAAATCAACCCGATACTGGCCGCAGATGAACGCAGATGAACGCAGATAACATAAGCAAGGTGAGCGCCCGGCTCTCCGGTATCATAGAAGCTACCGCTTATGAAGAGCTACCCATCCCGCCGTGCGTTTATCGCCGGCGTTAGTGCGGCCGCCCTGCGCGGCGATACCCACACAGAGCCCGATCTTATCCTCTACAACGCCAACATACTCACGGTGGATGCCGCCGGCCCGCGCGCCCAGGCCGTAGCTATCGCCGGTGGACGCTTCCTGGCCGTGGGATCGACCGACGATATCCGCGGCATCTCGAAACCCGGCACGCGCCAGATCGATATTGGCGGAAAAACCATCGTGCCCGGATTCATCGACGCGCACTCGCATCCCTCGTACGCCGGCATTCGGCACCTGCGCTGGGTGAATTGCAATCTCCGCTCCATCGCCGCGATTCAGAATGCCATTCGCGAACGCGCCGCCAAAACTCCGCCCGGCGACTGGGTGATCGGCTTTATGTACGACGATACCAAGACCAGCGAAGGCCGCAAACTGACACGTGAGGATCTGGATACCGCCGCGCCTGACCATCCGGTTTTCATCGAACACCGCGGCGGCCACACCGCCTACGTCAACTCACTCGCCTACCGGCGCACCGAGATTACGGATCGGACTCCCGATCCCCCTGGCGGCAAGTTCGATCGCGATCCCGCCACGGGCAAGCTGTCGGGCGGGCTGCGCGAAAATGCCACCGATTCGTTCCGCAAGCTTCTGCCCACCAGATTCACGCGCGACGAGATGCGTCAGGGCGTCAAGCTGATCTCCCAGATGATGGTGCGGACCGGAGTGACTTCCGTAACCGACGCGCAGGCGTCGCCGGAAGATCTGTTGGGTTACCAGGACGCCCGTGAGGCGGGCGACTTGTCACTCCGTGTCTACTGCCTGATGCAGTTCCGGGCTCTCGATAAGATGATCGCCGCCGGCGTGCGCGCTGGGCTGGGCGATGAGCGGGTGCGGGTGGGCGGCATCAAGCTGGTTTGCGACGGCTCCATCTCCGAGCGCACCGCGCGGCTGACCGAGCCGTACATCGGCCGTCCCAACGATTACGGCATTCTGGTGAGCAGCGAGGAGGCGCTTTACGCCGGTGCGCGGAAAGCGCACGAAGCCGGCTGGCAAATCGGCACGCACGCCAATGGCGATGCGGCCATCGATATCATGCTGCGCATCTACGAGCGCCTGCAGCGCGAAATGCCGCGCCGCGATCCGCGCTACCGCCTGGAACATTGCACCGTGGTGAACCCGTCGCTGATCTCCCGGATCCGCGCGCTGGGCGCCATTCCCACGCCGTTCTCTACCTACGTTTATTATCACGGCGAGAAAATGAAGGAATACGGGCAGGAACGCTTGAACTGGATGTTCGCCGTACGCAGCTTTCTGGATGCCGGGATTCACGTCACGCAGGCGTCAGATTATCCTCCGGGGCCGTTTGAGCCGATGATGGCGCTGCAATCCGAAGTCACTCGCACCGACAGCCACGGCACGCTTTGGGGGCCGCGTCAGCGAGTCACGGCGGAGGAGGCGCTGCGGGTGGGCACCATGAACGGCGCGTACGCTTCCTTCGACGAAAATCGGAAGGGCAGCATCACCGCCGGCAAGCTGGCCGACCTGGTGGTGCTGGGCCGCGATCCGCTACGCGTGGATCCCATGACGCTGATCGAGATCCCCATCGAGCGCACCATGGTGGGCGGCCGCTGGGTCTACGAATCGTAGCTGCGCCAGACCGCTTGCTTACGCGCGGCGGCTCAGTAGGCGCAGCCGCGGAGTTTGGCGACGCCGCCCGAAAACTGCGCCACCCGCGCCCAAAGATTATCCGGTAGCCGCAACGCCGGATCTTTACGCTTCAGCGCGCGCACCGTTTCGGCCTGGCACGATCCGACCGTGAAGTGATCGATATCCGGTACGCCTCCCAAAGCGGCTGCCAGCACGTTGTAGCCTCCGGCCGTTGCCGCCCGCGGGTTCGCGCCGCGTTCCAGCAACAACTCTACCAACGGCGTGAAACCGTAGCCGGCGGCCATCATCAGCGCGGTTTCGCCGGAGCGGCCGCGGCAATCCACCTGTGCGCCGCCATCCAGCAATGTCCGCGCGGCTCCCGGCTGATTCTTGTGGACGGCATGCATCAGCGGCGTCCAGCCGTTCACTCCGCCACGCAGTTCCGGATCGGCGCCGTGCCGCAGCAGCGTTTCCACCGCCACCGCCGATCCGCCGCGCGCGGACAAAATCAGAGGCGTCAGGCCGCCGGTATCCTTTTGATTGGGGTCCGCGCCCCGCGATAAGAGGGTCTCCAGGGTCTGGGAGTCGCCCAGCCGGGCCGCTTGCAGAATGGGGATATCGCTATGTTGCGCGCAGCCCGACCAAAGAAGAACCGGAATCCAAACGAGCTGTCGTAATGGTGGCATGCCCGTATCATATTACAGTGTACTTTATCTTGTCAAGTACTATAAACACGAAAGCCCAATGGAGCTGCGAGCCGTGTTTCAGCCCAGCAGCCGCGCTGCGGGCTTAGCGAAATACGTCAGGATAATCTGCGCGCCGGCGCGGCGGATGCAGGTCAGGCTCTCGATCATGGCGCGGTCATGATCGATCCAACCGTTGCGGGCGGCGGCCTCGATCATGGAAAACTCTCCGCTCACCTGGTAGGCGGCGACGGGCACATCGAAACGCCGGCGGGCCTCCCCGATCAGGTCGAGGTAAGGCATGGCGGGCTTGACCATGATCATGTCGGCGCCTTCCTCCAGGTCCAGCTCGATTTCGCGCATGGCTTCGCGCCCATTGGCCGGATCCATCTGGTAGCTGCGGCGGTCGCCGAACTGGGGTGTGGATTCGGCGGCCTCGCGGAACGGCCCATAGAACACCGAGGCGAATTTGGCGGCGTACGAAAGAATCGGAATGCGAGAGAAGCCGTGGGCGTCCAACTCACGGCGGATGGCGGCCACGCGTCCATCCATCATGTCCGAGGGCGCCACGATATCGGCGCCGGCGCGCGCGTGCGAAACCGCGGAGGCTGCCAGCCATGCCAGCGTCTGGTCGTTATCCACTTCGCCATTGACGATTTTGCCGCAATGCCCGTGGCTGGTGTATTCGCAATTGCAAACGTCGGTCACGATCAATAGGCCGGGGACTTCGCGGCGGATGGCGCGGATGGCGCGCTGCACGATGCCGTCGTCGGCGTAGGCCCCGGAGGCCGTTTCATCCTTGCTTTCCGGCAAGCCGAAGAGGATCACGCCGCCAATTCCGAGTGCGCGCACTTCGGCGCATTCCAGCACGATTTCGTCCACGGACAGTTGGAAATTGCCGGGCATGGCCCCAATTTCGCGGCGGATGCCCTCGCCGGGGCAGGCGAACAGCGGCAGGATAAACTCCGCCGGATCCAGGCGGGTTTCCCGCACCAGGCTGCGGATGGGCTCGCTCGAGCGCAGCCGGCGCATACGGTGTATGGGGAACGGCATCCCCTAAATTGTAGCTCAGGGCGCCCAAAAAGCCCTTCGAGCTGCTAATGTGCGTTAAGATTCCAAAAAATAATGCCATGCCCCCTTGACAAGGGTTGCTGGTTCATTAGAATAAATCCTAAGTCTTGCTATATGCAGCCGCACGCTTGCGAGCACAACCGTACCGAGATCATCGCCAGGCGCGATGGCGTGGAATACCTGGAATGCCTGGATTGCCGCCAGATCTTCGAAGCCGAGGACCTCGAACCCGTAACAGTTGAAGAAGAGGACGAGTAGAACCGGGGCTGCGTCCCCAGCCCGATAAGTGTGCCTGGGTGGCGTGCGGCTCACATATGTGGCTAGCGCTCACAGATTCCAGGCACAAAACGAGCCACCGGCGTGAATTTTCGCGAACGGCTACCGATTTGCTACGGTCGGGCCATGCCCAAATTCGCGACTGCTCTGCTCCCCCTGCTTTTCTGTCTGCCCCTGGTGGCGCAAGACGCCGAGGCGCAAAAAAAGTTCGCCGGCACGTGGGAGGCGAAATTTAAGGACAAAGTGATCTGCATCATCAGATTGAAGGCCGGCGAGCCGCTCTCCGGAGAAATGGCCGCTTGCCGCATTAACGTGGACGAAAAAGGGGACCTTCGGGAGCCGGAGCCAGACGAAATTTCGGACCAGCCTTCCCCCTTGCTCAACCCGAAGATTAATGGCGAGACGCTGGCTTTCGAGGAGAAGGACAACGATGAAGCGATCAGATTCGAAATGAAGCTGGTTGGCGACGGACAGGCTGAGTTGAGAATCCTGAACGCCCCCGTCCCGGTCAAGCCGATTCACTTCGCCAGGAAGTGACGCCGGCCCAGACGCAGTTGCCGATGCGCTGCCCAAACGCATACAATGATTTTCGGCGGTATTTCCGCCGCTCCGAAGGGGGACTGTGTCGGATCGCGCAATTCTATTCCTATTTAGCGTGGTAGTCGAGATCGCGTCGCTGGCGGCGGCGGGCTGGTTGCTGGCCAGCGGCCAAGCCGGATCGGTGGACGGTCTTTTCCTGTTATTGACCTGCCTGTTGATCGCCCTGGCGTTTGCGCTGTACCTGGCCTTCATGATTCGGCGGGCGATGGAGCCGGCTCCCGCGCCCGCGGCGCAACCGGCAAAAGCCAGCGCGGCGGCGCCGGCGCAGGGTAAGCCCGCGCCCGCCACGCAAGCCTGATTTGTTGGCCGCCGCGTGACTCCCTCGCACACCCCGGCTGCTGTCCTGACCGCGCCCCGCGGTAGCGTTACCGTAGTGTCCGTCCCGGTCGCCGGGCCGGGCACGGGGGAAGTGCTGATCCGGATGGAGGCTTGCGGGCTTTGCCATTCGGACCTGTTCGTGGCATCGCTGGAGAAACTGCCGCTCGTACCGCTGATCTTGGGGCACGAGGGCATCGGCCGCGTGGAGGCTCTGGGCGCCGGAGTGGACGGCTTCGCCGTGGGCGACCGCGCCGGCATCACGTTCCTGGCCTCCACCTGTGGCGTCTGCGAATTATGCCTCAGCGGCCGCGAGCGCTTCTGCCCGCGGCAGCTCAATTTCGGTTATACCGTGGATGGCGCTCTGGCCGGTTACGCCGTGGTGCCGTCGCCGTTATTGTTCCGCGTGCCGGATGCGCTTCCGGCCGCCGAAGCCGCCCCGCTGTGCTGCGCCGGCTGGACCGCCTACGGGGCGCTGCGCGAAGCCGGGCTGCGGCCGGGCCAATCCGTCGCGATCTTCGGCATGGGGGGATTGGGGCACCTGGCCATTCAGTACGCGCGGCACCTGGGTTTGCGTGTGGCTGCCGCGGATGTCTCGGAAAGCAAGCTGGAAATGGCGCGCTCGCTGGGCACAGATCTGGCGCTAGAGGCCGATAACGCCGGCCGCACACTCCAGAAGCAGTGGGGTGGAGTAGACGCAGCCATCGTCCTGACCGGTTCGCCCGCCGCGATGCAGCAAGCGTTCCGGTCGCTGAAGCGCACCGGGACGTTGATCACGTCCGGGCTCTCGACGAATCAATATGAACTGCCTATCGTGGATACGGTGCTGAAGGGTATTTCAATCCGGGGCAGCTATCTGGGTACGCGCGCGGACCTGGAGGAAGTCTTCCGCTTGGCACTATCCGGTGTGGGGCGAGCGCATATCGAAACGCATGCGCTCGATGAAGCGCCCGCGTTGCTGGAAACCATGCGTCAAGGCGGGATTCTAGGCCGCGCCGTAGTGGTTTTTTGAAAATTTTACCGAACCGCGACCGTCAGGGAGCGGTCTCAGGCGTGCCTGGTGGTGTGCTTTGGCGTTTTGTGCTTAGCGACGGTGTGCCGGGCGACCTTGTGTCCCTTCATCTGCTTACCCGCCTTGAACTTCCGGGGCTTATATTTCTTATACTTCTGATGGGTGTAATTGGTCTTGGCCACCGCCGGCGTCTGCACGGGCAGCAATAAGCCCGCGCCGATCAGCAGAGCCGGCAGGACAAATCGAAGTCGCATCAATTCTATTTTATTGCGTGGCGATGGCAAACCACAAGTACATCTTTAGAAAACATGCGGCCGTTATGGTGACCGAAGCCGCGGCTGCCGCCAGCCAAAGCCGCTCGGTCCAGGCCGTTTGGATGCGCGGCGTGCCGGCCACATAGGCGACACAGAATCCGGCTGCCAGTCCACCAATGTGCGCGGCGTTATCGATATTCAATCCGGGAAGCAAGCCGAAAATGATCATGTAAACCGCCCAACGGACATACATGCCACGAACGGCCGCGCCCGCCGACGAGTGCCGATTGTGCACGCCCAGCGCGATCATCGCACCGATCAGCCCCATGATGCCCGCCGACGCGCCCACCGAGACCGCGGAAGTCCAGAGGGTGCTCAGCAGAAACCCGAACACGGTAGCCAGAAAATAGATCACAATCAGCCGGCTGGCGCCATAAACGTCTTCCACTTGCGCGCCCAAATCGAACAGCACCCACGAGTTCATGCCGATGTGCAGCAATCCGCCGTGCAGGAATCCGGCCGTGACCAGCCGCCACCACTGGCCGTAGCCGAAAATGGCAGCCCGAACCTTGGCTCCGAAGGCGATGAGTGTCTGCCCGTCCACGTTGAGAAAACCGCCGCCTTGTCCCAGGCGCTGGCTGAAGACCACCGTCGCCAGATACAGGCCGAAATTGATGGTCAGGATGATCATGGTCACGAACCGGGCATGCGGAATGAAGCCGCCCAGAATGGCGCCCGGATCGCGCCGCTCTACCGCGCGCGGACCGACCCGCTCGTTGCAGTACGGACAAACCTTATCGTGAGAGGTGATGAAGGCCCGGCAATTCGGGCACATGCGGCGCTGGTCCATGCATCCTCATTGTACAGTGGGGTCGAGTGCCCCACATCCCCCATATTTCGATTACACTCGGGCTTACCCTCCATGACTGCCAACCCCATACTCGGCGTCTTCCTGCACTGGCTGGGAGGTCTGTCTTCCGCCAGCTTCTACCTCGGCTATCGAGGCGTGAAACTATGGGCTTGGGAGACTTACTGGCTGGCCGGCGGCGTGTTCAGTTGGATTATCGCGCCGTGGGTGTTAGCCCTCACCATGACCAACGACCTGTTCGCCGTCTTGCGCGAGGCTCCCTCCAGCGCCTTGTTCTGGGCCTTCGCGTTTGGCGTACTGTGGGGGCTGGGCGGTCTCACCTTCGGTCTGACCATGCGATACCTGGGCCTGTCGCTGGGCATGGCGGTGGCGCTGGGATACACGGCGGCCTTCGGCACCCTATTGCCGCCGATTTTCCGCGGCCAGTTCGCCAAGCAAGTGCTGGGCACGCACTCCGGCCTGGTGATCCTGTGCGGTGTGGCATGCTGCCTGGCCGGGATCGCGTTTGCGGGCGCCGCGGGAATCTCCAAGGAGCGCGAGCTGTCCGAAGAGCAGAAGCGCGCGGCCATTAGCGAGTTCAGCCTGAAGCGCGGTCTACTGGTGGCCACCTTCTGCGGAATCATGAGCGCGTGCTTCGCCTACGGGCTGGCGGCGGGCGATCCTATCAAGCAAATCACGCTGCGCCACGGGACGCCGGTCTTGTGGCAAGGGCTTCCCGTGCTGGTGGTGGTTCTGGTAGGCGGCTTCACCACCAACTTCATCTGGTGCCTGATCCTGAACATTCAGAACCGTACCGGCTATCAGTACTTCAGCGCGAAGGTACGCGGCGAGTTGCCCGCGCGGCCGACGGGACCCATTCTAGAGTCGGCCATCGACGCGCCCGGCGAGGAAATGGCGGTCGCGCTAGCCGCGCCCCGCACGCAGCCGGACAGGGCTCCCATGCTGGCCAACTATTGTTTCTGCGCGATTGCAGGCACCACCTGGTACATGCAGTTCTTTTTCTACACCATGGGCGAAACGCAGATGGGCGCGTTCAAGTTCTCCAGTTGGACGCTGCACATGGCCAGCATCATCATCTTCAGCACGTTATGGGGAATCGCGCTGAAGGAGTGGAAGGGCGTGGGCAGGCGCACGGAGTGGCTGGTGGCGCTGAGCCTGTTTGTGCTGGTGGCATCCACTGTGATTGTGGGATACGGGAATTATCTGGGGCTGGCGGGGGCGCGGTAGTAAAGATTTTGGCCAAATTGGCCGCCGACGAACCGCGCGCGCTGGCGGCCTACGAGGCCGCTGCAGGCTGCGAGCCTGCCCCACCCCACATCGCTCAAAACCACTTGTGTGTGAACATGAACCAGACCACCAGCACGCTGCCCGCGCCCAGCAGCCAGGCGATGGCCGCTTTCACCGGCGGCCGCAGCAGCCACTCGGGGACGGTATAGGAATTCCGTTCGGGTTCCTCGCGGAACGGCTTCAAGAAGCGGCGCTGCAGACTGGATGGCAGATTCTGTATTGCGCGGGCAATCTCCTCCCGGCCGCGGCGGTCGGCGATCAGGATGGTCGCGGAGTTCAGCCCATTCGTGGATTTCAACAACTGGCGCCGCAGCGGGGCCGGCACTTCCTTCACCGACCGGTAGACCGCATCCGTCTCGCCCGCCGAGATCAGGATGGTGGAACTCTTCATCACGCCCGATTTGGCCGCCGCGTGCGCCGCGCCGCAATAGGGGCAGGTGAGCCCTTCCGCCGCGTCGAATTTCTTCCCGCACCGCCGGCAATTCATCTCATCCCACCATTCATCCAGCCATGACCTTGGCGCGTTTGTCGCGCGCCGGCTGCCGGTCGCCCAGGTTGTCCAGGACCACTTGAATAAAGCCCAGGGCGGCTTTGGAAAGGGCCTTATCCTTGCGGTAAATCAGCCCCAGCCGCCGGATCATGGGCTCCGGCGCCAGCGAAACGGCGCGCAGCTTGCCGTCCGCCATTTCCTCGCGGCAGTTGGAAACCGCCAGGAACGATACACCCAGACCGGCCATGACGAAGCGTTTCATCATCTCGCTGGAATCCAGCTCCATGGAGATGTGCATGTCGTCTTCCACCAACTCGAACCAGGCGTTGAGGCGCGCGCGCGTGATTCCGGATTTGGGCAAGAGCAACTGGAACTGCACCAGTTCGGAAGCCTGCACGGATTTGCGGTCGGCCAGGGGATGGCGCGCAGGCACGATCAGCCGGATTTCGTCCTTGTAAATGTCTACCACTTGCAGCCGCTTCTCCTCGACGGGCAATTGCATGAGCCCGAAGTCGGCGTGGTTTTCCATCACCGCATCCACCACGCGCGCACCGTAGGAACGGTCCACCTGAAGCTGCACCGCGGGGAACTGGTTCTTGTACTCGGAGAAGACCTGGGGCAGCACGTAGATGCAGGTCGCCTCATTGGCGGCGATCACCAGTTCGCCGCGGGGGTTGCGCTCCAGTTCGTTGATGGCGTCCTGCGCCTGGCGGCGCTGGTCCAGTATTTGGGCGGCATAAGCGGCGAAGATCTTTCCGGCGGTGGTCAGGGAAATGCGGCTGCCGAACCGCTCGAAGAGCGCGGTATTGAGCTCCTGTTCCAGTTGGCGCACTTGCGCGCTGATGGCCGGCTGGGTCCGGTAGCAGGTCTGGGCGGCCTTCGAGAAGCTTTTCAGCCTCACGATTTCGAGGAATGTGTGCAGTTGATCGAAGTCCATGCGCTAAGCCACCCCCGATTCCCACCCAGAGCGCCCCCGTGCCCAAACAAAACATGAATGGGAGGGATAGAAATAATCAATTTCCCTCTTGTCAGGCATTGTTGGTATGTATTGTAACAGAAGGCTCCGGGTGGTGCGGTTCTAAGAGAGCGTGGGAATGTCAGACCGCACCTATTACCCGGCGCTGGATTACCGTCCAGGTGTAGCGCTGCTAAAACGTGTCCCCATGAGTGGGGACACGGCATGCTTAGAGAGTGTGCGCCACGTCAGATCAACCCGTGTTCCCGAAAGACCGCATCTACGTCCGGGTTGCCGGTGGGTAGATCCACACTGGGGATTGCCGCTCCGGCGGCGAGCAGCAGCCTTGCGACGCGCGGATAGTCGCCATCGCCCTCATGGCAATTCCGCACGCCGTGTCCAAACCACCCAGGCGGCGTACCGTTGAATTCCTGGTCTTCAATGGTCGGAGATGCGCCATGTTCCAGCAGGAGCTCCACCAGGTCGGCATAACCCTTCCAGCACGCCCAGTGCAACGCCGTGGCGCCCTTGTCTCCGCGCGCGTCCACTGGCATACCCGCGGCAAGCAGCGCGCGCACCGCGCCGGTCAGATGGCTCATCGCGAGATCGGAGAGCACCCGCTCGTCGCCGGTCGACCAGGCAATTTCCGGCCGGGTGAGGAGCACACGATCCAGTTCCGCGGGGCCGGCTGTGGCGCACGCGCCTAGAAAACGATCCAACGGCGATATGTCCGTCTTCGCTCCGCGCGTCTCGAGCAGCGCGGCGACTTCCGTCCGGCCGCTTTGGACGGCCATGGCATAAGCTGTGCGACCGTCATTGCGTTGCGCTTCCAGGTCCGCGCCGCTGTCGATCAGCGCGGCAGCGATGGCAGCGCTTCGTCCCCGCCAGACGGCCCAGTGCAGCGCGGTTTCGGCCTTATCGTCGACCTTGTTCGGATTCGCTCCGGCGGCCAGCAGGACTTGCAGGCCCTCGTTATCCTCACGATCCAGCATGTGCTTTAGAGCGTTCGCGCGGTCGGGCGCTGCGCCATAGCGCAGCAGCAGTTTCATGCATGCCAGATCCGGATGTTCCGTCGAATGGTAAAGCGATTCGGAGTCGTTCGGGTTGGCGCCCGCTTCGAGCAGCGCCAGCGCCAGCCCGGGATTGTTGTTCAGACCGGTCGCGGCGTAGAGGCACGATAGCGAAGTGTCTGGCGAATCCTCGGGAACGAACGCCGTGTTGGGATCGGCGCCATGGCGCAAGAGAATGCGCGCCGTCTCGGCCAGATCCTGGGCCCGCCTGGACAATCCGTTGGCAAAACGGGAGAAGCAGACGTAGAGAAGCGGCTCACAGTTCTGCGGGCCGCTGCGTCCGGTTGCGAGCGATGGCGTCCGTTTCAGCGCGCGCCCGACGCTCCGCCAGTCCCCAAGCACGAGGGCCGCGTAGAACCCTGCGCCGGCGATTTGCGGATGGGCGGTTAATATTTCCTCGGCGCGGCGCAGATCTGAGACGGCCGCGTCGATAAACGCTGCCACCAAACCTTGGTCATCCAGTCCCGAATGAAGGATAAAGGTACGGAAGCGGGGCCAGGTCGGAAAACCCCGCTCTCGCGCGATGGTCAGTTGCGCATCATGCAGCTTCGGCGCGGCGGGATTGAGTTTCGGAGATTGGCGCGACAGACGTTCCAGCGCGCCGGGATCGCCCGATTGGGCGGCCCTGAGCAAGGCTTTCGCTTGTTTGCGGTAATACTCGGTCGGCATACGACCTCCTTTCGATTTGCGCCCATCGTCCGCATAACGGGCTGAAAGAAGGTTCGTCAGACTGCGGGAAACCGAATGGCGGGAAAATCCCTTTCCGCGGACCGGCAGCGCCCATGTGCGCGTGGGATTATCATAGCAAACCCGGCACCCGCAAGAAATCGGAACTTTTGCGGCGGTGCGCGCGTTTTGCTAATATGTGGCAGTGAAATATATGGAAGACCGAGCTATCGATCGCGAATGGAAAAAGGGCAGCGCCGAGCTGCTGCTGCTGTCGCTGGTGGAAACCTTGCCCCGCCACGGCTACGAAATCGGCAAGCTGATCGAGCAGCGCTCCGGGGGCGCGCTCCGCTTTCACGCGGCATCGCTATATCCGCTGCTGTATCGCCTGGAGAAGCGCGGCTGGATTCAAGGCCGCTGGGTGGAGAAGAGCGGCCAGCGCCGCCGGCGCTATTACCGAATCACGGCGCAGGGACGCAGAGTCCTGGCGTCCCAGCGGCAGGGCTGGCAGACGTTTGTAGAAGCCATCGGCCACATTATAGGAGTCGAAAATGCCTGATTGGAACGAACCGATACGCAAGCAACTGGCGGAATTGAATCTGGCGCCCGCGCGCGAAGCGGAAATTCTAGAAGAACTGGCTCAGCACGCCGAGGATCGTTACCGCGAACTCGTAAGCGGCGGGGCTACGGAGGCGGAGGCGGGCCGCATGGCGCTCGACGAGATCGGCGGCCACAAACTGCTGGCCAGGGGACTGCGTGCCGTCGAGCGGGCGAATGCGCCGCAGCAGATCGCCTTGGGCGCGGGAGCCGGCAAGCGCGGCACGTTCCTGGCCAGCCTCGCACAGGATCTGCGCTACGGATTCCGCACGTTGCGCAAGAGCCCCGGCTTTACCGCCGTCGCGATGCTGGCGCTGGCGCTGGGCATCGGCGCGAATACGGCGATTTTCAGCGTGGTAAACGGCGTGCTCCTGCGGCCGCTGGGTTATCCCGATGCTAGCCGGCTGCTGATGATTTTCGAGAGCAACCCGGACTTCAGCCATTCCTCGGTGGCGTACCCGAATTTTCTCGATTGGCGCCGCGAAAGCCGCTCTTTCACCGGCATGGCCGCCGTCCGCAGCGACGACTTCAACTTCACCGGAAGGGGCGAACCCGAGCATCTCTCGGGCGTATATGCTTCGGCGAGCCTCCTCCCTACTCTCGGCGTAACTCCGTTCATGGGGCGCGGCTTCCTGCCCGACGAAGACCGCCCGGGCGCCGCCTGCGTGGTGATGCTCACCTATAGCTTCTGGAAACAGCGGCTGGCAGCCGACCCGAACATCCTCGGCAAGGCCCTGACCCTGAACGCCATGAGTTGCGCCGTGACGGGCGTTTTACCCCCCGATTTTCGTTTCCGCGAAAGCGCTCAGGTCTACATTCCAATGGAGCAGTACAGCGCAATCCAACTGCGCTCGCGTGAGAATCACCCCGGAATCGAGGTGGTTGGCCGCCTCAAGGCCGGCGTAACGATCGACACGGCGCAGGCGGAGATTGCTTCCATCAGCGCCGTGCTCGCCCGCGAGTACCCGAAGTCGAATGCGGGACACGGCGGGAAGCTGGTCCGCATGAAAGACGACATGGTGGGCGGCATCCAGTCCACGCTGATGCTGCTGGTGGGAGCGGTCGGTTTCGTCCTGATCATCGCCTGCGCCAACGTCGCCAATTTGTTGCTGGCGCGCTCCACGGCACGCAAGCGCGAACTCGCCATCCGCACCGCGCTGGGCGCGGAACGGGGACGCATCGTGCGGCAACTGCTG
>Ga0187867_10000668_pt1 | contig 30475 bp, 25 predicted proteins | sample June2016WEW_13_1_FD_132976 | JGI IMG/M metagenome (GOLD analysis project Ga0187867, IMG submission 132976) | Peatland microbial communities from SPRUCE experiment site at the Marcell Experimental Forest, Minnesota, USA - June2016WEW_13_10 | ecosystem: Environmental > Terrestrial > Soil >... | reverse complement strand
ATTGACCGTGACGGAACAATGTGGGTTCCGTCCAGCGGTGGACGCTGGTACCGGCACCGTGGAAAGGGGCCCTGGACGCCCTCTCTTCCACGGCCGTGCCACCCAGGGTGACGACGCTGGGCGAAAATTGGGCAAGCGCGCCCGACCTCCTCGCCGCACCGACACCGCAGATCTTATGCGTCGCACAGCGCGACCGATCAGCAAACAATCGCGGTATTGAGAAGCAGTTCATTAACCTGTTTGCGGCAGTGTGAAACGCAATCGTCGAATGACGACACCACCTGGTGATGACCGAGGTCATGAACATGAGCCGCCGGCTTTCCCAACCAGTCATCATTGTGCCGCAACCATCGTCAGACTCTGAGCATGTCAGGCAAACTCTGGTTGACGCAATCAGTCATCATCATGCCGGTCGGGTCGCCGATGCAGAGCGGCATTATCGGACGCTCATCGAGTCACCGTCAGGACATGCCCTTGCAAGCTATGGCCTCGGCTTGCTGTGCGCCACGCAAGGCAGGCCGCTTGAGGCCATCGACGCTTACCGCGATGCCATAGCCAGGCGGCCGGATTTTGCCGACGCCTATGTCAACCTCGGAACGACGGTGCTGGCGCTCGGGCAATGTGAGGAGGCGGCGTTACTCTATCGACAGGCCATCGCAATCAACCCTGAAAACGCCATGGCTCACAGCAACCTTGGCAAAGCACTGCAGGATCAGGGCCGCTGCAACGAAGCACTCGAAGCCTATCGTGCCGCGATCTCCCTACAACCGGACGATGCCAGCATCAACATCAATTTCGGTGCCGCGCTGCTGGAGCAGCGAACGTGGGAGGAAGCAGTGACGGTCACACAGCGCGCCATCGCGTTGCAGCCAGCAAACGCTATGGCACACGCCAACCTGGGAACCGCATTGATGAATCTTGGCCGCCACGAAGAGGCTCTCGAGTCGTGCTACCAGGCCATGGGCCTGGACCTGCAAGGCGTGGCAATCCATGCCAGCCTGGGTGGCGCAATGCTGGAACTGGGAGCACTGCCCGAGGCGGTGGATCTCTGCCAACGTGCCATTGCCCTTGATCCAACGTTAGCCAGCGCTCATTTCAATCTCAGCCACGCGCTCAAGGCGATGAACCTGCTGGAGGCGGCACAGATCGCGGTAGGCCAGGCGATCTCGCTGTGCCCCGATTCGGCGGAATATCATTTCCATCTCGCTCATATTTTGCTACTGCGGGGCGATCTGGCTGCCGGTTGGGCGGAGTATGACTGGCGTTGGAAGTTGCCGGATTTTTCCTGGATCAGCACCCTGCACGGGGAGTTCACGCAGCCGCCATGGTTCGGTGAGGACATCGGCGACAAGACAATTCTGATCCACACGGAGCAGGGCCTGGGCGACATGATTCTGTTCGCCCGCTACCTGCCCCTGGTTGTGCAAAGCGCACGACGGGTGATCGCGGCCGTCAGCCCGCGCATGCATCGATTACTGGAATCAATCGAAGGCGTCGAAGTCGTCTCGATCAGGGATGTTCCGCTACCGGATTTTGACGTGCATTGCCCGCTGCTGAGCCTGCCGCGGGCATTTGCCACCAGGCTCGGCAACATACCATCACCGGTGCGCTATTTACGCGCTGAACCCGCCGCGCAAGAGGACTGGGCCAACCGAATTAAGCGCAGCCAGACTTGTAGTAACACGTTGCGGGTCGGCCTTGTTTGGGCTGGAAATCCTGCCACGAAACGCGATCGTTTTCGCTCTCCGGGTTTGGCCAGTGTGGCGCCACTTTTTTCCGTCTCGGGTATCGAATTTGTCGTCTTGCAGGTGGGGGAGGGTCGGCAGGAACTTGATGCCAGCCCGTTGCCGCCAGGCGTCATCGATCTGGGCTGTGAGGTCACAGATTTGGCAGACACGGCCGCCATTATATCTGGATTGGACCTGATGATCAGTTCGTGCACAGCCCCGCTGCACCTGGCCGGAGCATTGGGTGTACCAACGTGGGCAATGATACCGTTTGCGCCATATTTTCCTTGGTTGCTGGAACGCACCGACACGCCTTGGTACCCGAGTATGCGACTGTATCGACAAGAGCAACCCGGGCGCGACTGGTCAGGCGTTGTCGCTCGGATCGCTGCAGATCTCGCGGCACTGGTGCACTCAACACCGGATTGTCCGGGAGTGCAGCAGCGTCATGTGTCAGAGAATACATTATCGATGCCTCAGATGTCTCTGCCTGAGATTGACGGTTTCAACCAGCTCGCGCGCTGCCGCAGTGGCGTCATGCTGTGCAATCGCAATGACACCTACATAGGCGCCAGCCTGCGCAAATATGGCGAGTTCTCGGGCGAGGAAACCGCGCTATTCCGCCTCATCGTGCAACCTGGCCGGACGGTGCTGGACATTGGGGCCAACATCGGTGTCCACACCGTCGACCTATCATGTTTGGTCGGTCCAGATGGAACGGTGCATTCGTTCGAACCGCAGCGACTGACGTTCCAGCTCCTATGTGCCAACGTGGCTTTGAACAGTTGCTCGAACGTTTTCACCCACCATACCGCGGTTGGTGCCGCCGCCGGCACGATCCTGGTGCCCTCGCTCGATCCTGGAGAATCCCACAATTACGGCGGCCTGTCGCTACTGGGTTCGGGTGTTGGCGAGCCGGTTGCCTTGGTCACGATCGATAGTATGGAGCTGAGTGATTGTCAGTTCATCAAAATCGACATCGAAGGCATGGAGACGGAAGCGTTGCGTGGTGCCGCTGTAACGATCCAACAGTTTCGGCCATTTCTATATGTCGAGAACGATCGTCAGGGTCGGTCCGCAGAGTTGATCGGTCTGTTACAGCAATACGGTTACCGGCTCTATTGGCACACGCCGCCGTTATACAGCGCAAACAACTTTCGTGTGGACATGGAAAACATCTTTGGCAGCAAGGTGTCCGTCAACATGATCGGTATCCCGGCCGAAATACCGCAATTTACCGTGGTCAACCTGCGGGAGGTCGCCGGCCCGACCGACAGCGTAATCAGATGGTAAGCGAGGGCTGCGATTGATGTCCCGGGTTGCACCTTTGCATCGATGGCTCCCGCAAGTGATCGCCCCGCGTTCGCCGTCCGTCGCGTGCGGACGTCCTTGAAGTATCGCCTATAAATCAAACCACAGCAGCAGCGCTACCATACCAGCATCCGTTAGGCAGGATCCAGTGAATGCGTCAATACCACCTTACTCGGGCCACCACGAGCGGAACACCGCCACGTAAGGCCCACGCCCAGGGGAAGTTACGTCGGTCATCTAGCAGCGGAACCAAATACCATGGATGAGACCTTGTCAGAGTATATCATTGCCTCTCCAGCCGATCTGGTCCTGGTGCCTGGGCGCACCGATGAAATGCCGGCAAAGGTCTCCGAGCAAACCGACAACAAATGCAATCGCACTGGTGTTGAAATTCGCACCACCCGGGAGTTGTTCGCTGACACAGCGCATTCCGTCGGCAGGCCGGAGCCTTTTCAGGAGCTGCGATACGGCGAGGCGTACGAAACACCTATCGAGCTCGTCGATGCCGTTAGTGCTGACCAGCGGGCGATCGCGGACGTGCTGCATGTCGGCTGCGGTGTCTTTGAACCCGAAAAACTCCCCCTGATGTTCCGCAATCCGGGTTGGCGAGAAATCCGGCTGGACATTGACCCAGACGTCAATCCGGATGTCATCGCCAGCATAACCGATATGCAAGTTATCTCCGGCGCCACCCTCAATGCAGTCTATTCGTCACACAACGTTGAGCATCTCTATCCGCACGAGGTACCGCTCGCCCTACGCGAAATGAATCGTGTGTTAAAGTCGGACGGCTTTGCATTTATCAAGCTTCCCGATCTGCAAGAGGTGGCCCGTTTTGTCGCCGAGGGCAAACTGGAAGATCCGCTTTATATCTCCCCAGTGGGTGCGATCGCACCGCTCGACATTCTCTACGGTCATCGGCCGGCCTTGGCACGCGGCAATGCGTTTATGGCCCATCGCACCGGATTTACCGGGACGACGCTTGGAACGGCGTTGATCGCGGCAGGCTTCGTCGCAGTGATGATGCAACGCGACTTGCCGAATTTCTCATTGACTGCCATCGCTTTCCGAACGCAACCCGATGCTGAGCAAATGGCAATCTGGCGGGCGCGGCTGCTCCCGGCCGAAGATCGGCCGACCGTGCTCTACACGCTGAACGGCTGACACCCGGAACTTGCCGCGAGCGCTTTCCTCACCTTCACCGTGAGAGTTGGTGCGGGACAAGCAGCCGCTCGCTCGCCGCACGGACCCGGGGATCACCCGCATATTCGTTACGGGTTCTTAGGGGACTGTTAAGGACTCGCCCGTAATCTGCCCGTCCGTCCTCCAAAAAGCCGAGCGGCAAAGGCACAGCATGACCATCTACACCGTGACATCGGGTGCCGTCAGCAGCGGCCTCGTCCTCAGCAGCGGTGATAAGCTGGACGTGTTATCCGGTGGCATGGCCAACTTCACCGTTGTGAGCAACGGTGGTGTTGCGAATACGTCTGCAGGTGGCGTTGCCAGTTTCACTGTGGTCAGCAATGGCGGCATCGCCAATGTATCAGCGGGTGGCGTGGCGAATGGCACCGTACTGAACAGCGGCGGTGTCGGGAACGTCTACAGTGGCGGGACCGCCAACTCCTCCGTCGTTAGCGGCGGCGCCGCCGCATTCGTCTTCCGTGGCGGCGTGGCCAGCTCCACTGTGGTGAGCAGCGGTGGCGCAGCGAACATATCCTCCGGTGGCATGGCTGGCGACACCGTGTTGAGCAGCGGCGGTGTTGCATACGTCTTCCAGGGTGGGGTGGCCAATGCCACGGTCGTTAGCTCAGGCGGTGCTGCTTTCATTTATAACGGCGGTGTAGCCAGCGGGACCGCGGTCGGCGCAGGCGGCGTCGAATATGTTTATACCGGCGGCGTGGCCAGCGTCACCGTAGTGAGTAGCGGCGGCGCCGAATTCGTCTACACCGGTGGCATAGCCAAGGGCACCCAGGTGCGCGGTGGCGGCTCGGAATCCGTGCTCAACGGCGGCGTTGCCAGCCAGACCGTCGTGAGCAGCGGCGGAGTGGAAACCGTGTCATCGGGTGGTGTTGCCGTTGCCACGATGGTGAGCACCGGCGGCATGCAGGTCGTGCTCGGCGGCGCAGCCACTGGCACCGTGCTGAACGGAGGTGTCCAGACCGTGACGTCCGGCGGTGTCGCGACCGGCACCATGGTAAATGCTGGCGGCGGATCGGTTGCCTCGTTCGGCCTGGTCACCGGCACGATCGTGAACAGTGGCGGCACCGAGGTGGTATCTTCCGGAGGTACTGCCGATGGCACCCTGATCAACAGCGGGGGCCAGATCACGGTGTCCTCCGCCGGCGTGGCCAGCGGCACGACCGTGAGCGGCGGCGGCACCTTGGACGTTGCCGGAGGCGTGGTCAGTGGCACGGTCCTGATCGGCGGCGTCCAGACCGTGGGCTCGGGTGGTACAGCCAGCGCCACCATGGTAAACAGCGGAGGTCAAGAGATCGTTGCCTCCGGTGGCGTCGCGAGCGCCACGGTCGTCGCCAACGGTGGGGTGCAATCGGCGTCCGGTGGTCTTGCCAGCCTCACTACGGTGAATGGCGGTGTCCAGGTCGTTGCCGCCGGCGGCTCGGCGAGTGGAACGGTGGTGAACAGCGGCGGCACTGAGACCGTGTCGTCCGGTGGTATGGCGAGCTTTAGCACCGTGAGCGCCGGAGGCAGGCAGTTCGTATCCGCCGGCGCGGCCAGTGCCACAATCCTGAACGGTGGCACTCAGATTGTGTCCGCCGGCGGTACAGTCACTGGCACCTTGGTCACCAACGGTGGCACCGCAACAGTTTTCTCCGGTGGCGTGACCAACTTCGCGGTGGTCAGTGCGCGTGGCACGCAGGTGATATCGTTGGGCGGTGTTGCCAGTGGCGCCACGTTGATGGGCGGCGTGCAGACTGTGGCCTTCGGCGGAGCCGAAAACTTCACCGTGGTAGGCAACGGCGGCACCGACGCAGTGGCCTTCGGTGGCGTCGCTAACTTCATTACGGTAAGCAGCGGTGGAACCCAGAACGTGCTGGGCGACGCGATGAGCGCGACCGTCCTGGGTGGGGGTGTGCAGAACGTATCGTCGGGCGCGTTCGCCGGGGGCACCGTGGTTGACAGCGGTGGCACCGGGAACGTGAACCCGGGCGGTATTGCCGATGACTTCACGGTTAACAATGGCGGCGCCGAATACGTATTCAGCGGAGGCGTGGCCAATGGCACCCAGCTGGGCAGCGGTGGCACGGAAACGGTTGAGATTTTCGGTGTGGTCAGTGCGACTTTGGTACGCAGCGGCGGCGCGGAGGTCGTGCGCTACGGTGGGACTGCCAACGACACCGTACTGCTGAGTGGCGCCAACCAATACGTATACTCTGGCGCCGTGGTTACCGGCACAACGGTCAGCAGTGGCGGCACTGAAGTGTTATCCGCGGGCGCAAGCCCCGGCGCCATGATCCTGGAAGTCGGTGGCGCGATCGACCTGGTCGGACTGACCTATTCCAGCGGTGGATCCGCAATCTTTGACACCGGCACGGACATTTTGACGGTGACCGAGGGAGGCAACCTGTATCAGCAGACTCTGGCGGGCACATACACAAATGTCTCATTTCAGGTCGCGCCTGACCACAGCACAGGCGCCCTGGTTACCATGAACAGCACGGCGCCGTGCTTTGTCACTGGCACACGGATTGTGACAGATCATGGTGAGGTTGTCGTCGAGGCACTGAATGTCGGCGATCATGTGCGGCTGTTTGATGGCCGAATCGCCCCGATCGTGTGGATTGGCCATCGGCGAGTCGACTGCTTTCACCATCCCAGGCCTGATCAGGTTTGGCCGGTGCGTGTGGCGGCTGACGCGTTTGGAGCGGGGGAACCTCAGCGCGACCTGTTTCTCTCACCGGACCACGCGGTGTTTATCGAGAATGTGCTGATCCCGGTGAAATACCTGATCAATGGTACCAGTATCGCCCAGGTGAAGGTGGCCGAAGTAATGTATCATCATGTGGAGCTGGCCGCGCACGACGTACTGATCGCGGATGGTTTGGCGGCGGAATCCTACCTCGACACGGGCGATCGATCGAACTTCAGCAATGGTGGGGGCGCCGTCGTGTTGCATCCGAATCTCTCGGCCCACGTTTGGGAGGGAATGGGCTGTGCGAAGCTCGTGATATCGGGCCATGAAATCGAAAGTGTTCGGCAAAAATTGGATACCCGGGCGCATCTCTTACATTCGACAGTACGATGCACCGACGCAGCGTAATGCAACCAGGTCGCAAAGCAATGTCCACAGCGCGGTATCGCGACAGAAGCAGCTTCCCACCACAGTCGACGGTCTGATCGCGGTCGTCATTGCGCGGCTTATTGTCGTTGGGGTTGCCAGGCTTCAGCCATGGCTACAACCCAGTTGGCTGCTTGGCTCAACGGAAAACCGAATGACTGCAATGCTGCAAAATGAAGCGGACCGGAGGGCGTGCGCCGATCGGTGCACGCCGGCCCAGACCCGTCGTCATGTCAGATTGCAACTACGCTTGTAATACTCGCTGCGTCTGAATTCCAAGACCTTCAACGCCCAGTCGCATTACGTCGCCCGGCTGCAAGAACACCGGCTCCGGCTTGATGCCCGAGCCCACGCCAGGCGGCGTGCCAGTGGCGATCACGTCGCCCGCATGCAGCGTAATGAAGTGGCTGACGTAGCTGACCAGCTTCCGCACACCGAAAATCATCGTTTTCGTGGTGCCGTTTTGCATCTTTTTACCGTTGACCTCAGTCCACAGGCCGAGGTTTTGCGGATCCGGCACCTCGTCCCTGGTTACCACCCAGGGGCCGGTCGGCCCGAACGTGTCGGCGCCTTTGCCCTTATCCCAGGTGCCGCTGCGCTCGAGTTGAAACTCGCGTTCCGACACATCGTTGCACACGCAATAGCCCGCGACGTGGTTCATCGAGTCAGCTTCGCCGACATAGCGGGCGGTGGTCCCGATCACGATGCCAAGTTCACACTCCCAATCCAGCTTCTTCGAGTCGCGGGGCCGCAGCACGTCGTCGTTCGGGCCGGAGAAGGCACCCAGGGACTTGAGGAAAATGATCGGCTCCTTCGGAACCGGCATGCCGGCTTCCGCGGCATGATCGGCGTAGTTGAGCCCGATGCAAATGTAATTCACCGGCCGCACCACGCAGGGGCCGATCCGCGGATTGCCCTCGACCCGAGGTAGCGTCATCGGATCGATCCCCGCCAGCATCTTCAGCGACGCCGGCGACAGCGCGAAACCATCGATGTCTCGTACGACACCCCCGAGGCAGCGGATCGCCCCATCCCGATCCAACATCCCGGGCTTCTCGGCACCGGCCGGGCCATAACGCAACAGTTTCATGGTGGTCCCCCCAAACGATCAAAGTGTCAGCCCGCCATCGATCACGACAGCCTGGCCTGTGACGAATTGTGCCGCATCCGAGGCCAGATAAACAGCTAGCGCGGCGATTTCCTCGGGCGAGCCCAGACGCCCCATCGGCTGGCGTGCGATGAACGCCTCGCGCGCCGCCTCGATCGATCCGGCAACTGCCGCATTCACCGCAATTCGTTCATCCAAACTCGGCGTCTGCACCGTTCCTGGGCAAAGGCAATTGACCCTGATGCCACGCGTTACGTAATCCGCCGCCACCGACCGGGTCATCCCGATAACCGCTGCTTTCGTCGCCGAATAAATGAACCGCGACGGTACGCCCTTCAGGCTCGACGCGACGGAGGCCATGTTCAGGATGACCCCGTGGCCGCGTTCCAGCATTCCCGGCAAAAAACTCCGCATAGTGCTGAACATCGAGTGGCAGTTGAGTTCGAATGCGAACGACCATTCGTCGTCGGTCGCCTCCAGCACGGTGCCCTGATGCACGAACCCGGCGCAGTTAAACAGGATGTCGACCGCTCCGGCGTCACGGGCCGCGCGCTCGATATCGGCGGCATGCAGGACGTCCAGCTTCGCGATCCGGATTGCGTCGGAGGCGATACCGCGAACCTTTGCCTCGTCGACGTCGGTGGCGATGACGTGCGCCCCGGCAGCGGCGAAGGCGAGCGCGGTGGCCCGGCCAATCCCTTGGCCAGCGGCAGTAACGAACGCGGTCTTTCCGGCGAGTGCAGCCGTCATGAAGGTCTCTCCCTTTGCATCGGCCAAACAACTACCCCCGTTATCTCAGCGGTTCCATGCCTGCGCCGTGCCGTCTCTGGTGTTGTTACCGAGCCTCGGAGGGACGGGCGGGCGCTCCTTTGCCTGGACCGCGAGCCGGTCTGAATGATTGCTGGTCACCGTTCAATGAACCGCGTCGACGATCGCCTTGCTCAGTATTTCCGCCATGCAGTCATAGAGCTTGCGCGCCACAAGCACACGCGTTTCGGGTGCCGTGGCGTCCAGGTCGAGGAAATCGGTGTCGCTCCAGAATCGCATGAGTTCGTAGCGATCGAGCACCGGTACGCTGGCCATTTCGCCGGCCTGCAGGACCGCCGATCGGTAGGGGGGGAGGTCGATCACCCGGGCGACACTTGGCGCGTATTGTAACGTCATCAGGATCAGGTCCGCACCGCTCGATTGAATTTTGCCGACAGCCTGAGTGACACTACCAATGAACGTATCAAGATCATCACCGCGTCCGGCGGCACTGGCGCCTGCTCCCCATATCACCAGGGCCGGGTTTGTGGCGGCCAACTCGGCACTGAGTTTCAGATCGAGGTCAACGCCGGATTGACGAGGTACGGCAAGCACAACCATGTTGATCGTGACGCCGGGTAGCGCCTCGGCGAGCCTCGCCTTGAGCCGCGAAGGATAAGTGTATTCGGTTCCCTGCGCAGGCGCACCCAAAGTTGCGGCGCCCCCGAGAGTCAGAATGGTCAGGGCCCGCCTGCCGATCGCTGCCTTGGTCGCGGGAAGCGCATCGGCGGCGACAACAAATTCCTCCGGCGTTGGACAACTCGCTGCCTGAACCGTCCAGCCAAAGCCATGCAGGCCGGCCAACAGCAGCAGAATAGCCCACTTTCTCACGACACCTCCCGCCGGCGTGGGGCAGCCGGAATCCGGCCGCCTTCCTTGAACCACGCCAGCAGCAGGCCGGCGCCAAGCATGATCAGTAATCCAACCAAATTAACGAGAGCTTGCACGATCAGCCCATATCCTGCGAGATTCAGCACGAAATTCGCCAGAACCGCGAGCAGGATGCTCAGGCAAAAGATCTCCAACGAACTCTGCCCGCACAACACGACCAACCAACCCGCCCGGGACGTGAGGAAGCCGGCGTTCCGCTGGACGAATGTCCCGACCAGAACAGCCAGTGCCAGAAGGCTCAGCAGCCGCGCGGGTGGCAACATCGTCTTGTCGAACCAGGTCTCCGGCAGAACGATGTATTCCGGAACCCAATTGACTGCTTCGTGCAGTGACCAGGACAGGCTGACGACGGTCGCGACAGCCGCGAAAACCAACGCGATGCGAGGCAGCCATCCTCTGGGTACAAGGTACCTACGCTCCTTGGCACGGGAGAAGCCCAGGCTTAGGCCGATGGCGAACAGGAACTGCCAGGCGAACGGGTCGAAGTACCACAGCACTCCATTCGGGAACCCGGGCATGTTCCAGCCGAACAGGTTTGCCTCGAGCCAAAGAATAAGTGAAGGGACCAGCCCCAGTACAACGTGGTGCCGGATCATGAGAATCAGCACCGGCAATGCCAGGAGCAATGCGATGTACAGTGGCAGGATATTCAGCAGATTCGGTTGAAACTGCAACAATAATACGCGAATGAATGCCTCGCCTGGATTGTTCAAATAGTCGCCAACCTGCAGTTCATCGGCGAACAGCGGATTGTAAAGGAACTTCAGAGTGTATGCGACTTCGGCGTTGAACAGCATGAACAGGCAAAGATGGGCGACATAGAGCTGCCAGACGCGGCGATAAATTCGCGCGACAGCCATTGCCAGGCCTTCTCTGTCGAACGCCGGGGCATAAGCCAGGGCCGCGGTATAGCCGGAGATGAAGATGAACACCTCTGCCGCGTCGCAGAACGCAAAGGAGCGCAAGGTAAAGTAGCTGATCACATTGTCAGGGATGTGATCTATAAAGATGAACAGTAAGGCCAGTCCGCGAAAAAAGTCGAGACGGTGGTCCCGGTTTGCCCCTTTCCTGGGGGCAGGCCTCGGAACCGCGTCAACATTTGGTCTTTCCCGAGGCACCATCCCGTCCATCATTGGTTTGATTGAGCGGCAACGCCGCGCCGTCCAGGGTCCATATAGCAGGACTGCATTGTACGTGTCGCCAGCCGGCTTGATCGTCATATAGCAGCGCGTGCGATCGTTGACCGACCAAGCCTGGCGGTGTCAGTGATTTGTTGCGGTATCAGAGCGGCGTAGCGGCACCGAGATGCGCGTCAGTCGAGCACTCGTGGCACCACTACGGCCGCCACATCCGTTGCCGCACCACCATTGGACCTGACGCGATAAATCGTGGATCGTTTTGAAAGCGTCGCGCCGCGCCGCCCATGTGTTAGTTGTCCACCACGATCGCGCAACCAGACTGCGTGTGGCAGGGTGACGGTCTGCTGGCCGCCAAGACGTCGATCAGCGCCGGCGGCCGGTTTGAGGCCACCATGGTCTGCAGTTCGATCGTTGTGATAGTGCGGGCGCCCTCGATCCGGAGCGGGGTCGGCGCGTCGAAATCGTGCAAATGTAGAGTGCTTATCGGCGGCACTCCCTAATCGACGATTTCGTCGGCAAACCCGGCTCGTGGATTGCCCGGCGCAGGCGGAGGGTCGCTGTCTGATCGCGGCGCGTAGGCGTCCGGCTGAGGCGACCAGGATGCTGGTTGTGGCGTAAAGGCCGCTGATTGTGGCCCGTTGTACGCCGGCCGAGATGAAAGCGATACAGCCGCTCCGGGGGAGTACGGCATCTCGGGCGCCGGCCGTGAGTTCCATCCGTAAGAGTATGGTCCTTGCGAGTACGGCGCGGGATTGGAAGCCAGCGGATACGGCGTTGCGGCCCCGTTCCAATAGCCGGGCGGAGGTTGGACCACGCAAGCGGAAAGCACGAGGCTCGCTGTGCCTGCAAACAGGTAGCGCAGCATTTTTGTAACCCCCGGGATGGGTCTGATTCTCAGGATATCAGCAATTCAAGTGGTCAGCACGGTATTTAATGTCGCGAACCAAATCCTGATCGTGGCGATCTCCGCGTTGGGTAGCGGAATGCAATTGTCAGTTCGACTTTCTGGCGGTCGTCCAATGATCATTGCTGGCCTCGCGAAAGTCCATTGCCTGTAACGATTCAATAACCCATTTGATCAACCCGATTGTAGCGCAATGGCCAGGCCGCCTGTCGAGGCCTGACAACAACCACCGAGCGAGGCCGTAACAGCGGTTCAGGTTGCCGGGCGGCTTCGGCGTGTTGTAGCCTCCTGATACGCGGCCGTTCGAACCCTCCATCGGGGAACCCGCATAACAGACGCGTCGGGACCACCGGTGCAATAGGGAGAGAAGGCTAATGACCATCGGGACAGGACTGACTCGCCGCCATGCATTGGCGGGAGTCACGGCGTTGCTGACGACGCCGCTGGTTGCGCGGCATGCGTTGGCCGAGACGCGTGGCGTGAGCGATAGCGAAATCGTTATCGGCTGCATGACCGATCTGTCGGGTGTCACCGCGGTGCAGGGCACGAACAACGCTCAGGCGCTCCGCATGGCGTTCGACGAGGCCAACGAAAAGGGCGGCATTCATGGGCGCAAGGTGCGCCTGGTCATCGAGGACATGGAATACATCGTGCCGAAAGCCGCGCAGGCGATGAACAAACTGCTCAATCACGATAACATCTTTTTCGCTCTCGCCAATGGCGGCACGCCGCACAATGATGCGGTGCTGCCGGCGATGATCGAAAAGCAGGTGCCGAATGTCTTCCCGCTGACCTGTGCCCGGTCTATGTACGAACCGCTGAACCGGTACAAGTACGGTCAGTTCTCGTCGTACTACGATCAAATGCGCGCCGGGGTAAAGTATTTTGTCGAAAAGCGCGGCAAGAAAGTCATAGGCTCGATGTACCAGGACACCGATTTCGGCAAGGACGTGCATGCCGGGGTTGTGGCGCAAACTGAGGCCATGGGGATGAAAGTTGCGGGCATTGCCGCGTCCCGGCCGACGGATACCGACTTCAACGCTGCGGTGGCGAAGCTGCGTGACGCAGGCTGCGACCTGATCTGCATGGGTACCATCGTCAAGGACACCACGATCATTCTGCAAACCGCGCGGAAGATGGGTTGGAATGTCGATTTCTGCGGCCAGTTCGCCAGCTACTCGACGGCAGTGGCGGAGGCGCCCGGCGAGCCGGCCGAGGGGTTCTACTCGATGTCGCCAGGCCTTTACGCGTATCCGGATGACCCGCGGCCAGCGATTCAGCAAGTTGGAACACGGTACCGGAAGAAGTTTGGTATCGATATCAACTATCTGGGGGAGGCCGGTTGGTCGGCCGCGACCTGCACGATTGACGTCCTTCAGCGCGCGGGGCGCGACCTGACGCTGGACAGCTTTATCGCCTCGCTCGAAAGCATGACCAAATGGCGCGATATCTTTGGTTCACCGCCGTTGACCATGACCTCGACCAACCATCACGCATCCAACCAGTCCTTTCTGTCGGTCGTGAAGAACAAGCGGTGGACCCCGGTCGAAGCCGAACCATTGAGTTACACCTGAGCGACTAACAGTGCGGCGGTTCCGGCGGGACTGAAACTTTCCGGCGAGACGGAAAGGAAGCCGTCTCGATGGCCGGCGTCAATTGACGGGTGCCTGTCGCGTAACTAACCGGTCGCCGCCTCGTCCAGGTCCTCGCCCCACATCTTCTCCAGCCCGTACATGGTCCGTGCATCGGGCTTGAACAAATGTACAACGATGTCGCCGGCATCGATCAGCACCCAGTCGGAGCCGCCCAGACCTTCAATCTGCACGCGTTTCTGACCCGCTTCATGCAGCTTCTCCCGCAAGTGCTGCGCCATCGCGGTGATTTGTCGATCCGCGAGCCCTGAGGCGATCACCATCCGGTCGCAGAACATTGCCTTTCCGGTCAGATCCAACGTGACAACGTTTTCCGCCTTATCATCCTCAAGGCTGGTCACGATCAGCTTTTGCATCGAATCCAGTCGCGACGGCTCCGTCTTCACCGTTGGTGACCGAGGCGCAGCCTTGCCTGGACCGGCGACGATGGTCTTCTTGCGCGGCGATCCCGGAGAAGCCGGAGCCTCTACCAGCACGGGTTTCACGGCGCGCTTCCGAGGCCTGGGTTGATGGCGGGCTGGTGAGGATGGCGGTTTGGGCGTGGCGGCTATGATACGGCTCCTTCAGTTCCCTTAGCGCTGCACGAATTGCGGTGGCGGAGGTGGCATTCGCGGGCGCGGTCAGGAATACCCACCCGGACCGCGCCTGCGACAGAACTGGCGCTTCATGCGCCGGACGCCGCCCTCTGCGCAAGCGGCGCACTGCCTGGCTGGCCAGTGCGGGCAGCGTATAGCCTGGTCGGGGCAACACCGCGAACGGTATATTGCGCGTGATTTCCTGCCAGCGGTGCCAGCGTGGCAGTTGGGTCAGCAGGTCGGCGCCCATGATCCAGACAAAGTGAACCCTCGGAAAGCGCCGGCGCAGCGCCCGCAACGTGTCGACGGAATAACGGGTGCCGATTGCATCCTCGATCGAGGTGGCGATCACGCGCCGCCCATCGCCGATCGCCGCAGCGCCGGTCAGGCGATCCGCCAACGACGCCATGCCGTTGCGGGGCTTGAGCGGGTTGCCGGGTGAAACCAGGAGCCAGACCTGATCTAACCTAAGGCGTGCAAGGGCAAGCCTGGCAACGTGGCGGTGGCCCGCATGCGCCGGGTTGAACGATCCGCCCAATAGTCCCACGCGTATACGGCGGCGATCGCCAAATCGCGGCAGAGGATCAGGCACGCACCTGACCAGTACCGCGGACCACATACCGATAGATCGTCAATTGCTCCAATCCGACGGGACCTCGCGCATGGATGCGGCCGGTGGCTATGCCGATTTCGGCGCCAAACCCGAATTCCCCGCCATCGCAGAATTGTGTGGAAGCGTTCCAGAGTGCGACCGCGCTGTCGACGTTCGCCAGGAACCGTTCGGCAATGGCCGCGTCCTCGGTGATGATGGCGTCAGTGTGCGAACTGCCGTGGCGGGCGATGTGAGCGAGCGCCGCGTCCAGGCCATCGACGACGCTGACCGAAATGATCGCATCCAACCATTCGGTATTGAAATCACTGTCATTCGCGGCGGTGAGGTCCGGCACGATCGCGCGCGCCGACGCGTCAGCGCGGAAATCGCAGCCCAAGGCGCGAAGGTCGGCAACAATCTGCGGCAATTGCGCGGCGGCAATGGCGCGGTCGATCAACAGGGTTTCGGTGGCCCCGCAAACGCCGGTGCGGCGCATCTTGGCGTTGGTGACAACCGCGCGCGCCATGTCGGGACTGGCTGCGGCATGGACGTATGTGTGGCAGAGGCCTTCGGCATGCGCCAGCACTGGAACCCGCGCGTCACGCTGCACCCGCTCGACCAGTGACCTGCCGCCACGCGGGATGATCAGGTCGAGCAAGCCGGCGCCTGCCAGCATCGCCGCGACATAGGCCCGGTCGGCAGTGGGGGGGACCTGGATGCACGCCGGCGGCAACCCGGCCGTCTCCAGCCCGTGCACCAACGCCAAATTGATCGCTCGCGCCGAATTGGCACTGTCCGAGCCGCCGCGCAGGATCACCGCATTGCCTGACTTAAGGCATAGCGCCGAAGCGTCTGCTCCCACGTTCGGCCGGCTTTCATAGATCATGCCAATGACCCCGATCGGCGTCGCGACCCGCTGGATGCGCAGTCCATTGGGCCGCGTCCAGTCGGCAAGGATGCGGCCCAGCGGATCGGGCAGGGCGGCGACGTCGTCGAGGCCTCGGGCCATGGCTTCGACCCGGGCATCGTTCAGAGTCAGGCGATCGCGGAACGCATTGGTGCCGTTGTAAGCGGCGAGGTCGGCCTCGTTGGCTTCCAGGATCTCGCGCCGACGGTCGCGCAGCGACGTCGCCATGATGCGGAGGGCGGTGTTCCGTCGCTCCTCGCTGGTCCCGGCCAGCACGCGGGATGCCTGGCGCGCCGCATGGGCTGCTCGTTGGAGGTGTTGAGTGGCTTCTGTGTCGCTCTGCATGGACGAATAGTGGCGCTTTGTGCGGTTCGTTTCCAGAGGGCATTGTTGACCGTACTGGGCGGCCGTGCTGCGATCCCGGCAACGTATGGGAGACACGCCATGAACGCGCCCGTCCACTACGATCCCGCGAGCGACGCCTGGACCAAACCGCTGGACCAGTTCGACGTCAGCGACCCTGCGCTGTACCAGAACGACACCTGGCATCCGTATTTCGAGCGGCTGCGCCGGGAAAGTCCGGTTCACTTCTGCCGTGACAGTCTCTATGGCCCGTATTGGTCGGTCACCAAATACAAAGACGTGATGAGCGTTGAGGTCAATCATCAGGTTTATTCGAACGAAATCGGCGGTATCCAGATCGAGGACCAGCCGAAGGATATGCAACGCCCCAGTTTCATCCGCATGGACCCGCCAAAGCACGATGAACAGCGGAAAGTGGCGAGCCCGATCGTGGCGCCCGGCAATCTGATGAACATGGAGGCGCTGATCCGCGAGCGCACCGGCCGCGTGTTGGACGGTCTGCCGCGCGGCGAGACGTTCGATTGGGTCCAACACGTCTCGATCAATCTGACAACCATGATGCTGGCCACGCTGTTCGACTTTCCGTTCGGGGAACGGGCGAAGCTGACCTGGTGGTCGGATGTCGCGATTTGCAACGTCCGCTCGCCCGACGCGCTGGTCCATTCGGAAGAGGAACGTCTCGTCGAATTGAAGAAGATGGCCGAGTACATGCTCGGGTTGTTTGAGGAACGGAAGCGGCAGCCGCCGAAGTTCGATTTGCTGTCGATGCTGGCGCACGGCGAGTCGACCCGAGACATGCCGCTGATGGAGTTCATCGGCAATGTCGTGTTGCTGATCGTGGGTGGCAACGATACGACACGGAACTCAATGACGGGTGGACTGATGGCGCTCAATCAGTTCCCGGACGAATATCGCAAGCTGATCGCTAATCCGGACCTTGTCGAAAACGCCGTGTCCGAGATCATTCGGTATGTGACGCCGGTGATTCACATGCGCCGCACCGCATTGCAGGATGTTGAGCTTGCCGGCCAGCTGATCAAGGCAGGTGAGAAAGTCGTAATGTGGTATGTCTCCGCCAACCGCGACGCGGAAGCCATCGCCGATCCGAACCGGCTGATCATTGACCGGGCTCGGCCTCGGCAGCATGTGTCATTTGGGTTTGGCATTCATCGCTGCGTCGGTAATCGCCTGGCAGAATTGCAATTGAAGATCCTGTGGGAGGAAATTCTGCAGCGGTTCCCGATGATCGAGGTCATGGCGGAGCCGAAGCGAATCTATTCCAACTTCATCCATGGGTTCAGCTCGATGCCAGTGCGCATTCCTGCATAGGACGGTGCTACGTTCGGCTCAGAGGTTGCGTCGCTTCAAGGTGAAATGTAACCAGCACTGCCCGTCCGTGATGTCGCCCTGCATGGTCGAATCATCGTGAGTTCCGGTCAGTTGCACGCCAGGAAGTGTCCCCGCCAGGGTGCCGTTGTTTAGTACCTGTACTGGAATGTACTGGTAACCCCACCGAAAGTACGCGACGCCGGCCTGAACGGTAAGGCGGAACGGCCCGGAGTGCGGGCAATCCCGACGCTGGGGAAACTGAGACCGCGTCGCAGTTCCTGCGTAATCGCCGTCCCCGGAAACAATTCGGACAGCAACCGGCGGTCGCGCGCAGGTAGCCAATGTCAGCAGCGACACCATGGCGATGCTGCGTTGCCAGTGCGTTTTGTTCACAAGGCGGGGCCTTTTCCGAATTCGTCTTTCATCCGTTGGAGCAGCTGGTCTCGCAACCATCAAAACTCAACCGTGATTGCCTGGGTTGGAAATTGCTGCCTCGATAGGGCACACATTCGCCGACGGTGTATTCGCACGCTTCGCGGTGTTGGTGCAGGTCACGTAATTGCTGAACCAGGCGAGTTCCTTGATTGAGACCACGCCAAACGCGATTCGGTCCATCACAAAAACCGGCGGAGCCGTAGTGTCTGACCGCCAGCGCGTGCACTTCGGGGACCGGGCCGCTGATTGATCCAGGCACGTGTCAGGCTCCAACCACGCCGTCATGCTCGGGGCCTGGCGTCCCATCGCTTTCGCGCGAAGCGAACGCCAGTCCTTGGTCACGACGTTGCAGGGCTGGTGCGTTCAGCACCAGATGCCAATCACGCCGTTTTGAACGCCGGCATGACGTCCTTGGCAAACCATTCCAGCTGTTCGAGACAAAGCGAGAGCGGCAAGCCCAAAGGTTGGGCGACCGTGACACGGCCTAGACCCGGGTAACGCTTTTCGAGGGCTTTCAGCTGTTCGATGATGTCGTCCGGTGTCCCGGTCAGGAAACCGCCCGCCTTCACCGCATCCTCGATCCGCGGCAGTTTCAAAGTCGGAACCAGGCGCGGATCGCGCATCGCCTCGATCTGTTCGTCGGTCAGGGCGCGCACCAGCCGCAATTCACCGAACATTTTCATATTCTCTTCGTAATATCCCGCCGCTTCTTTCATGCCGGCTTCTTTGCTTTTCGCAATATGGAACTGGAAGCCGACGGCCATCCGCTCGCCGAGTTCGAGGTTCATACCGATCCGTTCATGCGCCGCCTGCCATTCGCGCATAATTCTGTCGGTTGCCCCGCCCTCGGCCGAGCCGCCGCCGATCACGCCCTGTATGCCGTGCTTCGCCATGAAATCCAGTGCGCGCGCGGTGCCGCCCTGAATCGGCTGCCAGCACTCCACCGGCAACCGCTGCGGCCGCGGCACCAACGTGAGGTCCTTCAACGTATAGCCGCGATAGGGCACCTCGGGCGGCAGCGTGTAGTATTTGCCTTTGTGCGAAAAGGACTCATTGTTGAATGCCTTGAAGATGATATCGACCTGTTCCTCGAACAATTCGCGGTTCGCCGCCTGGTCGATCAGGGGCGATCCGAAGGTCTCGACCTCACGCGTGTGGTAGCCGCGGCCGACACCGAATACGACCCGGCCGTTGGTCAGGATATCGGCGACAGCAAAATCCTCGGCGAGGCGCAGAGGGTGCCACATCGGCGTGATATTGAACCCGGTGTGAAACTTCAGCCGCTTCGTGAGGTGCGCCAGATGCACCGCCAACAGGATGATGTTGGGCAGACACTCGGTGCCTTCGGGCTGGAAATGGTGCTCGGCCATCCAGAACGCGCCGTAACCAAGGCGATCCATTGCCTTCGCCTGGGCCTCGGCTTTGGTGTGGGCGGTGATGAGTTGGTCGTTGCTGTAACGCCGGGAGTTCACCGGCGTGCCAAGGTAGCCAACGTTTTCCAGGTCGATATGGCCGGCGTAGGAACTGTCGAATTGCGTGATCATGGCGTTTCCTTCCGGGCGACCGCGCCCGTTGAACCTTACACCTGCATGGTACTCCGCCTGATCGGGATGGCAACTCCGCTGCAACCGGATGCGTTACAAGTTACGTGTTTGAAAGTGTCGCGGTGCGGCAAGACGTGGAAAATCAAGGCATTGACCAGAAATACTCGGCAACAATCCTTGAATGGCATGGCCGGTGCGGTTGGCCTAGACAGAATTTGAAGTCCGGCTTGCCAACCTGCCGGATCGAGACGGAACAGGACGGGGATTCAGCACCGATGGACGGATCGAAGGGCCACACTGCGCCGGAGACCAATGCGTCGCTCTGGTCGCAGCGGACACTGAAATCCCGTATCCCCTGTGTCGGCACCGCCGTGCATTCCGGCCGTCGCGTCAGTGTCACTCTGCTCCCCGCGCCGGCTGACCACGGCATTGTTTTTCGCCGTATCGACCTCGGCCGTGATATTCCGGCCACCTACAACCGCGTGGTGGACACCATGCTCTGCACCACGATCGGTGAAGGGTCCGCGCGGATCGGTACGATCGAGCATCTGATGGCCGCACTGGCCGGTGCCGGTGTCGATAACGTGTTGATCGAGGTCGACGGACCGGAAATCCCGATCATGGACGGCTCAGCCGCGCCCTTCTGCTTCTTGTTGGAGTGTGCTGGCATCGTCTCGCTCGAAACGCCTCGTAAGGTGATCGAAATTCGCCGGCCAGTGCGGGTCACAGACGGCAAGGCGTTCGCTGAGCTGCGGCCATTCGACGACACAGCACCTGGCGGTTCGATTCCAACACTGGACATGGAAGTCTCGATCGATTTTGCGGAGGTCGCGATCGGCCGTCAGACGATCAATCTGCGGCTGACGCCACAGAACTTCCGTGAGGCTGTGGCGCCTGCCCGCACCTTCGCGCTTGCCCGCGACATCAATCATATGCGGGAACTCGGCTTTGCCATGGGCGGGAGCCTGGACAACGCGATCGTGGTTGACGGATCGAAGATCCTCAACCCTGGTGGCCTGCGCATGAAGGACGAGTTCGTGGCGCACAAACTGGTGGACGCCGTGGGTGACCTCGCACTGGCCGGAGCCGCGCTGCATGGCCGCTTCATCGCCAATCGGCCTGGCCACGGTCTGAACAACAAGCTGCTCAGAGCTTTGTTCGCCCGGCAGGCCGCCTGGGCAGATATCACGCAGGAGTCGGCCGAAGCCGTCGCAGCCTGAAAGCGGCCCTTCGCGTCACGCCGCGGCGTGATATAAGCGCCCCGATGAGCCCTTCCATGATTCCCCCGATGCGCCAGGCCGCGTTCCCCTTGCGCGTGCTGTCACTTCTCCTTTGTCTCGCCGTGCTGCTGCTCGGTGGCTGTGGCGGTTCGGACAAGGACAAGACCAGTGGCCCAACGCCGCCGGTTGAGGTGCTGTACAACAACGGCCTGGATGCGTTGAATGCGAACCGCTTCTCCGAGGCCAACGACGAATTCAACTCGCTTGAGCAAAATTATCCATTTTCGTCCTGGGCCGTAAACGCGCAGATTATGCAGGCGTATTCGGAGTACGTGCAGAACAAATACACCGACGCGATCGCGACGCTGGATCGCTTCATCCAGCTGCACCCGGTGCATCGCGACATTGCCTATATCTATTACCTCCGAGCTCTTTGCTATTATGAGCAGATCGCCGATATCGAGCGCGATCAAAAGGGCACCGAACAGGCGATGGCAGCGCTGCAGGAGGTCGTAACCCGGTTCCCCAACACCTCTTACGCCAATGATGCGCGGCTGAAGATTGATCTGTGCCGGGACCATATGGCGGGCAAGGAGATGGAGATTGGTCGCTACTATCAGCGGCAGCATCTTTACCAGGCAGCGATCGGCCGTTTCCAGCGTGTGGTCGACGATTACCAGACCACGGCGCACGTGCCCGAGGCGTTAGCCCGCATCGTTGAAGTCTATCTGGCGTTGGGACTGGTCGATGAGGCGAAGAGAACCGCCGCTGTCCTGGGGTACAACGACCCTGGGAGCGTTTGGTATCAGGACGCCTACAACGACCTGGCCGCGTCGGGCGCGGTATCGGAGGGCCTGCCTGCTCCATCGAACGGTTCGAGTGGTTTCTTCGGTCGTGCCTGGCACGCGCTGTTTTGATGTGCTGACCGTCGTCGCCCAATGCTGACGGCGCTTTCCATTCGCGATGTGGTGCTGATTGATCGCCTGGACCTGTCCTTTGGCCCCGGTTTGACCGTGCTGACCGGCGAGACGGGCGCAGGAAAATCGATTTTGTTGGACAGCCTCGGCCTTGCGCTTGGCGTGCGTGCAGAGTCGGGTCTCGTTCGGGCGGGTTGCGAACAAGCGAGCGTCGCCGCGTGTTTCACTTTAGCCGCTGACCATCCGGCGCTGACGCTCCTGGCCGAACAAGGGTTGCAGGCCGAGGACGAGATTGTCTTGCGCCGAGTGGTGACGAAGGACGGCCGGTCGCGCGCTTTCGTTAACGATCAGCCCGCCGGAGTTGCATTGCTGCGGCGGATCGGCGCGTTGCTGATCGAGGTGCAGGGTCAGCATGATCAGATGGGACTCGCCGATCCCGCCAGTCACACGACGTTGCTCGATCTGTTTGGTGTTCCGCCCGAGTACCGGGACGCTGTGGCCGCCTGCTGGCGAGCATGGCGGCAGGCGGAACATCGTCTGGAGTCGGCGCGAACCGCAATCGAGGCTGCGCGCCGCGATGAAGAATGGCTGCGCCATGCGGTCGCAGAACTGGCTACGTTGGCTCCGCAGTTGCATGAGGAAGACCAACTGGTCGCTGACCGCCAGCGCCTGCAGCAGAATGAACGCCAGTCCGAGGCCATCGCCGCGGCCATCGCCGAGCTGACCCCACGCGACCGGCGCGGTGCCTCTGGGCCTGCCGCGGTTCTGCGGTCCGCATCGCGGCTGCTGCAGCGGCTGGTTCCCGCACATCTGGCGGACCAGGCCAATCCGGCGCGGGAGGCGTTGACTGCGCTTGAACGCGCCGAGGAGGCGCTGGCCGAGGCTGACACAATTCTGGGTCGCCTCGCCGCGGATGCCGATGCCGATCCCCGTCTGCTGGAACAAACCGAAGAACGGCTGTTCGCTCTCCGCGCCGCCGCGCGCAAGCATGGTGTCGCTGTGGTGGAACTGCCGGCATTACTGGAAAGCCTGGGCGAAAGATTGGCGCACCTGGAGTCGGGTGAGGCGCAGTTGCTCGAACTGGAGCGCGCGGCCAAGGCAACCCGAGACCAGTACATTGCATCAGCGCGGGTCCTGACCGATGTACGGCGCGAGGCAGCTACGCGATTACGCGATGCCGTCATGGCAGAACTACCCCCGTTGCGTTTGGACAGGGCGCGGTATTTTGTCGAGGTGACGGACACACCGGAAACTTCCTGGGGTGCCGGCGGCGCCGATCAGGTGCGGTTTCTGATTGCTACCAATCCGGGACAGGAGCCCGGCCCTTTGGCGAAGATCGCCTCGGGCGGCGAGTTGTCTCGGTTGATGCTGGCATTGAAAGTTGTGCTGTCAGCGGGCTCCACGGTTCCAACGCTGGTATTCGATGAGGTCGACTCCGGGGTCGGCGGCGCGACCGCTGCCTCGGTGGGCGAGCGGTTGTCGCGGGTCGCAGAGGCTGTGCAGGTGTTGGTGGTGACCCACAGCCCGCAAGTAGCGGCGCGCGGGGTCTCGCATTTCCGGGTGTCGAAGGCGGCCAAGGGAGCGCGGGCGGCGACCACGGTTGAGCCTCTCAACCAGCGTGACCGGCGGGAAGAGATCGCCCGAATGCTCGCCGGAGAAACAGTCACAGCGGCGGCTCGCGCCGCAGCCGCGGACCTGTTGGGTGCGGCCGACTAAGCACGACCACTGTATGATTGCCTGAGCGTTCCCACGTCATAGCCCGAGCACCTCGACATCGTGGCCTGAGTTCCTCTACGTCGTGGCCTGGCTTGACCAGGCAATCGGCATCGGCACGATGACCCGACGTTCTGGGGACACGTGTCCAATACGAGGGGAGGGAACATCGCATGACCAATGGCCTGTCGCGCTGGGAATCGCCGGCACCGATCCGTTATCCCGATCCGGACATCGTGGCGCTGGATCCGCGCTTCCATCGTCTGGTATTGGGTAACGCGGCAATCGAGCGTATCGCCACCGGATTTCGTTTCACAGAAGGACCGGTCTGGTTCGGTGACGGGCGATATCTGCTGTTCAGCGACATTCCCAACGACCAAATCCTGCGTTGGGATGAAACCACCGGCGGGATCAGCGTGTTTCGCGAGCCGTCTCACTACACGAATGGCAATACGCGCGATCGGCATGGCCGGCTAGTGAGTTGCGAGCACGACTCGCAGCACCTCACAAGGACCGAATATGACGGAACGATCACGCTGCTGGCGCATAGTTTCGAGGGCAAGAAACTTACCGGCCCGAACGACGTGGTGGTGAAATCCGACGGCACGATCTGGTTCAGTGACAATGGCGCCGGCACGCGCGGCAATTATCTGGGCCATCCTGAGCCGCACCATCATCCGTTTCGGGTTTACCGATTTGACCCCGTCTCCGGTCAGTTGACGGTGGCGGTTGGCGACATGCAGCGGCCGAACGGGCTGGCGTTCTCGCCGGATGAGTCGCGGCTTTATGTGGTCGATACGCCGGGCGCCGGCGACAAGACGACCTGGGTTTACGATATCGTCGAAAATGGCACGAGAGCAGTCAACGGGCGCGTGTTCTTTAACGGCATGCCAGGCTATGCTGACGGTATTCGCTTGGACGTCCATGGCAACATCTGGTGCGGCTTTTCCGGTGGCACCGCCGATGACGGCGTTGCCGTGTTCGCACCCGACGGTGTCTTGATCGGTCGCATTCTGTTACCGGAGCGCTGCGCCAATGTTTGTTTCGGTGGTCGCAAGCGCAACCGTCTGTTCATGGCGGCAAGCCAATCAATATACGCGCTGTATGTCGAAACTCAGGGTGTTCCGGGTGGTTAAAGAGGCGCCACTTAGCTTCTGGCCGACACGATCGCCTGTAGGCCGAACCCAAGGAAAATAAGGCCGGACGCGCGGGTGACCCAAAGCGCGTGCCGGCGATACCATCGGCGTACCGGGCCGGCACCGATGATCGTGATCAGAATGACATCGGCCGTGACGAACCCGGCACAGGCAGCGGCAAGCAAGGGCGGCAACGCGGTCCAATCCAGGGCAGCGGTATGGTCGGCCAGCATCGCGGTAAACATCGCGACCGCAACCGGATAGGCCTTTGGGTTTGATAGTCCGAAGGCGAGCCCTCGGCGGAACGGACGACGCGGCACGAATGTTACGGTCCCGTCAGTATGGCGCCGCGTCATGACCGCACCATAGCCAAGCCAGCAAAGATAAACGCCACAAACCACATCGAGCACGTTGAAGATTGTCGTACCGATCGTTTTGGTTCCGATGATCGCGACCAACGCGAGAGCCGCCCAGGATACGTCACCTGCGAAATGTCCGGCGAGAAACCATGCACCGGCGCGTCGCCCGCTGCCTGCGCCAATCCCTAGCAACGCGAGAAATGCCGGGCCCGGCGCCAGCGTATAGGCACCACCGGCGACAGCGGAAGCGAGCAGCAGGCCTGGCGTCAACCGCCGAACGCCTGATCCCACAGCTCCGGCAGCATGCGATAGCCGTTCCCGTCACGCACAAGATAGGCAAACCCGGGAAAATGCACGTGCATCCCGGCAATCAGCTGGCGATCGGTGACCACCATGTCGAACGTGCGTTTCCTGGTTGCGGCGGCCTGATGCGGATCGGTATCGAACTCGATGGTGACTTCGGGGCGCGGCACCTGGATTTCCGGTACGTGAATGATGTCGCCCCAGATCAGCAACGAGTCCTTTCCCGAGCTGACCATGTACCCGCTGTGCCCCGGTGTGTGCCCATGCAGCGGCACCGAAGTGACGCCTGGAAACACGACCTCGGAGCGGGCAAAGGTGCGGGTGACATTGTGATATGGCGCGATTTGCTCGCGGGCGCATTGGAAATACAGTTTCTTCGCACGTTCGCTGGCGCGGCTCATGGCGCTGTCGTCGCGCCAGTGTTTCGGTTCGTTTTCGTGCACAACAAGCTCGGCGTTGGGGAAGAATTTGCGGCCCGTTTTCGGATCCGTCAGTCCCGCCGAGTGATCCGGATGCATATGGGTCAGCACCACGGTGTCGATATCGGCCGGATCGACGCCGGCGGCTTTTAAATTCTGCTGCAACTTGCCGGCGGTCGGCAACAGGTAGTCGCCCGAACCGGTCTCGACCAGCGCGAGTCGTCCCGCAGAATAGATCAAATAGCAATTGACCGACGTGCGGCGACCCGGCCGAAACTGGGCGTGCAACAGGCCTTGCGCATCATCCCCTGTGATGTTCTGCAAGACCTCCAGGGTGCCATCCAGATAGCCATCCGACAGCGCAGTTACCACAATGTCGCCAATGCGGCGGTGGTAAAAGCCGGGGATTTGTTCGGTGGGGATCTGGATCATGGTGAAGGCTCCTTGATGTCCGAAAGCGTTCACGCCGCGCCGGTCAGTGATTTCGCCGTCTGGCCGAACAGGATTTTTCGGGATTCCTCCGAGTGGTCGCCACGCCGGCGCAGATGCTTGCCGACATCAACCCCCTTTTGCACTGCCGGCCTTGCCTTGATCCCGTCGCGCCAGCGGGAAACGTTGGGGAATTCGTCCAACGTCTGACCGAGCGGCTTCGAGATGAACACCCAGGGCCAGGAAATCATGTCAGCGATCGAATATGCGTCCAGTATGTATTCTCGGCCCTCGAGCCTTCGCTCCAATACCCCCAGGCAACGATTGAACTCGCCAGCGTAACGCTTATGCGAGTAGCCATGATCCGCCCGTTCATCGACGCCCCTGGCGTAATTGACGAAATGACTGAGCTGGCCCGCCATTGGACCGAGATTACCGACCTGCCAGAACAGCCATTCAAGGCACTCTTTGCGGCCACGCGTCGAGGTCGGCATGAATTTACCGGACTTTTCCGCGAGATGGATCAGGATCGGTCCCGACTCAAAAATCGGCATTGGGCCGTCTGGCGTGTCGTGGTCAACGATCGCCGGCATGCGAGCGTTGGGACTGATCTTCAGGAACTCCGGTTTGAACTGATCGCCAGCGCCGATATTCACCGGACACAGCGTATACGGCAGGCCGGTTTCCTCCAGCATGATGGAGATTTTCCATCCGTTAGGGGTGGGCCAGTAGTAAAAGTCGATCATGCTGCATGTTCCTTTGTCCGCAGAGTCGCGATTTCCGCGGCCGAGTAGCCCAGTTCGGACAAAATTGCGTCGTTGTCCTGGCCAAGAACGGGTGCGCCACGACGGATGCCGGCCGGGGTGACGGAAAATCGGGCGGCGGGTCGCGCCTGCCGCAAAAGTCCGGCCTTTCCGTGCTCCGTTTCGACAACGATGCCATTCGCCTGAACCTGCGGATGATGGAGCAATGCGGACCGCGTCAGCACTGGCGCGCAAGGCACGTCCTCGCGGGTCAGAATATCCAGCCATTCCGCTGCCGGACGGTTCTTCAACGCGGCCTGGGTCAGTGCCAGCCGGTCGTCGACGTTCTCCTGGCGTAACGCTGGCGTGCGGAAGCGCGGATCGTCCAGCCATTCCGGCTTTTCCAATGCTCGCGTCAGTCCCATCCACTGCCGGTCGGTCTGCACCGCGACAGTGATGTGGTCGGTCGCGGTTTCATAAATCAGGTCGATGCGGCTTGCGGCCTCCTGCCGAGGCGGTTGGTCGTCGGCAAAGGTCAGGCTGCCCATGTCGGATGCCCACAAGAACGCGATCACCGCATCTAGCATCGACAACCGCACATGCTGCCCTTGGCCCGTGCGCTCCCGAGCGAGCAGTGCTGCTGTGATTGCCTGCGATGCGGTGACTGCGGTCAACTTGTCTGGGAGAATGGTACGCACGAGCCGCGGGCGTTCCGAATCCGAACCAGCCTGGATGGTCGCCAACCCCGACATCGCCTGCACGATCGGATCGTAGACCGGCTTGCTTGCGTAAGGCCCGGTCTCGCCAAAACCGGAGATCGAGACATACACAAGATCAGGTTTCACCGCCCTTAGCGCGGCCTCGCCAAAGCCCATTCGCTCTGCCACCCCTGGCCGGAAATTCTGAATGAAGACATCTGCCGTTGCGACCAGCCGCAACAGTGCGTGCTTCGCCGCCGGATCGCGCAGATCCAGCACGACCGAGCGTTTGTTGCGATTGGTATTCAGAAATGACGCCGACAGACCGTTGCGCCGGTTGCTCGCGGACCGTGTGGCATCGCCGCCATCCGGGTTCTCCACCTTGATCACATCCGCGCCCTGGTCAGCCAAAATCATCGTGGCCAGCGGCCCCGAAACATTGGTGGTGAGATCGACGACACGGTAGCCATGCAAAGGACCTGGCATATTGGGTTTTCCTGCTCAGTACGCGCCAATCATACGTTACCGCCTCGCGGGCGCCAAAACCTCCGCGTTGCCGGTGCCCAACCTCGGCGCTGCGCTGCGAATGACCGGCCGCGCGCCATCGAACGATAGTGCCGAGCCGGTCAACTTGTAGTCCTCACCAGGCACGTCCTGCAAAATGCCCAGTGCACGGGTTTGTGGCTCGTTCAACGCTTCGGGCAGGGTGTTGATCGGTGCGGCCGGAACGCCAACGGATTGCAGCCGCTCGATCCAGGAAGCACGGGCATGGGTCCGCAGAATCTCACTCATCAGCACGACCAGCGTGGTCTTGTTGTTCAGGCGGGCGCGGTTGGTGGCGAAGCGGTCGTCCTCACTCCATTCCGGCTTGCCGAGTTCCCGTGCGAGTTTGGCGAACAGCCGATCGTTGCCACAGCAGATGATAAACGGTCCGTCCTTCGCGTCGAAGGCTTCGTATGGCACCAGCGCAGGATGGCCTGACCGGTGTTTCGGCGGCATACGTCCCTCATTGACCCAGGCATCGCCGCGTTGCGCAGCCCACACCAGGGCGGTTTCCAGCAATGACGCGGTCACGATGGCGCCTCGGCCGGTGACGTGGCGTCGCTGCAACGCGGCCAGCGCGCCGATCACGATCCACATGCCGGTGCCTTGATCGCAAACTGCAACACCGAGACGCATCGGCGGGTCGTCCGGGCCGCCATTGGTACTGGACAAGCCGCTGTAGGCCTGAATCAACGGTTCGTAACCAGGACGATCTTTCATCGGACCGACATGGCCAAACGCAGAAATTGCACAGTAGATCAGCCGTGGATGCCGCGCCGTCAACGACGGTCCATCGATGCCGAGTGCCTCGGGTGCCCCGGGCCGGAGGTTGTGGATCAAGATGTCGGCAGTCGCGGCCAAGCGGTCGAAGTCCGCCATGCCCGCGGCGCTTTTCAGATCGAGCGCCACCGATTTTTTATTGCGGTTGACCATGTGGAACGTCAGCGCGTCGCCATGGCGGAAATCCGGGCCCATACGGCGAGCATCATCACCGCCCTCGACGCGTTCGATCTTCAGCACCTCGGCGCCGAGATCGCCGAGAATGGCGCCGGCGAACGGGGCTGACAAAACCTGTCCGAGTTCGAGGACTCGAATTCCCTCCAGCATGGATTTCCTCCCGGCACATGAACAGGCATCATGCCACCAACATGACAGGAGGGAAGCCATGACGGATCTGCCCAAACAGATCGAGATCCACGAAGAAGGCCCGCGCGAGGGTTTTCAGATCGAAGCAGGTCCGATCAGCACCGCGGACAAAGTCCGGTTCTGTGAGGCTTTGGCGGAGACCGGCCTGCATGACGTGCAGTGCGTATCGTTCGTTGATGCACGACGCGTGCCGGGTATGGCGGACGCCGTGGAGGTTGCGCAAACCATCCGGCAACGCCCTGACGTGCAGTACACCGGGATTGCGCTCAACCTGCGCGGCTATGAGCGCGCCGTGCAAACCCCGTTGCACATCACCGGCGGCATTCAGATGAGCACGTCGAACACGTTCTCGATCCACAACACCAACAAGAACAACGAGGAAACGCTGGTCGAGCAGCGCCGGCAACTGGATTTCTTCAAGGCCCGCGGCATCCCGGTTGAGTCGGCGATCGTCATGACCGCGTTCGGCTGCAATTTCGAAGGTGAGATCGCACCGGAGACGGTACGCGACTGTGTCGGCAAGTTGCTTGATATGGCTGACGAGTACGACATCGTGCTCGACCGCGTGCGAATTGCCGATACTGTTGGTTGGGCCTCGCCCGCGTCTGTGCAACGTGTTGTCGGCACGATCCGCGAGAAATGGCCCGATCTGAAACTGGCCCTGCATCTGCATGACACACGCGGAACCGGCATGGCCAATGCGTTGATGGGCCTGCAAATGGGCATCGCCAGTTTCGATAGTTCGTGCGCTGGTCTGGGCGGTTGCCCATTCGCCGGTCACAAGGGCGCAGCCGGCAATATTTGCACCGAGGATCTGGTGTTCATGGCGCAGGAAATGGGCATCGAAACCGGCATCGACCTCGACGCCCTGATTGAGTGCGCACGCCTGGCGGAGGAGATCGTGGGCCATCCTCTGCCAGGCAAGGTCATGCACGGCGGCAGCCTGTCGAAATATCGCAGCGGAGCCCGGGCATGACCGAGGTTCTGGTCGAAAAGCGCGGCGCAGTACAGTGGATCACCATCAACCGTGAGGAACGCCGCAACGCGATGAACGATGCGGTGGTGTTTGGCATCAAGGATGGCCTGACCACCGCGACATCCGACCCGGACATCCGCGCGGTGGTATTGACCGGGGCCGGCGACCGGGCGTTTTGCGCCGGAGCGGACCTGTCGGCGGGCTCCGGCTCGTTCAAGTACGATTATTCCAAGGTTGGCATTCCATTCGTAAAACTCATGAAGCAGGCGCGCGATCTGACCGTGCCGCTGAT
>Ga0187867_10000664_pt1 | contig 30566 bp, 29 predicted proteins | sample June2016WEW_13_1_FD_132976 | JGI IMG/M metagenome (GOLD analysis project Ga0187867, IMG submission 132976) | Peatland microbial communities from SPRUCE experiment site at the Marcell Experimental Forest, Minnesota, USA - June2016WEW_13_10 | ecosystem: Environmental > Terrestrial > Soil >... | reverse complement strand
GGAGGGCCTCGCGCCCGGCGCCGCGGCGGTGGTGGACGCGGCCACGCTGGGCTATCCGCGCGACAGCCTGAAAGACATCCCGGCGGGGGATTACTATGTGCAGGCCGTCTTGAATATCTACGAGACCTTTCAATTGGCCAACGGGCACACGGTCAAGCTGCCGCCGGATAAGGGCGAAGGGCAACACTGGCAGTCGAAGCCGGGAAACCTCTACAGCAAGACACAGAAGCTACATCTGGACGCTGGGTCGGACGAAGTCATCCGGCTGTCACTCACAGAGAAGGTGCCGGACGTGGCGGCCGCCGAGCCGGATACGAAGTGGGTGAAGCACGTCAAGATTCGCAGCGAGTTACTCAGCCGCTTTTGGGGGCGGCCCATCGAGTTAGGCGCGGTACTGCTGCTGCCGGACGGATGGGAAGAGCGTCCCGCGGCGCACTATCCGTTGATCGTCTCTCAAGGCCACTTTAGCAGGGGCCTGGGCATGGCGTTTAGTACCGTGCCGGGTGCAGGCGGGGGCTACAAGTTCTATCAGGATTGGATCGCGGGCCGGATGCCCAGGGTCATCGTGATGACGATTCAGCATGCCACGCCTTACTTTGACGATTCCTATGCGGTGAACTCGGCCAACGCCGGACCATATGGGGACGCCATCACGCAGGAATTGATTCCGTACGTGGAGAAGACGTTCCGCGGCATCGGCCAGGGATGGGCGCGGGCCGTGTATGGCGGCTCGACGGGCGGCTGGGAGGCGCTGGCTTCGCAAGTGCTCTATCCGGATTTCTACAACGGCGCGTATGTGTTTTGTCCCGACGTAGTGGACTTCCGTGCGTACATGACCATGAACCTGTACGAGGACAAGAACGCCTTCTGGATCGAGGGTCCTTTTGGGCGGGTGCCGCGGCCAGCGATGCGCCAGGCGGACGGGCTGCTGCTTTCCACCATGGATCAGATGAACCGGTTCGAGCTGGTGCAGGGCACCAAGAGCCGGTCGGGCGAGCAACTGGACGCCTGGCAAGCTTACTTCAGCTCGGTGGGCGAAGATGGCTATCCGCAGCCGGTTTTCAATAAGCGCACCGGCGAGATCGACCACAAGGTTGCCGAATACTGGAAGGAACGCTACGACCTGACGCATATCATGGAGCGCGACTGGAAGACCCTGGGGCCCAAGTTAGCCGGCAAGTTACACGTTTGCGTCGGCGACGCGGATAGCTTCTATCTGGACCGCGCCGTGCACTTACTGGAAGACTTCATGGTGACTACCACCGATCCTTACTATCGCGGGTCGTTCGACTTCGGGCAGCGCAAGCCGCATTGTTATGCGGGTAACTTCGACCCGAAGGTAGGGCTGAATCAGCACTATCTGCCGGAGATGGTGAAGCACATGGATGAGACGGCGCCTAAGGGGGCGGATGTGGCGAGTTGGAAGTACTAGTGGGCCGGAAGATAGATTTTCACCGCTCCGTTTTCGACCGAGAGACGAATCTCTCCGGAGGCCTGGCGGACGATTTCATCGAGGGACGGCAGCTCCCGGCCGATCACCGGCGGGGTTACGGTGAGGATGGCGTAACTGTCGCCGGCCTCTTCGCTGGATACCGTGGAAGTCTCGATCGAGAACTGGCCGGAGAAGGCCGCATCGCGGGCAGAGAGGGCCAGATTCATCAAAATCAACTCGATGGCGCCGGGATCGGCATGCACGCCGCCGGAGCCGGTAGCCAACGTCAGTTGCAGCCCGATTTCATCGCCTAGCGCGCATTGCAGCAGGTCGTCCAGGCTGGAGATCAACTCGTTGAGATCCAGATAAGCGGGCGAAGCGGGCTGCCGGCGACCGAATTCGAGCAGACGGTTGGCGAGGCGCGCGGCGTGGTTGCGCCCGCGGCCGGCTTCCAGAAGGCGGGTGAATTTTTGAGCGACAGCGGCGGTCAGGCGGCCTAGGATCTGCAGACGATTGGCGGAGCCGTGGTCCGGCGTTCCCCAGGGCTCATCCGCGGAACGCTGGCTGGCGGCGCGAAACAACAGGCACACACCGACGGCTTGCGTGTCGCCATCGCGCACTGGCGTGGCGCTGCCCTGAATGGGCTCACGGCCGCCGTGCCGGCCGAGCAGCAACACTTCGTCGCCCGAGGCGTTGCTCAAGCCGATGGCGACGCCTTCCCGAAACACTCTGCCGATGGGGGAGGGCTGCGGCGCTCCGGTGCGCGCGTTGAGAAGGGTGAAGACTTCGGCGACGGGTTTGCCAATCGCCTCCTCCTGCGTCCAACCGGTAAGGCCTTCGGCCACGCGGTTCATCAGCGCGACTTGCCCGCTCTCCTGGGTGACGATGACGGCTTCATCGATGCTGCCGATGGCGGCGGCCAGACGCTGTCCGCCCTCAATGAGCTGGCGCTCGCGGTGGTGACGGTCGAAGGCCAGTTCGATGGCGGTGCGCAGAGTGCGGTCGTCAAACGGCTTCAGGACATAGCCGGAGGGCGCGGTCAATTTGGCGCGCTCCAGGATTTCGGCATCGGCGTGCGCGGTGAGGTAGACCACCGGAATCTTAAGCTGGTCATACAGGGCGCCGGCCACATCGATGCCGTCCAGAATGCCCTTGAGCTTGATATCCATCAAGACCAGATCCGGCATGGTTTTGACAGCCAGCCGGAGAGCTTCGGTGCCGGTGGCGGCGGCCCCCACCACTTCGTATCCCAAACCTTTGACACACTCCTGTATGTCGGCCGCTACGACTTTCTCGTCCTCGACTAACATGATGCGAGGTTTGTGCATTTGATTTCTCCTTTGACTTAGTTCATTAGTGGACAGGCGGGGACGCCTGTCCTACGAATTGGAATCGGTAGCGGGCGCCCGCACCGCTGGAACGCGCCACGGCCGCGCCGATCTGCTCGGCCAGAAGTTCCACCAGCCACAGTCCCAGCGACCGGGCGTTGGCGGATGGTGCGCCGCAGGAAAAGCCGCAGCCGTCGTCGTCTATGGCGAGTTCCACGGAGCCGCCAGGCAGCGCGTGAAGACCCAGCGAGATGCGGCCCTTGCGGCCGTCGGGAAAAGCGTGCCGGAGCGAGTTGGAAACGAGCTCATTCACAATCAGGCCGCAGGGTATCGCGGTATCCACCGCTACTGGGATATCTTCGATATCCATCGACAGGCCGATGTCGGCCGAATTCACGCCGTAGGAACAGAAGAGGCTGGCGGCCAGGTTACGGATATACTCGCCCAGATTGATGTTCGAAAAGTCCTTGGCGCGATGCAATTGGTCGTGGAGCATAGCCATCGCCATGACGCGCTCGCGGGAAACGCGCAGGGCCTGCAGCAGGGTCTCATCGCGGAGGTTGCGCTCCTGCAGGCGGAGCATGCTGCAGATGACCTGCAGATTATTCTTGACGCGGTGATGGACTTCGCGGAGGAGGACTTCCTTCTCCTGCAAAGTCCGCTTGATCTTCTCGTCGGCGTCGTGGCGCCCGGTCACATCGCGAAAGTAGACCGCCAGACCCTCGGAGGAGGGGTAGACGTGAACTTCGAGCCAGCGGCCGTCGGCGGCGGGATGGAATTCTTCCAGATCGGCGGGCGCGCCGGTACGCAGCACCTGGTCGTACAAACGATGAAAAGGACCATCGGCGGCTTCGGGGAACACATCCCAGAGATTGCGGCCCAGCACGTCGCTGCGCTGGCACATCCAGAGGCGTTCGGCCTGCCGGTTGACCCGGATTAAGCGCCCGCCGCGGTCCACCGCGAAAAAGCCGTCGGTGGTGTTTTCCAGCGCGCAAACGCAGCGTGCTTCGGATTGGAGGAGGGCTTCCTCGTTCAGTTTAGGGAGGGTGCGGTCGTGGGCTATGGTATACGCGAGCGCCGGGGCGGGAAAGGGAGTGGTGCTCCAGGCGAGCCATTTGTATTCGCCAATGGCGCAGCGAAAGCGGCTCTCCAGGCCGGCGATGGGAATCTCGCGGGCCAGGCCGGCGATGGCGACGGCGGCGGCGGCGCGGTCTTCGGGATGGAGCAGGTCGAGGATGCCGATGGCTAGCAGCTCCGGTTCGGAACGGCCCAGCATGGCGATGAAGGCCGGATTGACGCGCAGGAAGCGGCCGTCGAGGGTGGTTATGCAGAGCAGGTGCGGCGAGAGGGCGAAGAAGGGGTCCAGGGGTATGCGGCGCACAGAACGCCGGATTGCGAATAGAAGGGGGTGCCACGCCATGGATCTCTCGATGTTGATTGTACGCGCGAGGTGGAAGCGAATCGGGCCGATCGAGAGGCGCTTATCTTTCGAATCATGGGGTTCCGGCGAAAGTGAAGCTTGTGACCGATATAAGTTTCATCTGGTTGCGGCGGGAGAACTCGCGGACATACACTTCGCCGCGTCTGCATTCGTCTGAATGCCCGGTCAAAAAGCCACTTCGCGCGATGGCGAAGTTTACAGGGGCTAAGGCCGGATGACTAGAAGAGGCTTCTTGCCAGGCCAAAACCGGGTAGCTCCGCTCGTGCTACTCTGATCCATCGATGCGCCCCTTCACTCTCGGCATAGTGTTTGCACTTGCTTGCCTGTCCGGCCAAGGCCAGAACCCGGAAGGCCCGCACAAGAAGCCTCCGAGCCCCGCCGACTACGGGCAGTGGGAAACGCTGGTTCCCGTGGAACGATCCGGCGGGTTATCGCCAGACGGAAAATGGCTCGCCTATGGCATCAATCGCGCGAACTACAATGACGAATTACGCCTCGCCAGGACCATCGGCGAACCGCTGAAGCCCATCGCCTTCGGATCGCAACCGGTGTTTTCCGCCGATAGCCGCTGGGTTGCGTATGTGATCGGGTACTCCGAAGCACAGCAGGAAAGGCTTCGGAAAGACAAGAAACCCGTCCAGAACAAACTGGGATTAACAAACCTTGTTACCGGCGAGCAATCCGAAATCGAAGGGATTGAGTCGTTCGCTTTCAGTCCTTCGGGGACCTTTCTCGCGATGCGGCGGTATCCGCCCGAGAAGGCGGCGGGAAGCTCTGGCGGGGATTCGGCTGCCCCGACGGAAGACGAGAATCCTGCCGGCGCTACCGTGATTGTCCGTAATCTTGCCAGCGGCCGGGACATGGTTTTAGGCACTGCCACGGAATATGTTTGGCAGGATCTCCGCTTGAAAGGACACCTGCTGGCATTGTCGATTGCGACTCCAGACAAGATAGGAAATGGCGTTCAACTTTTCGATACCGCTACGGGAACGCTGCGCGTCCTGGATTCCTCAGTCTCCGTTTACAACGGCCTCATTTGGCGAAAAGACGGTGCGGACCTCGCCGTCCTGCGATCGAAGACCGACGAGAAACGAGAAGGTCCCACCCAGATCGTGCTGGCCTGGAATCGCCTGGGCGAATCCACCGAGTCCGCGCACCAGTTCGACCCCGGCGCCGGCACCGAGTTCCCCGCGGGAATGCGGATCGTCTCCTACCGAAAACCGTCCTGGTCTGCCGACGGGGCCGATGTTTTCTGCGGAATCGCCAAATGGGACGAGAAGCCGCCAAAAGCGAAGGAGCCGCCTAAGGACGCGTCCAAGGGGGCGGATTCCTCCAAAGCCGTGGCGACCAAGGAGGCGGCCAAAGAGCCGGATTCCTCAAAAGCCGCGGATGCCGCGAAAGAGCCGGAGGAGGAGGCTTCGGTCGATATTTGGCACTGGCGCGATACCGACGTGCTGCCCAAACAGAAGAAAAGCGTTGACCAGGACCGCAGGCGCAACCTGCTCGCGGTCTGGCACGTCGAGCAAAACCAATTCGTGCAACTGGGACGCGAATTGCTGGGCCAGGTAACACCGCTCAAGCATCAGAAGACCGCCTATTCCTTGGAATGGAAGGCTTACGCGATGGACCGCAGCATTGGGAGGCCGGCCGCCGATCTGTACCTCGTCGACCTGGCGACCGGCAAACCCACGCGCATTCAGGAGCGGCTGCTCGATGACCGATATCTTCAGGCCAGTCCGGGTGGCCGGTACCTCCTGTATCTCCAGGACGATCACTACTGGGCTGTCAATGTGTCGACCCATGCGGTGGTCAACATCACTAAGGATTTGAAGACCTCATTCGTGGACCGCGAGTCGGACCACACCGTCAAACAACTGCCGCCGTTCGGCGTGGCCGGATGGACCAAAGACGACCGGGACGTCATTCTCTACGACAAGTTCGACCTGTGGCGGATCTCGCCCGATGGCACGCGCGCAGTCAAACTGACCGACGGTGCGGCTGAGCAGATCCGGCACCGGTATGACCGGCTCGATCCCGACGAGGAATTTATCGATACCGAAAAGCCCATGTATGTGAGCCTGTTCGGAATCTGGACCAAGAAATCGGGTTACGCGCGGCTGAGCCTGAAAAATCCCGAGCGGCCCGACGTCAAGCGGCTCATCTGGGAAGACAAGGGCATCGACCGGCTGGGGAAGGCGAAAGAGGCCGATGTGTATGCATATGTGATGCAGACATTTGAGGAATCGCCGAATGTTTTCGTCGGCGGCCCGGACCTGGCTGGCTCGAAGTGCGTCACTGCGACCAACACGTTCCAGAGCAATTACGCCTGGAGCCGTTCCGAGCTGATCGAATACAAGTCGCCGCAGGGGCGGCGCCTGCAAGGGGCGCTGTATTATCCGGCTGGCTACGAGCCCGGCAGGAAATACCCCATGATCGTATACCTCTATGAGAAGCTTTCCGACGGGCTGCACCGCTACAGTCCGCTATCCGAGCGCAGCTATTACAACGCCAGCGCGATGACGAGTCACGGTTATTTTCTGCTGATGCCGGATATCATTTTCCGGCCGCGCGAGCCCGGTCTTTCGGTTGCCGAATGCGTGACAGCGGCGGTGAAAGAAGTACTCGCGAAGGGACTGGTGGATGAAAAGAAGATCGGCGTGGTGGGGCATTCCTGGGGCGGTTTTGACGCCGCGTTCCTCTCCACGCACACCGGCCTGTTTGCCGCCGCGGTGGCAGGCGCTCCCATAACCGATCTGGTCAGCAACTACGGAAATCATCATTGGAGTTCGGGAATCGCGGAGACCGATCACATTGAAACCGGCCAGCAGCGCATGGCGGTTCCTCTGTACGAGGACTTGCAGGCGTATATCCGCAATTCCGCCGTTTTCAACGTGCAGAACATGACGACGCCTCTGCTCATTGAAGTCGGCGACAGCGACGGGACGGTGTTCTTTCACCAGGGCGTGGAACTGTACAACATCGCGCGCCGGGCCGGAAAAAACGTGGTCCTGCTCGAGTACACGGGCGAGGATCACGGGTTGCGGAAGAAAGCCGACCAGATCGATTATCAGCGGCGCATATTCGAGTGGTTCGGATATTATCTGAAAGGCGAGCCAGGCGCGCGATGGATCACCGACGGGGAGAGCTATCTGGACCGGCAGCGAGAGTTGAAGAAGGCGAAGGGAGGCTCATGACCTCCGCGGGACCGGTCCAGGCGCCTGACCAATTTGGGGCGCCCGACGGCCCGCCAGCGTTGTTACTGACTACGCAGAGCAGTCATCGGGTCGATCGAGGAAGCTCTTCGTGCCGGTATGTAGCTGGCGATCAATGCTACCGCGAAGAGCGCCAGCACCATGCCTGCATAGGTGGCCGCGTCCCACGGCGAAGTAGCGAAGAGAAGCGATGCGATGAGACGCGCTGATATGAGGGACGCGGCGGTTCCCACTACGATGCCGGCCCCAGCCAGGCGCAAGGTGTTGACAACGACTTCAAGTTGGACGCGGCCGGCGCTCGCTCCAAGCGCCATCCGGACTCCGATCTCACGCGCTTTCTGGGTGACCGAGTAGGATATCACGCCGTAGATGCCGAGGGCCGCCAGCAGCAGGCCGAGGCCGGCGAACGCGGCGACCAGGAGCATGAAGAAGCGGCGCGGGGACAAAGCGCGGTCGACAATGATCCGGATGGGCCGGAACTCGGCGGCCGGCTGTTTGGGGTTCAGCTCGCGCAGGGCGTGGAGGATGCCGGTGGCCAGGGACGCGGGCGGCAGGCTGGTACGGATGACCAACTGCGCGCCATCCGGATTTTGCTGCGTTACCGGGTAATAGATTTGCGAGCCTACCGGACCCTCTACGTTTTCCTCGTGGATATCGTCGACGACGCCCACGACGCGGTCTGCCTCGGGGCCGCGCATGAGGATCTTGCCCACGGCGTCCGCACCCGGCCAGTACACCCGGGCGGCGGACGCGTTGATGAGCACGACTTTTTCGCTATGTGGGGTATCGGCCCAGGTAAAATCGCGGCCGCGCAAGCGAATGCCCATGGCGTGGATGAATCCAGGTGTGATTACGTAGACAAGCGGGTCCGGCAGTTCGCCCCGGACGAAGGTCTTTCCCTGCGGAACCGGCGTGTCCCATTCCCGGTTTGGTCCGAGGGGAAGGTAGTCTGAGATGCCGGCGGCTTCGACGCCGGGCAGCGCGGCCACGCGGGCGAGAATCTGCCCGAAAATTGCGGCGCGCTTGGCCGCGCTGGCATCGCCGGATGGGGCGCTGTCGTCGTAGTCGACTTTGATGGAGGCCGCACGGTCGGGCTGGAAGCCGAGGTCTACGTCGAGCACCTTGAGAAAGCTGCGCAGCAGCAGGCCGGCGCTGACTAGAAGGATACAGGCCAGGGCGACCTCTGCGACGACCAGTGCGGCGCGGACGCGCGCATGTCTGCGGCCAAGTCCTGCACCCGGACCGGAGTCTTTGAGTAACTCCTGGAGGTTGCCCCCCGCTATCCTTAGCCCTGGGATGAGTCCGAAGACTATGGTGGTGAAGACGGCTACGAGAACGGTCCAACCCAACGCATAGCGATCGATCCGCAGGGTGGTGAGGAGCGGCAGAGCCAGAGATCCCTGGTGCGCGAGCCACGCGATCAGAATGAGGGCCAGTCCGAGTCCGAGGGCCGTGCCCGCGCCGGAGAGCACCAGGCTTTCCATGAGCAGTTGGCGTACGGTACGGCCGCGGCTCGCCCCGAGTGCGCCCCGCACGGCAAACTCCTTGGCACGCGCCGCGGCGCGAGCCATGAGCAAGTTGGAGAGGTTCACGACGGCAATGAGCAGAATCGCGCCCACAGCGGACCATAACGCAATCAGCGAGCGGCGCAGCTTACCCGTAACGTGATCCTTCAGCGGCACTGGAATGAGATCGCCTTTATATCGGCCCAGTGTCTGGGGATATTTCGCGTTGAAATAGATGTGGGGCGCGATGCGCCTGGCATCGTCGAGAGCCTGAGCCACGGTCACGGCCGGCTTCAAGCGGCCGACGAGGGTGACGATATTACCCCAATCGCGCTCCTTATCTAGGTCCAGCGGGGTGAAAAGATCTACTTTCGCGCCGGGAGAAAACACCGCACCGAAGTCGAAGCTGGCGGGTAGAACTCCGACGATGGTTACCGGCGTTCCGTTCAGGTCGATGGCCTTGCCTACGATGGCTGGATCGGCGTTGAACTGACGCCGCCAGTAGAAGTCAGTCAGCAGCGCCACCGGGTGCGGGCCGCCGCGCGCCTCGTCTGGCGAGAACACGCGGCCCATGGCAGGCGGCACGCCGAGAACCTGAAAGAAGTTGCCGATGACTTCGATGCTGGTGGCCGGCTCGGGTTCGCCGAGGCCGGTGAGGCGCAGATTGTCGGGTGTGGTGAAGGCCTCGTATCCGGTCACGTCCCGATAGGCGCGGCTCTGGGCGCGAAATTCTTCGTATGCGTCGGCCGAGTAAGTGGCGCAAGAGAGGCCGCAGCCGGATGGCGGCGGTGCGATCCACACGAGCTGGTGCGAATCGCGGAAGGGCAACGGCCGCAGGAGCAGGGCGTCGACTACGTTGAAGACCGCAATGTTGGCTCCGATGGCAATCGCCAGGATGACGATCGACACGGTGGCAAAACCCGGATCGCGGCCGAGAGTGCGGAAAGCATAACGCACATCCTGGAGTGAGTCACGCCAGTAATCCATTTTCCTCCTCCGTACCGCTAGCGTTTCAAGGGAAGGATCTCAAACTTCCCCTATGAATGCAAGGCGCCGGCACGAGTGCCGACACGGCACGCCGGAGGGGTGCCACGTTAAGATAATGGATATGGCTGTCGCGGAGAAACAATACACCACCATTAGCGGGGTGCCCATCGAGCCGCTTTACGGGCCGGAGCAGTTGTCCGATTTATCCGCGCCGGGCGAGTTTCCTTACACGCGCGGCATCCACGAGACGATGTATCGCGGGCGGCTCTGGACCATGCGGCAATTCTCCGGTTTCGCTACCCCGGAGGAGACCAATCGCCGCTATCACTACCTCTTGCAACAGGGGCAGACGGGCCTTTCGGTGGCGTTCGATCTGCCCACTTTGATGGGCTACGACGCGGACCACGCGCTGGCGGAAGGCGAGGTGGGGAAGTGCGGCGCGTCGATTTCGTCGCTGGAAGACATGGAGATTCTGTTTCGCGGCATCCCGCTGGGTGACGTGACGGTCTCGATGACCATCAACTCGCCGGCGGCGGTGCTGTGGGCCATGTACCTGGCGGTGGCGGAGCAGCAGGGCGTGGACTGGACAGCGGTGTCGGGCACGCTGCAGAACGACATCCTGAAAGAATACATCGCGCAGAAGGAATACATCTTTCCGCCGCGGCCATCGATGCGGCTGGTGACGGACACCATCGAATTCGGCGCCCGGCACACGCCGCGGTTCAATCCGATTTCGATCAGCGGATATCACATCCGGGAAGCGGGTTCGACAGCCGTGCAGGAACTGGCGTTCACGCTGCGGGATGGCATGGAGTATGTGGAATGGGCGCTGGAGCGCGGCATGCAGGTGGACGAATTCGCGCCGCGGCTGAGTTTCTTCTTCAACGCGCACAGCGACTTTTTCGAGGAGATCGCCAAATACCGCGCGGCGCGCAAGCTGTGGGCTTACGCCATGCGCGACCGCTTTGGCGCGAAGGAAGAGCGCAGCCTGAAGCTGCGTTTTCACTCGCAAACGGCTGGGTGTTCGCTGACCTGGCAGCAGCCGTACAACAACGTGGTGCGCACGGCGATTCAGGCGCTGGCGGCGGTGCTGGGCGGCACGCAGTCGCTGCACACGAATTCACTGGATGAAGCTTACGCGCTGCCGAGCGAGCAGGCGGTGACGATCGCGCTGCGCACGCAACAGATTCTAGGCTACGAAAGCGGCGTGGCGAACACGCCGGATCCGCTGGGCGGCAGCTACTTTGTGGAGCGGCTGACGCTCGACATGGAGCAGGCCGCGCGGGATTACTTCCGGCAGATCGACGGGATGGGCGGGATGATCGCGGCAATAGAAAATGGTTTCCCGCAAAGCGAGATCGCCAACGCCAGCTACCAGTACCAGCGCGCGGTGGAGACCAAGGAGAAACTGGTGGTGGGGGTGAACGCGTTCCAGTCGGAAGACCAGCCCATCGAACTGCTGCAGATCGACCAGACGGCGGAGCAGCACCAGGTGAAGAAGCTGGCGGCGTTGCGCGCGCGGCGCGATAATGGATGCGTGCGGAAGGCGCTGGACGCGCTGCGGCGGGCGGCCGAGGGCACGGAGAATACCATGCCGTTCATTCTGGATGCGGTGCGCGCTTACGCGACGGTGGGCGAGATCTGCGACGCATTCCGCGGCGTGTTTGGAACGTACCAGGAGACGGCGCATATCTAGTGTGGCCACCGGGGCGGGCTATACAGCCCGCGGACCCGCTTTCAAGCGGGTCCAGCCGCCTGGAAAGGCGGCTGCGGCCAGGATTGGCCGCCCCCACATGGCCGCGACGCAGTACACGAGCTTGACAGGCCAGGAGGCCTGTCCTACATGAACCCGATTCGAGTGTTAGTCGCCAAGCCGGGGTTGGACGGCCACGATCGCGGCGCCAAGGTGATCGCGCGGGCGCTGCGGGATGCCGGCATGGAGGTGATTTATACGGGCCTGCGGCAGACTCCGGAGATGGTGGTGAACGCGGCGCTGCAGGAAGACGTGCAGGTGATTGGACTGTCCATACTTTCCGGCGCGCACAACGCCATCGTGCCGCGGGTGATGGATCTGCTGCGGGAAAAGGACATGCTCGACGTGAAGGTGATAGTGGGCGGGATCGTGCCGGACGACGACGCGGAGGCGCTGAAGCGGCAGGGCGTGGCGGCGGTGTTTCAGCCGGGAGCGTCGCTGGATGCGATCGTGGAATTCATTCGCAGTTCGGTTGGCTGATGCAAGGAATCCACTTGGGCCGTTTGCTGATTACACTGGGGATATTTCTGGTGGTGCTAGGACTGCTATTCACCATCGGGGAGAAGCTGCCGCTCCGTCTGGGCCGCCTTCCGGGCGACATACTCGTGCGGGGCAAGCACGGCAGCTTCTACTTTCCCGTGGTCACCTGTCTGCTGCTGAGTGCGGTGCTCTCGCTGGCGATGTGGCTTTTCCGGCGCTGAGACGCCTGGCGGCCGCGGCAATTGGATTGCAACGCACCCCCGACATGGATCTGAGCAAGACAATCGCTGAACTCTATGATGAGAAGGCGAAGCTGGATAGGGTGATCGCCTCTCTCGAACAACTCACGGAAGACCCGCTTCCGATGTCCGTCGCGGGGCCTCGCCGCGGCCGTAAATTCATGAGCCCAGAGGAACGGCGCGAGGTATCGGAACGGATGCGACGATACTGGGCAGGGCGCAAGGCGCACGAAGAGCAGCTCGTGGTCCGTACCATGACTGCGGCTTCGGCAGCCTGACAAGCTCCCTAGCCGGCCGCCAGTATCGACCGTTCGGGTGCTTCTGCGTACTTTTTACCCACGATTTTCTACATATTGGGGGTTATCTGGTTTCCTTTGGGTATCCGGACCGATTAACCATCGGCTAGGCAGGCAATTTAGCGGACGCGGCCCATTTGGTCCAGCGGCCAATAAACAAATACCGCTTTCCCATAAATATTCTGGCGCGGTACGCTACCCCAGGCGCGGCTATCGTTGGATGAGCTGCGATGATCTCCCAGAACGAAATACTGACCCGGTCCGATACGCTGTGCGGGGAGCGACTGGTAGTCACGGTACTCCTCCGGCACGTAATCCTCGAGCAAGGGCTTGCCGTTCACCATCACCACGCCACGATCGATTTCGACCAAGTCGCCGGGCAAGCCGATTACACGCTTGATATAGGATTTGGAAATGTCCATCGGAAACCAGAAAACCACCGTGTCGCCGCGCTGGATGTTGCCGATGCCGAAGCGGTAAGTGAATTTGTTGATGAAGATACGCTCCTGGTCGTGCAGAGCGGGCATCATACTGGTGCCTTCCACTTTGACGGGCTGATAGATGAAAACGATGAGTACCACGGCGATCAGAACGGACAAGGCCAGATCCCGCATCCAGGATATGGGGTTGAAGCCGCCCGAGCGGTGCGTGACGGGGAGCTGATTGTCTGGCATCCCGCGATTCCCTTTTGACCCTATTATAAAACACGGGTAGAGGCCGGGATACCTTTTTCCTACGGCAGGAGGGGGGCAAGCTCCGGTAGCGGCACCGCGCCTTGCTTGAGAGCAGCGTCGTGAAATTCGTGCAACTGAAACGCGGCGCCCTTAGTCTGCCGGTATTTATCGCGCACTGCCAGCCAGCCCCGCCATCCGACGAAGTAAGCCGGCAATTGCGCCGAGGAGAGTTTGGCGCGCTGCAGCTTGCCGGCAGCTTCCTCGGCTTCCTGAAAAGTCTCCTTCTGCATTAGATCCAGCGCCTCCTGGTCGGACATGTTCAGCATCTGCAGGCGGATGTCCAGGATCGCGTTGGCGATCACGCGCAGCTCCTCCTTTTGAAAGGTGAGGCGCAGTTCCGCGGAGTGATCGAGGAATTCTTCGTCGAGCATGGTTTCGGTGGCGTATTGCGCCCAGCCCTCAATGTAGGGCGTGTTGCCGTAGAGCGCGCGCAGCAGGCGGCGGGGCGCGGGTTGGATGCCGTTGGCATACTCGAATTGCACGTAGTGGCCGGGGACGGCTTCATGCAGGGTCAGCAGTTTCAATTTGTAGAAATTGTATTCGCGCAGCTTGGATTCGACGCGCGCCGGGTCCCAACTGGCCGGTATGGGGGTGATCCAATAGAAGGCGCCAAGCTGCGGCTCCAGCGGGGGCGCCGGGTTGAAGCCGCCCACGGAATAGATGCCGCGCATGAATTCCGGCGTGGGAATCACCTGCAGGTTGGCATGCGGTGGAAGCGTGAGGAATCGCTTTTGCGCGACAAACTGGCGGGCTTCGTCCAGATCGCGTTTGGCGTCCTCGACATACGCCGCGGGTGTGGAGTGGCGTAGGGCGATCCGGTCGAGCACCTCGGAGATCACTTGGTTCTCGCGCGCGGAGCCGGCCAGGTCGGCATGGTCCGAATGGTTTGGAAACAACTGGTGGTGCAGCGGAAGAGCCAGCGCGAGCATGCGGGCGCGCACTTCCTGAAGGCTGCGGGCGGCAGTCTCCAGGACATCGGCGGGGTCGGCGCCGGTCGCCAGCGCGAGGCGGAATTTGCGGGTGTACAGGTCGCGCCCCAGACGCCAATCGTAAGCGGGCCGAAGGGCCAGACTGTGTTGCAGGAAATCCTGAAAAGCGCGCAGGGCTTCAAGGGCGGGGCGGGCGGCGCGATCGAAGTCCGCGCGCTGGTCCGGAGGCACGGCGGCGCGAATGGTTTTGTCGATAAGCGCGATGTTGCCATCGTTTTCATCGATGGCCACTTTGGTCCAAATGTCTGGGGAAGAGACCAGATTCGTGCGGGCCTGATCGAGCAGCAGGGGCAATTTTTGGAGTCGCGCGACGATATGCCGGATGCGCTCGGGCAGGGGCGCATATTCGAGCGTGAACGGGGCGAACGCCGCGTTGCCCACCATTTCGACGTACAGGGTGGGGTTGTGCAGATAGCTCTGGATTTCCTCCAGATCGAGCAAAGCCAGCGCAACCTGGCCCTCGACGATGTGCAGATCGGCGCGGGATTCCGCGGAAAGGGCATCGGGGTTCACCTCTCTTTTGAGGCGCTCGCGAAACCGCTGATAATATTGGCGCTGGTGGTCGAAGGCCGCGGGACCCACGTCGTCGAGCTGCTCATCGAGGTTGCGTCCCTGGTATTGGTGCAAGCCGGCGGCGGTGGCGGCGGCGGGCGAAAAAGCCAGCGTGGAATAGACGAACTCGCTGGTCAGCTTCGCAAAATCGTGTTCGGGCGAGCCGCATCCGGCGGTGATGAGGGTAGACACGATAAGGACGATTATCGCCCGAATATGGCGCATGATTCGATATTACAGGAGTTGCGTGCTGGCGACGCCGCGTGGATCAACCCACATCGGCGCGCAGGCGGCGGTGAGGCGCGCGCGCGGGAGCGGCGGCGGGCTGGCGCCGCGTCTTGAAACGCAAGTCGCGCATGGCGCGCGCGACTTGGGCTGCGTCGGCGTTGGCGCGCCAGAGGATGACGCGCTCGCCAATGACGCAGGTCCACAGGAGAGCCACCAGAATCGCGATGGACGTTAGGCCCTGTCCAGTGATTTTCGCGACCGATACAGGGAGGCCGCTCCTTGGGACCTGCATGAGGCGGGAAAGGGCAATCCGGCTACCAGAGGCCATCGCGCTTGTTATCAGCAATTTCGCGGAAGACACTGTCGACCAGCGGTCACATGCGGGCAGAAGATGCACGGATTGCGCAGACATCCTGCACAAGGGAACCTATGGCAGGGTACACTGGAAATCATGGGAGCCGCCCGGCAGAACGAAATCTTGCGCGCGGGGCATCGCGCGCCTGACTTCAACCTGGCGCGGTTGGCGAACGGGGCCATCGAGGGGACGGCACAGCTAGGCAGGTTGCTGGCGGGCGGGCCCGTGTTGCTGGTGTTCTTCAAATCCAGTTGTCCGGTGTGCCAGATGACGCTGCCATTCCTGGAGCGCATTCATCGCGGGCGCGCGCCGCGGTCGCTGGAGATTTACGGCGTCTCGCAGGACGACGCCGAGACCACAGAGGAGTTCGCCGGCGAGTTTGGAATCAGTTTCCCGATGCTGCTGGATACCGAGGAGAGCGGCTATCCGGCCAGTAACGCTTACAGCATCTCGCACGTGCCTTCGCTGTTTCTGGTGGAGCGGGACGGGAACATCGCGTGGAGCCTGGAGGGATTCGTCAAAAGGGAATTTCTGGCAATGGCGGGCCAGGCGGGGGTAAATCCATTCCGTGCAGACGAAAACGTGCCGGAGTGGAAGGCGGGTTGAGGGTCGAAGAACTAAGCTCCCGGCGGGAGCAGAGGCGCAACGAAAGCAAACGCATGCCGAATACATTCGAAGAGATACTGGGTACGGCGGCCGGAATCGCCAAAGGGATGGGGGTCACCCTAAAGGAGATGATGTCTCCCACGGTGACGGAGAACTATCCGGACGGGCCGGCCAAGCTCGAGCAACGCTACCGGGGCGTTCACGTTTTGCAGCGCGACGCAAACGGCATGGAGAAGTGCGTGGCCTGTTTTCTGTGCGCCGCGGCGTGCCCTTCAAACTGCATCTACATCGAAGCTGCCGAGAACACGGACAAGGTGCGCATCAGCGGCGGCGAGCGTTATGCCAAGGTTTACAACATCGACTACAATCGCTGCATCTTTTGCGGCTACTGCGTGGAAGCTTGCCCGACCGACGCGATCACGCACGGGCATGGGTTCGAAGTAGCCAGCTTCAATACGGCCACGCTGGTGATGCGCAAGGAGCAGATGCTGGCGAAAACAGAAGACAGAAGTCAGGAGTCAGGAGACAGAATGCTAGTCGCCTCGGACCGTGTGGCGGCGCATTGAGATTGCCTTGCCGGTGAGTTCGTCTACCTCCACAATGACAGAGTGGAGTTCCGGCGAGGCTTTGGCGGCTTCCATGCGTACGGGGAGAGCGGTTAGAAAGCGCTGCAGGATCAGCTCCTTCTTGACGCCGATCACCGAGTCATAAGGCCCGGTCATTCCGACATCTGTCTGATAGGCGGAACCGCCCGGCAGAATGCGCGTATCCGCGGTGGGGATGTGCGTGTGAGTGCCGACTATGGCGGAAACTCGGCCATCCAGATACCAGCCCATGGCCATCTTTTCGCTGGTTACTTCGGCATGGAAATCCACGAACCGCACTTTGACGGACGGGTCCAGGCTGCGCAGGAGTTGGTCCGCCTTACGGAAAGGGCAATCGGTGTCCGGCATGTAAGTGCGGCCTTGCAGATTCATAATCGCGCACGGAATACCTTGCCGGCTGTTGGCGACGATAACGCCGTGGCCGGGTGTTTCATCCACGTAATTGGCGGGGCGCAGCAGCTTCGGCTGGCGCGGCAGGTAATCGAAGATTTCCTTCTTATCCCAGATATGATTGCCGGAGGTGAGCACATCCAGACCCAACGCGAAGAGTTCTTCGGCGATGGAGGGAGTGATGCCGAAGCCACCGGCCGCGTTTTCGGCGTTGGCGATGGCTAAGTCGATGTGATTGGTTTGCTTGATGTCGTGGAGATGATCGGCGACGATGTGGCGTCCTGGGGAAGCGAAGATATCGCCAATGAAGAGGATGTGCATGCGTAAGAGTCAACGTAGCACGGGGGCGAGCTGCGCTCGCCAACATCGACAAGAAACGTCGATGTTACGAGGGGGCGAGAGGGCGACGCGGCGACACGGCGATCACCCCAAATTGACCCACTACCGAGCGGCGCGCCCGACTTCCCTGCTGCCGGGCGTGGCAGGCTCGGGGCCGTAATTCTGGCGAATGACCAGCGATTGGTCGGAGTAAAAGGTGCGCGAGCCGGTGACACCAAAGGCCGTCGGGACGGCTTGAATGCTGTAGCCCTCGGGCGTTGGCATTAATGTGAATTTGTAGCCTTGCTTCTCGCTCGCGGCCAGAACCGCCAGCTCAGTGAGCGACCGGGCGTATCGCCCGAACTCGGATTTGTATTGCACTTGCGCGGTGTTGAGGGTCTGGATCGCCTTAAGAGCGGCGGTCTCCTGACCATAGAGCCGAGATTTATTCCAACGTATGGGTACGACGAGGATGCCGCCGAAAATGAAAAGCGCGGGAATCCAGACGCCTGCGATTAGGGCGACTGACCGGCCGCTCATGGCGCGCCTCCGGCTCGCCTATTTCGTGGTGTCGCCCGATTTGGCCGCCGCCGACCCGACTTCCTTGCTGTTGGCGGTGGCCGGCTCCTGGCCGTAGTTTTCGCGAACCACCAGTGACTGGTCCGAGAAGAACGTGCGCGAGCCTGTGGAGCCGAATGTCTGAGGCACCGCCGAAATGGTGTAGCCCGTGGGCGTGCCCGTCAGCGTGAAGTTGTAGCCCTGCTTTACGCCGCCAGCCAAATCGGCGGAGATCAGATTCGCCGCCGAGGCATTGTCCGTTCCGCTGGCGGGCGGTCCCAATTCGGTCAGCGACTGGGCGAAGCGGTTGAACGTGGAATTGTATTGCACTTGCGCGGTGTTCAGCGTCTGAATCGCCTTCAGAGCCGCCGTCTCCTGGGCGTACATGCGGGCTTTGTTCAACTTGGGCAAAGCCACGGTAACGATGATGAGGATGATCGCAATAACGATCAGCAACTCGATTAACGAAAAGCCTCTTCGCCGGCGATTGGGCATAGAGAGATCTCCTATCTCCACCATTGTATGACGGTTGGGGCGGGCTAAACGTGCAGAAAGTCCGATTTCACCAGGGCGTCGAGCGTCCGCAGGCGCCTCCAGAATTCCGGCAGCAGATCCAGCCGCAGGGCATTGGCGCCGTCGGACAAGGCCCGCTCGGGGGCGTCATGCACTTCCACGAACAGCCCGTCGATGCCCACAGCCACGGCGGCGCGCGCCAGCGGCTCGATGAACTGCGGCTGGCCACCCGACGCCCCTCCCGCGCCGCTGGGCAACTGCACGCTGTGGGTGGCGTCGAAAATCACCGGCCAGCCGAGATCGCGCATGATCTTCAAGCCGCGCATATCCACCACCAGGTTGTGGTAGCCGAACGACGAGCCGCGCTCGGTCAGCAACACCTGGGAGTTGCCCGTGGAGGCGACTTTTTCGGCGGCGCGCGCGATATCCTGGGGGGCCACGAACTGGCCCTTCTTGATGTTGACGATGCGGCCGGTGCGTCCGGCTTCCAGCAGCAGGTCCGTCTGGCGGCAGAGGAAAGCGGGGATTTGCAGGATATCGGCCACCTCGGCGGCGGGCGCAGCCTGGGCGGGCTCGTGTATATCGGTGAGGATGGAGTAGCCCGCGCGCTTGACGCCGGCCAGGATGCGCAGCCCTTCGTGGAGGCCCGGCCCGCGATAGCCGCTCAGGCTGGTGCGGTTGGCCTTGTCGAAAGACGCCTTGAAGACGAACGGACCGGCGATTTCGCCGATGGCCCGCGCCATGCGATGGACGTGCTCCTCGCTTTCGATGACGCAAGGGCCGGCGATCAGCACCAGGGGCTGGCCGCCGGCGAATTGGGCGAAGCCGATCACGGGTGGATCGCCTTCTTGAGCAGGGCGATCTGGCCGGCGTGATATAAGTTGTGCTGAACGACGCCGTGGAGCATGGTGTAGATCGAATAGGGGACGTCGCCGAGCACCTTTTCGCGGAGCCGATCGTCGGAGAGTTGGCGGATTTCCGATTCCAGGTTGAGCTGCGCTTGGGCGAGTTGGTCGAGTGCCTGCTGCCAGGCGGCTTCGGTGGGGGCGGGCGCGGCGGGCCAGTCCTGATCCGGCGGAAGGGTGGGCATTTCGGCGCCCGCGATGCGGCGGGCGGGGACCGACATCCACACGGTGAGGTGCAGGACCAACTCCCAGATGGTGTGTGCGCCGGGGATGGGGCGTTGGGCGGCGGTTTGGTAGGTGACGCCGGCCAGGACTTCGCGCAGGGCGGGGCCGTGCCAGGCGGGGCCTTCGTAGGCGCGATGGAATTGGTCGAGGATGCGGGAGGTTTCGGGCATGGAGTTAGGGGTGGCCGTATTCTTTAGGATACTTCGGGTGGGATCAGGCTCCTTTGTCATTCCAAAGCCGTGCGTCCACAAACTGGCGAAGATGGCGGGGATTGGTAGTGATGACAACGACCTCGGCTTCTACGTCGAAAACGAGGGCTTGCGCGGCAAGGATGACATCAATGTCGAGGTCGAGCGCCGAAGCGGTGGGGCGCCCTTGCTGACGGGCTTTCGCCCAAAGCTCCGCGGCGAGCCGCAATGCCTTGTCGGTCAGGGCCAGATACCGGCTCGGGTCGCTCTGCACGAAGGCATCCAGACGGGCGATCCCCGAAGCTTTACGTGCACGGAGCAATTCGCGTCGCAGCTCGTAGTAAATGATGGCTGGCACCAGCACGCTGTCGCCGCTCGATAGGCAATCGATGAGCCAGTGGTTCAACGCCACAACCTCAGGGGAGAGCCTCGGCTGCGTCACGAGTCCGAGCGGACCGGAATCGAGCAGAAGGTAGCGGCTCACGGAAAGACAGGATTGTCTGACGGACGATTCGCGTTGAGGGCGGCCTTGAACTGGGCTAACTCCTGTTCCGCCTGTGCAATCGCGGACGGATCGTCGGTCGCGTCTTCCTGCGCCCACTGCTGAAGAAGCGCAATGGTGGCTGAGTTGTCGGGGGGCGGGGCCGGCGTCATGCTCTTCGGGAGAAGCACGGAACCGGGCGGATTTGTATAGTGTTGTGGCATTCGTCGCGCGCCTTTCTAAACAAGCCTTCCTGTATTATAAATCCGCCATCCATCAGCTATATACGCCGTACTCGATGCGATCCAGCAGCGCCTCCACCTCATGTGTGCCCGGAGAGGTGTCGAGCAGATTAATTCTCCTCGCAAACGCGTGGTTCGGTACCGTCGGCCAATGCGCTGCTTTCTCCCTGTCGCCCAGGGTATCGATCGCCTTTGCCAGTGTGCTCGCAGTTCGGATTACGATGTCCGATTGCTGCGGCGTCAGACGCGCCGGTGAGGCATTTGCTTTGGCGCTGCCCGCTTTCTTCCGATTGACCGGGTCACGGAGGGAGGCGATCAAAGCCTCCAGCGGTCCCCTCGCCGCCGGGCCAATCGCTTCTCCACCGGCGAACGCTTCCACCAATTGCACGGCAGTCTCCGCCGGCAACCCTTGACGCGTCGCGCGGGCGAGATCGAGGTTCGATTTGACGGATGCGCCGAGGACCCGCTCTCCCCCAAGCAAATCGGCAACCTGCGTATCCATATCCAATTATCGCCCTAAACGGGCGTCAAATTGCCATAAAGTCGCTCGCCTTCGAACGCCCAACCGAGATACACTCGATCCATGCGCGCACCTGCTCTGCTCGGCCTCCTGCTCTCCCTACCGGCCTTTGGCGAATACGCGGAAATTCACGGGATCAAAATGTACTACGAAATCCACGGTGAAGGGCGGCCGGTGGTGCTGCTGCACGGCGGCACGTCGACGATTCAAAGCTCGTTCGCCGCGCAGATCCCGGTACTGGCGCTAAATCATCGGGTGATCGCCATCGAGCAGATGGGCCACGGCCACACCGGTGACGTGGCGGGGCGGGAATTGTCGTATGAAGGCATGGCCGAAGATACGGCCGCGCTGCTGGCCCAGCTTGGCATCCAAAGCGCGGACGTGGTGGGCTGGAGCGACGGCGGCCAACTGGCGCTGCGGCTGGCGTTCACGCATCCCGAGTTGGTGCGGCGCGTAGTGGCGTCCGGCGTGGGACTGGGCGCGGTCACGCCCCAGATGCAGCAAGCCATGCGGGCGCTTTCCCCCGACCGCTGGAACGCGCAGGTACGCGACGAGTACGCGCGCGTTTCGCCGGACGGGCCGCAGCACTGGCCGGTCTTCTTCGACAAGGTCCGCACGATGTGGGCAAAACCGAGCTGGGGCTTTTCCGAGGCGGATCTTGGGAGGATAAAAGCGCCGGTGATGATCGTGGCAGGAGATCGGGACTTCACGCGCATCGAAGAGACGGCGCGTATTGTACGGGCGATTCCCGGCGCGCGGCTCGCGATTCTACCGGGAACCGATCACTTTACGTTTCAGAAGCGGCCAAGCTGGTTGAATCCGATCATGCTGGATTTCCTGGATGGGAACTGAAGACGTGCCGGTGAAAACGATGCACGAAGGGCTCGGCCACTCCCCACACCAGCAGGAACAGGACTACGAAGCCATATACCAGATCGCGGCTGGGGCCGTCCCAGCCCGGCAGCGGCGGCGAGAAGCCCACGGCCAAAGCCGCCAGCACGCTCAGTACATGCCAGTACCAGCGCGTGTGGAAAAGGTAAACGAAAAGCAGGGCGAGGGCGACGGAGAAGCCATAAACCACGTACACCAACATAGTAGACATGGTCCACTCCTACTTGTATTCTAGCGCTGAATCGGACTTTTGGAGCTATTTATGTGTTGGCTGATGGCCGCCGCACTTTGCCAGATGGTTGCCGCCGGATCGTATCCCGCGCATTGGTGGACGCCGGTTCCAGAGGGCCAGAAAGCGGTGTGGGAGATCCTTCCGCAAGCAGCCAAGCCCGGCGAGGTGATCCTTTCCAAACGCAACGAACTGGGGATCCTGTCCAACTTCGCCGCCACGCCATTTACTTACCGCGGCAAGCGCTATGCCAGCGTCGAAGGGTTCTGGCAGATGATGTTGTATCCGGAAGGCCCGCACGATGCGCGCGCGCAGGCACCGGGAGTCGCTTGGGCGCACACGCGTGACGAGGTGGCGCGCATGACGGCATTCGAGGCCAAGGACGCCGGAACCCTGGCCGAGGCGAACATGCAAAAGCTGGGCATCGACTGGGTGACCTTCGAAGGCCGGCGCATGCCGTATTGGTCGAAGGCTCGGGCCGAACATTACCGCCTGATCGTGGCGGCGATGTGGGCCAAGCTGGAACAGAATCCAAAGGTGCGCGAAATCCTGCTGCAAACTGGCGGATTGATTCTGCGGCCGGACCATATCGACGAACCCGATGCGCCGCTGGAATGGCGGTACTACAAGATCTGGATGGAAATCAGAAAAGTGCTGCAGGTGTCGAGATGAGTCTCGACACGGCACGCACGAGTGCGTGCGCCACGGGTATACTGGCATGGAATGACGAAAGCGACCTATACATTGTGCGGGCTGTGCCTCTTTGCTGGAAGCTTGGCGCCTCAGACGCCGCAATACCCGGCCTATCCCAGCGAGACTCCGGCGAAATTCACCGAGACTACGGATGGCTTCGACTACATGAAGCGCGACGTGATGATCCCCATGCGCGACGCCGTGAAACTGCACACCGTGATCCTGATACCCAAAGGGGCTCACGGCGCGCCGATCCTGTTGACCCGCACGCCTTACGACGCCAGCGCGATGACCAGTCACGCGCACAGCTCCCACCTGGGGCCGGTGTTGCAGGGCTACGACAACGCGACCGATGTGATTGTCGAAGGCGGCTACATCCGCGCGGTGCAGGATGTACGCGGCAAGCATGGGTCGGAGGGCGACTACGTGATGAACCGCCCTGTACATGGGCCGCAAAATCCCACGCCGGTGGACCACTCCACCGACACTTACGACACCATCGACTGGCTGGTGAAAAACGTTCCGGAAAGCAATGGCAAGGTGGGCATTCTGGGGATTTCCTACGACGGCTTCCTGCCTCTGATGCCGCTGGTGAATCCGCACCCGGCGCTGAAGGTTTCCGTGCCCATGAACCCCATGGTGGATGGCTGGCGGGGCGACGACTGGTTCCACAACGGCGCGTTCCGCCAACTGGGGAGCCTGGATTACATACTCGATCAGGAGGCCACGCGCGGATCGGACACCAAGTGGTGGACGAGCTACTACGACGACTACGAGGCGTACATGGAGGCGGGGTCGGCGGGCGAGATGGGGCGCCGTCATGGCCTGGAGCAGGTGGGCTTCTGGCGGAAGATTCTGGAGCACCCCAGCTACGACGCGTTCTGGAGCGACCAGGCGGTGGATCGGGTGTTGGCGGCCGAACCGCTAAAGGTGCCGGTAATGCTGGTCGACAGCCTTTGGGACCAGGAAGATATCTACGGCGCGATGGCCGTTTACAAGGCGATCAAACCCAAGGATACCGGTAACGACAAGGTGTTTCTGGTGCTGGGGCCGTGGCATCATGGCCAGGAGATTGGCGACGGCAGCACGCTAGGCCCGCTGCATTTCGGCAGCGATACCGGACTGTATTTCCGCCGCGAGATCCTGCGGCCGTTCCTGGACCATTACCTGAAGGATGGCGCGCCCCAGGCCGATGTGCCGCCGGTCTCGGCGTTTGAGACCGGCACGAACGCGTGGCGGCGATTGCCCTCTTGGCCGGCGGGGTGTGCGAGCGGCTGCGCCATCCGGCCGGCGCCGCTGTATCTCGGCGCAGGGCTGAAGCTGAGCTTCTCGGCGCCGGAGGCGGGCGGCACGGAATTCGAAGAATATGTTTCGGACCCCGCCAAGCCCGTGCCGTTCCGCACGCGGCCGATCGGCGACGATAAGCGCAAGACCTGGTCTCAGTGGCTGGTGGACGATCAGCGTGAGCCGTCCGGCCGGCCGGATGTCTTGGCTTTCGTCTCAGATGTGTTGAGCGCGCCGGTGAAGATCAGCGGCGAGCCGGTGGCCAGCCTGACGGCTTCCACCAGCGGCACGGATTCCGACTGGGTGGTGAAGCTGATCGACGTGTATCCCAGCGAAGTGGCGGATGAGACAGCGCTGGGCGGCTACCAATTGATGGTGTCGGCCGATATTCTCCGCGGCCGCTACCGCGAGGGTTTGGAGACGGCCAAGCCGATCGCGGCGGGCGAACCGCTGCGGTATCTCTTTAATCTGCCCACGGCGAACCATGTCTTTCTGCGGGGGCACCGCATGATGGTGCAGGTGCAGTCGAGCTGGTTCCCGCTTTACGACCGGAATCCACAGACCTTTGTGCCCAATATCTTTTGGGCCAAGCCGGGAGACTACCGGAAGGCCGTGCAGCGGGTGTACCACACAAGCTACGTGGAACTGCCGGTGGTGGCGCCTTAGAAACCAGGAGTCGGAACCCCGTGGCGCACGCACTCGTGCGTGCCGTGTCGAGACTCTTCTCGGCACAACACTAGATCAGCAGGCTGCGCAGGCGGCGTGCGCTTTCCGGGCGCCGCAATTTGCGCAGCGCGCGCAATTCGATCTGGCGCACGCGCTCGCGCGTCACGTCCAGGTCCGCGCCGATCTCTTCCAGAGTGTGCTCGCGCGCGCAACCTACGCCGAAGCGCAGCCGCAGCACCTGCTCTTCGCGCGGCACCAGCGTTTGCAGAAACGCCGAAGTCTCGTCCTGCACCTCGGAAGCCAGCACCGTGTCGGCCGGAGAGGCATTGCCGCGATCCGCGATCAGTTCGCCCAGGGTGGACACATCGTCGGAGCCTATGGGCGTATCCAAAGAGATGGGTTCGCGCGAAATGATTCGGAGCTTGCAGACCTTGTCGCCGGTAGTCTTCATCTGGGCGGCCAGCTCGTTGTCTTCGGGCGGCCGGCCCAATTCCCGCTCAAGTTGTCTGGAAGCGCGAAAGAACTTATTGAGCTGGTCGTTCATATGGATGGGAATGCGGATGGTGCGGGACTGCTCGCCAAGCGCCCGCGAGACGGACTGCATCACCCACCATGTGGCATAAGTGGAGAACTTGAAGCCGCGCCGGTAGTCGAACTTCTCGGCCGCCCGCATCAGGCCCAGGCTGCCTTCCTGCACCAGGTCGAGCAAGTGCAGCCCCCGATTCATATACCGCTTGGCCACCGAAACCACCAGGCGAAGATTCGCGTTCACCAAGTCGGCCTTCGCTTGTTGACCTTCGCGCTCGCCCTGGCGGATTCTTTGCAGCGTGGCCTCCAACTCGACGCGCGTGGCGCCGACGGCGGTTTCCAGCTTTCGAATCTCGCTACGCAGCACTCGCGCGCGGACTTGGGCGTCTCGCCCCGAGGAGGCATCGAGCTGCTTCAACTCGCGGTCCAGCCGCGCCAATTCCGATGCCCGCCGTTCCAGCTCAGTGGTAAACACGCTCCATTGCTCGGCGCGAAAGGGGACCTGGCGGATGTGCTGCGCCACGATCACACGGGCCCGCTTCAGCCGGCCCTGCAACTGCCGGCGCAACGCGCGATCGCCGGCCGGCGCCACCGCCAGCCATTGTTCGATTTGCCGCAGTTTGGCGTATTGGCGCTTCACCCGGGCAAAGTGGGCGGTGAATCCGGCACGGCGTTGGCGGTCGGCCGAGCTGCCATCTTCCACGTCGCCGCGCTCGATCAGCCCTTCCATCTCCATGGCCCCAGCCGCGATTTGGGTCAACAACTCCACTAATTGTTGTTGCACCAGCGCGGACCGGCTGATAGCCCTCTCACGGCGGAATTTGCCGCGCTCCATGCGGCGGGCAAGTTCCACTTCTTGCGCGCGCGTAAGCAGAGGAACGGACCCGATTTCCCTTAGATAGCGCCTGACCGAATCGTCGGGCTCCGAGACGGAACGGGCAGGCTCCTCGAGCGCCGCAGGCTGCTCGAAATCCGCCGCATCATCGTCCAAGGAGATCCCCAACGCCAGCGTCGCATCTGCATCCACCGCGTGCAAGGGTGCGTCAAACTGGGTGCCCTCACCCACCCGCATCTGGTAACTCGATATCATCATGCCCCTCAACTCCCCTCTCCCCACGGCCAGTGGGGCGAAATTCACGCATCATCAACAGGTTGCAGCGGTTGAGCAGGCAAACCTCCAGCCAGCGAACCGGATCAGTTCCGCTCAGAACCTCTGTTTATTGAGATTGCATGCGAGGACGTGCAGTTTAGGGGCCAACACCGGCCGCCGATGGCGGCAGCGCGCGAACTTACTTGGCACGGGCCGCGGTTTCGGCTTTGCGGACGGCTTTTTCGCGTAGATTGTACGCGTCGATGGCCACCTGCGAAGCCTCGCGCGCCATGCTGGTGCTCAATCGCTTTTCGGCTTCGTCGAACATGTCCTCCGCTTGCATCCGGACGCGATAGGCCTCGTCGTCGGTCTCTTTGAGCTTCTGCGCCACCGCCTTTATCTTCGCATCCACGCCGGCGGCCTCCTTCTTGGCCTTTTCGTACTTTCTTTTAGCGGGCGCACCGCCTTCGGCCAGCTCCGCTTCCGCCACGAACTCGGCGTAAGCCTTTTGCAGTTCGTCGCTCCAGGCGCTCTTGACGTCCTTTTCCAGTTCGTCGAAGGCTTCCCAGGCTATATCGGCCGTCTGCCGCACTCTTTTCTTTTCCATGAGCCATTTCCAGACGCCCCAATTCTTGGCGACTTCCAGAAGCGACTTGGCATCTTCCACTTGGACGAGTTTACGCATAATCGGGTCTGGTGATAGTATCTGTGGGACTCAAGGCGAAGTCAACGGGGGGTGCGCGCGGCGGCCATTCCCTGCCTCGCCTCCGCGTCCCCAGGCCGTAGCTTGGCAACTTCGGTGAAATAGCGTAGCGCATCCGAATACCGGCGGGCGGCCAGGCTCTTCCGCCCCAAACCGAGCGCAGCCTGATAGAGCAGATCCGCGGCACCGGCATCCTGCTGGTTCAGTTCGTGCGCGCGGATGAGCGCCTGGTAAGCCGCCACATCTTCGCCCAGCTTGGCCAACACCGCGCCGTAGAGGAAAGTCAATTGGAAGATATCCGGCCAGCGTTCGGCGGCTTTGGCGATGGGCGCGCGCGCATCCTGAAAGCGGCCCATGCGATAGTAGGTGAACGCCAAGTTGTACTGCATTTCGGGCCTCTCTGGGGCTAGCTCGGCGGCGCGGCGCAGTGGATCCAGAGCGGCTTCCAGGTCGCCGTGCTGGCCGTAGATGGTGCCCAGCGCGGTGAGCCGCTCGGCGTCATCCGGATCGTACAGCCGCTGGCAAAACGCGCGGGCTTCGGCGCGCGGGCCGGTGTCCAGTTTTTGCGCGCATTGGGTGCGGAGAGCGCTCTCATCGGTATCGCGCCGGCGCAGCTCGGCGGACTCCGCGAAGGCTTTCTTGGCCTCGTCTTCGCGGCCCTGATTGCGATACACCATCGCCAGTTGATACCGCGCCAGGCTATCCCGCGGGTTGGCATGCGCGGCTTGGCGCAGCCACTTTTCGGCCGCCGCCAGATCGCCTTGCTTGAAGCATGCCAGTCCCAGATAATAAGCCGTATCCGGGAAAGGCGGCTTGGCGACGGCCTGAGTCAGGTTGCGCACGGCGCCCGTGAAGTTCTGATCCAACAGATCCAGGCGCCCCAGGTAATATGCCACGTTGGGATGGTCGCCGGCCGCGCGGCGCACGGCTTCGAATTCGCGGCGCGCATCGGCGGATTGTTTCAGCTCGAACAGCGCCACCGCCAGCGGGAATCGCGCGCGCATGACCAGCGAGGGGTCCAGGCGCAAAGCGGCGCGAAACTCGGCGGCGGCGGCCTCGTAGCGGTCTTCCTTCAGCGCGTTATAGCCTCTGCCGAGGTGAGCTTCCGCGGTGTCCTGTGTTTGAGGGGCGGCGGTGGGGGGTAGCAGCGCCAGCATGGCAAGGGCGGCAGCGGTGGCGAAGCGCGGAGTTGCGCGGGGAGTCATGGGAGGTTGGCGCTTATCTTCCCGGGGAACGGCTTCTCGGGAGCTTCCCCTCGGGAAGCACAGAAGTCCAGGTAATCGTCTATTGAATCCTCAAAGGCTTGCTTTAGCTGTTTGACGGAAGATTTCTGAAAAGTGATCACATCCCGCGTGTTGATCACCTCTCCGTGGAACACACCAGCATCTTCGTCCAGATGTACTCTCGCTTGATAGCCCTTGTAGGTCATGATTTCCCTCCAATTCCGGTGGCTACCTTTTGGAGGGCGGGCATTTTGCCCTGGGGCCCCCTCAGGGGACGGCTTTCAGCCGGCTCGGACAGGCCGGAGGCCGGTCTACCGCGCCCATTTTTGCAGCCACTTCAACTCCTCCCGTACCTTGATCTTCCCGTGCCACGGATTCTTATCCAACTCGTGCCCCTCGTCTGGAAAGATCAATAGCTTCACCGGCACACCTTGCGCGTGCAGCGCGCGCTCCAGCAGATACTGCTCGCCCACATATACCCGTATGTCGTCCGCGCCGCCCACGATATGTACCGGAGTCTTCACTTTATTCATTTGCCAGATGGCCGCCTCGTCGTTGTAATTCTTCATCATGTCCCACGGCAGGCCGCCCAGGAAGTAAGCGTCGTCGTAAGTGGTATCGTCGTTGCCCCAATTGGCGACGTGCTCCACCGCGCCCGCGCCTGTAACCGCCGCCCGGAACCTGGTACTCTGGGTGATCAGCCAGTTAGTCATGTAGCCGCCGTAGCTATAGCCGCCTATAGTCAGGTTATTCGGATCGGCGATGCCGTCCTTCACCAGCGCCTCGACACCTTCCAGAATATCCTTGCCCGGTTTGGAAACGATGTTCGGCACGATGCCCAGCGTGAACTGGTCGCCATAACCCACCGAGCCGCGATAGTTGGGTTCGAATACCAGCCACCCTTCGCTGGCGGCCAGCGACCCCCACTGATACCAGTCGGCCTCGAAATGATTGCCGTCGGCATCGGCTGGCCCGCCGTGGATCAGGGTCAGCATGCGCAAATTCTTTTCGCCCAGCTTGCCGGGCGGATAAATCAGCATGCCTTCCACCTTTACTCCATCGTCCGCGGTCCAGTGATAAGGCTGTCCCTCCGGCAGCGCGCGCTGGGTGAACAGCCGGTTGAACGACGTGATGGCCTGTGCGTCCATCAAGTTGTCACCGGCATAAACCTCCGGCGGTTCAGTCAGCGTCGAATGCACAAACGCCACCTTCGAAACGCGCGCAGCCGCCGAAATATGCTCGTAAGTGCCGGGGTGTCCCGGCTGCTGCACGAATACATGCTGGTCCTCGCGATAGACTTGCACCTCGGTGCCGATGCGTCCCTCGATCATCAGGCCGCCCTCCTGGGTCACCGTGTACCCGGTCACCGCGCCCGGAAACTTCGCCCAGCGCGTGAGGCGCGCGCTGGGGGATACCGCATCTACCCAGTACAGGCGCGGCTGCGCATCCTGATAGACCCCCTCCACCGATCCGGTCGCGAACGTGAAGAAAATATGCCGGCTGTCCGGCGCCCAATGCATCCCGTCGAGCACCGCGGGGCGCTGCAGCAGTTTACGCGGCGCGCCGCCGTCCGCATCCACCAGATAGATGCCGTAGGCTTCCATGTCCTCCTGGCGCTCGGATACAGAATCCGTCAGAAATGCCAGGGTCTTGCCGTTCTGCGAAGCTTCCAGTTGCTTCACGCGCCACGGGGTCGTCGCAATCGCTTTCACGGCGCCGGCGGCCATTTCCACCCGCGCGATGGCATCGCCGCGCTCCGATTCGCGAAACTCCACCACGTCCTTCCAATCCTTTTTATAGGCCTCCTGCCCTTCCTTGTTCCATGGCGTCCGCGTGGCGAAGTAAATCTGCCGGGAATCGGCCGACCAGGCGAACGCGTGGACCTTTTCCTCGCCATGCGTCAGTGCGAAAGGCTCGCCCCCGTTGAAGGCGATCGCCCAGACCTGGTCCGCCTTCTCGTTCTTCCCGTCTTCGCCGGCATCCCCGGCCCCCGCGCCGGCGCCGCGATCGGATAGAAACGCGATCCAGCTTCCGTCCGGCGACCATTCCGGATCGTGGTCATGCCCGGAACGGGTGAGTGGCGCCAGCGACCCGCGTTCGTCGTCGCGATACAGCCACAAATCGTGCCGGTAGCGTTTGGCTTCCCAATCCGCGCGCACGGTCTCGATGACCACGGC
>Ga0187867_10000658_pt1 | contig 30615 bp, 23 predicted proteins | sample June2016WEW_13_1_FD_132976 | JGI IMG/M metagenome (GOLD analysis project Ga0187867, IMG submission 132976) | Peatland microbial communities from SPRUCE experiment site at the Marcell Experimental Forest, Minnesota, USA - June2016WEW_13_10 | ecosystem: Environmental > Terrestrial > Soil >... | reverse complement strand
GGCGGCTACCGCGGCAGCCAGATGCGCGGCATGGAAATAAGGCGGCGTGGCAATCACTACGGCGTCCACTTCGGTGGAGTTGAGGATCTGCTCGGCGGCGCGCGGGCCTTGAAACATTTGCGAGGCGGCCACGCCGGCGAAATGCTTTTTCGCGGTGACCATGCGGTCTTCAAACAGGTCGGCCAGGGCGACGATGCGCGCCGGTCCGTTGGTGGCGATGCTGGTGGCGTCGACAGTGCCGCGTCCACCGCAGCCGAGCAGGCCCACGCGCACGGCGGAGTTGGCCTGCGAGCCGCGCACCTGTTGCGGCTTCACGATCATGAAGCCGGCCGCGGCGGCGGTGGCTGTGGCGAGGAACGCGCGGCGATCCGGATTGAGATTGTCAGTCATATCAGATTCTCCAAAAAAGCTTTCGATGCGCGAATGTCTTCGGCTTGTTTGGTGCCGGAGATCTCGCGCTCAATGGTGAGGGGGCCGCGGTATCCAACTTCCTTCAGGCGCTTGATGAAGGCCGGGAAGTTGACCTTGCCCCGGCCGATGGGCACTTCCCGCCCCAACTCGCGCGGGCCGGTGGGGTAGAGTCCGTCCTTAGCGTGGACTCCCTGCACCAGCGGGCCGAGGATGTCGAGGGCGTCCACCGGATTCGCCTTGCCGTAGAGGATGAGGTTGGCAGCGTCGAAGTTCACGCCGACGTTGTCGAGGCCCACGTCGCGGATGGCGCGGTAGAGGGCGATGGGCGTTTCCTGACCGGTTTCGCAGCGGAAGTTTTGGCCGTTGCGGCGGCAGTAGTCGGCCACGGCGCGAATGGCTTCGACGGCTTCCTTATAAAGAGGATCGTTCGGATTTTCGGGGATGAATCCGCAGTGAGTCTGGACAGCCGGAACGCCGCATTGCTTGGCGAAATCGGAGGTCTTCTTGATTTGGGCGATGCGCGCGTCGCGGTATTCGCGCGGCACCAGGCCGATCGTGAGTGGACCTTTGTAGAAGTCGTAGACTTCGGGGCCGGGACCGCCGGAGACCAGTGAAGTAGCCTCGATTTTGTATTGGTCGAGGGCGGCGCGCAGTCGTGCGGGCATGCCCGCGTCGAACGCGCTCACGCCGACCTGGCAGGTGGGGATGCCGAAGCTGTGGACTTTGCGGATGGCGGTTTCGGGGTCGCTGCCGGCGGAGACGATCAGGCCGAGTTGCATGGTGGGGCGGGCGGCTGGCGTCTGCGATTTCAGAGGAAGCGCTGCGGCCGCGGCGAGCGAGACGAAACGTCTGCGGGTGGGCATGCCGAATATTTAACCACCATTCGCGGGAACGGCGGCAGTTCGGGTTCGCTCGCCTCCTCGCCTCGACGTGATCGGAGGTTCCGCCTCGGCGGCGTGCTAGAATGTCGAAAGTCTCGGACATTTCTGGAGAACGCGTGCTTTTTGTCAGAATAACTGCCTGCTTCGCTTTGGCTTCATTGCAAGCGGGCTGGGCGCAAGTGAGCGTGACCACCTACCACAACGATATCGCCCGCACGGGCCAAAACCTGAACGAGACGATCCTCACACCCGCCAACGTGAACCAGAGCGGGTTCGGTCTCTTGTTCGCGCAACCCGTGGACGGATACATCTATGCGCAGCCGTTGTACGTGCCGAATGTCTTGATCGGCGGCCAGACCCACAACGTGGCGTTCGTGGCCACCGAAAACGACAGCGTGTACGCGTTCGACGCGGACAGCGCGGCGGGCGCCAATGCGAGTCCGCTGTGGCAGGTGAGCTTCATCAGTCCGCCGTCGGTCACCACCGTGGACAGCGTCAATGACATCGGATGCACGGACCTGGTGCCGCAGATCGGCATCACCGGCACGCCGGTGATCGATCCCAGCACCGGGACGCTGTATGTAGTGGTGAATACGAAGGAGAACGGAGGCTTCTTCCAGCGGCTGCACGCTCTGGACATCGCCACGGGGAACGAGAAGTTCGGCGGGCCGGTGGCCATCCAGGCCACCGTACCGGGGACAGGCGATGGCAGTTCCGGCGGGCTGGTCTCCTTCGATGCGCTGCATCAGAACCAGCGGCCCGGACTGCTGCTGTGGAACGGCGTGGTGTATATCGCGTCGGCCGCGCACTGCGACCACCCCCCGTTTCACGGTTGGGTACTGGGCTATGACGCGTCCAACCTGCAGCAGGTTGTGGTGTGGAACTCAGCGCCCAACGGCAGCGACGGGGGTATTTGGCAAGGCGGCGGCGGACCGGCGGCGGATTCCGCCGGTATCTACCTGGCAACCGGAAACGGCACCTTCGACGCGAACACAGGCGGCGCCGATTGGGGCGACTCGATCGTGCAACTGAGCCCTCCGTCCGGCGGAACGCTGCAGGTGCTGAGCTACTTCGCGCCTTTCGACCAGGCCGTGCTGTTCAATGACACGGACCTGGGCTCGGGTGGAGTGGTGCTCCTGCCGGACTTGCCGGCGGGATCGGCGCATCAGCATCTGCTGGTGCAGGCCGGCAAGCAAGGGACCGTCTATCTGGTGGATCGCGACAACATGGGCGGCTACAACTCCACCACGGACCAAGTCGTGCAGGAATTGCCGGGCGCGATCGGCGGGCTCTATGGGATGCCTGGATATTGGAACAACACAGTGTACTTAGGCGGGCAGACCGACAATCTGAAAGCGTTTTCATTCAACGCCGGCGGCAGCGGGCTGCTTTCGCCGTCGGCCGTTTCCTCTTCGCCGGAGAGCTTTGCATTTCCGGGGCCAACGCCCTCGATTTCGGCTAACGGCAGCAGCGATGGTGTCGTGTGGGCTATCCAGACGGACGCTTACGCGTCGAACGGGCCGGCAGTGCTGCACGCGTACGATGCCACCAATCTGGCCAACGAGTTGTATAACAGCACGCAGAACGGTTCCCTCGACACGCCTGGGCCGGCGGTGAAATTCGCTGCAGCAACCGTAGTCAACGGCAAGGTTTACGTAGGGACAGCCACGGAGCTGGCGGTCTTCGGATTGCGGCTATCGCCGGTCGTGACGAGCCCCACGCCGGGAGCGACGCTTTCGGACAGTTTGGCGGACTTCTCGTGGGCTGGCGCAAGCGGAGCCACTGAGTATCAACTGTCCGTCGGCAGCACTCCGGGAGGTACCGATGTGTTCTCGGGCGTCACCGCCGGGACATCGCAAAGCGTAGGCTCCATCCCCTGTACCGACGCCGGTGCAACCGTTTATGTACAGTTAGCCGCCGAAGTAAACGGCAGTTTCCAGCCGCCGGTCGACTACACCTATCAGTGCGTGCTCGGCCTTGAGGACTTTAACCACGACGGGCACCCCGATGTGATCTGGCAGGATATGACCTCCGGATTGGCGCAGATCTGGTATCTCGGCGGATCGCAAGGGGTCGCACTGACCGGAGCCGCGAACCTCACGCTCGCCAATCCGTGGCGCATCGTGGCGGTGGCGGATTTCAATGGCGATGGGAACCCGGACGTCGTGTGGCAGGACCCGGTCAGTGGAGAGGTGCAGGTCTGGTACATGGGCGGGCCCGGCGGCAATCAGATTACAGGGGCGATCAATGTTGCGGGTCCCAATCCCTGGCGTGTGGCATCGGTGGCGGACTTCGACGGGGATGGCCATCCGGATTTGTTGTGGCAGAGCCCCACATCCGGACTGGCGCAGATCTGGTACATGGGAGGTCCACAGGGCAATACCTTCCTCTCGGCGGTCAACTTGACACTCAGTAATCCCTGGCACATCGTCGGTACGGCGGACTTTAACGGCGACGGGCATCCCGACATTCTGTGGCAAGACCCGGTGAGCGGCATGACGCAGGTATGGTACATGGGCGGGTCGCAGGGAAGTCAACTTCTGAGCGCGGCGAGCCTGGCCGGACCGAACACGTGGCAAGTCGTAGCCATCGCCGACTTCAATCTGGATGGCCACCCGGACTTAGTCTGGGAGGATCCAGTGTCCGGCACCAGCCAGGTCTGGTTCATGACCGGGGCGCTAGGGACTACGATACAGGGAACGGCCTCTTTGAGCGGCGCGAATCCGTGGCGCGTTGCCGGACCCAACTAGCGTAGTGCGTCCGAAATCCCGGAGAGTATTCAGGCGCCCGTGTGGGGCGGCCAATCCTGGCCTGGGGTCCCCTCTGGGGACGCCTTTTCAGGCGGCTGAACTCGCTAGAGAGCGGGTCCGCGGGCTGAATAGCCCGCCCCACGGTGTGCACATAATCGTCGATTTGCGCGACCTTCATCGTGGGCGAGCGGCTGTATAATCAGACTTCAGCCGCTTAATTACGCGATGCACATGGAGAAGGAAATGGCAGACTTTCGCCGATGCATTCTGGCGTTCGCCGTGCTCATCCTGGTATTAGGGTGGGCAGTTCCGGCGAGCGCGCAATTGATTTGCAGCCCATCCGCCGCGGTGGTGCCGACGTTTCGTCACGAAGCGTTCACCGAGCTGACCGGCGATGTTTTGCTGACCTGTGTAGGTGCTCCAGGAGCCGTGCCGACGCCAGTTGGAAGCGTCATACCGCAGTCAAGTGTGTCGGTGTCCCTCAGTGCGCCGGTAACCAGCCGCATTCTCGGCGGGGGTGCCTCGCAACCCGTGACTGAAGCGTTGTTGCTGGTTGACGATCCCAGCCCGGCAAATCAAGACCCCTGCCTCTCGCCCACCAATCCGGCGGTAGCGTGCGAGGTTCTTGGCGACGGCGGCCAGACATTCAACAAACCAGGCAAATTCAACGTATTTCAGGGCATCCCGGGGGGCCCCGGGCTAAACTCCATCACTTTCCTAGGCGTACCGGCTGACCCTTCGGCCCAGGGCACTCGCACGTATCGAATCACGAACATTCGGATCGACGCAACGTCCGTTGCGACAGGGTCTTTCGGTTTGTCGTCGGTGTACGCGTTCATTTCGACCACGCCAGGCATCTACATCGACAACCCGCAGGTTCTTGTTGGTCTAGCTGTTCTTGGCTTGAACACCCAAACGTCAGTTCTAAACCCGACTCTGTCCCAGTGCCAAGCCACCGCTCCGACCGCGGTAGCGACTGTGACATTTGCTGAAAACTTCGCGACCGCGTTCAAGGTGAGGACGGGCGGTCTGCAGAACGTGCCGGGGGTGGTCTACTTTTCGGAGAGCGGACTGGAGATCAACGTTAGTGGCGGCACAGTGGGAACCGCCGACACCGGGACGAGATTGCAGACGATAATCAGCAATATACCGCCTGGCGTGAGTATCTGGGTCGATAACTGGGCGTCGTCGCCGGCGGCAGTTCCCGGGTATCCTTCCGACGCCACCTTTGTTACAGGGCCGGGTACCCCCATCGATCCCGGGTTCAACACCGTAACGCAGATTAGCAACGGTACCGAAAGCGTCCTGTTCGTCTTATGGGAGGTGACCAACACCAATCCTGATGCGATTGATTCACTGTCATTCAATATTTACGCGTCTTTTAATGCTGGCGCGGCTACGCCAAGCGTAACCGCCACCGCGTTGAGCGGCTTCGGTCCGCAGTTTCCCTCTTACGCAAGCGGCGGGCCAATTCCGGAGTTCTCGTCCACGGTTGAGACAGTGACATCGCCGGTCAACCTATTTACGATTTCGCCTTGCCAGCCGATCACTCCAGCGCCTGGAACGGTCCTTTCGGAAAACTTGGCGGACTTCTCGTGGAATCCAGTGAGCGGCGCCACCGAGTACCAATTGTCCGTCGGCACTTCTCCGGGTAGCACCAATGTCTTCTTCGGCACTTCCGCGGGAACGTCGCAAAGCGTGGGTTCCATCCCCTGTACCGACGCCGGTGCAACTATCTACGTGGAGTTGGCGGCCGAGGTGAACGGCAGTCTGCAGCCGGCGATGGACTACACCTACCAGTGCACGCTCGGCTTCGAGGACTTTAACCACGACGGGCATCCCGACATAATCTGGCAGGATATGACCTCCGGACTGGCGCAGATCTGGTATCTCGGCGGATCGCAAGGGGTCGCACTGACAGGAGCCGCGAACCTCACGCTCGCCAATCCGTGGCGCATAGTGGCGGTAGCGGATTTCAATGGCGATGGCAACCCGGATGTCGTGTGGGAGGACCCGGTTAGTGGAGAGGTGCAGGTCTGGTACATGGGCGGGCCCGGCGGCAATCAGATTACAGGAGCTATCAATATTGCAGGCCCCAATCCCTGGCGCGTGGCGGCGGTGGTGGACTTCAACGGCGATGGCCATGCGGATTTGTTGTGGCAGGATCAGACATCAGGGCTGGCGCAGATCTGGTACATGGGAGGTCCGCAGGGCAATACCTTTCTCTCAGCGGTCAATTTGACACTGAGCAATCCCTGGCGCATGGTCGGCACGGCGGATTTCAACGGCGACGGGCATCCCGACATTCTGTGGCAAGACCCGGTGAGCGGCATGACACAGGTTTGGTACATGGGCGGGTCGCAGGGGAATGAGTTTCTGAGCGCGGCGAGCCTGGCCGGACCGAACGCGTGGCAAGTGGTAGCCATCGCCGACTTCAATCTGGATGGTCACCCGGACTTAGTCTGGGAGGATCCCGTGTCCGGCTCCAGCCAGGTCTGGTTCATGACCGGCGCACAAGGGACTACAGTGCAAGGGACGGCCTCTTTGAGTGGCGCGAATCCATGGCGCATTGCCGGGCCGCGGTAGCGTGTCATCCCCGCCGACGGCAGGCGGGCCGAGCTGACTTAGAATGCAGATATGCGGAATTGGAGTTTGCCCTTCTGGTTGGCGATCGCAGGCGTCTACGCTTTGTACAGCGCGTTCACCTGGGGCCGATGGCAGAATCTTGCCCTGTGGACCCGCGTGCATGTGTCGATTGACGTAGGCACGGGGATCTCCATGCTGCTGGGCGCCGCCGGTCTCATGCTGGCGGCTCGTGGCGGATTGCGGACGGCTGCTCTCCTCAGTGGGTCGGCCGCGGGGCTGTTCGGGGTGAGCCTGATCGCCGGGGCTTTGCTGGGAACCATTCCCTGCACCGGAGGCACTTGAGCGGCTTCCAAGTGCGCCCTCGGCGGGGGCCTCATCATTCTGGCGAGTGCGGTTTGGCACATGCGCTAACTGTAACCAGGCGCTCCAGTCACAGGCTAAAGCCTGTGCTACCATTACGGACACAACCTTATGTCTTCTCGGACCAGGCTTTCTCTGACTACCCTCCTGCTTCTTGCGCCGGCCGCCGCACAGCAGCCGCCGCTGATCGATCGCGAGTTGTTCTTCGGCGACCCCGAAATCTCGGGTGCGCAAATCTCGCCGGATGGCAAGTACATCGCTTTTCTGAAGCCTCTGAACAAGACGCGCAATATCTGGGTGAAGAAGACCGATGCGCCCTTCGATTCGGCCAAGCCCATTACCAACGATACGAAGCGTCCCATCCCTGGGTATCTCTGGAGCCGCGACGGCAAGTATGTGCTGTACGCGCAGGACAAGCTGGGGGATGAGAACTACAACGTCTACGCGGTGGACCCGGCGGCAGCTCCGGTGGCGCCTGCGGAAGTGCCCGCGGCCCGCAACCTGACGGACCTCAAAGGAGTGCGCGCCATGATCTATGACGTGCCGCGCAGCGAGCCCGATATCATCTATGTGGGGCTCAACGACCGCGACAAGTCCTGGCACGATCTGTACAAGGTGCGTATCTCCACCGGCGAGCGCACGCTGCTGCGCCAGAATACGGACCGCATCACGGGCTGGATCTTCGATCTGAAAGACCAGTTGCGCCTGGCGTCCCGCTCAGCCGATAACGGAGATACCGAAATCCTGCGCGTGGACGAGAAAGGGTTCACCAAGATTTATTCCTGCGATGTGCTGGAGACCTGCGAGCCGGTCCGGTTCCACAAGGACGGCAAGCGCTTCTACCTCGAAACCAACAAGGGCGAGGGCGAGAACCTCGAGAAGCTGGTCCTGATGGACGCGGAAACCGGCAAGGAGGAATTGGTCGAACGCGATCCCGAAAACCGCGTCGATTTTGGATCGGCGCTGTTCTCAGAGGTTAGCGACCAGCTTATCGCCACGGTTTATCAGTACGAAAAGACGCGCATTTACTGGAAGGACAAAACCTTCGAGGCGGACTACAAATCCCTCGAAGGCAAACTGCCGGGTAACGAGATCAATTTCGCCTCCCACACGCGTGACGAGCAGCTTTGGTTGATATCGGCGCACTCCGACACCGAGCCGGGGCAGACGTTTCTCTTCGACCGGCAATCCAAGAAGCTGACGCCGCAGTACAAGATCCGCGAGAAGCTGCCGCGGCAGGATCTGGCGCACATGGAAGCGATCCGCTACGAATCCTCCGACGGGTTGGAGATTCCGGCATACCTGACGCTGCCGAAAGGCGTGCACGCCAGGAATCTGCCCACGCTCATTCTTCCGCACGGCGGGCCTTGGGGCCGCGACGCGTGGGGCTACAACAGCTTCGCGCAGTTCTTCGCCAACCGCGGCTATGCCGTGCTAGAACCCAACTTCCGCTCGTCCACCGGATATGGAAAGAAGTTTCTGAACGCCGGCAATCGCCAGTGGGGCGACAAGATGCAGGACGATTTGACGTGGGGCGCGAAATACCTGGCGGCTAAGGGCATCGCGGACCCCAAGCGCACCGGCATCATCGGCGGATCGTATGGGGGCTATGCGACGCTGGCGGGCGTGACGTTCACGCCGGAGTTGTACGCGGCGGCGGTGTCGATTGTGGGCCCTTCCAACCTGATCACGCTGCTGGATTCGATCCCGCCATATTGGGAGCCGATTCGCAAGATGTTCTACCAGCGCATGGGCGATCCGAACACGCCGGAAGGCAAGGCGCAGTTGCAGCGGCAATCGCCGCTGAATTCGGCGGGCAAGATCAAGACGCCGCTGATGGTGGTGCAGGGCCTCAACGATCCGCGCGTGAACAAGGCGGAGTCGGACCAGATCGTGATCGCGCTGCGCGACAGAGGATTCCCCGTCGAGTATCTGGTCGCGCCGGATGAGGGCCACGGATTCGCGCGGCCGGTCAACAACATGGCGATGATCGCGGCCTCGGAGAAGTTTTTCGCGCACTACCTGGGAGGGCAGTATCAAGAAGACATGACCCCCGAGGTCGCCACCAGGCTGACGGAGATCACCGTCGATCCGAAGACCGTAGTGCTGGCGCGCAAGATCGCGGCGTCGGCAGTGAGCGCGCTCAAGATTGCCACGCCGTTGCAGCCTGGAGTGCTCAAATACAAGGTGACGATCCAGATGGGCACGCAGTCGATCCCGCTGACGATGGCCAACGAGATCAAAGCGGAAGACGGCGCGTGGACGGTGACCAATCGCATGATGTCGCCGATGGGCGATTTCACCGAAGGGTTCGTGCTCGACCAGGATACGCTGGCTGTCCGCAAGCGGTCGGTTCACCAGGGTCCCACGGAGGTCGAACTGGCGTTTCAAGACAACAAGGTGACCGGATCGATGAAGATGAACGGCGCGGACAAGCCCATTGCGGTGGACATAGCCGGCCCGGTTTTCCCCGAAGTGTCGGCCGTTCCGGCGGTCCTCGCTTGCCTGCCGCTGGCGGAAGGATACGCCACCGCCTTTCGGACTTTCGATGTCCGGAAGCAGAAGGACAAGGTGATGCAGTTGCAGGTGCTGGGTTCGGAGAAGGTCACCGTGCCGGCAGGAACGTTCGACGCGTTTAAGGTGGAGGTCGCGGATGGAGATGGAGGCGCGGGGAAGATCACGGTCTGGATTGCCAAGGAATCGCGCAAACCGGTCAAGTTTGCGTCTATCGCGCCCGAGATGGGCGGCGCCACGGTGACGGCGGAACTGTCAGAATAAGCAACACAGTGGCGTTGCGGGGTCAATACCCACTAAAGAGTTACGCAAATACCCCTAAAAGGGGGGTTTGTGTAGGGTAGTCTCTCGGGTAACCCTAGGGGTTAATACTTATTTCTTTAGGAATATCCTTAGGACATGGAGTAGTCTACTCAGAACAATGACGCCACAACGCTCGTTTCCTCCCCCGAACACAGAACTTCTGAAGCTCCATCACCGCCGCACGGAACTCGATACGGCGATCCGCTTGCTTGAGGAAATCAGGCTGATTCGCCTGAGACGGCCTCCGGAGCTGGCAGCTATCATATCCAAAGTGCGAAAGGTAGCGTAGCGGCCTTTGGCGGGACAGGTCCCCGGGCCGAGAGGGCGCCTGTTCCCCATGTCGTTAATGCTTGAAGAATTCGTGGGGCAGACCCCCTGGTCTGCGCGGGTCCCCCTGGACCCGCTGTTCTGTTCGCAACCGCGAGAGGCCGACGTGGGCGTCGGCCGCGGTCCAGGGGGACCGCCCCACCAAGGCCGTCACGAACCGGCGCATAATAGATGCATGGTTCACCGCGCTGCCCTCTTGCTTCCCGCGCTCGCGGGCATGCTGGCAGCCCAGTATGGCACCACACCGAAAGCCTCCGAGCAGGAATACCCGGCGCGCGCCAAACTGGAGAAACTGTCGATCGGCGCGGAGTATCTGGTGCACAGCTTCTCCAGCGGACGACAGATGTTCATCGCCAAGGACTACCTGGTGGTGGAAGTAGCCCTCTTTCCCGCCAAGGGCGAAAACCTGCTGGTGAATGCCAGCCATTTCAGCTTGCGCGTCAACGGCCGCAAACAAGCGCTCTCGCCACAGGCCCCGGAAATCGTGGCGAACGCGCTGAAGTATCCGGATCCCATCACCGGTCATGGTCTGCAGCCGACCGCCCAGTTGGGTCCCATTGTCCTGGGACAGCCTCAGCCAACCGAGCGTTTTCCGGGCGATCCCACAGTCCGGAACGAACCGCCGCTTTCGCGCGCACCCGACGAGAACCCGACCGGCGCGGACAAAGAGCCGCCCCTCAAGGCCGAGGAATTGGTGGTCCAGGCGGCCCTACCCGAGGGCGAGCGCCATGGACCGGCCAGCGGCTTCCTGTATTTTCCCTTCCGCGGCAACATCCACCGCATTCGTTCGCTCGAACTGATTTTCGCCGGCCCGGCCGGCAGCACCACCTTGCCTTTGCTGTGAGATCGATTACGATACTGTCTTGACCACCGGTACCCCGATCATCACGCTCCCGGAGAATGCCTACAAGCCGCTGCCGCCCGGCGCGGTTTACGTTCCCCCGGTTCCCGCCTCCGCAGCCCTGCCGGAACTTACTGCCCGTTCGGTGGGCTGGGGACTGTTCCTGTGCGTGATCTTCACCGTAGCCTCCGCCTACTCGGGCCTCAAGGTGGGCCAGGTGATGGAAGCGGCCATTCCCATCTCCATCCTGGCCATCGGCTTGGCGCGTGCCTATCCGCGGCGCTCCAGCCTGCTTGAGAACGTCATCATTACCGGCATCGGCGGCTTGGCCGGCTCCGTGGTTGCGGGCGCCATCTTCACCCTCCCGGCGCTTTACATTCTGAAGCTCGACCCTCATCCGGTCCAGACCATCTTCATCTGCCTGGCGGGCGGCTGCCTGGGCGTGTTGTTCCTGATCCCCTTGCGCCGCTACTTCGTGCGCGACATGCACGGCCTGCTCCCCTACCCCGAAGCCACCGCCATCACGGAGGTCCTGGTAACCGGCGAAAAGGGCGGCTCGCAGGCCAAGCTGCTGCTGCAGGCTACCGCCATCGCGGGCGTCTACGACTTTTTCGTCACCACGTTTCACGTCTGGAAGGAGTACCTGGATTTCCAGTTCGTGCCCGCCCTGCGCACGCTCACCGAGCGCGCCCGCATGGGCCTCAGCTTCGACGCTATCAGCTTCATCCTGGGCCTCGGCTACGTCATGGGCCTGCGCAGTTCCATGATTCTCTGCGCCGGCGGCGTGCTGTCGAACCTGGTGCTGGTGCCGTTGATCTGGATGATCGGCAGCCACATGGCCACCACCGCGGTGTATCCGGCCCAAATCCCCATCGCGCAGATGACCGCGGCGCAGATCTTCCGCGGCTACGTGCGGTTCGTGGGGGTGGGCGCCATCGCCACCGCCGGCGTCTTCGGCATTCTGAAATCCATGCGCGTGGTGGCCGGATCGTTCGCCATCGCGGCGCGCGCCTTCCGGCGCGGCCCCGAGACCGGGGGTGCCGGCGGTGCCGGCCTGGCGCGCACCGACCGCGACATTTCCGTGCTGGCGATACTGATCGGCGTGATCGTAAGCGCCATCGGCGTCGCCATGTTATTGGGCAGTCTGGCGGCTTCCCCCGCGGTGATCCTGTTGGGCCTCGGCCTGACGCTGCTCTTCTCGTTCTTCTTTGCCTCCGTGGCCGCCAACGCCATTGCCACTACCGCGCGCAACCCCGTCTCCGGCATGACCATGCTGACCATCATCGTCTCGTCGGTGGTGCTGTTGCGGTTCGGCCTTTCCGGCACCACCGGCATGTTCTTCGTGATGGCCATCGCCGGCATTGTGTGTACCGCGCTCTCGACTTCGGGCCAGGCGATCACCGATTTCAAGACCGGCTACTGGCTAGGCTCCACGCCCGCCGCGCAGGAGAAAGTGAAGTTCCTGGGAGTGATCGCGGCGTCGGTGGCGGTGGGCCTGACCATCGTGCTGCTGGCGCGGACGTTTCAATTCGGCGAGGCCGTCCCCGGCGACACGCGCGTTGTATTAGCGTCGCCGCAGGCATCCATTATGAAGGCGCTGGTGGAAGGCTTCATGAGCCGCCAGCCGGTGGCTTACATCCTGTTCGCGGCGGGTGCGTTCATCGCCGTCATTATGGAGATGTTGGGCGTGCCCGCCTTGATCTTCGCGCTGGGGATGTATCTGCCACTGGAACTGAACACGCCCGCGCTGGTGGGCGGATTCCTGGCGCATTTCCTGGGCAGGCGATCGGAGAAGGCCGGCGGCGAGCGCGGTTCGCGAATCCGCGAGCGCGGGGTGATCATGGCGTCCGGCCTGATGGCCGGCGGCGCATTGGGCGGAGTCGCGGGCGCCGCCTGCCGCCTGATCCCCAGTTTCACCGAAGACTGGATCAAGACCCCCTTTTACGCAAACGAAGTGGTCTCGCAAACCATCTCCGCCGCGCTGTTTATCTTCCTCTGCGCATATCTATGGTACGGATCGCTGCATCCGTTACCGAGCCGCGACCGTCAAGAAGCGGTACCAGGAGAAAAGTAAATGACACAACTCCAGCCACTGATCGCGAACGCGATCCTGGGCATTGACACGCTCTGGGGCGGCGACGTCCTTTGCCCCTCCGGGACCGGACGCTTCATCGCCGATTCCTGGTTCTCCGATGAGCCGCTGCCGCCAGCCTACACCCACCCCGCCGCCGCCCGCGTTCGCGAGTCCGGCGGCATAGCGGCGAAGGCTGCGGATCGGCAAGCCATCGAAACCTACCTCGCCGCGGTAGATGTCGCGGGCGCCATACACGGCCTGACAGCGGAGGCGGCAGGCATTCCCGGTCTCCGCGGCGAGTACCTCCGCGGCTTGGCGCTCTGTTTCGAAACCATGTGGGACCTCGCCCTGGAGATGCTCGGCAAAGGCGAACCGGTTCCCTACGAGCGCTGCGTGGAAGCATCCATCGGCCAGGCGCCATCCCAATCCGACCCCACTGCCAGGCGCGAACGCATTGCGGAACTGCTGGCCCGCGCCGGATATCTTTCGCCGACGGCAGCGCACACCGGCCACGAACTGCTTGCCGCGGTGGACGCCTGGCGCAAAGCGCGCTTCGTACCCATGGCCGTAATCCGCGGGCTGGGCGCTGCCGTGATCGCGCAGTATGACGCGCTGAGCGCCGCGCACCTGTCGCCGCATCTGCCTGCCGAGCTCGCGGAGGTGCCGCGCGCCAATATCCAATTCCTGCCCATCCAGGATGCCTGGTTCTCCGGCTCGATGAACTACCTGGGCCGCGCCCGCCGCGCGGACGGCACGCCGGAATACGAAGCCACCTACGAGATCAATGCCTCGCTCGAGATCTCGTATCCCGAGTTCGTGCATCTTGTCAGCCACGAGGTAGTGCCAGGACACGTCACCACCTTCGCCTACCTGCAGAACCTTTACGCGCGCGGCCTGGTGGGCTTCGAGGCCTCCGTTCTGACCATGAATACGCGCGCCGCCGCACTGTTTGAAGGCATCGCCAACAACGCCATCCTGATCGCGCACGGCGTCACGGAAGTGGACGAGTTGCCCGACGACGACCTCCAAGTCGGCGTGCTGCTGGCGCTGTTGCAGGATGACGCCAAGAACCAGGCATCCTATCTCACCTGGAAAGACGGCGTGCCGCAACGCGAGGTGGCCGCCATCCTGCGGCGCGACTTCCTGGTCTCGACGGAGCGGGCGGGCAAGCTTTCCGGTGCATGGGGACGCCACCCGCTGCTCGGCCGGATGTACCTGCCCGCCTACCGCGCCGGCACCGATCATGTCGCCGCACTGCGCCGGCGCTATCCCGCGGAACGCCTGCTCCCCGTACTCTACGGCTGCGCGGGCCTGGTGGACGTGGCCACGCTCGAATCCGCGCTGACCTAAATCTGCTACCCTCCGAAGGAGGTCTCCATGAAATCTCGCAGCGTCGAGCGGACGCGGCGCGATCCCGCTGTAACTCCAAACCGGCGGCGGCGTCCGCTCAACACCATGAATTTCCCGCAGGCGCTACGTGACGCGATTCCCACGCTGGCGCGCTGCTGGGGCCGATGCCTGGTGCTCACTTCCATTACCGGACGCGCGCTGAACGATCCAATCTTCTGGGGCAAGCGTGTGCGCGTCAAATTCCAGGTGGAAGAGAGCGGCAAACTGACCGGCAAGTTCGACGTTTGGATGGACGTGGATCCGGAAGCCGCGCGCGGCTTGGCGCGCACGCTGAACCAACTCGCGGACGAAGCGGAGAAAGCGCCGGCAAGCTGAAAAATGTGGGGCAGGCCCGCGGCCTGCGGCGGCCTCTCAGGCCGCCTGGTTTTCGGTCTAAATCCGCCGCGACCGGTCGATCACCAGTTCCGGATGCTCCCCTAACATGCGATTCAAGACATGGCAATTCCAGCACACGGCCTGGTGCGACGCCAGCACATCCGGCACGTCCGCCGCCGGCACATCGCGCCATTCGACCGTCCGGTGCTCCGCATTCAGCAGGGCCGGTTTATGGTCGGTCCAATTGATCTCGCCAATCGGCTTGCCGCACAGCGCACAGGCCTTCCCCTCATACCACTGGGTCAGGATGTGGCGAACCAGGCAGTCTTCCGGCGCGGCCTCGATCTGCCGCAGGCACTCCTGGCCGCAGTCCTGGCGCTCCGGCCACCGGGAACAGGACTTCAGCCGCAGATCCGTCTTGCCTTCCAACGTCGTCAGCAGCACGCGCCTGGTATCCACTACGACGCCCGCCGGCCGCCGATTCTCCGGGCACGTAATCACCCGGTCGCCGCGGTACTTCAGGTAAGCGCGGCCGAAGACTAGTCCGAGCACCACCAGCAGTGCCAACAGGACGACCGCGCCCCATAGAAGCACCTCCGGGTTGAACAGATGCATACAGTCCACCTTCCGGCCCGCCAGGTTGCACGCGCCTCGCCACGGTGTAAGTATCTGGATTCAAAGGTCCCGCGTCCACCGGTTGCGTCCTTTTCCACAGCCCTGTTGGGTGCCCTGCCCCCACTGGCAGGCAACGAACCAATAGCAGTGCGCGTCATTGTGGTATGAGCGGACGCATTTTCACGGCACTCGCGCTGTTGGCCGCGCCCGTGCTCTCCACCACCTCGCCCGACTACCAGGCGGTCGTCCACAAATTCTCACTGATCGAGCATGATCGCCTGAAGCCTGGCTCGCGCGTGGTCCTGACGCCCGCCGAGTTGAACGCCTACGCCCGCCAGGAGGTCGCCGAAGTGGCCCCTGACGGGGTCCGCAATGCGCGCCTCGACTTGGGACCGGGAACCGCCACCGCCACCGCGCTCATCGACTTCGGCAAGCTGCGCCGCGCGGAAGGCAAGCCGCCGGGACGCATCCTGGCCTACCTGCTGGATGGCGAGCGGCCTGTCACCATCACCGCCCGCATCCGCTCATCCGGTGGGACCGCCACCGTCGACGTGCAAGAAGTGCAGATTTCCGGCGTCACCATCGAGGGCCGTATGCTCGATTTCCTCATCCACAATTACGTTGTGCAGGCCTACCCGAGCGCCAAGGTTGGCGAGCCCTTCGCGCTGGGCCACCGCATCGAGCGGCTGGATGTGCAGCCGTCCGCGGTGGGCGTCCTCATCGGGCGCTGACCACCACAGGCTGAAGCCTGTGCCACCATCCACAGGCTGGAGCCTGTGGCACCATGTCTTTATGACCCTATGGCCGCTTCTCCTGCTCGCCGCCTCGCCACCCGCCGGCACGATCGTTTTCGATACCGACTGCGGCTTCTTCGGCGACGATGGCGCAGCCCTGGCGATGGTTCTCCGCAGTCCCGAGAAAGTGCAGGTGGCCGCCATCACGGCGGTGTCGGGCAATGTGTGGGCCGCTGAGAGCGCCGGATATCTCACGGAAATCCTCGGCTTGCTCGGTCATCGCGAACTCAAGCCCTATGTGGGCGCCCAAATGCCGCTCATCCACACGGCCGAGATGGCCAGGCTGGAAGCGCCGCTTGAGTTTCAAGGCGCTTTTGGCAACCCGGCCAAGTTTGCGCCGCCCGCGCAGCCAGCGGCGATGGATGCGCTAGCCGACCTGGCCGCCACTATCGAGCAAAACCCCGGTCGGATCACCATCCTCGCCCTCGGTCCCATGACCAATGTGGCCCTGCTTCTTCGCCTTCACCCGGATCTGGAGCGGAAGATCCAGCGCATCGTCTTCATGGGAGGCAATGTGCACGTGCCGGGCAATGCATCCGCCGCGGCGGAGTTCAACTTCTGGTTCGATCCCGAGGCGGCGCAGGCCGTACTCCGCTCGCGCATTCCGGAAAAGGTCATGTTCCCGCTGGACATCTGCAATCGCGCCGTGCTGACCAAAACACGCTTCGATGAAATTGTCGCGGTCCGGACTCCGGTCACCCAACGCTACAAAGAGGATTACGGCCAACGCTATCCCGGCTTCCTCAAGAACCCCAACGCCACGGGGTTTCTTTGGGACGAGTTGGCCGCCGCGTGGCTGCTCGACACCGGGTTCGTCACCAGGTCCGAGACCGCGTGGCTCGACATCGACACGCGCTTCGGCAAGACTTACGGCGCGACCGTTCCTCTGGAGCGCAGGCTGGCGCCCGATGCCACGCCCGTGCGCGCGATGCTTGACCTCGACTACCCGCGCTTGTGGACTCTGTACAAGCGTTTGTTGACTGCCAATTAATTAACGCTGGAGGGCGGGGAATCCTGCCCGCAGCCGGCTAGCTGGTGGCCGCCCTGTTCACTACGCCTCACACGTCGGCACAGGAGGTCGCGGCCTCACGAGTTTTTGCGGAGCCCAGGTCCAGGAGATCTATCGCGTACGGCTCGACCGCGGCGACCTGCTGCTCGAAACCATACGGGATACGATCCGCAGGAACAACATCCAGGACGGTGTGGTGCCTGCCGCGGCTGGCTCTCTTTCCGAGAGCGGAGGATGAGTTCATCACCGTGAAAGGTCCGATGGAGATCCTCAATATCAACGGCCTGATTGCCGCAGGAGAACCGCACCTGCACCTTACTCTCTCGGCCGACAAGGGTGCCTTCGGAGGTCACCTGGAGAACGGATGCCGGGTGCTCTACCGCGCCGAAATCACGATTGCGAAGTTCTCCGGGCGGCCCTGGCGCGCAAGCCGAACAAAGACGGGATTCCCATGCTTCAACCCAAGTAGACTGCACGTCGTTAGTGTTCAGCTCACTTGCGAAACCGCAGAATCCTATCGTCCGACTGCAGCAGTATCTCGGTCACGGCACTCTTCTCTCCCGCGAGCCGGTACTCCTGAAATGGGAATGTCCTTATATGGGGTACGAAGATCTGCGTGTTTCCACCCAGCTTAGGACGCCCTAACTGATCGACGAAGTTATCGGCCACGGTCCCGATAATCACCGTCGTACCTGCCGGAATTGTCGTCACCGCCAAGTGCCTGCCTAGATTCTCCGGAGGTGTTGCCAGTCCGCTCGCGTCCGACCAGAACTGGGCCGGGCGTTCCCCAGCCTGGGCTTGTCCAACAGGGGAGCGCTGGAGACAACAAAAGAAGTAACGCCCGCTCGCTTGCACCTTTCCACCGTAGAGTCGCAACAGCGTTTTCGGCTCCTTAAGTGTGACCGCCTCGGCAATTAAATCGGGATGAAACGCCTCTGTGACCTGTTGGTAATCGGTTACTTTCACGGTGTCTTTGAGGTAAACCCGAAGTTGGTCCTGACCGAGCTTCGTCGACGTCCCGGGGCCGATTTCCTCGAGGATGGACAGGCGGCGGATGACGGACGAAACGGATTCCACGAATCTGCCGCTCGTCCGCAGCACCAGCCTGCGGTTAGGATCCGTGGCTGGCTTCTGAAGGATTTTGAAACCCTTTCTGTCGGAAGACAGGCCAAACTCCTTCCGGGCGATCGCCGCAGCGAGGCGATTTGTGACCCGCTCTTTATTCCATGTTCCGTCGCTCGAATGGAAAGCTTCACGCACGTGCTCTAGAGTGGCGCGGTCGAGTCCTCTTGTGCGGTTGAGTTCCTCGATTGCCGGCCGCAAATGAACATCGACTTCCCTTGGCAGTAGCTTCTGGCTCCGGATTGATGGTGCAAGGACGGCAAGGACCGGTATAAGGAAGACAAGCATCCAACGCCGTGCAGTCGCTGAGGGAGGCATGGGTATCTCCTCTGGTGGGAACCAATATACTGCCAAACGCTCCCAAAAACAACGTCCGCGCCGGACACGTGCCCAGGACGCGCGAAGCTGCTCAAATAACAGCAGATCGCCGAGGCCGACAACTTATTGAGTCTCGCATAATAGAGTGACAACCAGCTTGGATGTCCGCAGCCGGCTTTCGGCCGGCCCTTGCCGCCTGAAAAGGCGGCTGCGGCCAAGATTGGCCGCCCCACATCAGCCCGATGGAAAGTGCACATTTAATCAAGGAGACGCCATGCCCTGCGGCCATTTATGCCGAAGCGGACAGAGAGTGGACAGGTGACCTGTTCCCAATGCTGTCCGGGGCCACGAGTTGGCGCGAAGGTGATACCATAACCGGCACGAGGCGGCGCGCATGGACGGTTGAATAGAGCGACCAGTTGAAGCTTATGGACAAGACCAGAACATCACGCGGCAATCAGCCGGATTCGATCCCCAGCCAGTCACCAGGCGGAATTCCCGCCCGGTCATCGCCTGCGCCGGAGTCGAACGGCCGCACGTTGCTGTTCGCCCTGATCATGGTAGCCTCCCTCTTTTTTATCTGGGGATTCTGCCATGCCATGCTGGATGTGCTCAACAAACACTTTCAGAACATCCTCCAGGTTAGCAAGACGCAGTCGGGGTTCATCCAGACTTCGGTATTTGGCGCCTATTTCCTCATGGCTTTGCCTTCCGCCCTGCTGATTCGCCGCATTGGTTACCAGAAGGGCATTCTGCTGGGATTGCTGGTGGTGGCCCTCGGCGCGTTCCTGTTCGTGCCTGCCGGCCTGTGGTTCAAGACCTTCGAAGCTTTCCTTGTTGCACTCTTCGTTCTTTCCAGCGGCCTCGCCTGTATTGAAACTGCGGCGAATCCTTATGTGACCGTGCTGGGTCCCAAGGACGGCGCCGCCGGCCGGCTTTCGATGGCCCAAGCCTTCAATTCAGTCGCCTACATCATTGCCCCCACGGTGGGCGGCGCTTTGATTTTTGGCAAGCGTCATCAAGCTGGAACCCCGGTGGATTTTGGCGGGCTGCTGATACCTTACGTGGTTCTGGGATGCGTGGTCCTGGTTGTGTTCGGTGTCTTCTGGTTCATCAAGCTGCCAAGCATTGACGGGCAGCAGGACCAGGAGTCTGCAGCGGAGGACGCCTCGGTTCACAAGGCCCCCCTCATCCGGCAGCCCCACTTCACTTGGGGCATTGTCACCCAGTTCCTGTATATCGCCGCGCAGGTGGGGGTGAACGCTTTTGCCGTGAACTACATCCTGGAGAATGCCATCGTTAAGGATGGCGGGGGTGGAGTGGTTATCGACCCGCTGTTCGCCTGGTATGGCTCTGTCACAAGAGCGGCCAGTCCCGAGGCTACGGCCGCCTATGTGATCACCATCGCCATGGTGCTTTACGCTACGGGGCGGTTCACCGGCGCGGCCATCAGCCGGGTCGTCAAACCCAACCTCCTGCTTTCCTTCTACGGTATCGCCAACTGCCTCATCATCCTGCTGATCATGGCCGACATCGAGCAGGTTTCATGGCGCATACTGCCCTTCTGCTGGCTATTCATGTCTATCATGTTCCCCTTCATCTTTGCCATGAGCCTGCGCAATCTGGGGGAGCGGACCAAAATGGCCGCCTCGTTTCAGATCATGTCGATCGTTGGAGGCGCCATTGCCCCTCCTCTGATGGGGTATCTGGCGGATCGGTATCATAGCATGGCCATCTGCTTTATCCTGCCCCTGATTGGTTTCCTGGCAACCACCGTTTACGGTTTCGTCTATCCCCGCCTGCTGGCGAAGTCGGCTTGTGCAACCGCCTGATGCCACGTCGCCGTCGCTATCCTGGTGAAGCGGCCGCTCGCCGACGGCGGGGAACATGCCTATACTAAAGAGAATTCCCATGAGCGAGCCTTACCTGGGTCTCCTGATCGGCGCCGCACCGGATCTGCCGCCGCTGTTTGAAAGCCAGTCGGACCATCTCGAATGGATGGTCGTTCAGACATCCAGTCTTACGGTCGGACTGAACTGCCTGCGCAGGCGCACGTACCACTTGGTTATCGCCGAACACCAGCAGGCTTCCGGACCGGCAAGCGAACTAGTGGCTGCCATCCGCGAAGCCCAGCCCGGCGTGAAGGTCATCGTCATTGACGCTGTCCCCAGTAATGCAGATGTGATCGAGGCGATGCAGCAGAAGGCGTTCAGCTACTTCAGCAGGCCCTTTGATCCCGCCGCAGTCCGGGAAATGATGGAGAGCGCCGTCACCGAACCTGGCTGGGACGATGGCATTCGCATCCTGTCTGCGGATCCCGAGTTCCTGACTCTTAAAATCCGTTGCAACATTCCGACGGCCGACCGCTTGCAGCATTTTTTCGAGGAGTTGAAGAACGACCTCGATCCGGAGGAGCGCAGCCACATCGCCATGGCGTTTCGCGAAATGCTGCTCAACGCCATAGAGCATGGCGGCAAACTCGATCCTAACGAGTGGGTGCGCGTCTCGCGCGTGCGCAGCCACCGCTCGCTGGTCTACCACATGGAAGACCCCGGATTGGGGTTCTCTCGCTCTGCGCTCGCGCACGCCGCGGTTGCCGGCTCCGATGAGTCGCCCGTCGAGCACCTCAAAATCCGCGAGAGGGCAGGAATGCGCGTGGGCGGATTCGGGATGCTCATTGCGAAGAAGCTCGTCGACGAAGTCATCTATAACCAAAAGGGCAACGAGGTCATTCTGGTCAAGTACCTCGATTGATCTCCTGCCCGGAGGGTAGTGGCACTGGCCGCCTAAAAAGGCGGCTGCGGCCAAGATTGGCCGCCCTCCAAGGCGATGCTACGCAAATTGACCCGCTACCGGCCATTCCCTACACCGAAGGCGAGGGCCTGGCGCCGCTCGACTGGTTTGCCATTTAAGCGCGATAGGCAAAGAAGGCCATCACCGCCGCTATGCCAAGGCTGGCCGGGATCGCATTTTCTGCGTAGATCCGCACTTTGCACTGAGGCAGATAAATCTGGGCAACGAAAAAAGCGATCGCACCGATCAGTACGGCTCGGATGCCTCGTCTCCAACTCACTAGGGAGTCTCCATTTGAGTCAAAGCCTACTCCCCGATTGTCGCAAAATGCAATATCGACTGAAGTTAATTAACACCCGATGAGCTCGCATCCGGCGCCCGGATTTCGGTACGTTCGCGTTCGTCCACGATCTACCTAACAGGATGCTGAAAAGGCTCTCACAGGCTGGAGCCTGTGCCACCAACTGCCGCTAATTCATTGGTAGTCTGTGGCCCGAATGAGCGATGTTTATGCCTTTTTCAGCATCCTGCTAAACCTGCTCCACGATCTTCAGAAGGCCTTTGAGAGACGTCTCGGTGGAGTACAGCTTGCCCCGCGGGTCGCGCCAGTGCGTCTCAAGCGTGAACGTCTCCTTGTAGCCGTCCTTGAGCAGCGCACGGATTTGTCCCAGATTGTCGAATTCGCCCTGGCCGACAGCGGTCCATACGACTTTTCCGGCTGAATCGTGGCGGTAGTCGCGAAGATGAACGTGAAAAATACGCGATGGGTCGAGCCGGCGGTAGCCGGCAGGAAACGGTTGCTCGCCCGATTCGGCGGCATTGTTGGGATCCCAGGTCAGGCCGACGTTGTCGTCGTTCACCCGCTTGAGGAGTTCCGCCGATTCCGCCGCGTTGGAGACGTGGCCGCCGCCGATGTCTTCCACTGCCAGCAAAAACCCGCCCGGCCGAGCGCGCCGCGCCGCCTCTCGCAGCAGTTCGTCGATTCGGCCGTAACTCCTGGCAGACGGCTTCTCGTCCCCTTCGAGCATGAAGGTGAAAATCCGGATTTTGCGCGTTCCGAAAACCGCGGCCCGCTCCATGGCCGCATCCAGCAGCTTCCATTGCTCATCCAGCTTGCGCCGTCCCGCGGGTGTATCTGGAGGAAGCGGGATCTTGAAAAAACCGGTGTCCAGGACGGAGACGCGGACGCCTTGTTCGTCGAAAATGGCGCGTGCCTGCCGCACCTTCTCCAGGGGTTGGCCGGTATTATATGGACCCCAGATGTTCCGCACCTCGGCCCATCGAAGGCCGTAGCGGCGCAGAAAGTGGGCGGCGGCCAACGGGTCGTCGTCGATCTCGTCGGTGGTGATGCCGAGTCTGAACTCGGAGAGCGGTAGGGCCCGGAGGAGACTGGCCAGCGGAGCCAGCAGGGTGGCCCATTGACGGCGCGAAAGGAGGCGCATACAACGAGATTATAGCGGGCAACTCGATTTTTTGGAGGACGGAATTCGGGTTTCCGGGCAATGGCAATGGCTCACCAGCTCTGCGCGGCGCGTACCATGGCGCGGAGGTTGGCCTCCGGCGCTGTCGCCGGGATCGCGCAGCCGGCGTTGAGGATAAAGCGGCCGGTGTCGGCGAAGAGGTCGATGAGTTCCCGCGACTTGGCCTCCACCAGCTCCGGCGTGCCGAACGTCACCACGGCGCTCGGATCCAGGTTCCCAATGAAGACCATCGAGTTCTTCATCCGTTCGTGCGCCAGGCGGACGTCGGTTTGGTAATCGAGATCCAAAGCGTCGGCGCCGCAGGTTGCCAGATCGGCAAGGATCGCCTTGGTGTTGCCGCAGATGTGCAGCGTGTAGGAGCATCCCAGCTCATGCGCAAGAGCGGCAATGCGCCGCTCATACGGCAGCGCGAAGCGCCGGTAGATCCTCGGGGAAACCACGCTTGGCCCCGCTGCGCTATCGCCGTTCGACAACATGTGCGCGCCGGTTTGGCTCATCATTCGCAGGAACTGTGAGGTCGCCTCGGCGCAATACTCGAGCAGCGTATGCGCCGCGGCCTCCAGATCCGGGTCCAGGATGTCCATCAGCCAGCCTTCCATGCCGCGCACCAGGGTTGCCAGCGCGAAGGGGCACTGGTCGCAGTTGCCGCGCACGAAGATGGCACCGTGGAAGTACTCGGCGATGCGCCGCACCCCTTCCAACCAGACCTGCACTGGAGGGTAGGCCGCCACGTCGGGCCGAGGCAACCGGTCCACCTCGCGCAGATCGGTGAGCGCCGCGCCCACCGCGACTGCCGGATCGTGCTCCCGCAGGTCCACGGGCACGCCCAACGCGCCGGCGAGGGTCGCGGTGTCCATGTCGATCATGATCCCGTCGAGCGAATACTTCTCGATCGAGTGGATGTAGCTTTGCGCGAAGGCCGCCGGGTCGGTGCGGAACTCCTGCATCGAGACGTCAAGCTCGCGCGCCGCATGCATGAAATTGTGCAACATCACCGGCGGGCGGTCGCTCCGCTCGCCACGCAATACCATTGCGGTTCGTTCGTATCCGTTCATGGCCTGGCGTCTCCCGCGCAGCGCTTCGCTAGAATGGGCATTCCGCGGAAACGCGGACTTGCGATCAACCATGCGCCCGCGGCTGCTCGACTGGCTCATTATATCGGCATACAGGCGTGGCCGTCGGCTGGCTGGAAATCCATCCGGTCACGAGCATCGCGGTCATCGGGGAATAGAGAGGCAGGTTACAATTGGCCATGTTTCCGTACGATGCGACGCTGCTCGCCAGTGTTCAGGCTGCTCCCCAATCTATCGCGGACGTTCTCCAAACCCTCCGCACCATCGACAGCACTTGTATGGATGGGGATGGCCTGAAATGGTTCAACTGGCTGTATCTGCAAGTTACGCAGGCGGTCGAAGCACGGGTCGCGGGCGGTGGCTTCACCGATCCCGCGTGGCTGGCCCAACTCGACGTACAATTCGCGCGTCTCTACTTCTCCGCCCTCAAATCCTCGCTCTCCGGCGAGCCAACTTCAGCATGCTGGCAAGTCTTGTTCGCGGACCGCAACCAGGACGCCATCGCGCGCATCCAGTTCGCGCTGGCAGGCATAAACGCCCATATCAATCACGACTTGTGCGAGGCCATCGTCACCACCTGTCAGGTCACTGCTACCACGCCGGATCATGGTGGAACGCACTATGGCGACTACACCGCACTCAATTCCACTCTGGACAGCCTCGTTGAGTCCGCCAAGCAGACACTGAATGTCCGTCTCCCGGGCGGGGCGCTTCCGCCGGTCTCTCATCTGGAAGATACGTTGGCGGCCTGGAACGTGAGCGCTGCCCGCGAGTCAGCCTGGCAAAGCGCCGAACATCTGTGGCAGCTCCGTAGCAGTCCGTTGCTTGCCTCCAGCTTTATGGATATGTTGGACGGCTTCACGACGGTGATCGGCAAGGCCCTGTTGGTGCCAGTGCCGTGACGCGCTTCGCGCTAAGGCCATGCAGGCGCCGGCGGAGAGTCTGGCGTTGGCCGATAACCTCAACGGAAACGATAAGGCCGCCACGGCGCATTGGCGCCGAAACGCTGGACCCGCGATTATTGCGGGATCACACCGCGTGCCTGCAGGATGCCGCGGATGAGCCAGTCAACGTAATTGAAATTGCCGTATCCGGATTGGCCCAGGGATCTCGGATCGACTGCGCGACCCGCGACCACGCGCCCATCTTCATCGACTAGATCATAGTCCGCTGGCGATCCCGTACCTCGGTAGCTGACGAATAAATGTTCTTCCCGTGTATCGGCGGGCCGCAGCGGTTGGGAAGCCATGATCTGCCAGTAGCCCCGAACCCACCCCAGGTTGTTCACGACGGAAGGACCTACGATCAGATTCGATGGGATGAGGACCTCTGGCTTGGGGAGGTTACGGCCGATCGCGTCGTAGATGTAAACGAGATTTGCTTCGAAATTGTCCCCGAAAAACCTGGCCTTCTTAATCAGTCTGCCCCACAGGAACACACCAGCATACGGCGACAGGCGAAACAGGTCGCCGACCTTCGCAAAGCGGCGCTTTTCGGTGAGGCGCACGGCGGTGACTTCGTTGGCCGCTTCCAGTGACTCCATTCGCTTATGAGTGAAGTGTGGCAGGAGCGCCTTTCAGATCTTGGGTAACTCCCAGCCCTTTCGCCGTGGGCGGTTGACGGCGAGCAGGTTAGCCTCCTCATCGCCGATCACTTGTTCCTCCTGTGGATCCCACCGGATTTTGCGATTCAGCCTGCGCGCGATGTTGGTGAGGTGGCTGACGCTTACCGAACGGTGCCCGATCGCGACGTCGGCGTTGGGCTGTTCGCGCGTGGGGATGCACCCCAGCCAGAACCCCATGTGATACTCCGCCTGCCACAGCGCGCGCTTGTCGTGCCACTTCTCGATTTCTTCCTCTGGCGGCAAGTCCAGCGTGACGCCGGGCGCGTCGATCTTGAAATTGTTGCGCCAAATGTCGATCGAACCCTTCTCGCCGATGAAGCGGCCTCCGCCCATCAGGGGTTGGTCGCCGCTATAGGGCAAGTCCAGATGGACTTCGACGCCATTAGCGTAGCGGAACGCCATGGCGCCGCGCGGTTCCTCCATGGGCCAGAATTCCACCGGGCCGGTGCCGTCCATGCCGAGGGCCCACTGGATCTGATCCAATCCGTGGGCACCCCAGTTGGTGGTCTCACCGCCCGAATAGTCCTGAAACCCCATCCAGCCGAATCGCAACTTCTTGTTGTAGGCGCGTGCGCGCGCCTGGCCCTGCCACACATTCCAGTCCAGCTCTTGGGGCACGGGCTCCTCCGCCAGATCGGGGATGGGCGACGAATCGGGATAGCTCACGCCCTGCGCCAGCTTGATTTTGCCCAATCCACCGGTACGCACCAGCTTGCACGCGATCTGATTCATCTCCATCGAGCGCTGCTGGCTGCCCACTTGGAACACGGTCTTGTACTTCCGCGCAGCCTTCACCAGCACGGTTCCTTCACCGGGATAGAGCGTCAACGGTTTCTCGGCGTAGACATCCTTGCCCGCCTGGCAGGCGTGGATACACGGAATCACGCGGACGTGGTCCGGTGTCGCCACGATGACGGCATCGATATCCTTGCGATCTAGTATCCTCCGGTAGTCCTGATAGATATCCCAATTGGCGCTGCGTCTGCCGGCGGCCTCTTCGCACCGCGACAGGCAGCAATCGGCGAGCGCCACGATCTGTCCCGGTTTGGGTAACTGATCGATCAGGAGGTTGGCGCGCCCACCTACGCCAATGACGCCTATCTGGATGCGATCGTTTGCGCCGGGACGGGCGGGCGCGCCCAGCACATGGCTGGGAATGATGGCTGGAAGTGCGGCTCCCGCGGCGGCGGCGAGAGAAGTCCGCGACAGAAACTGACGTCGAGAGACCTTTAGGCAATTGCTCATTTCACGTTGCTCCTTGGGTAACTCACTGGTGCTTCGCGGGCACGTCAAAGAGATTCTTTTTCAAATCCTCCGGGTTCAATTCACACCTGGCGCCGTTGGCTGGGATATCCAGTTTGGCGGTCCATAGGACCGCATTCACCAGCAATTGTCGAAATTCCGGCACGCCCCAGTTGGCATGCGTGTGCAGCCCGGTAAATCCGAATCCCCGGCCTCCGTCCTGCCGTACCGTAGCCCAAGCCAAGACCTGCGGGCTCGGCGCATCGGCGGGCAGCATGGCGGTCAAGATGGGCGTGACGCGCTGGTCGCCCGGCTGAAATCGGATTCGATAATACCATTCGTCCTTCAGTTGGAAGCTGGTCCAGCCGCGGGAGATGGGATGGTCCGGCGTGGCCTGGACGGCCAGGATGTCATTCACCGGGTTCTGCGAATAGGGACGATCGTAGAAGCCGCCAATCCAGTCGAGGAACTGCGGCCCGCCATGGTCCTTAGGCACCTCGACGGCGTAATGCAGGCACGCCAGTCCGACGCCCTTCTGTATGAGTTTGGCCATGGACTCCAGCCGGTTGCCGATCAGGATGGGATGCCCCGTGCCGCCATCCATGTACAACACGACGGCGCGCGCGCCTTCGAAGACCGACTCATCCTCCGGCCACCCTCCGGTTACCACCACTGGGTCCGATACCCGATTCTGTCTCAGAAAGCCGGCTAGAAGCATGCAGCCGGCTTTATATTCATGATCGCCCGGGCCATGACTCTGGTTGCCTGCGATCAGCACGATCTTAGCGGGCGCGGCCGCGAAAGCCAGCACCGCGGAGAATACCAGGCCGGCAAGCATGTTTCGCGTCATTGTTCTCATGCTACTACCATTAAGCCGTGAGCTACCGGGATGTGCCATGCTGGAGTTGCTATGCGAGATCCGGAGATCATTGAAACCGAGCTGATGGAAATCGGCGCCATCGCCGACGATACCCTGAAGCTCGAGCGCATCATTGCCTGGTGCGCATCGCATCCCGACGAAGTTCCCTTCGCCCTGCATCAGTTCATGGGCCGGAGCGATAGGCGCCCGCGAGCCCCCAAAAGCTAACCGCGCGGCGGTGGCGTGGCCGCCGGCGGATTTAACCGTCATCCTGATTAGTAGCCCTTGTGGGGCGGGCAATTTTGCCCGCAGCCGGCTTTCAGCCGGCCCGAGCCGCCTAAAAAGGCGGCTGCGGCCAAGATTGGCCGCCCCACATCAGCCCCGATGCAGAGGGGCACATTTCTCGCGAAAACCGCACCGTATTATGCGAGACTCAATAGCTTCTGCTTCTCGCGGTCCCACACGACTCGCTTGCCACTTTGACGATAGGATGCATTCGCCATGTGGCACGCCACCGCGGTGCCACAGCCGAACTCGACATTCTCGCGCGGCTGCTGGCGGCTGCGTACGCACTCGAACAGGTTCTTGAAGTGGTCTTCCGTGCCTTCTCTCTGCTGTGTAAATGCCACCGGCTCGCGCTTAGGTTGCTGACGCGCCGCGCCAACGTCCGCCAGTGGATCGTTCTTGTGCTCGGCCACGAAGCGATCCTTGGTGTCTTTGGGCCAGCTCTCCAGCGGGTACTCGTAATCCTCCATGGGGTTATAGGGCAACAGCCTGGCGCCTTCTTCTGTAAGTTCGATAGTGCCCTTGTCGCCCATGAAACGAACGATCTCGCCGCCTTCCCAGTTGGAGACCAGGTTCGCGCTCACCTGCACCTGGAACTTTCCGTAGTCGTACAGAGTATTGTGAATGTCCGGCACGTCTCGATCGCCATCCCACTTGTAGATGCCGCCATTGGCCACGGCGCTTAACGGATATTGCACACCCATGAGGTAATGCACGCGGGAGAGCAGGTGTACATACTCGTCGCCCGCGATGCCGGTGCCATAGTCCCACCAGTTGCGGAACCGGAAGAAGCGCTGCGCATCAAATGGGCGCTTAGGGGCATTGCCCAGGAAGCGCTCCCAATCGACGGTCTGGGGCGAAGCATCGGGCGGAACGGGATAGCGCCATGCGCCGATGGCGCTCGGGCGATAGATCGAACACTGCACCATGAAGACGCGTCCGATCTCGCCGGCGTCGAGCCACTGCTTGCCCTTCGCGGTAGATTCCATACTCAGGCTTTGGCTTCCAACCTGGACCAGGCGGCCCGTTTCCCGCGAGGCGCGCACCATTTCCAGCGCTTCCGGAATGGTGTGGCTCATGGGTTTCTCGCAGTACACGTCTTTGCCGGCATGCATGGCGGCGATGGCTACGGGTGCGTGCCAGTGGTCGGAAGTGGCCACGATTACGGCGTCGATATCGTTGCGGCCGACCACCTCGCGGTAGTCGCGCGTAGTGGGGGTGTTGGGCTGAATCTCCTGCGCGCGGCGGAAGTGGCCGTCGTAGAGATCGCAAACGGCCACGATCCTGCCGCCGGCATTCAGGGCGGCCTGCATCAACTCGAGGCCGCGAATACCCGCGCCAACGATGCCCAGCCGCACGGCATCTCCGGCCGGCTGTGGGCTATTCTGCGCTCTCGCGGCAAGGGCAGTGCCGGTGGCTCCGGCTATCGAGGTTGCGAGGAAATTGCGACGAGTGCCTTTTTCGGATGGCATAATGCTCCTTTCGAATAGTTATGGTATCGGTTGTTGAGGGCAGCGATCAAGGACGGTCCGCGACAAATCTGCTCGTTTTAGCGCAGATGAAACAGGTAGGGCCATATTGCTCTTTCCAGCGAAATGGCACGGCCTCATGAGGTCTCTGATCCCCGTACAATGACTCCTCGATATGGATCGCTCCGCTGCAATGCCAACCGTCGGGCCAGGGCCGCACCACTCCACAGCGAACTTCCCCATGACAACGACGCTCGACCGGCTCAGACCGTCAGCGATGATGGCAGGGATGCGGCGGTCCATCGGTTCCATTCTCGCACCGCTCCAAGCCGAATGCCACCGTAAAGCGGATGGCCCTGTCCGGTTCTGTGCGGAACATCGGGCGCTGAGCCGCTGTCTAATAGCGGGTGTCGAGGCCGGATAGACGATGCGAAAGGCGCTGAAGATCATCGGGTGGTGCATCGGTGGGTGATCGTTATGCTCATCCGGCTAATCGGGTTTGCACCGCTCAATGCCTCGGCTGACTCTTCTACTGAAACGTGGTGGGAAGCTGGCGCTGTTCGTCTATCGGCGGCACAGACGAAAGCGCACTTGCGGCACATGCTTCCGATCTTTTCGCCGTTGCTGCGTCAGATGAGAATGGAAATTCTACTGTTGGTAGAGATCGGAATTGATCCTCAAGGCAATGTGACGTGTGTTCGAGTAAACTCAGGGCATCCCATAATAATAGCTGCCGCAATGGAATCAATAAGACAGTGGAAATTCCGATCATTGAAAAGTTGTGGTCAGAAACAAGCAGCTTTCGGAAAACTGATTGTAGACTGTTTCTGGGCCAGACACGGATTCAAAACGGTAGTACTGAAGGCAGCGCCACACAAGCACTCGTGAATGCGTGCATCCCCGCCATTTTCTACCAGGAGTGCGGTTGCCCGGAGACACGGGCACGGGCCGAGCGGCTGGACCACGGTCAATGCATGCCAGCAAAGGTTGACGATCGCGAAGGGGCCAGCACCGAGAGCCAAGGTAGAGAAAGGTGGAGGGCGGCCAATCTTGGCCGCAGCCGCCTTTTAGGCGGCTCGCGCGAGCCTTGCTCGCGAAAGCGGGGCTGAGAGCCCCGCGCAGGCTGAGAGCCTGCCCCACTGTAAATGGCCAATCTCCT
>Ga0187867_10000657_pt1 | contig 30617 bp, 32 predicted proteins | sample June2016WEW_13_1_FD_132976 | JGI IMG/M metagenome (GOLD analysis project Ga0187867, IMG submission 132976) | Peatland microbial communities from SPRUCE experiment site at the Marcell Experimental Forest, Minnesota, USA - June2016WEW_13_10 | ecosystem: Environmental > Terrestrial > Soil >... | reverse complement strand
GGCGCCCATTTCCCCAGCCGCAAGAAATAGATCCCATGAGCCATGCACAAAAACTATGCGGCATTGGGCTCGCAGCCTGCGCGGGCCTCGTTAGGCCCGCTCTTCAAGGGGCGGTTCCCCCGCCCCCCATGCTATCCTGAATAGAGACCCAACCGTCCCCGCGGAGAGATGGCCGAGTGGTTGAAGGCGCACGCTTGGAAAGCGTGTATAGGGGAAACTCTATCCAGGGTTCGAATCCCTGTCTCTCCGCCATTTAAAATCAGCGAGTTACGGATTCTGTCGGGCAATGAAGGCCGTGAGTTCCCTCTCTATCCCCAATTCCCCTTCGATCATGCGGCAGCAAGGGGCCTCGTCGTTTTCCGTCATACGGAACGGGAGGATCCCTGATCGTCATCCTTTTCCAGGACGACATAAAGCCCGTGAGAGCGACCAAGCTTTGTACGAGTAGCGCGTGATACATCCAGAACACGTTCCAGGGTCAATCTGCATTCCTCCGGCCCCTGATGCTAGCGCCTCAACCCTGCCGGCTCGCGCTCCTTGCGCAGGTTGCGGTGTGCACTTTAATCGTCAGGTCAATGAATTATTGCACGAGGAAGCCTATTTCCTAAACCATCCACCCAGACTGCGATGGCACCGCTCATGGAGAAGTATAAATTAGCGCAGGTGTCAGGGTTCAGAGATCAGGGAACAAAATTCACACTTGACATTGACAGGACGATCCACTACCATATGGTTGTGGATCAAATGGGTACAACATTTGCTGCTTTGTCTGATCCAACCCGGCGGGGGATGATCGAACGACTCTCACATGGTCCTGCCTCTGTGCATGGATTGACGGAACCGTTTGCACTCTCGCAGCAGATGATTTCAAAACATATTGCCTACCTGGTGCGGGCGCGGATTGTGATCAAGACGAAGCGTGGACGAGAGAGTGTGTGCACGCTTAGGCCAGCGGCGATAAAAGCAGTCAGCGATTGGGCGTTTAACTATCGCCGCTTCTGGGAAGAGAGTTTCGACAAGCTGGATGCGGTTGTGAATCAAATGAAAAACACGGGGGTCAGAAATGACGCAAAACACGGTTAACGAGATAGAGCGGATGGTTGTCACGAGAGTTTTCGACGCTCCACGCGAATTGGTTTGGAAGGCGTGGACAGACCCGAAATACGTGATGCAATGGTGGGGGCCGAAGGGTTTTACTGCGCCTTTCTGCAAGATAGATTTTCGGGTCGGAGGAAAATTTCTCTGCTGCATGAGAGCGCCGGATGGGCAGGAGTTCTGGAATGGTGGTGAATACCACGAGATTGTTTTGCATGAGAAGATCGTCTCCTCCATGTACTTTTCCGACCCGGATGGAAACAAGGTCGACGCTGCGCAATATGGAATAATAGAACATGAGGCCATAGCCGAAGCGCACGACGTAATTACCTTTGAGGATTTTGGAAACGGCCAGACGAAACTCACCTTCATTGGCAACGAAACCATGGAGCACGCCAAAAATAGCGGTGAGCTAGAGGGCTGGAACGAGATACTCGATAAAGTTGACGTAGTTGTTGCGGGGCTAGCGCAGGCGAAATAAGAAGTTGAAGTTTTGATGATCGTCATGCGCTAGATACTGAACGTAAAGTAAACGCAGGTCCATCCCGGAGACCCCAGCTAAGGCTGGAGTGGAAAGCATTCCTGGACGATTTGCCGGATAGGTCGAGCGCAGCGCAACGAAGGCAGGGAAAAGGGAATGCGAGACAGGGGTTTCAACCAGAATCTCTTTTTCTACACCTGATCTAGCAGGGTGCTGAAAAAGTCAGCCAGCGGGCTTGGCGGCTGAAACATTTCGCTGTAGAATTGTTTTACCCGCGGCGACGGTGACGGATCTCAAGTCTCTGGAACAGCACCTGTACGGCGATACCGAACAGAGACGCTTCGACACTGTACTGTTCGGCGTCTTCGCGGGCGTGGCATTGCTGTTAGCGGCGGTAGGACTGTACGGAGTGCTCTCCTATTCAGTGATGCTGCGCACGCGGGAGGTCGGCATCCGGGTCGCGCTGGGAGCGCGCCGTGGCGACGTAATCTGGTTGATTTTGCGAAGCGGGCTGGCTCTGGTCCTGGTGGGCGGTATTTTGGGCGGGCTGGCCGCCTTTTGGCTTACGCAGTTGATGCGGGATTTGGTATTCGGTGTCGGTGCTTCCGATCCCCTGACATTCAGCGCGTGAGTGCCTTGCTGCTCGCGGTGGCGGTGGTGGCGGTGGCGAGTTACGTCCCGGCCGCGAGAGCGAGCCAGATTGATCCAATCCAAGCGCTGCGGATGGAGTAGCTATTTGTTGTAACCCACATCAGGCTTGCATGAGACAAAAGGCTGGCCGGTGGCATATAACTGCGCGAACCCGACGCCGATAGTCCCAGACTCTTCGCAAATGCCTACAAGACGGGCTTGACGCAACCGCGAGGCCGGCGGGGGTCTCGGGCCCAATGACCAAATTTGGTGAGAATATACCGGGCTCGTTTGTCCGCCCGGAGCAACACAGGCTGTGATCAGCTATTCCGTCCCACGGTAGGGAGCGGGAAGCCGCCGTGTCGCCTCCGGCGAGCTGGCGGTGTGACATGCGGATGAAGCGTCGGCGCCTGGCCGGCCGGCTCCAGCGGCTGACACTTGCAGACTCTGCGCTGGCCTACGGGCCAAGTGGCCATTTCAGGATGCGGGTTGCCGCAAGCGCACCCGACCGCTCACTCCATCTATGAACCGTACAAAAAGGCAATAGTCCGGTTCCGGAATCGGCGATGTCGGCAGTGGCCGCGGGTCGCGCCGATCCCGATCAGTTGGCCGTATGGCTTCCGGCGGGAGCAGGCGGCATGGCGGGGCGGTTCGTTACACTGTAGGTCTGCGCGCATGCCTGAATTTCAAGCCATTCTTTTCGATTTCGACGGCGTCCTCGTGGACAGCGAGCCGGTACATTGCGACTGCTGGCGGGAGGTGCTGGCGCCGTTGGGCGTGCCCGTGACCTGGGAGATTTATGCGGCGCACTGCGTGGGCGCGGTGGATAGCAAGATGGTGGAAATCTTTGCCAAGCTGGCGGATCCGCCGGCCGATCCGGCGAAGCTTTGGGAACAATATCCGCTGAAGAAGCAGCGTTTCCGCGAGCGCATGGCAGAGAACGCGCCGTTCGCCGCGGGAGTCGCCGAGTTCTTTCGAGAGCTTTCCGGGCAATACAAGCTGGGGGTAGTGTCTTCCAGCTCGCATGCGGAAATCGAGCCGTTCCTGGAAGCGGCGGGCATTCGGCAATATCTGGGAACGGTAGTCGGCGGCGACGATGTCAAGCGGCATAAGCCGGCTCCCGAACCTTATGTGCTGGCGGGGCAGCGTTTGGGAATCCACAGCGCGCTGGCGGTGGAGGATTCAGCGCCCGGCATAGAGAGCGCCCGTGCGGCCGGTTTCGCGGCGGTGCGCGTCACCGATCCGGCGCGGATGATGGATGTGGTGCGCGCGCGGCTGGATGAGGGGTAAACTCCTCTAGCCGGATGTGTCGTCACGAAATGCCGACACGGCACGCAGGAGTGCGTGCGCCACGTGCCGCCCCGCGTTGCAGGCGGATCAGCTCGGTTACCGGCAGCGGCACCACTTCGCCCGCTACTTCGCCGATTACCGCGGAAGTATGCGCGAAGGCCAACGGGTCGCCTGTCACAAAATGCACGATGCGGCCCGCTGGACCGGTGACATGGTCCGAACCCATGCTGCCATTGACGGCCTGCGCCAGCGCTTCCGCGCTATCCACCAGCTTGACGGTGTCGCCCACCACGCGTTGGATGGCATCGTGCAAGAGCGGATAGTGTGTGCATCCCAAAATGAGCGTGTCAATTTCAGCACGCCCGTCCAGGTAATGGCGCAGCAGCAAATCGCATTCCGGCGAGGCGGCCAGCCCCTCCTCCACGATGTGAACCAACATGGGACAGGCGCGCGCCCATACCGTCAGCCCGCGCTGTTCCAGACGCCGCTGGTAAGCGCCGCTGGCGATGGTGCCCTGGGTGCCGATGACGCCGATGCGGCCGGTGCGCGTCAGCCGGGCGGCGGCTTCCACACCCGGCTCGATCACGCCCCAGATGGGAATCGAAAAGTGCCCGGCCAACTCCGGTAATGCCGAAGCGGACGCGGTATTGCAGGCGATCACCACGCCCTCGACCCCCATTCCGCGCAGGAACTCCGTAATGCCGTAGGCGAATTCCGCGACCATGGCGGCGGGTTTCCGGCCGTAGGGAACGCGCGCGGTGTCGCCCAGGTAGATGAAGTCGCGGTGCGGCAGTTTGCGGCGCAGAGCTTTCAACACGGTCAGACCGCCTACGCCTGAATCGAAGATTCCAATCGGATGGTTCATTTAGAGGACTGCTCCCGCTGGTGGCTCCCGCTGGTACGGCTTGCACGTTGGGAACCGCGGGGGTTATGCTTCCATTCTAACGGCTATGAGAATACTGTATTTGACTTTCGCGATTTCGGCGCTGGCTTTGGCGCAGGCCCCCGATCCGGGACGCCTGGAGAACCTGCACGGCAAGACCGTCATGCTCTTCACGCCGCACCCCGACGACGACACCTTCTGTTGCGCAGGCACGCTGTACAAGCTGGCGCACAACGGCAACCGGATACATATCGTCATCTACACCAACGACGATAAAGGTTCGTACGATCCGGACATGACCAGCGAGCGGCTGGCGCGCATCCGCATGCATGAGGAAGAGGATGCCTGCCGCATTATCGGCATCCGGAAAGAAAGCATCCTGTGGCTGCAATATCACGACGGCATGCTGGAATACGCCAACCCGCGCGACCTGGTGGAACAGGTGACGGGGCTGATCCGCAAGGTTCGTCCGGACGTGGTGCTGAGCGTGGACCCCGGCAGCGATTACGTGCGCTGGCACAAGACCGACCACCGCATGGCGGCCAACAACACGATGGATGCGATCCGCGCGGCGGAATGGCACCTGTACTTTCCGAACCAACGGCTGCACGACGGACTGGAGCCGTGGCGCGTGCCCGAGGAATATTATTACTACGCGGGCAAGGATGCCAATTACTTCGTCAACATCGACGATGTGGCCGAGATCAAATTAAACGCGGCGGCGGCGCACGTGAGCCAGTTTCCGCCGGCGGTTGAGAAGTACCGGTCGGATTGGGATGCGGCGGCGCTGGAGAAGCTGAAGGCGGAGTTGCGCCAGATGGACAGGAAAGACGGGCACTACGTGGAGGCGTTCCGGCGGGCGACGGGATTCAACGAGGAGTGAGCGGTTAGCCCGGCCAGCCGGCGGCTATCTCGAATGCGTGCGGCTCCACTTGGCGGACCGCCCCGGCGCCGGCATGGATGCCAAAGGCCTCCACGCTGCCGGTGTGCGTGTCCACTACCGCGAACGTGGGCAGTACATCCTCCCACCTGCCGCCCGGAAAACGCGCGCCCATGATCGGCCCCGGATTGATGGCCAGCGTACGGCCCACCCGCGCCACGCTGAAGTTGTGATTGTGCCCGTAGCAGACGATGTCGTATAGCCCGGACGCTGCCATGGGCCGCGCCAGATAGTCGAAATGGTTTACCGCGACCTTCTTCCCGTCCAGTTCGGTCTCGAAGAGCTCGCCATGCACGCGGACGCGGCCGGAGGACTTGCGGGTGATGCGGAACAGATCCGCGTCGTTGTTCCCGAATACGATCTCGACCTGGCGTGGGAACCGTGACAACAGGTCCATGACGAAGGGCGAGCATAGATCGCCGCAGCAGATCAGCAGGTCCGCGGCGGCGCTCACATGGTCGATGGCTGCTGCCAGATTCCCAAGGTTATCGTGGATGTCGGAGATGACGGCGACGCGCATAGGGGCATTTTACGCCGTGCCAAGCTCCCGGCGGTGAAAACTCCGTTGTCTAAGTTTCGCCCAGGCGAGGCAGCGGCGGAGTATCGGCCGAATTGAGAGCTTGCGGGTTCTTGCTCTGGGGTAGCCTCGGCGAGGCAAGATGTTCGAGTTGGCCACTGTTCGCTAAGATGCCTGCCGTGAACGGCGTTCCCAGGAGTGCGGTCGCGGCGGGCACGAGTGCCTGCGCCACGATGGAGGCGCGTGGCAACTTGCAGCGATCGGCCAGTTTTGTCCTTAATGCCAAGAACTACACTCGTTTCCCAATTGTCGGGTCTAAAGGCGAATTGTTTGGCGAAATACCCAGCGCTTCGGCTTTTTGCTCTGAAACGCTCTCTCTTGCGGGCAAGCGAACTTCAAGAAAGGGCATGATTTCCTTGTTCTTTGTTTCGAGTGGGCATCGACATGCCACACTTTAGTCTCACATTACGATATTAAGGATCTGAAAGCCCTAAGTCTAAGGGCAAGGGAGTGGCTAATTCCATGTTTCTGACGGCAGCGCTAAAAAAATGTTCTCTGGCGGCGGGCGGTTTCCTGCTGCTGATGCTCACGGCAGGCTCAGGCCGGGCGGATATTCTGAGTTTCCAGTATGACGAGACCGCCAGCGGGGACGTTCTCGCTGGGACTATGATAGGAACGCTTCTAGGGGACGACAACACATTCGTTGTCACGAGCATGGGACCGGTCACGTTGGATGGAAACCCGACGTCGCCGTTAACCCTGGTCTCTTCGGGAGACGTATTTGAGGGATTAAGCGCCACCGAACTTCCAACCGTGACGCTGGACGGATCATATATGGATCTTGCCGCGCTGACGCCTAGTTTTTATGGGTTCTTTTTTGGCGTGGGAGACCTTCTGGCCGGTCCGGGGGAGTTGGGGGGCCCGTTCTTCGACTCGTCCGAGGGGTATGGGGGTAATAGCATCGACGGGGATTACGAGACTTTCAACATCGCCGGGTGGAGTGCCTCTGTTTCCAGCGTCCCAGAAGTAAGCTCCGTGTACTTCCTCGGATTCATCGTGGCCGCTGCCGGGCTGGCCGCGTACCGCCAGAAGCGCCTCCGCAAGCACCTGGTAAGCGGGAACCGGGCTGCCTGATCAACTGCCGGCAAGCTGAAGTGAAGAAGGCTGCGCCGCCCAAGCGCGCCACTTTGTTCAACGCCGCTGTGAGCCGGTGCAAGTGGGGGCCAGCGTGTCGTGATGCCTTCCCCCAGGTCGATTTGCCGATCCGCGCGTTGGCGGCCTGAGAGGCCGCCGGCAGGCCACGGGCCTGCGCCACGTCATGCTCCGATTTCGTTGCGGATGGCGGCGGCGATGCGATCCGTGAATTCGTCGACGCGCGCCAGGTCGGGACCTTCCACCATGACGCGGGCCAGCGGCTCGGTGCCGGAAAAGCGTACCAGCACGCGCCCCGCGGCTCCGAACTCCTGCTGGCATTCTTCGATCTCGCGCGCCACCGTGGCCAGTTCGTGGAGCGCCCTCCGTTCACGCACGCGCACGTTCAGCAAACGCTGCGGATAGATTTCGAGGCCGGCCGTCAACTCGGTGAGGCCCGCGCCGGCGTTGCGCGAGATTTCCAGAATCCGCAGCGCGGTCAGCATGCCATCGCCGGTGGTAGCGAACTGGCGGAAGATCACGTGGCCGGATTGTTCCCCGCCCAGCACCGCGCCCACACGCACCATTTCCTCCAGCACGTACTTGTCGCCGACCGGCGTGCGCACCAGCTTGATGCCCTCGCGCTCCAGCGCGCGTTCCAAACCCAGGTTGGACATCACGGTGGCCACCACCAGGGCGCCGTCCAGCTCGCCGGCGGCATGCAGGGCGCGCGCGGCGATCAGCAAGACCGCATCGCCATCTACGATCTGGCCATTGCCGGCGACGAAGATGGCGCGGTCCGCATCGCCATCGAAAGCCACGCCCATGCCGGCGCCCGATTCCAGCACGGCCGCGCGCAGCGATTCCACGTGCAGCGCGCCGCAACTCAGATTGATGTTGCGCCCATTGGGCTCGCAGCAGATCGCTTCGACGTGCGCTCCCAGGCGGCGGAACAGCGCCGGCGCGAGCTGGTACGCCGCGCCCTGGCCGCAGTCCAGCACGATGCGCATACCGTCGAAGGAGCCTGCCACGGTGGATGCCAGGTAATCCAAATACCGGTCGGCCAGCGCGTGATCCGGCGACAACGGCAGGGGCGGTCCGGCGGGCTGCCCGGCATGGCGAAAAATCTCCTGCTCGACTAAATGCTCATCGTCATCCGGCAGTTTGTAACCCGAATGGCCGAAGACCTTGATGCCATTGTCGCGATACGGATTGTGCGAGGCGGAGATCATCACCCCGGCGGTGAACGCGCCGGAGCGCGTCAGATAGGCTACGCCGGGCGTAGTGACGACGCCGGCGGAAACCGCGCGCACGTCCTGTTGCGCGAGCCCGGCGGCCACTTGCGCAGCGATCCACGGCCCGGATTCGCGCGTGTCCATGCCAATGAGCACGGCCGCATCCGGCGACGCGCGGCGCAGGTCGCTGCCCAGAGCCATGCCGAAGGCATGCACCGTGGCCGGATCCAGTGGATACTGTCCCGCGACGCCGCGAATGCCGTCCGTTCCAAATAATTGTTTCGCCATTCATTTTCCGGCTGTACGTTTGACTGTAACCTTGACTGTAACTTGCGGGGAGTCTTGAAAGCGCACCCTGGCATCGTTCACGTAGGCTTGCAGGCGATAGGAATTGGTGCCCGCCTCGGGCTTCAGCGCGAGCGGGTCGGTGCGCACCGACGCTACTTGAGCCACGCGGCTGGCCGGACCGGTGATGGCGAGCGCGGAAGGCTCAGCGACCGCTTCGACCACCTGCAGATCGTCCGGCAAACGGTCTGCAAAGCGTATTTCTATGGGCACGGTACGGGTGGCCCCGGGCTCGAAATCCATGCGGATCTGGGCCGGCATGGCGCGCAGCAGTTGGACGCCGCGGGGCAGCAGAACATTGCCGCTGTCGATGGTGAAGGTGTGTTGCCCAGGCTCGATGTCGGCCATATCCAGAATTACGGCGGAGCGCCGCGGCAACTCGGGCAAGCGCAGCGCTTCGGAGGGCCCGCGCACTTCCAGATACACGGTCTCCACTACATCGGAATCGATTTCCAGGCCCGGCGAAAGGTTTTTGTATTCCACGTGCGCCGAAACAAAAGTCGCCAGTTCCGGCTCGCTGGCGACCGAAATCCAAAGCAGCACGGCCGCCGCCAACGACAGAAGTTTCCAGCCGATGTTATGCGTGAAGAAGTTCTTCATGGTACACGTTGGCAGGCGACATAAACCGATCGTCTGCCCCACCAAACCCTATTCCTCATTTCGATGGTTCTCCATGGGAATGTCGGCGGCGAATTCCTCGATCAGGTGCGGCGCGCTGCGCCGCACGCCGAAGTGCGTACAAATCCGTTCGTCCACGTCGCGCAGGCTGAGGCCGGTGGAGATCTCTCCGAATGCGGCCACGGAAATGCGGCCGGTTTCTTCGGAAACCACCAGCGACAGGCAATCGGTCTCCTCGGTGATGCCGATGGCCGCGCGGTGGCGTGTGCCAAAACTGGACGACAACGCCGGATTAATGGCCAGCGGCAGAAAGCAAGCGGCGGCGGTGATCTTATCCTTCTGCACGATGACCGCGCCATCGTGCAGGGCGCCGCCGGGATGAAAGACGGCCAACAGCAGATCGCTCGAAAGCTGGGCGTCCAGCCGCACGCCGCTTTCGATGAAGGTGCGCAGTCCGATGTCGCGTTCGACCACGATCAGCGCGCCGATGCGGTCCGCGGCCATGCGGCGCACCGCGATCAGAATATCTTCCGTGAACTCGGGGCGCTGGTAGCCGCGCGCGAACCAGCGCTTGCGTCCCAGCCGCGCCAGCGTGCGGCGAATCTCGGACTGAAACAATATGATCACCGCCAGCGCCAGGTACGGCACGATATACGAAAGCACCGAGCGCAGCGCTTCCAGGCCGGTGTACAGCGCCACCACGTACAGCGCGACCATGATCAGGATGCCGATCAGAATGTGGCCGGCGCGGGTGCCCTTCACGATCATCAGGGCTTGATAGATCAGGAACGCGACCACCAGTATGTCGACCACGCTGGCGGGCGTCAGGCTGGGCAGCGTGACGAAGGCCGCGCTATTGGAGTAGGCCGCGAATCTCAAGCCAATCCTTTAGGCGCCCGGCCCAACTGGCCAGGACGGCATCCGTGGACGCGAGGCCGACGCCGTGCGGGCCGCGCTCGTAGATATGCATCTCGGCCGGCACGCCGGCCTTGCGCAGGGCCAGATAGAACAGCACGCTGTTCTCGGGCGGCACGCCGTTGTCTTCGTCGGTATGAAACAAGAACGTGGGCGGCGTCTGGGCGGTGACCTGCGTTTCGTTGGAGAGGCTCTCCACCAGCTTGGGGTCGGGGTCGGCGCCCAACAGGTTGTGCATGGAGCCGGTGTGGGTGTAGGGGGTGGTGAAAGAGATCACCGGATAGGCCAGGATCATGAAATCCGGGCGGGAACTGGCGCGATCGATGGGATCGGGCGCATCGGGGTCGCCCGCATCGAAATGCGTGCCGGTGGTGGAGGCCAGATGGCCGCCGGCCGAGAATCCCCAGATGCCGATACGGCTGGGCGCGATGCGGTAATCGGCGGCGCGAGCGCGCACGAAGCGAATGGCGCGTTGCGCATCCAGCAAGGGCGCGGGATGGTGGTAGCGCGGCGCAATACGGTATTGCAAGACAAAGGCTTGGATACCCAGCGAATTGAGCCAGCGCGCGATCTGGTCGCCTTCGTGATCCTTGGCCAGGGCGCCGTAGCCGCCGCCGGGGCAGACGATCACCGCGGTCTGGATGGCGGACTTTTCCGGGGCGCGATAGACCGTGAGGCTGGGCTTGTCGGCGTCCTCGGCGCCAATGGCTCCGGGTGCGCCCGCGGGCCACAGCAACTCGACGGCGTGCTGCGCGGCAGGCTGCTGGGCCAGCGCGGCGGCGGCCAGCGGCAGAATGAGGAACAAAGCTTTCTTCATTTGTTGCAGGGCACCAGGAGGCGGCTGCTCGGGCCAGCCGGGCAGGGGGCCACTTCCAGGGTAGCATCCTGAACGCTTGCGCCACGCCGATCCAGCCGTTGTAAACTAGGGGCTATGTCAAACCTTCCAAAAGCTGTTCTGTGCGGGGCTTCCATCACATTCGCGGCGGCCCTTCTGATGGCAGGCGCCATCCTGCATCCTGAAATGACGGTCGAGACCGGCACATATGACGCGCCTGCCGCCACGCTGGGTTTCCCGACGGCGCAACCGTGGTCGGCAACCACCATTGCGGCCGGGGTGGACAAGAAACCGGAGGCCGGCCATGACGTCACCATGGTGGGCGAGGTGGTGGACTTCTCCTGCTACCTGCAACTGGGCAAGCACGGCGAGAAACATCGCGCATGCGGCCAGAAGTGCGCTCAAAACGGCCAGCCCATTGGCCTGCTGACCAAAGATGGCACGCTGTACATGCTGATGCCCGAGGAACACGATCCGCGGCGCGATGGCGGGGTGGATATCCGCACGGCAGGAGCCGAGCATATGGGGCACATCGTCAAAGTGATCGGGACTGAGGCGAAGGTTGAGGGTTACCGCGCCATCTACGTGGCCGGCTTGACGAAGTAGATGCGAGTTTTTGGGCGGCCAGAGCCGGCTGAAAGCCGGCTGCGGGCAACATTGCCCACCCTCCAATTTATCGTCCCAAGTCTGGTGCTGGCGCTTTGTCCGGGCCTGGCCATGGCGCAATCCATCGCCGTTCTGGTGAAGGCCGGAAAGGTGCTGGATGTCCGCAAAGGCAGCTACATTGAAGGCGGCGTAATTTGGATCGAAGGCGCGCGTATCAAAGAGGTGGGCTCAGGGGCGGAAGTCCGGGGTCGCACACCGGCGGACATTAAAGTGATAGACCTGGGCGGCGCTACTGTTCTTCCCGGCCTGATCGACTGCCACACCCACTTGATGGCGCGCTTCGCCGACACGAACGATGGATACCTGCTGGGGCTAGCCACAAAATCCCAAGCGTTCCGGGCGCTAGAAGGGGCAGCCGACGCCCGCGTCACTTTGCATGCGGGCTTCACCACGGTGCGGGACGTGGAGAACGAAGGCTCCGGTTACGCCGACGTAGCTTTGCGCGACGCCATCCAACAGGATCTGGTGGAAGGCCCCAGAATGCAGGTAGCCACGCGCGCCATCGCGGCGGTGGGTCAGTACAATCCGTTTGGGGTTTCGCCGGATCTCACGGATTTTCCGACTGGCGCCCAGATGGTGAGCGGCGTGGACGAGGCGCGCCGCGCGGTGCGCGAGCAGATCGGCCATGGGGCCGATCTGATCAAGGTTTACGCCGATTGGCAGCATCCCACATTAACGGTTGACGAAATGCGGGTGATCGTTGAGGAAGCGCACAAGCAGGGGCTGAAGGTGGCCGCTCACGCGACCACGCCGGGGGGAATCGAAAACGCCGTCACGGCGGGGGTCGACTCGATCGAGCACGGGCATGAGGCCGATCGCGCGGCCCTGGAAATGATCAAGGCGAAAGGGGTGTTTCTGGTCCCGACCGTGGGTGTGATCGACGAGATGGTCCAGCGGCAAAAGGCCGGCCCACTGACTCCGGAACAGCAGAAGCGCGTCGACGCCTTTCTGCGTGGCACGGAAGAGGAGGTGCAGCAAGCCATGGCCCTGGGTATTAAGATGGCTTGCGGATTCGATGCCAGCCGCGTCGGCCTGCAGGGCCGCAACGCCGAAGAGTTGGTGGCGCTGAACAGGCGCGGCATGCCGCCTCTGGAGGCGATTCGCGCCGCCACCATTAACGCCGCGGAATTGATGGGCTGGCAGGACCGCGTCGGCGCGATCGAGGCGGGCAAGTACGCAGACTTGATCGCGGTCGAGGGCGATCCGCTGGCCGACATCTCGGTACTTCGTCAAGTTAAGTTTGTAATGAAGGGCGGGACCATCGTAAAAAATACTCCGGTCCCTTGAGTCTGCCTCAGCGCATCAGGTTAGTCTTGGCGAGATCGACGATTTCGTTGCCGCGGCCATCGAGTACGGCTTTGATCATGAACAGGCTGAAGCCCTTGATCTGATCGACGCTGATGCTCGGCGGCATGGAAAGTTCCTGCCGGCTCACGATGGCTTCAATCAGGGCCGGCCCGTCATAGCGGAGCGCCTGCTCGATCATCGGCCTAACCTGATCCGAGGTTACGGCCCGGAGCCCAAGGATGCCCGCGGCCTCGGCCATCATTGCAAAATTCGGGTTATGCAAGTCCGTTCCAAAATCGAGGATGCCGGCGGCCTTCATTTCCAATTCAACAAAGGCCAGCGAGCTGTTGTTAAAAACGATCGTCTTGACCGGCAACTGCAACTGGCGAAGCGAGAGCAGATCTCCCATGAGCATCGGCGAGCCCGCCGTCGCCCGACAAAGAGATCACTTGACGGCCGGGATGACTCGCCTGCGCTCCAACGGCCTGCGGCAGCGCATTGGCCATGGAGCCGTGCGTGAAGGAGCCGAGCAATCTGCGCTTGCCATTCATGCGGAGATAGCGGGCGGCCCAAATCGTAGGTGTACCCACGTCGCAACTGAACACCGCATCTTCCGCCGCAAGTTCATCCAGAATCTTCACGACGTATTGGGGATGGATCGGTTTTTGTCCGGGTTCGCCCGTCGCTAAATCGTCCAAGCCCTTGCGGGCCTCGGCATAGTGCTTGAGAGAAGCGCTTAGGTGCGCTTCATCGGAGACGGGGCGCAGTAGAGGGCTGAGCGCGGCCAGCGTGGATTTCACATCGCCCACCAACCCCAGGTCCACTTTGGTGCGACGGCCAATCTGCTCGCCTCGAATGTCGATCTGGACGATGGCCGCGTTTTCCGGGTAAAACTGCCGGTACGGGAAGTCTGTGCCCAGCATCAGAAGCGTGTCGCAATTCATCATCGCGAGATAGCCGGAGGAGAAGCCCAGAAGCCCCGTCATACCGACATCGAAAGGGTTGCCGTACTCGACAAACTCCTTGCCGCGCAAGGCGTGCACGATGGGAGCCCGCAGCTTTCCCGCGAGTTCGATCAACTCCGCGTGAGCGCCCGCGCAGCCGGCCCCCGCCAGGATCGTGGTCTTCTTCGAACTATTCAGAACTTTCGCCAGCGCAGCGAGCTCGTCCCCGGACGGGCACACCGTTGGTTTCGGCTGGTGGAAATTGAGACGCGGCCCTGGGACGGCATCTCGCAGCGCGATGTCGCCTGGAATGGCGACGACGGCAACGCCGCGCCGCGAGACCGCGGTCTGCATGGCGATCTCGAGCACGCGCGGCATCTGCTCGGGCTGCGAAATCAGCTCGCAATAGTGGCTGCACTGCGCGAAGAGATGTTCCGGATGGGTCTCCTGAAAATATCCGCTGCCGATTTCATCGCTTGGAATCTGCGCCGCGATGGCCAGAACGGGAACACGGCTCCGGTGGCAGTCGTAGAGTCCGTTGATCAAATGGAGATTTCCGGGGCCGCAGCTCCCGGCGCAAACCGCCAACTCTCCGGTAAGATGGGCTTCCGCTCCAGCGGCAAACGCGGCCGTCTCCTCATGCCTTACATGAAGCCATTCCAATCGTTTCGTCGCGCGAATCGAGTCGGTAATGCCGTTCAGCGAGTCGCCGGAGACACCATAGATCCGCCGGACCCCTGCTTCCGCCAGAACATCCACAAACAGGTCTGCTACTTTTTTCTTCGCCATGACGCCATCCTTCTGTGCCTTTCGGGGAAAATCTTAGCTCGGCCCGCCGAAACGATATGCCGCCGGGCCGGAGCGGGTTAGGGCGCACAGCAGCCCCAAGATGAACACGCAGACGCCGAATACGAGCGCGTGCCGTCCGAAATAACTGGCCGCGGCCCCGCCAACAACCGCTCCCGGCACCGTCCCAATGAAACGCTGCGAGGAAACGGCGAACGCCGCGCCCAGTGACGACTGCGCGATGACCAGAGTTGTGATCGGCGCCCAATAAGTTGCCGGCAGCCGGAACCAGCCGCGCGACTAGCAGCGAAACCACAGCCGCCGCGGTCGTGCGTACGGAATGCACCAGCACAGGCCGCCAAGTGCGGTTGGCTTTATCGCGCGTCATTTTCTTTCTTCACAATGCAAGGCTCGGCAAGCAGTTGCACGCCCGGCACGGACAATTCGTTTATAAAATCTTCGTCGCTCGATGGGCAGCTCCCCGAATCGGCCGAAAGCGCGACATCGATGGGCGCCATAGCTTTCGCATAACGCGCCCAAGCACCCGCCTTCCCGATCGCCAGCAGCGTGGGCGTGCCCGCGTGTTGCAACTCCAGAAACCGCAGCGCGGTAAGAATGTCTTGCACGCGATTGGCGTCGTCGCTGGCGTTGAAAGTCAGAAAGAACTGCTTGCTCAGATCGCGCGGAGCGACGGCTTTGCCGGTTTGAAACACATCGATCAGCAGCACCGGCTTACCGGCGCGGATCAACTCCGCAACACGCGCATCGCGGCGCGCGGCATCCGCTCCCTGCGGATGGATCACCAGCGTGGCCGGGCCCGCGCCCGGCAGCCAGATGCCCGGCACACGATCGCCGCGTCCGGGCCGGCCGATCGCAATATTTTCGCCGGCACGCTCGCCGACCGCCTCACGGGGCCACTCCGCATGGAAGGTCTCCAGCAACGCTGCGCGGCGCGCCGCCGCATCCAACGCCGCCATGCGGATTCTGCCGGCCAGCTTCCATGCGTCGAAGAGCTGCGGCTGGGTCAGCACATTGGCGGGCAGGCCGCGTCCCTGCCAAACCAACATGTTCTGGAGCGGCTCCACGTCGACAGCGCGTTCGGCGACCGGCTTGGCGTCGGCCGCGCCGAGGAACTGGTTGGCCAGGAAACCGTATACCGCCTCGCGGCTGTGCTGGTTGAAATTATGCGACGCCTGAAACTGCACCACGGATACATTGCCGGGCTGCTGGTAGAGTTCATAGATGGAGCGGATGGCGGGATACTCTTCGCGCGGCACATTGCGCGTCCAGTCGCCGGTGGCGGAGACCAGCAGCATGGGCCGCGGCGCCATCATAGCGGCGATTTCGACGTTGGATGTGCCGATGCGCAGCCCCGGCGCATTCTCGCATACGCAGCCGCCCTGCATGATGAACGAGACCATGTTCACGGGCGTGGCGGCGCGCACGCGCTGGTCCACGGCCGCCAGCAGAAAGGCCTGCGTACCGCCGCCGGATGCGCCCGCCACGGCGATGCGCCGGCTGTCCACCTCGGGCAACGACTCCACAAAATCCAGCGCCCGGATCGAGTTCCACAACTGCATTCCCAGCGGACTGAAGCTCCAGAGCTGATACGCGGGGCTGGTGAAGCGGTGCTCGGTTTGGAGCGTGTCGTTATAGCCCACCATGTCGTAAGCGAAGGCCACGTACCCTTGACGCGCGAGATTGATTCCCAGCGCCGGACCGGAGTAAGTCGGGGCGTTTTCCAGGCGGCCGTAGGTCCAGTGGCCGTGCGGCGTCAGCACCGCGGGAACTTTGCCGGCAGGATGCAGCGGGCGGTAGAGATTGCCGCCGAGATAATAGCCCGGCATGGTTTCGAGGGCGACTTTTTCAATGGAGTAATCGCCGCGCTCGATCCGGCCGGAGATTTCGGGATGCAGCGGCGTCTTTTCCGGGAGTGGGTACAAGCCCGCAGCCACCAGGATCTGGCGCTGCAGATGCGCTTTGTGCGCCTCCCATTGCGGCAGCGTGGCGTAGGCCGGCATGCTGAAATGAAAATCGGTGTGGCGGATGGCGGTATTGCGGGCGTCTGTGGCGGGGATTTGGGCGGAGAGAACGCAGGATAGTAGTGCGCCTGCGACGACGATTTTCAGCATGCTACTTCCTTTCCAATTGGAGGGCGGGCAATTCTGCCCGCAGCCGGCTTTCAGCCGGCTCTGGCGAGCTTCGCTCGCCTGTGGCGGCATGAGTGCCGCCACGGCACGCCGAGGGCGTGCGCCACGAGAGCCGCCTCGCGGCAAATGTCCAAACTCCAAGGGTTTACTCCAGCATCAGCGCGCAGAGGCGGTCGATGGCGGCCCGCACATCCGCGCCCGGACCGTTGTAATTATTCACCAGGATGGAGAAGGCCAGCATTTGCCCATTCTTCCGCCGCGCATAACCGGAGAGCGCCGCGACATGCGCCAGCGTGCCGGTCTTGGCGAAAATGCGCCCCGCCAACGGGGTGTCCGCAAACCGCGCGTGCAAGGTGCCGTCCTGGCCGGCCACCGGCAGCAGACTCATCCAGGCATCCCGCAGCGGCGAATCGTACATGTGCGCCAGCAGCCGCACCACCGCAGTGGGCGATACCAGGTCCGCGCGCGACAGCCCGGAGCCATCCGAAAATGTATAACTGCCGCGGCCGATGCCCACTTCGTCGAGGAACGCCTGCTCTTCCGCAATTCCCGCGGCGCGCGCGCCGATATGCCGCCGCGCTTTGGCAACCGCGCGCAGGGCCATCTCCGCATGCAGATTCTGGCTCACTTTAGCGGTGATGCGCAGGTCCTCCACCAGCGCCGCCGACTCGCGCCGCGCTACTTCCACACCCGGCTCCGGTTCGGGCGCAGGACCGTTCTTCAAGTCGGCCACCTGGCTCGGATACAGATGCACCGCGCGCGGTTCGCCGCGAATGTCGATCCCATGGCGCGCCAGCGCATCGCGCATGGCTATGGCCGCATACAGCGCCGGATCCTCGATGCCCAACACCTCCATATCGCCTGGGTCCTTTAGCGGCACCACGCCCCATATTCGCAACAGCCGCGCGCCGGGCAGCCGATCCACCGTGATTTTGCGGTTGCCTTTGCCGTCTAATGAAGCGGTGCGCACCCGATTGTCGAGATCGTAGTACTCGACTGGCGGCGTCCAAACAATCCGGGCCGGATCGGACTCCTCGGCGCCCGGCAGCACCGCGATCGAAAGCGTATTGTCGTTGACGCACAGCGCGCTGACGGGCGCGCCGTAATCCCAAACCGCATCGCCGATGGACCAACCTTCCGGATAGGGTTGCCAGACATAAGCCGTGTCGTCTCCCACGATGTCGGCGCTCACACAATGCACGCCGTGCGCGGCAACTTGCGCGGCCAGATCTTCGATGGCCGCCAGCGGGTCGCCCGCGGGCGCGTCTTTACGATACGGAATGGCGCGGCCCGACAGGTTCGGATCGCCGCCGCCGACCAGCCGCAACGATTCCACGCAGCCATCCGGGCCTGGAGTACGATCCGCCAGAACGCGGGTTTGGAACCGGTAATCCGGCCCCAGACGCGCCAGTGCCAGGGACGCGGAGAACAACTTGGCGTTCGACGCGGGAAGAAACAGGCGCTCGGCATTACGCTCGAACAGGACGCGGCCGTCCGCCAGGTTTACGATGCGGACGCCCCAAAACGAGGTCCGCGCCACGGGCGAGGCATCCAGAAACGCGGCGATCCGCGAGGCTGGGCCAGCCGCGCCCAGGGGAACCGTCAGCCCCAATATGAGTAGGATGGGCGCTTGTGAGATGCTGGGTATCGACACCTTACGGCTATGGTAATCGAACGTCGTCCACATCGTCAGCATGGGCCGAAGGGAAGATTACGGCGATGATTCCGACCGGGTACAGGAAGAAGATCCCGCAGTCCCTCTCGTATCCACTTGGAGCGAAGGCTATTTCGGAGGCGCTGGAAGGCGTGCCGCAGACAGGTTCGTTATTCGTAGACTTCTACTTTTGGAACAGAGAACGCCGGAACGTCCCCGTCCGTCCTTACCGAGTTCTAAGCGTAAGCTATTGGCACACAGGCTTGAACACGTTATACCGGAAGTTCCACGTTGAAGCTGGGGAGTTCGATGCTGGTTGGCGGATCACTGTGGAACCCGTACCTCGGTCCCTCCGGCATGCCGTCCAATCGAAGCTGTTGGTGGAGGGGTTGCCTGCAATCAGGCGTTGGCTGATCGCGAGCCCCAACACGGGAGGCAGGGCCGGCGGTCACAACCTCGTGTTTCGATTCGACGAGCTCGCCAACGAGTTGCAGGTCGACGAGAAATCTACGATCGAATGGAGAACCGCCAGGGCCGACCGCGAGCGCAGCGACTGATACCGGCGCAGTTCATCGTCCTGTCACTTTAGCTTCCAGCCAGATGAGCAGCAATAGCGCGGAAACCATGCAAGTGCCCAGCAGCGGTATGGCCACCACGATCCCGATGCCCCAGACGGCGGCGGCATAACCCAGCGTGGCGGGCGCGATCAATCCGCCGAATAGCGCAAACGAGAAGATGCCGCTGAAGAAGACCGGATGGTAGTACGGAAATCGGCCTCCGATTTTTTCGGCCACCAGCGGATAAATACTGGCGAAGCCCGCGCCTAGGAGCAGCAGGCCGACCAATACGCCGGAGCGGTTGTCCGGGGATGCCCGCCACAGCAGCAGGCAGCCGAACAAAGCCGCCAGCACGCTGCCCGCCAACAACATACTGTGCCGCAGCTTGGGCAGAATCGCGACCGCAGCCACCCTGCCCACTAGCAGCGCGATCCAGAACAGGGCCAGCATGCCCAAGGATGCCGGCGGGCTCATTCCCAGGCGCCGCACCAAAAACAGCGGCAACCATCCGGCGATCGACCATTCGTTGCCGAACTGGAAGAACAACAACAGCGCGAACAGCACCGCGCCCAGGCTGCGAAAATCGCGCAGGACCTGCGGCATATCGGCGTGGGCAATGGCGGCTTGCGTCGGCAAGGCAGTGCGCGCGTAGAGCCAGGCGAAGAGGGCGGGCGCAAGCGCCATCAGAACCAGGATGACGGTCACCTTATACGCATAGAACGTCCCGGCCACCAGCAAGGTAACGGCCAGGCATCCCAGCCCGTAATAGATGCCTCCCATAGCGGCCACGCGCGCCGGCTCGCGGGAGAAACATGCCGGGATCACCTGGAACAGCCCCGCGTTGAGCAGACCCACCGCCAGGCCGAGAGCGGCCAACCCGGGTGCGCGCCATAGCCAATCCGCCGGCGGCGCCGCCAGGGCCAGCGACAGGAGCCCGGCGCATCCCAGCGCGCAGGCGAACACCAGCAGAAAGCGCAGACTTTTGCGCGCCAGAATCACCGCCGACACCTGATGCGCGGCGATCACCCCCACAGCCAGGCTGAGGAAACAATTGCCGACGGCGATGAATTCCGGGGGATCGCGATGGTAGCCCCAGGCCGGCAGAATGGCGCCCAGCAAGGCGAACAGGAATCCCGAAAGCAGAAATCCTGCCAAGGTCTTGCTGGCCGAAGGAACCGCCGGCGACATTGGAGCGTCCGCGATAGCCATCTGAGCCATTTGGTCGATTGTAACAAGGTCGGACTCAAGGGCGAGCTTCGCTCGCCTGTGGCGGCAGGAGTGCCGCCACGGCACGCACGAGTGCGTGCGCCACGTCCGTGAATGCGTAGGGCGGGCCCCACGTACCCTACCGAAATTGGGAGAGACTCGCGGAACGGCGCACTGTTTGCAACAGCTTCGGCGATGGCACGCGGCTTGCAATCCCTGCGCACAGGGTAGTAAGAGGTTTCTTCAGCTTTGGTGCGTTGCCTCCGAATTGGCTTAGCGCTCCCCGCTGCGATTCCACTGGTTGCAGCGGGGTATTTTTTGGCCGCCGTTCTGTTACACTGAAGCTCTCCGCAATGCCCACGCTTTATTCTCGCTGGATCTCCGATTGGGAGTACAAACTCGCCACGCGCGACAACAACCGGGTGGTACGCCGGTTCGAGTGGGGGCTGGATTGGCTCGGGGTGCCGCCCGCCAATGGAAAGTCCAGCCAGGCGCTGGGCGAATTCGTTCGCGGCGTACTGGCCGATTCGGACCGCTTCTTCAGCTACCAGACGCCGGCCGACTACCGGCTGGATTCCGGACAGCTCACCTTTACCAGCCCCATCCAAACGCCGTACCCGGAGAACAATGTAGTGCGGGCCGCGTTCTTTCCGGCGCGGCGGGATACCGGCCGGGCCGTGCTGGTGCTGCCCCAGTGGAACGCGGACGAAGAGAGCCATCTGGGCCTTTGCAGGCTCCTGAACCGATTTGGAATCACGGCTTTGCGCATGAGCCTGGCGTATCACGGCCGGCGCATGCCGCCCGAGCTGCAGCGCGCCGATTATCACGTTTCGAGCAACCTGGGCCGCACCATCCACGCCTCCCGGCAATCCGTGATCGATACGCGCGCCTGCCTGGACTGGCTCGAGCGGCAAGGTTATCAACGCCTCGGCATCCTGGGCACCAGCCTGGGCTCCTGCATCGCGTTCATCGCCGCCGCTCACGACCGGCGTATCTCCACAGGCGTGTTCAACCACGTGTCCATGTACTTCTCCGACGTAATCTGGACCGGCCTTTCCACAGAGCACATTCGGAAGGGTTTAGTCGGCGAAGTAACGCAGGATCAGTTGCGCGGCTACTGGTCGGTGATCAGCCCTGCGGCGTACCTCGACCGGCTGAGCCACCGGGATTTGAAGAGCCTGTTGATCTGGGCGCGCCACGATTCCACCTTCTTGCCGCAGTATTCCCAGCAGGTGCTGGAGTATTTCCGCAGCCGCCAGCTTCCGCACGAGGTTTTCACGCTGCCTTGCGGGCACTACACCACCGGGCAGTTCCCCTTTAACATTTTGGACGGCATGGTGATGTGCCGGTACTTAAACCGCAATTTGTAGGGGCTGCGACGCCGCATCCACCCATCCATGGCGTAGCGCAAGAAAACATTTGACAAAAAACAGAGTCGATTATAGGATGAGAATATCACTGGAAAAGGAGGTGGTCCAGAATAATGAATGACAGTAGACCGCGCGAGGTGGCCGACTGTTGAGTCGACCGTTCTGACGTAGCCGGCTTCGTCCAGTGGCGAGGCCAAGTTCCTGTGGACCGGCTGCCTCTCGCGTTGCATGCCAAGCCTCAGGTTTTTTATTTTGTAGGCTACCTTGATCCGAAATGACCCCCGGGGGTGCGTGCCGTTGTCCGCGCAGCCTCGGGGGTTTGTCCTTTTTCTGCTATACTGAAAATCTCGAAAGGATCCCGTTAGAAATGAAAGCAGGTATTCATCCCGCTTACAGTGAGGTCAACGTCGTCTGCGCGTGTGGCCACACGTTCAAGACCCGCTCCACGCACAAGGGCGACATCCGCGTAGAAATCTGCTCCCACTGCCATCCCTTCTACACAGGCAAGCAAAAGTTGATGGACACGGCGGGACGCATTGAGCGCTTCGAGAAGAAATATAAGGAAAGCCGCGGCGCCAAGAAGGCTCAGCCGCAACCTGTGGCCTGAGTAAGACAGGCAAGGCGACAGGCCAGGAGGCCTGTCCTACTTACTTCTTGTTTTGTTCCTGCTGCCGGTGCTTTTCGCGCTCGGCCCGCATGTTGGCATATTCGGTCTTCTGGTTGTCGTCCAGTATGCCGATTACCTTCTGAATGTGCTCATCCTCAATGGTCTTGTGCATGTCGTGCATCCGCTGGCCGGTGGCATCCGCGATTTGCTGTAGCTGAGTCACCTGCGCCTCGTTCAGATGCAAACGGCCGGTCATGTCCTGAATGTACTGTTTGCGGAGTTCGGCGCGGCTGCGCGGAGGGTTCGCGCTGACCGTCTTCGTCATATAAAGGCGATTGGCGAACCCGCCGACCACCGTTCCGCTAGCGAAGACCACCAGCAGATACACCAGCGTTGCAACGTTCGATCGCCTCATCAAAGTTCATCCGCGCCTTGTTCGGGCAGATTGGGGCTGTCTTGTGCATGCCCGGCGGCCAGCGCCTCCACGTAGCTTTCCATGGAAAACACCGAGTTGCGTCCGTGGGGGATATACAAGTAAGCCGCCATTCCCAGCGATAGCACGGCGGCTGCCGTGACCAGGGCGCGCGCCCAGCGACCCATGAAAAACACGGACCGCTGGCGTTCCTCGATGCGTCGCCAGAGTTCAGGCATGAAGTTGGCGGACACCTCGGGATCCGGGCAGGCCGCCCGGTACGCGCGGAACAACGTATCCAATTCTGAGTTCTCGTCGCCTCGGTTTATCCAGTTCATACTTCTATATTTCGGCTTTCGCCGCACCTTTCGCGCTCGGTTCCTTACCCGTTTCTCCGAACGCCTTCAAGACCCGCTGCCGGGCCCGGAAAAGCCTTACCTTAAGAGCATTCTCCTTAACGCGGTAGATCTTTTCAAGCTCCTTCAACGACAGACCTTCGACTTCCTTGAGCGTCAGCAGAATGCGATCGGCTTCCGAAACCGCGCTCAACATAGCGTCCACGGCCTCCGAGATCTGCTTGCGGTGCCGGGTGTCATGGTCCACACGTCCGCCGGCCATGGCGTCGGCCAGCATAACCTGCTGCTCCGATAGATCCGACATACGCGATTCCATGCGCCGGCGGTGCTTCCGCAGATAATCATACGCCGCATTCACCGTCAGCCGGTACAACCACGGTTCAAAGACCTCGGCCGTGCGGAGCTGATCCAGCGAGAAATACAATCGCAGGAACACCTCCTGGCCCACATCCTCCACATCCTCGGGCCGGGAAATCAGGCGCGCAATCGTCCCTAAAGTCCGTTTCCGGTATGCCAGCACGATTTCGTTGAACGCGGGGGCATCGCCCGCCTGTGCGCGTTTGATGATCTCAAAATCGACTAGCATGCGGCCCCGAACCGGCCCGCATGGAGGCACTTCGGCCTCCAAGGGTTAAGGCGTACCGGCAAATACCTAGGTTACAACAACTAAACCGAGGGCGGGTTCGTGGCATCGCTTTGGAGGGCGGCCAATCTTGGCCGCAGCCGCCTTTTGAGGCGGCAGAGCCGGCTGAAAGCCTGCTGCGGGCAGAATTGCCCGCCCTCCAAAGAGCTGTTGCCGGAATGCCGCCATGTGTGGGCCGTTTCGGCCCGGAGTTCCAGCCTTCGCCGCGGCGCTACAATCGAGGGGAAGCATGCCCTCTCCACAGAAACTCCGGTGGGCGAAGCTGCGGATCTTCGTCGTCGCGGTGTCGGCTATCTCCGTCCTGTCGGTGCTGGTCTATCTACTGAGCGGCGGAACGTGGCTGAAACCCAAGGCATACCTGACTACCCACATCCCCGATTCGACCGGTCTCGAACCGGGCGCCGATGTCCTGCTGAACGGCGTGAAAATCGGCAGGGTGGCGACTGTCCTACTCGCCCACACGAAGAATCTCAATCGCGTGGTGGAAGTGCGGCTGAAGGTGGAGGCGGCCTTCTTGCCGTACATTCCCGAGGACTCCGTGACCACCATCGACAGCGCGAATCTGTTGGGCGACCAGTACATCAATATCAACATGGGCCGCAGCCCGCGGGCGGTGCGGGACGGAAGCGAGCTGCGCTACCCGCCGCCATCCACCCTGGTACTGAAGACCGACGACCTGCGGCAGTTCGAAGCGCAGTTGCGCACCATCGACCAGACCATCCAGGACATACACGACGGCAAAGGGCCGCTGGGCCAATTCGTGGTGAGCGACGCATTGTACCGCCAGTTTCTGGATGGGGTCGCCAACGTGGAGAAGGAGATGCGCGCGGCCACCGGGTCGCAGTCTCAATTGGGACAAGCCTTATATAGCGCCGCCGTGCACGACAACCTGAGCGCATCGCTGCGACGCCTGGACGACCGCGTGGCGGAGTTACAGGCGAACGGCATGCTGCGGGACAGCACGCAATACGATCGGATCCGCGACCAGATCGCGCAGGTGCGGCACACGTTGGCGGATCTGAATGCGGGCAAAGGCGCCGGAGGCGAACTGATCGCGAGCGACGCGGCGTATGCAGAGTGGAACCGGCGGCTGGCGGCCTTTATCGAAAACGTGGACGCGTTGAATTCCGGCGAGGGCAGCCTGGGACACATGCTGACGAACGCGCAGACTTATGAATCGCTGAATGGCGCGCTGCGGCAACTGCAATCCACTATGAAGGAATTCCGGGAGGACCCGCAAAAATTCCTGCGGATCAAGATATTTTGATGTGATGGAACGCCTGCTCCAGCGCTTCGCGGCTGGGCAGGCTGCCTTGCGCCATCCGGGGATTGCCGCCGCCGCGTCCGCCCGCCTGGGTCAGCGCGGCTTTCAGCAGCTTGCCGGCATCCATGCCGCTATCGCCGGAAACGGCCAGCAGCACCGCGGGCGGGTCTTCCAATACCGCGACGTAGACGGCTTTCGGTTGCGCCGTGAAGCTCTGGGCGATGGCGCGCAGGTCCTCCAGATTGCCGGATGGCTGGCGCGAGATCGCGCGCCGAACGCCGGCTTCGTCCGGGGATGTAGCGGAGTACAATTCCCTGCCCCGATACTGCGCCAAATCGGCTTCCAGCTTGCGGCGCAGCTTGTCGGCATTGCGCGCCGCCTCGAACTGCGCGGCCACCAGTGCCGGCGTTTCATCGAGGGATCCGGAGACCATCTGCGCCACGCGCGAGAGCGCATCGAAATCCGCGCGCGCCCGGCCGGTAGCCCGCCCGCCGCACAGGAACTCCACGCGCGCCGTATTGCGAATTCGCTCCAGCTTGCGCAGCAGGATGGGCCCAATCTCTCCGGTGCGCGCGACGTGCGTGCCGCCGCAAGCGCTGCGATCGAGCCCCTCGATGGAAACGATGCGCAGCGTGCCAGCCCGCTCGGACGGCTTGCGCAGGTCGCGGGTTTCGGCGGCATCCTCGAATGTCACAGTCAGTGGCCGGTTCTCGCAGACCAACTGATTGGCGCGCCGTTCGGCTTCGAGCACGCGCGCGGGATCGAGCGTGGTGGTATCCAGGTCGATGGTGGAACTCTCCTGGCCCAGGTGGAAGCTGACGGTGGCGATGCCGAAGCGCTGCACGAAGACCGCCGAAAGCAGATGCTGGCCGCTGTGCTGCTGCATGTGATCGAAGCGGCGATCCCAATCGAGGTGGCAATCCACCTCTTCTGCGGCCACTGGCGCGGCGGTCAAATGCGCGATGCGCTCGCCTTCGTCTTCGACCTCCACCAGCGGCACGCCGGCGATGGCGCCCGTGTCGTGCGGTTGGCCGCCGGAGGTGGGATAAAACGCGGTGCGGTCGAGATAAATGCGGCGCCCGTCATCGGAGCGGGCAATCACGCTGGCGCGGAATTCACGCAAGTAGGAATCGGTGTAGTAGAGCCGGTCGGTCACTCTATCAGCTTACAAGGGTTGGAGGCGAAGGCTGTTATACTCCCGGAATGCCATTCAGCCGTTCGCTTGCTTTAATCGTATTGCTGGCCGCATCCGGAGCCGCGCAGCAGCCGAGGATTCTGATTCGCGCCGGGCACGTACTTAACGTCCGGACCGGCCAGGAGCCGGCCGATCAGACCATCGTCGTCACGGGCGACCGGATCGGCGCCATCGGCGCGACGGCGTCCATACCCGCCCAGGCCGGCGACCGGGAAATCGATCTACGCTCCATGACCGTGCTGCCGGGTCTGATCGATGTGCATACGCATCTCACATTCGCCAACGACTTCGACCCGTACGCCCGCCTATCGACGGACGCCATACGCGAAGGTCTCAACGGCGTCCGTTTTGCGAAGATCACGCTGGAAGCGGGGTTCACCACGGTGCGCAACGTGGGCGCATCGGGTTACGCGGATGTAGCGCTGCGCGATTACATCAACGCGGGATACCTTCCCGGCCCGCACATGCAAGTCAGCGGACCTGCGCTCAGCATCACCGGCGGCCACTGCGACAACAACTTCCTGCCGGCCGAATATCATGCCACCACGGAAGGCGTGGCCGACGGCATCGCGGCCGTGCAGCAGCACGTTCGGCAGAATATCAAGTATGGCGCGGATTTGATCAAGGTTTGCGCCACCGGCGGCGTGCTGTCGAAGGGCGACGATCCGCAAGCCAGCCAATACAGCCTCGAAGAATTGAAGGCCCTGGTGGCGGATGCGCACCGGTTGGGGCGCAAGGTGGCCGCGCACGCGCATGGCGCGCAGGGCATCCTGTTTGCCACCCAAGCGGGGGTGGACTCCATCGAACACGGCAGTTACATCGACGAAGACGACATTGCCGCCATGAAGCAGCGCGGCACGTGGCTGGTGCCAACGCTCTACCTCACCGATTGGATGCGCGAGAACGGCCACTTGCCCGCGATGTTTCAGAAAAAAATGATGGATGTCAGCGCCGCCATGATGGGGAACCAGCGCAAAGCCGTCGCCGCGGGCGTGAAGGTGGCGCTGGGCACGGACGCGGCCGTCTATCCCCACGGCCTGAACGCGCATGAAGTGGAGGTCTACGTGACAAAGCTGGGCATGACGCCGCTGGCCGCGGTGCAGACTGGTACGATCAACGCCGCCGAACTGATGGGCTGGTCGGACCGCACGGGCGTGCTGGAACCCGGCAAATGGGCGGATGTGATCGCGGTGGATGGCGATCCGCTCAGCGATGTGCGGATTTTACAACGGGTGCGCTTTGTCATGAAGGGCGGGATCGTGTATAAAGATTAAATGGCAAAAGCTTCCCAACCCGTTCCCGCAGGCTTCGGCACGCTAACCGTGCATCTTACCGTGCCGGGCTGCGCGGATTACATTGAATTTCTGAAGCGCGCGTTCGACGCGGTGGAGATCAGCCGCTCGCCTGGCCCGGGCGGCAAGCTGATGCACGCCAATGTGAAGATCGGCGACACGCTCATGATGCTGAACGACGCATTCCCGGAGATGGGCGGGCCGCCGATTGCGGAAGGCAACTGGCCGCTGCGGCTTAACCTGTATGTTCCGGATGCCGACGCCACCTGGGCGCAGGCGCTGGCCAACGGCTGCCAGGTGGTGTTCCCGCTGCAGGATCAATTCTGGGGCGACCGGTACGGCCAACTGCGCGATCATTCCGGGTTTGTGTGGGGCATCGCGACGCACGTCGAAGACTTGACGCCGGAAGAGATGCAGGAGCGCGCGGCGGCGTTGTTCGGTGGGGGCCAGGGCGGAAGCTAGAAGCTATGACACCAACGCTTGCGCCACGCGGGTGGCCAACTGGTCGAAGGTAAGGATCTCGTAGAGCGATGGGTCGGACATGATGCGCGCCACTAGCGCGGCGTGCATGGCGTGTCCGGCGCGTTCGGCGATGACGTGCCCCAACAGGGGCTTGCCCAGCAGCGCGAGGTCGCCGATCAGGTCCAACGCTTTGTGGCGGCAGCATTCGTCGGGGAAGCGCAGCCCGCCGGGATTCATGACGCCGTCGGGCGTGAAGCAGATGGCGTTATCGAGCGATGCGCCGCGGATCAGCCCCATGTTCCGCATCTGGTCTAGCTCGTGGACGAACCCGAAGGTGCGCGCGGGCGCGATCTCCGCTGCGTAGCGCTCGGGAGTGACCTCCATTTCGAGCGACCGGCGTCCGGCCAGCGGATGCCCGTAATCGGTCTCGCAGGTGAGACAAAAGCTCTCCGCCGGCAGAATCGAGATACGCTTGCCGCGCTCTTCGACGAACACGGGACGGCGGATGCGCAAATACTTCCGCTTGCGGCGGTACTGGCGGATGCCGGCTTCGCGGATCAGCCGCACGAACGGTTCGCCGCTGCCATCCAGGATCGGAACTTCCAGGTTGTCGATCTCCACGAAAGCGTTGTCGATGCCCATGCTGTAGAACACGCTGAGCAAGTGTTCGGTGGTGGAGATGAGCACGCCCTGGCGCATCAGGCTGGTGGCGTAGCTGACGCGCGCCACGTGGCGCCAGCTTGCGGCGATGGGAAAATTATCAAGATCGGTGCGCAGAAAGACGATGCCGGTGGAAACCGGCGCGGGAAGGATACGGATGGAAACGGCGACACCACTATGCAGGCCGACGCCGGAAGCCTGGACGGGGCGTTGGACAGTCGTCTCAAAGCGCAAATTGATTCTCCGGATGATGCATCACAAATGTAAGGCGTTGACCAAGGTAGCAAGCGTAACACCATGGAGGAAGTTATTTGTTGTCAGGTAGTTGGAAACTTTGGAGTGTGGCGAATTTAGGACAGTTTAGGGGTGGGGGTGTGGTGGAAATGCGCCTTTAGCGGATCGCCGTAATCGCAAGCTGTTGGCAGATCTTTCGCGCCAGGCGGTTGTCGATCTCGGCGTGACGCGGAACTGGAGCCTTTGCACCATTGGCGGGATTGGTATAGATCGTGTGGCGGCCACCTTCGCGATCCAACCTGCAGCCCTCTCGCTTCAGGTGACCGATCAGTTCGTGCCTTCAAGCCCGGGCGCCCCAACGTGGACGGCGAGCGGGACGAGCTCGATTAGGTCGGCATCGGCGGCCGCATCCGGGTTAGGGGCCGGCAAGGGCTTGCCTTCCTCAAGTAGACACTCAGCCAGATCCTCCATGGCGCTGGCGATCATCAGGCGGGCGTCGGATAAATCGAAGCCCTGTGTGACGGCTCCAGGAAAATCCAGGGCCTCCGCGACCATCATCTCGCCAGGGGCGCGTGGAAGGTGGAAGGCAACGTGGTATCGGAGCATAGGTTCATCATAGTGCATTGGGTTACGGCGGTGCTCTTTCAGGCTTGACGTACGGTCACATGTGTCCGAAAAGGTTGTCATGGCGCTGAATCCGGGCGTCGCACACAGGCGCGCCCTCACCCAGGCCGAATACAGTCATCCGAGATCAATGAGGCTTGGTCGCGCATGTTGTCGGGAGGCCCCGGGGGTCGGACGCTTCCGCCAGCATCTTCGGCTGTGGCCAACTCCAGATTGAGATCAAGGAGGAAACTTAGCGCGTCCTGGGCAGGGGTCATTCCGTACGCTTGCCGAACTGCGTAATCAAGATCCCGCTGTGCAGCGGTCAGCGGATTATCGCCAGGCAGTTCTCCTAGTCGGTAGAGTCTACGGAGCGTCAGCGCACCCTCCACCATGCGTTGTTGACGCAAGGTGCGAAGCGCACGGCTGGCCTTCGTTCATTTCCAAACTAACCAATATAGCTGAAGGCGACGAGCTCCGAATCGGAGGGAACAGAGGCCCACGCTTTGGTTCGGTAAGCTACCATAAGCCTTGTGGCGCAACGACCACGGCTCTTCCTCACGGCTCTTCCTCATCGACTCCTTCGGATTCGTCTTCTGCGCGTACCACGCGGACGGGTAGCGCCGCGCCGCCCGATGCTTGGAAATCTCGGAGTGTGGCGAATTTGGGACAGCTCGGGGTAGGAAGTGTGGTGGAAATGTGCTCGGTGCGGCAGCAGACGCCGAAAGCCGGACATGCGCCCCAGCCTGGCACGCAACGGAATACTCTAGGTTTATTCGTGTGGCTGCGGGAGGTGCTGAGTGCTGACGAAGTGTGCATTCTTGCTGGTTGTCACGGCGGCTGGCACGGCCTTGTATGGCGCTGAATTGCCGGCGTACCTCGACCCGAAACGGCCTATTGAGGAGCGCATCGACGACTTGATGAGCCGCATGACGCTCAAGGAGAAAGTCGGGCAACTCAATTTGCCGTGTGTATATGTGAATCAACTGGGGAAGGATATCCCGTCGAAGCTGGAGGCATGCCGACGATTCGCCGCTGGCACCTACACTCCGGAGATTGGTCCGGGCTGCGGCTTTTTCACGCTGGCGAATGAGATTCTGCACAACGGCGCCCGACAGCAAGCCGATTACTTCAACGAACTCCAGAAGATCGCCCTCACGCAGACTCGCCTGCGAATACCCCTTCTTCAAGACGAGGAGGGTACCCACGGCGCCATGTTCTCGGGTGCGACTATTTTTCCGGAGGGCCTGGCCCTCGGCAGTACGTTCGATCTCGACTTAATCGGATCCGTTTACGCGGCGGCGGCAGCGGAGGCCAGAGCGGTTGGCATCCATATGCTCTCTACTCTGGTTTT